>Ga0209604_1001174_pt1 | contig 21933 bp, 20 predicted proteins | sample AD_UKC097_MetaG_FD_184405 | JGI IMG/M metagenome (GOLD analysis project Ga0209604, IMG submission 184405) | Active sludge microbial communities of municipal wastewater-treating anaerobic digesters from USA - AD_UKC097_MetaG (SPAdes) (version 2) | ecosystem: Engineered > Bioreactor > Anaerobic >... | reverse complement strand
CCCCGGAAGGGGCTTTTAACGGGCAGTGACGCACATGGCGGCTGAAACGCAATACAAGATACTCATACTGGAGGACCGGCCGGAGGACTGCGAACTCGTGCAGCGGGTGCTTTCCCGGGAAGGCATTGCGTTCGTCATGCATCGCGCGGACACCGAGAAAGACATGCTCAAGGAACTCCGCCATTTCAAGCCGGACATTATTATTTCCGATTACGTCATGCCGGGGTTCAATGCCCTCAAAGCCCTCGACATTGTCCTGAAGGCCGCTCCGGAGACTCCCTTTATCGTTGTATCCGGCACCGTGGGCGAAGAAACCGCAGCTGATGCCATTCGCAGCGGCGCCAGCGACTATGTCATGAAGGACAACCTGAAGCGGCTGGGTCCGGCCATCCGGCGCGAACTGGACAAGATCGAGCGGCGGCGGCGAACCCAACAGGTGGAAAGCGACTTGCGCAAGCGACTGCAGAACGCCGAGCAAATGGAGACGCTCGGTAAAATGGCGGGCAAAGTGGCGCATGACTTGAACAACATTATCGGCCCACTGGTCGCCTATCCGGATTTGATTCTTGACCAGCTTCCCCCGGAGAGTCCGGTGCGCGACGACATTCTGGAAATCCGCAAGGCCGCGGAGCACGCCGCGGAAATGATCAAGGACCTCCTGACGCTGGCGCGCCGCGGGAATTTCCACGCTGTTTCGGTGGACCTCAACGTGGTCGTAAAGGAATACACAAAGTCGCTTGGGTTGAACATGCTCCTTGCCCGGCATCCGGAACAGAAGCTGGAATGCCAGCTGGCAGAGAATCTGCCGCACATCATGGGCTCGGCGCCGCATCTGCAGGCCGTGCTCATGAACCTGGTCATCAACGCCATTGATGCCGGCAAGCCGAAGCCTGTGCTGATCAGCACGAAAGCCGTGAACCTTGAACATCCTCTGATGGGATATGAGAAGATTCCCGCCGGACATTACGTCGTGCTGAGTGTGGCGGACAAGGGGCACGGGATTGAACCGGCAGACATGAAGAGGCTGTTTGAGCCGTTTTTCTCGCGCAAGCAGATGGGCAGCAGCGGAACGGGGCTGGGCCTGGCCATTATCTACGGCATTCTCAAGGATCATCAGGGATATATCGACATACGTTCGGAAGTCGGCATCGGCACGGAATTCCTCCTCTATTTTGCGGCCGCACCGGAGGTAACACACGCGGCCGCGCCCGCGGAGCTTCCTTCCTATGAAGGGGAGGAAACCGTGCTGATTGTGGATGATCTTCAGCCCCAGCTGGATCTGGGCCAGGCGCTGCTCAACTCCCTCGGCTATCATGTGCTGACCGCCACCAATGAATATCAGGCGATGAACATTCTGGATGAGAACACGGTTCAGCTGGTGCTGCTGGACATGAATATGGGCGGCGGCGGGAACGGACTGCATCTGTTTGAGCGCATCCTCGAAAAAGTTCCCGATCTCCCCTGCATATTTGTCAGCGGGTCAGCCGATCAGCCAGCCATCGCAGAGGCGCGCAAAATGGGCTGCTCGGCATTCGTCCAGAAACCGTTCAGCCGTCCGGTGCTGGGGCGCGCCGTGCGTGAAGAGCTTGACCGGCATATGGCATGAGTCGCCCTGAAAGCCCGCGTCATGAACAAAGAAAAATGATATGACTGCATATCAGCGATTCACATCTGAAAACCTCACTCTCAGAGATGAGCTGGCCATTGACCGGACGCTGCTGGCCAATGAGCGCACGCTGCTGGCCTATCTGCGCTCCGGGGTGGCGCTCATCCTCGCGGGAGTCACCCTTTTTCACTTCTCAACCGCCAGGTGGTTTCAGATTATCGGCCTGACCTGCGTGCCGGCCGGTGTGATTGTCATGCTGATCGGCATGCTGCGCTTCTGCCGGATGAACGAGCGCATCATGACCGCCCGAAAACAGCGCGCGAATGAAGACGCCGGAAAGTAAACCGTCGCGGGTGAACCGCTACGCGCTTCCGGACGGATGGGAGATTCTGGCCGGAAAGTCCGACCGCGACAACGATGCGCTGAGTCTCAGCGGGGCCCATCCCGCAGACTGGTGGTTTCATGTGAAGGGCATGCCGGGCAGCCATGTGATCCTCCGGCATCCTGAACATCTAGAACCTTCCCGGGAGCTTCTTGAATGCGCGGCCGCGACAGCGGCATGGCACAGCAAGGCGCGGAACGGCGGAATCACCGCAGTGTCCTGCACCCGGGCCGGGCGCGTTTCCAAGCCGCGCGGCGCAAAACCCGGAACGGTTCACATCACAAAGGCCCGCGTGCTGAAAGTTCGCCCCGCCTGTCCGGATGCCTGATCCCTCCGCCTCGCAATTCAATTCTGAAAATTTAAAGTCGCAATCAGCAGTGAGGGACGACTAGAATCTTCCGCATCAGATTGTTCGGGCCAGAATGCATACAATGATGTCGGGCATAACAGATAGAGAGAGAAACTTCTGCGTATTCGATGAACACGCGCTGCAGGCCATCAGCCCCCTGTGCGGCACGAGGCGGGGAAACAACTGATGCACATCGGCGTAAACACCCTTTTCCTGATTCCCGGTGAGGTTGGCGGATCCGAAACCTACCTTTGCAGAACGCTTGAGGCCATCGCGACAGGATATCCCAGCGCGCGCATAACCCTGTTCACCAACAATGAAAATGATGCTGTCCTAAGAAACCGTTTCGAAGGATTCCGGCAAATCGGCTGTCAGCGCATCCTCTGCACTGCAAGCCGTCGTTCAGAAAGAATTCTGAAGGAACAGTTTCTGCTCCCATCGAGAGTGAAAATGTCGGGTGCAGATATCCTCTGGTCGCCCGGATACACGGCCTGCATCTTTTCGCCGGTTCCTCAGGTGGTTTCCATTCTCGACATGCAGTACAAGTCGTTCCCGGAGGATCTGACGCCTCCGGCACGGTTTGTGACAGATATCCTTGTGCGCATGGCTGCGCGCCGATGCAAAGGCATTCTGACTATCTCGGAATTTTCAAAGCAGGAAATTCTGAAGTACACCGCCGCCCGCGCTGACCGCATATGGGTTACGCATCTGGCTTCACATCCGTTTCACCCCGCTGAAGGCCCGAATCCCGCCGGAGAAAAACCGTACATTCTCACAGTGGCAAACTCCTACCCGCACAAAAACCTGCATCAGCTTGTTGAGGCTTTTGCCCTGCTGGAAAACAAAATACCCCACAATCTCGTGGTCGTGGGGCATCCAAGACTGGGCGAAAACCGGCTTCAGCAGGCCCTGTCTGGCATCAATGACAAAGGAAGAATTGTCCGCCTTTCCGGAGTTTCAACCGAGGTACTGGACACACTTTACGCGGGAGCCGCCGTATTTGTCTTTCCGTCACTTTATGAGGGGTTTGGTTTACCCATTCTTGAAGCCATGTCGGCAGGAACGCCCGTCATCACAACCCTCTCTGGCTCACTGCCCGAAGCCGGCGGTGATGCTGCTGTTTATTATCATCCGCCCGAAGCAGCATCGCTGGCCCAAAAAATCGAAGAGGTTACCGGCATGAATCGGGAAAAAAGGCAGCAACTGATTCTCAAGGGCCGGGAACAGGCAGTTAAATATTCCTGGGCGAATACTGCGGGAAAAACCCTTGTGGCCCTGAAATCTATTCTCAGGGGATAATCACTCCTTGGCGGTCTTCCCCGAATTCATTTTCTCAAGCCGCTGTTCCAAATCACGCAGGCGCGCATCAAGAATCGCACAGCGCGATGCCGTGGCGGCAGCCTTATCATTCAGGGCGGACAGAGCGATTGAAAAGTGAAAGGAAACCAGCACCAGAAACACAAACACCACCGCCACCACGGAAGTGACATACTGCATGCCAAACCATTCTCTGGTTAAATCCATGACTTCGGGGAAAATCGCAGCCAGCGTAATCATCACAGCGGTGGTAAGCCATAACACCGCGTACTTCTCCCGCAGCTTGTAGCTGCGAATGGCCAGAAGCGTAATCAGAAATACCCCCACGCTGACCCCGCCCATCAGAACACGAATGCGCATCATCTGAGTTGCCTTTGCCAGAAAAGGCCACAGGCCAAAGCCCGCCAGGGCAAGCAGCGCCGTGACAAGAATCAGCCGTTTCACAATGCCCCCTCCCCTTGTTTAATCGCCGCAGCCGATCCCCTTGGATCCACCGATCGCAAGCGGTCCACGAAAAGCGCCAGAAAAACCTTTGCCGCAAAGTTCACCGTGCCCCAGGCGCGAATGGACGATTCCCCTGCCTGCCTCGGGCGAAACGCCACAGGAACTTCTTCCATCGAAAAACCCTGCCTGCGCAGAAGCGCGATCGCCTCGGGTTCCGGATAGTCTGAAGGATAGTGAAAAGCAAAGCATTTCAGCAGCGACCTCGACACCAGCCAGAAACCGGAGGTCGGATCGGTTATCCTCTTTCGGCAGATAACAGAAACAAATACAGCCAAACCTTTTAAGACAAACCGCCGGGCCCAGTTTCCGTGATAGGTGCTGTCCTCCCCATAGCGTGTCCCGACAATCAGATCGGTGGGATTGCGGATCATAGTTTCAACAAGTTTGAGGGCTTCCTCCGGCGGGTGCTGCCCGTCCGCATCCAAACGGAGAAGAAAATCACAACCCTTTTCGAGGGCGTACCTGAAACCCGTCTGCACAGCGGGCCCCACTCCCAAGTTGCAGGGCAGCCGCAACACACGCGCGCCCGCCCTCGCGGCTACAGTGGCGGTTTGATCCGCAGATCCGTCATCAACGACCGCGACATCGGCGCCAGGCAGGAACTCGCGAACTTCAGACAACAGACTGGGCAAGGAGGCCTCTTCGTTGTAGGCCGGAATCAGAACCAGTGTCCGTTCCAAAAACTTGCGAATATCCTCATTCATGTTTTCAATCTGGCACGAAACAGGGAGCCGGTTCAACCCAAATCGTGATGCGCCGGACCTGAACACCCAGATCAGGCGGATAGCCCCGAAGGCCATACTGGGAGGGATCATAGGGTTTGTCCACAGAAAGAGAATAGATCCCTGTAAGTTTCAGTTTCTCATCACCTGCCGTGGGAGACATTTCCACTTCGATTGTCTGCCATCCGGATGTAACAACTGTATTTGCCGGTTCGCCGCCCCATGGCGGCTGTATCTGCACCGTCTGCGAACTCCAGTCCGGTGTGATCTCCTGGAAGGTGCATTCCATCCGGAAACGGGCGCGTCCGCCCGGAGCCGGAACCGGTCCAATAATCCCGCTGCCCTGCCGCATCCATCGCGCCATTTTGCCGCTTCCGCTGTCTTTGGGGCGGCCCCATGGTTCACGCAAACCAATGGGACTATTATCCATATATTTGTCCTGAAAAGGCTCGGACGTTTCTCCAAGGGGACTTACAGAAAGAAAATGATTTTGCACAAGACGTGCTTTTTTGGCCGCCGGAAAAAAGTCTTTGCTTTTTACGGAAGGGAAGCATCCGGTTGCAGAGAAGACGTGTCTAAGTTGGACATTATCCTCCAGTGCACATGGAAGCCATGATGTGGCCACCCAGACTTCCTGGCTTTGGGCCAGTGATGCAATCCATTCTGCAGTCTCAGGCCAGTGATCAACAGATCGTTCACCCAGGCCCAACACTTTCTGGTTCAAGCCACTGGCATAAGGGACACTGTGGGGATAGTAGTCAAAAATCACCCATCGGTTAGTCCCTATCCGCTCGGCAATATTTTTCGTCCACTCTGCGGAGCCCGCTTCGTTCGCAACAGCATACGCCGCCGGCCAACGAACCCAATTGACGAGGCCGGCAACAATTATCAGCACTGCTGCGGAAATCCGCAGAAAGCGCAAACGACAACTTCCCTCTATTGCTGCCGATAACGGGGATGTCATGCATGCAATGCCCATCAGCACAACCGGCAGAAACCGGCGCTGACTCCATAAACCCACCGGGATTTCATGCCCCTTTAAGTATATGAAAAACAACGCCCCCCAGCAAAGCGCCACAAGCCATATGCGCTCTCGAGCCGGACGATTCCCGAACAGAATCAATAATGCTCCTGCAACGAGAATCAGGCCGTATATCCAACCGATTCCAGTCCACACAGACATTGCTCCGGCGCGGATATCATGGGAGAGATCGGGCGGGAGTAAACCCTGACATAAGATCAGTGACAAAGGAACTGCGCACGCCAAAAACCAAATCGCCATGGATATATACTTAGGAACATTCAATGTTTTATTGCGGATGGATTTCGACAAGCCTGCGGAGAGCGCCCCCATCGAAGCCAGAACCAGAATGCCCAGCAACCATGCAAAGGCCCGGTGCTCCGGTGAAGCCGCGACAATACGGCAAATCTGTTCCCAATCCAGAATAATTCCATATGGCTGGCATACATATTTATTTATGGCCCAAAAGGGGCCCAACCCGAGTACAAAGCCCGCCCCCATGCGCAATGCATTTCGCCAATGACCATCTTCCGAAATCAGACTTAAAGCGATCGGGATCGAAAGAACAACCAAAGTGGGATGATAAGTTATGGAGAAACCCAGCACAAAACCCGCGACAACCCACATCCAGTTGCGCATCGGGCGCAAGGCTGCAGCCAGAAGCACACTGGATGCAAGCATACCCCCTACCGCTTCCGGGAAGAATCCGCGCAGGAACCATGCCGGCCACGCCGTTCCCAGCAGCAAAGCTGATGCAACCATAATCCCCCAACCTCCGCCGGCATAGAAGCCGGCCGCAAGCACAAGCGCCAGCCAGAGAGAACCCATGAGTGGAACAAACTGTTCTTCACTCAAAACAGGATGTCCGCCGGCTGCGGCAAGCGGCAACAGCGGCATGAAATATGGCTGCGTTTTCACAGATTGCCAGCCCGAAAGCCTGAATGACCGGTCACGCGTGGGACGCCCCAAAGGACCGCGACGAAACAGAAAGTTTTCACGCAGACTTTCCGGAACGCAAGCCAGCACCGTATCGTCTTCATGGAATCCGCGTCCGTTCATAAATGCACGGGACATATTCCCGTAGGTCATCGTATCCAGACCGGAAAACAGATCTTCGTGCGGGAAAATAATAATGACTGCGGAACCCAGAGCCCACAACGCAACGAGACTGATTTTCACGACAAGCCCGGAATTTTGCCAGCGCACACGGATGGCTGGGCGGATCCATGCCAGCAAAACCATGATCGGAACCACAGTGGCAGCAAACGAAACAATCATCCAAAAGCGCATCTTAATTATCCATGCATATGTGCCAGACATCCAAAGAAGGCGAGTAGTGAATCACCCGCACAACATGCTTCTCCAGCACCGACTCCAGTTTCCTGTTCACTTTTTCACCGCGCGCGCGCGCGCGTTCACTTTCGGCCGCAAGGCCGGGTTGAAGCAGTTTCATGACGCGCGGGACTGTTGTACCGAAATCAGCGCGGTCTCTCAGAAACACCAGCGCCCCGCAAGCCGGGATTTTTGATATCTCAGACACGGAATTTGTGTGCAGGGTCCGAACCACATCGCCCTGTCCTGATTCAAAACCCTGCATATTGCGAGCCAGAACTTTTACAGACGGATCCAGCGGAAGCAGGAACCGCACGACATCCGATTCCGAAACGCCACCTGCAACATAATGCCCGGGGGGAAACATAAGGCCCATCGCAGAAACCAGTACAAGACCGGTAATCATAATTCCACGCCTCAATTGTTGATGGTACATCCGCCAGATAAGATCAAACAAAAGGCCTGCTAAGCATGCCGATGCCAGCAGCAGACTCCAGCCTTCACGCTGATAGTTTGTGAACTGGAATATTCCAAAACACACATTCAGACTTGTCAGCAACCCCCAAATCCCCGTAATACGCCATCCCTTGTCACGGCGGCACCATCCCGCCACCGCTGAAGCAGCAAATGCAAAGGTCATCCCCAAAACCCCTGCATTCAGCAGCCATGAATCAAAACCCATGCGCTTGAAAGAAAAGAAATCCAAGGCCAACGTCTGCAGCACCCTGCCCCAGTGCACATTAGCCTCGTCCGCCAAGCCATATTGCCCGGTCAGCATCGAGGCAACCACCATGCCGCGGTCGGCAGGAATACGCATGGCCAGTCCAAGTGCCAGCATGAAAACCAGAAGCATTGTTGCCAGCAGAACAAGCCTGATTCCATTTTCCCTCTCAGAAAGAATCAGTAAAGTCAGCAGGATCAGCAGATGAAGCAGCATCATGGGCACAGACAAGGCCAATGCCGCCAGCGTCAGCACCAGCCATCCGCGACGGCCGGAGGCATAGGCCCAGAGCACTGCCGGTATCAGGAGCAGGCCCATCTGATTGGCAAAACTGCCCACACCCGTTTTCTGCAGCATCCAGAAAACGGGGCAGCCGGCCAGCAGGGCCGCAGCGGAAATTCCGGTCGCGCGATTTTTCAACTGCGACAGGAACACATATACACCCAGAGTCATTCCCATCCCGAAGAAAGCCCCGCCAAACCGAGACATCCAGTAAGGATGCCCATGCATCAGGCAGGCGGGGAAAGCCATGACCCATGAATAGGCCGGAGGATAGTCTCCATTGCCGACCTGTCCCCGCTCCAGTACATCGCGCAAAAATCCCAAATGGCTATATGCATCCGATTGCCCCAGCGCCCAGGTTTGCAGCGGATGAATCATCCGCACCACCCATGCCAGCACCAGAACTGCGAGGAGCACCCAATCAAGAGGCGGGACAAGAACTTCACCGAACTTGAACCGTGCCGCCAAGCCTCCGCAAATCCATGTCGTCAGCCATAACCCGAGGGCCAAGGATACACCGATTCCGGTTTCATTGCAGACCCATCCCAGCACTGCAGCGGAAGTGACGCCGGCCACCAGGGAGGCAAAGAGCCATTCCCCTACATCACGCCAGGACATTCGCGCCAGGGCCCATGCCGGAACAAGCAGGTAAAGAAGCACCTGCGAGGCCGTTGCCTGAAGAGCATAAATTAGAGAAATCATGAGAAGCGATGTTTGAAGTTCTGCAGAGCGCGAAACCATGCAGCCGGCAACCGTGACAGCACAAGCGCCCAGAGCTTGAAGCAAAAAGATTCCCTGCCCGTGAGGATCTGATTGCGCGCCACTTCTGGCGTCAGTGCACCACCGGCGCGTGCATACGCAAGGAACTTCACGGTTCCCAGTCCGTGCGCGCGCCTGAATGATTCAAGCGATTCTGCGCAGGCATTTTCCCCATAAAATGGTTCAAGCAAATTGCACAACCGGCGCCAGCCATCCAGCACATCCATCAGGGATGAGGTCCAGGTGAACACCTCTGTGGTTCCGCAGCGGTTTTGAACCAGGGGCTCTGCGATCATGGGAATATCATAACCCAGGCACATTTCCATAATGGTTCCCACATGCGCGAACCAGGTGCCCAAATAATGGTTGCGGGCAACTTTTTCCCAGTGGCTCTTGCTCACCACGCATGCGCCTATGAAACCGGCGGACCAGGAATACTCTCTCCAGAACTTTTCACTGGGCACGCGTCGGTCCTCACGAAAAGGAAGCGACACCGGCTTCAGCGTCTTCCGGAAATCCCCGCTTACAGAAGAATAGTTGACATAAAGAAAAGGTCTGTTGTCATTTTCCAGAACACAAAGAACATGCTTTATGGCATCGGGCATCAGGCGGTCATCCTCGCCCAGCAGCCATGCATAACGGCAGCTGTTTATATCCACTGAATGAAGAATATTGCCGTCGATTCCCAGGTTATGCTCATTGCGAACAACATGAATAAAAGGATATTCATTGCGCAGTATTTCGTATACTGCCGTGTTTGTATCATCTGTGGAATCATCGGCAATAAAAATGGGAATGCCATAATCCCGCCCAGACACAATCACAGAGCGGACAGTTTCAAGCAGCTGATCAGGCCGTTTGTACGTCGGAATGCTGACTCCCAGCAACGGATTCATAGATTCCTCGCTGGCTTCTGACGGGCAGCTGAAATCGCCGGCAGCGAACGGTAAACAGCCGAGAGCCTGCTGAAAAGCAAAGGCTTCCAGTTCTGTTTAAATGTGAAATATTTTTTCAGAAGCGCCGGATAGTCCCTCTGAAAGGCTTCATCAAATCCAATGGAACTTGCTCCTTTTTGGCCATAGTCAGCAATCAGGAGAGGGATATACTCAAACTTTAGAGTATGATCCGAGAAACATTCCATATTGAAGACCCAATCCGCCTGTTTGCTGTAACGCGTGTTAAACCGGCGGCGGTCAAATGCAGCGCGCGGATAGAATATCGCCTGCTGGCATATGTTTATCCTTGCGAGCTTCGCCCCGTCAAAAGGACCGGCATAGCGGTCCCTGCTTTCATTGCGCCACACATCGCCATAATATACTGTCTGCCCATCCCGCAGGACGGGACGCACTTCATCCATCCGTATCCGCAAACGGTCGTCCGCCCCCAGGAACAGAATGTAATCTCCGGAGGCCCGGACGACTGCGCGGTTCATTGCGTCATAGATCCCGGCATCAGGCCTCGACTCGGTCCGGATGCGTTCATCATGCAGGTCCTCGATGCATTCCACGGTTCCGTCTTCCGAAGCGCCGTCCTGAACCACCCATTCATCCTTCGCTCCGAGAGCTTCCAGCACGTTGTCCGCCAGCGCCGGGATTTCAGGCATTGCCCTCCTGCAAACTGTTATTACGCTGACCCGGGGCTCATTCATGAACGCTTCAGGACAGAATGATAGAACTCGATGTGGCGGCGGGCTACAACGTCCGGGGCGAAGGCTGCCCGCGCATATTTGGTGCATGCCTCCCGCATGTCATCGCCGTGCACAAGCAAATCCACAATCCCTTCCGCCAGCTCCCCGACATCGCCGGGCGAAGCCAGACGGCCGGTGACGCCGTCGCGGATCATTTCAGGAATGCCTCCAACCGCAAAGGCGGCAACGGGCGTGCCGCAGGTCAGACTCTCTGCAGCCATATAGGGCAGGTTCTCCATGCGGGACGGAATAACAACAGCATTTGCCGCGTTCATGGCCAGGGCCATCTGCGGGGTTGAAAGCACACCCATATTGTGGACAAGCCCTTTGAAGCGGGAACAGCATTCAGGCGCACAACCGGCAAGCACCGTTCCGGTATTCTTCACGGCGGACTGCACCCGAGGAATCGCTGCCGCCAGCAGATCAAGGCCCTTGTTCCAGTCTGTTGCCGCGCCATGAGCTCCGAACAGCAAAAGAGGAACATCCGCCGGCAGCCCCAGCGCCTGACGGGCCAGCTTTCGGTCCATTGGATAAAATGTCCCCGCATCAACAACGTTGGGGATGATTTCGATCCGTCTTTTTCCGTGAAGGGAGGAGCACCTCACCAGTTCGGCCATCCAGCGGCTTGGAGCTATCACGGCAAAGTCTGCCTCCTGCCATGCCTTTCTTTTCCGCCGCCAGTTCCACCGGCTCAGGTCGTAATCGCGTCGCGAGCCCAGCTCGGGGCATTTCCCGCAGCATTCGCAGTACCTGCGGCAATCCTGAGGGCTGTGACAGCCTCCTGTGAATGCCCATGAATCATGGAACGTCCATACAACCGGCCCCTTGAGGCTCCTCAGGTCCTTCAGGGACAGCATCCCGTGATTTATCCAGTGAAGATGCGTAATGTCGGGGGCGCAGTCCTCTATAGTCTTTCTTGTGGCGCGGTTTCCGAGCCACGCGTTTCCCCAGTGGGGACTGCGGCGGTGGCGCCACGGCATAACAGGCAGAGCATCCAGCACGGGCCTATGCCGCGCCCACCGGTCTCCCGTGGTCCGCAATGCACCATCCCGGAAGCCCTCTGCGTTCTGAACCAGAAAAAGGCTCTCAACCCCGCTGCTGTTCAAGGCGGTGCAAAGCCGCCGGGCCGCAACGGAGGCCCCCCCGCTCATCGCGTATGCGTTAACTTGCAGCACCTTCATCCTGACAAACCCGTGAGCCGATGCTTGAGGGCAGATGCGCGAACCAGCCATTTACGCTGCAAAGCGTGGCGCCCCCATGAGCCAAGGGAACTGTTCCGATAGAGAAGCCATGCCCTGCCGCCCATTGACTTCATCGTTCCCATGGCCATCCGAAACCATACATAATTCAGGATGTCCGCCAGCGCCGCGGCTTCAAACACATGCAACTTGCGGTTGGCGGTCTCGATTTTCAGCAGCCACGCCTCGGTGCTGTCAAACGATTCCTGCACAGCCGGCAAAAGCCCCATGGATGCGAGACGATGAGTTCTTGCCTCTGCCTCTGAGGGGGCCAGTTCCAGCCAATTCAAGATGCACCTCTGCACGCGAACTGTTTGGGCATCCATTTCGGACCACTCGCCGCCGGTCATGCTCCCACCGTGAACACGGTAATCAACCAGCACCCGGGACAGATTTCCGCACGGGAAACGGGGTATGACACGCGACCACAGCTCGTAATCTTCCGCGGGATAAAACCCGACATCATAGTTGAGTTGTTCGCCCATGAAACAGTCTCGACGGAACATCACCGACGGATGCGCGAACGGCGTGTAGAAAAGCGAAAAAGCCCTGATGTCCTCCATGCCGGACGGGAAGCGCATGGTTTTTCTCGGATTCTGCCCGAAGGAACTCATCCATCCGCCGCAGCATGCCATGCCGGGATTCTGTTCCATGAACGCAAGTTGCCATTCCAGGCGCCGGCGCCGCATCAGGTCATCGGCATCCATTCGCGCGATGTACTCTCCACGGGCTTCCTTCAGGCCGCGGTTGAGTGCGCCGGACAGCTTGAGACGCGACTCGTTGCGCACCACCCGTAGGCGGCTGTCCCGGCAGGCGGCCAGGATTTCGGGTGTTCGATCCGACGAGGCATCGTCCACAACAAGCAGTTCAAAATCCCGGAAGCTCTGCCGCCATATGCTTTCAAGGGTTTGTTCCAAAAACTCCCCGGCATTCCTAACGGGCATCAGCACCGTAATCCTGGGATTCTGCACCGTCATCCCCCCGCCAGCGATTGAAAAATCCCGGCATGCCTGTCTGTCCACTCCTGCGCGGAGAACAGCCGGACCGCGCGTGCACGCGCCTGCCTTGCATAGATTTCACGGCTGGACAATATGCGCAGAATACCTTCGGCAACCGCCTCGTCCGGAGGTGCGTGCATTGTCTCAAAATCCTCCGCGCAAGGGATGCCCGTTCCCCCTTCATCGCCAACCAGCTCGGGTGTGCCACCAGTTGCTGAATACACCACGGGGACTCCGCAGGCCATCGCCTCAACCACAAGTCGCGGGCAGGGATCCTGCACTTTCATGTGCAAAAGAATATCGGCCCGCTGAAACAACCGTGGAGCTTCGGCCTGAGTGTATGGCCCGAGATACTCCACAAAACCAGAAAGATTCTCGTCGCTGATCCACTGATGCAGTTCCTTCTCAGCTTCATTACCCCATACCAGCCGGCCGGCCAGCAAGAGGCGTGTATCAATGCCGCGGCGGCGAACCATCGCCAGAGCTGTCAAGGCGCTTCTCACGCGATACGAATCATGGTGGCTCCCTGCGGCCAGCAGGACGGGCGACCTGCCGGCGCAGTTATAATCCGGGCGCGGCACAAACGTTTCAATATCCACAGGGTTGTAAAGCACCTGGCTTGGCCCTGTTCGGCCCCCGAGGAACCGTTCTGCGCAACGCTGGCAGAACTTGCTCTGATAAATCACGTAATCAGCTCTCGCATGCACGTATGCATTGGGGACATTCTGTTCCCGCCACAACGGCCCCGCCCAGGCGGGATAGGCTACGCCGTTTTGGTTCAGAACCACCCGCGCGCGCGCACGCTTCGCAGCCCGGGTCAACAGCTCACGGCGGTCGGGCAGCACGCTGCTGACCAGATAGAGGAGGTTGGGGTTCGCAGCAACGTTGGGATATCTCTCGGCAAGATCCAAACATTTGACAATGCCGCCGGATACCGTCTCCCCGCGCCAGGGCAGAACATCCATGCCGTAATACACGCGAATATCACTGGGATCGCACAACTTTTCCCAGCGCCGGAACTCGCGAATCTCAGCAGCCAAACGCCGCAATACCTTTCCGGCCAGACTGCTCATTCCACAATTCCCGCGAAGAAATCCTTCCACAACGGCCGCTGGCTGAACCATGAGTTCGATTCCGCCGTGGTCCGTCCCGCCGCCAGCAGTGTCAGCCGCGCCCCGTCATCCATGCTCTGCACTTTTTCAACAGAGCGCACCAGCCCCCCCACATCGTCCACGGGGACCATGAAGCCATTTTCGCCATCCCTGACCAAATCCATTGCCTGTCCCACACGCGTGGTCACGAGCGGAATGCCGCTGGCCATGGATTCCAGCACAGCCTTGGGTCCGCCCTCCTGCCTTGATGTGACAAGGCAGACATCGAGGGCATGATACAGGGGAGGGATTTCCGCATAGCGCCGTGTGAATAAATGGCGGAAAGGAATTCCCGCCGCAGACAAACCGCGCTTCACGTAACCGCGCGCGGGACCGGACAGCAGCACAAACAGTTCGGGAATGCGGCGCTTCAACTCGCGAAGGGTCTCCAGCAGCACATCCGGCCCCTTGATCATCTTCGGCTCCAAGCCCTCGCCCCAGCCATTCCCGTCCTTCTGAAAAGATCCGGCAACGAAGGCTTGTTCCGGAATCTCAAGACGACGGCGGATCTCCAGTCGCGACGAAACAGCGACGGCAGAAAACATGTCCAGGCGAACTCCAATCGGAATCAGCCGGACCCGGTCCGGTTCAATCCCGCCCGACAAGACAATGTCGCGCATCTCCGAATGACTGACTTGGATACGCGACCACCGATCCCTGGTTTTGCGGAGATTTGCAAACACATTGTCGAACTCGGGAAGTCCGCTGCCAGGCAATCCATGAAAATATGCGAAGCACATCCGATGCCCGCGGTCTTCCGGCGGATTCAGCAAAACGAACTGACTAGCGTAAAAAACACTTTGCCGACGGGAAGCGGGTTCCCACTCGCCAGATACGGTTCTAATACCAATCCCCCTGCAAGTCTTGCGCAGATCTCGTATTTCCTCGTCAAGCACCCAACCGCCCCGGTCCCCGACCATGATCAGTCGAGAAAAATCAGGCCATATGCGGGTCACCGGACCCGACATACGAAACGCAGCGCGCTGCAGTAATGTGCCGACCACGCTGCAGTTCATTGCATTTTATCCTCAACAAAACCCATAGCCACAAGATAACGGCTCGCCACATCCTCAATGCGCGCAACAGATATTTTATTTCGGAAGTCTCCAAGATTCAATGCCATCTGCCTCAACAATGCCGGAATATCCTCTGCCCGCTCGAATCCCAGCCCCCCTTCTCCCACGATTTCCGGATGGCCACCGCTTCGCAGATAAACGGCCGGCAAACCGCAGGTCAGCGCCTCGATCAGTGAGTTGGAGCAGGGATCATTCCGGCTAGCCGTCAGATAAACATCGCTGCCGCGAAGGATTTCAGCCAGATCGCATGAAGCCATAGGGGGTAGCACACGGATGTTTTTCATTGGGGAAGACAACCTTCCCACGAAGGTGTATTCAATGCGACTGAAATCCAAATTGCTGTCCAGCCACTCGTAAATGTCAGCGCCCTTGTTGCGGTTATCGGACCAGCTTGCCGAAATCACCCGAAGTTTTCCGCTATTTTGATCGGGAAACCGAACAGCCGGGAAAAAGATTTTCGGATCCGCTGCGTTTGGGATGACCATCGGATGGCAGAAGGTCAATCCCATCTCCTCATGAGCCTGGAGACTGAACCGGGACTGCATGATGGTTCCCTGAGCGAATTCCCGGTTCCATTGAGCGATTTTCCTGTCGGTACCATCATCATATCCTCGGTATGTGGCAAGCGGACCATCCACACGATGGAAAGTTTGGCATCCCCGTCGTCGCAGAAAACGATACCGGTCCGCATCGAAGTTGTACGAGTTCAAAAGGCATGCACGGGTGCTGCCGGAGACCGAGTTAATCTCGACATGGAATCCCCGGCGCTCCCATTCGCGCTTCAATGCTCGCAGGAACTGGTGTCCGCCACCCGCAGGCGGTGGTGCGAAGTCATGGAATATTGAGATGTCGTAGCGCCGTAAAGGGGCGGCGGTGCGCGCCGCCAGCCAAGAGGCATGCTGAAACGCGCGCTGGGCTATACCTTTTCCCGGGAAATATTTCATCTGTCTACTTCGTATTTACAATTCTTCATCACGGGTTTCTGGCATGCACAATTCTCCAGCATAATACATTTCATTCTTGTAAACTTCACGCAAGGGGATCTGTTCGGCAGCTAGCCAGGGCAATAGCGTCCCTGCAGACTGTGTGGATATAACAACAATGCTGCCATTTCGTTCATTTTTCAATAGCCGCTTCAACAAATGCCTGTTTTCAGGAAATAGATTAGGTTCACTCTTGGCTAGTTGGTATGGTAGCCGTTGAAAATTATATACGATCGCAATATGAGCAAAGGCCTGTTGGGTTGCGTAATCACAGAAAACGGTGTTTTGGAGTGGCTCTATTTTCTCCAGATTGTTGACTAGATCCCGAAAACAGGTTCGTTTTTCCGATGTTCGGTGTTTAAACGATATCCATGATATCAGCAGAAGAGTTATGAATACGCATGCCGCAATAGCGCCGACTATTGTACGGGAAACACACCGTTCCTGACTTCGGCGCGCTGGAATAAGAACCATCAAAATTGCAGTGACTTGCGCCACATAAAGATTATAACGGGGATCTTCTATGAGTCCAATAATGAGCTGCCACATAAAATCTGGCCTCGGCATAGATACGAAATCCGGGTAATTCATATGAATGAATTGCCATGCCATTGGAACTAGAGGCACCCCCAAAAGTATAACCGCCAACAATCGCTGGAAGGCATTGTTAGGTTTTATAAAAATAAGAATCAACAATCCCATAGCTGCAACTGCCCATAAAACCAGCAATTTAACCATAATGGCATAGCGATAGTCGGAAAAAACACTCAATCCACGCGCTCCAGCACGATCAAATGCAGCAAAATGAAAATAACCCACCACCATCAAACCATAGGCCAGAATCAAGAGCCAAATACAAAGGCTGGCAACGACATCTTTCCGTTTGCGAACCCACACGAAAGACATTAATCCAATGGCTGAGGCAAAAACAATTCCTTCCTCACGAATCAGTAGCAAAGCAACAATGAATGCCAAACGTTCAGGTAATGGCCGAGCAGCAGCTTGCGCCATCACCGCCAACAGGAAAACTGAACCCATCAATGCATATGGCCTCAAGTCGTATCCCACGGCCCAGAACGCGGCTGGATATATCAAATACAATGACGCTATCTCTAAAAGGGGGCGATGACAGCCTAATCTACGCAAATACCAACCATATAGAAGGGGGCTGAATATGATAAACGAAAATACTGAAAAGGCTCCCAGATAGCGTACAGGGGAAAAAACCTCTGCAAAGGCTAAAATATACTTAACTGGCTCAAGATGAATCGTGAAATGGAAGCCTCGGCTTCCTTCTATCCCCACATAGCCAAACATGTTCTGACCGCCGGGATTAATACCGTATATCTTCGGCATTTCCGGTCGAAATGCTTTTTGCGCAAATTCCGCGTAGAAAGCAAAATCCCGCGTATGAAAATCCAAAGAATTTAGTCGAGCGTACTGGACATAAATACCTAACACGAATAGAACCACAAACGCAATCAGGGGCCAAATCCTGTTAAGAAAGGAATCGCGATAACAGCCCACAAATTTCATTTACATTCCTCTAACCATTTGACAACTTTTTTCGCTGCTTTCCCATCGCCGTATGGATTCTCGCCCGACGCCATGCGCTTGTATGCCTGCGCATCGCGATCCAGATGCCTCACCGCCGCCACGATCTTCCAGCGATCCGTGCCTACCAGCTTCGCCACGCCTTGCTGGATTCCCTCTGGCCGTTCGGTGGAGTCCCGCATCACAAGGCAAGGCACGCCAAAGGTCGGAGCTTCCTCCTGAATACCTCCAGAATCCGTGAGGATAATCCATGACCGCTGGAGCAATTCCACCAGCACTGGATATTCAACCGGATCCGCCAGGTGTATACGGGTTTGACCCGCCAACAAGCGGTTTACCGGTTCACGCACATTCGGATTCAAGTGAACCGGATACACCAGATCAACGTCTGGCAGCGCATCTGCGATGTCCCGAAGGGCCAGGCAAATCTGCTCCATGCCTGCGCCGAAATTCTCGCGCCTATGGCCTGTAACAAGGATCAATCTGCGCCCTCTGCGCAGAAGAGGAATGTCTGCGGGCATTTTCGGGGGCTTCTCTCGAACCCTCTTGATGGCCCAGTTCAGGGCATCCACCACCGTGTTCCCTGTCATGCAGATACAGTCCCGCTTCACTCCTTCTCTCTGCAAATTGCGTTCAGCAAGGGGAGTTGGCGCGAAATGAACATCCGCAAGGACCCCCGCCATCCGCCGGTTGATCTCCTCGGGAAACGGTGACCTCTTGTTACTGGTGCGGAGCCCCGCCTCCACATGCGCCACTCGAATTCCCCGGTAATATGCAGCCAGCGCGGAAGCCATCACTGTTGTCGTATCTCCCTGGACCATAATCCAGTCCGGCCGGACCTTCGCAAGCACCGGATCCAGAGCCTCCAGCAAACGCGCCGTCAAACCGGACAGCGACTGGTTCTTTCGCATGACACGGAGATCATAATCAGGCCGGAAGTTGAAGAATTTGAGCATAGGATCGAGAAGTTCACGATGCTGTCCTGTCACACAAAGGATAGAACGGAACTGTCTCTTTCGGCGGCCAAGTTCCAGGAGCACCGGCGCCAGTTTAATTGCCTCCGGCCGCGTCCCCAGTATGGTCATTATAGTTTTCAATACCCGAACTTTCTAGGCGATTCGCCTTTCCACTTCTGTACGTATGTATTCAGCCACGTTTTTCTTATCATAGGCGGTCAGAGCAAATTGGCGGGAAGCCTCACCCATTGCCAGCATTCGTTTGCGATCTTCAAGTACACCCCGCAGCCATTCTGCCCTCTCGCGGAAGCGCTCGGGAGAGATTCTTGCAAGCACCCGATGACTAGAGAAATCTGATAGTTTTGCATTCTCATCGAACGAGCCCGTTCTAGGGAGGAATTCCAGATAATGCTCTTCCTCAACCGGCATGAATGGAGCCGGCGTTTCGGTCAGCGGCCGCTGTTCAATCAGGATCGGGCGTCCAAGAATGAAACTTTCAGATGCCTTCCACGGGAAAAGAGCGTGCGGGAATGTGCATACGGCGGTGATCCGGCCACTCGTGATCCGACGGGAGAAGGCCCGCCGGCTCAAATTAGATTGCACGTTGATCCCGTCCTCAATGGCGGGGTTTGCGCGGCCGGTCAGGCGGTAGTATCCTGAAATACCCGCCTCTTTAAGTGCCTGCATGATATGCCAGCGGATCCAAAAATGACAACTGGCCGGGGTCATAGGCTCTTCAGCATATTCAAATGGAGAACGACCGCCATCGCGCACAAGGTTCTCATACACCCCCATAACAAAACACACATCATATTGAGGTTGATCTATCCTCCAAAAACGGCGACGGCGATCATCCCTCTGAAAATCAGACAACCCCTCCGAGAAAAAAAGAAATGGGACCAGTCTGGACTCCATATCCGACATATTTGCGTTACGCAAAATGCTCCTCGCGATGCCCCGGTGAAGATTCGCCTTGAAATAAACTGAACAGAGTTTTAGAGCGTCCAGGTCGAACAACTGCACATGATCGCTCATGTCAAAAAAAACCCAATGCCCCTCCCATCGCACCCAGCAACTTTCATGTTCGCGTGGCTGGGTCATACGGGGCAGAGGCCGATTTCCGTGAGAGCTTCGTGCACCGGCATGCTCGATCAAAGCGGTTAGAAAATGCCTGTAATATCCATTGAAACCCCGACGGACCATCAACTCCGGTTCGTAAATTTCAATGTTCATTTTTAGCGTCGTGCGTCGGCAAGGTACAAAAGCAGAGTGGATTATGTATACGCCAACATTTTCATCTGCTTAATACTGATATCCGAGCAACTTGATTTCCCTCTCAAAGATGTGTTCAACCAGCTCTTTCTGCCGGGAGTTGAACACTTCCCGATAAGGCCTCCTGTCTGCGCGGTATTCAGACTTGGCGTGGATGCCCAGATTACCGTCGAATGGGATTTTCAGATCAGCAAACACGCCTGACAGTTCCTCTGTGAGATTTTCGTATTTCAGAACACGGTCAACCATCAGATTGCCCTTCTTGTCTGTGTATTTCGGACAATTAAGGCAGAAAGACTCCTTCTGGAAATACTCATCCAGGCTCAGAAGGCCTCCCGACCTGAATTTTTTCATGTAGTAATGCGACAATGTTTTGTCCCATGGATTTCGATCAACGCAGAATTTGAAATATTCACGCCATATTCTGTGCGGTGTTCTGGCCTTCACAAGTCTGGCGGAGATGTGATTGTAATATTTCCGCCTGCTCATGAAATCTGAATATGTCCGGCGAATATTTTGACCTCTCAATGCAATGATTTCGGGAATCGGATTGAAATAGCCCTCATATCCCTGCGGGTGGTGAGGATCCACTGGTAGATAAATCGGCGTCAATATATCATCCTGACCACAAAATGGAGAAAGAAACACTTCGATGCTCGTACCAGCAGTCTTTACAGTTTTAATGAAAATAAATTTGTATTTATGTGAAATAATCACAAATCAAATCCTCGTGCTTATACGTCTTCCTGCTGTCCCGGATTTTGTTCCGCTTCTTCAGAACAGCTGCCGGGATGCTGCTTCAAGGACCTCTTCTGGCTGATATATATATGAATGCTGTCGAGTAATTGCTGAAGAATTGCATAACGGTAAACAGGTTTGCGCAATATCATGCTCATGGAGGCCGAACGTTTGGGATTCAGCACCTCGATGTCTTGAATGCGGTCCAGCTCCCGCTTGAATCCGGAATACATCCTGTTTAAACCTTCCAGCGTATCAGGACTAATATCGGCCTGCGAACTGCTTCTGGGCCGCCGGGATGGGAAATTGGGCATTTCACTCTTTGGAATTTCAAGAAACTCAAATATGGATTCAAGATTCCCCCACATCCGCTCGTAGTTGATAAAAAGTGTAGGATAAAATAAATACCTGCTGCGCCAATTATGGAACTGTTCCGCAAACAGCAGCCTGTCCACTTGCTGCCGCGCATATTCGTCGAGAGTCGTATCGCGGCTGATCGGCGCCAGAGTCCGGCTGTACCTCAGCAGTTTCTCCGACTGCCACTGCTGAAATCCCCGACGGAAAATGGAAACAGTGGCGGCCACTGGATCGCCATAGATGAATACCAGCCTAATATTAGGATTGAAGCTCAACGGCGGCATGGGCAGGTGCTTGAAACCGTCCCGGTCCCTGTGATCATTGACAGCTTTGAACCGAGACAAAAACCTTATAAAAAAAGTAGTTCCCACCCCGCCGAATGAACCGACTACAACATCGTAACGCCTGGGAACTATAATGCTTCTGGCTCCCGTCATCACCGCTCCGGCCCGGGAGACTCTGCAACCGTCCTGTTCGCCTGAATATCAAACCGAGGCTCATGGTTGAATGACGCCTTCAGGCGGTCTTCATTTGCGTCCTTGGGAATCTTGAATCCGACAGGTTCCACACATTCGGAAAAACTTAACGGACGGGAATTCTTTACCGTCTTCAGACGGTATTCATAATCCCGAACCTGGTAATATAAGTTTCCCCCTCCCGGCGGCGGGGTGTAGTTACCGTATCGTATTCCTTTCCTCACTTTTGCTTTGCATCCAATGTCATCATTGATGATGTCGGCCGCCAGCGGGACTTGAGGGATCGCAAGCTGAAGCCGCAGATTTTTCTGACGGACACGCGCAATCATGTCATCCTCCGCGCCAAGCGAGGAGTCAATGATGTTTGCATCCGGTTTCGCAACGCGCCAGGGGCCCAATTCCCGCCAGACTGCCGTTCGCATCAGTGAAGGAATTCCCGACCCCACAATCCC
>Ga0209604_1001171_pt1 | contig 21969 bp, 14 predicted proteins | sample AD_UKC097_MetaG_FD_184405 | JGI IMG/M metagenome (GOLD analysis project Ga0209604, IMG submission 184405) | Active sludge microbial communities of municipal wastewater-treating anaerobic digesters from USA - AD_UKC097_MetaG (SPAdes) (version 2) | ecosystem: Engineered > Bioreactor > Anaerobic >... | reverse complement strand
CTTCGACACCCCCGATTCCCGCGAATTGAACCCGCACCTTTCCGGGCCTATAGTGGCCGATCGGGGGTCCGCGATGCTGAAGCTCAACCGCATCGTCGACTACGGCATCCTCGTGATGACCGAGATCGCGCGCCGCAACGCGTGCGTTTCGACCACCGAGCTCGCTGCCGCTTTCGGCGTATCCGCCACCATCGTCGCGAAGGTGCTGAAGAGGCTCGCCCGGGCCGGACTGGTCTCCTCCGAGAGGGGGAGCCGTGGGGGGTATCGACTCGCCCGGCCCGCAGCGGACGTCACCCTCCGCGCGATCGTCACCGCGCTCGAGGGGCCGATCTCGCTCACCTTCTGCGCCGCCGGCACGGCGACCGGGCGTTGCCGGACGCGTCCCTTCTGCGTCGCCACCGACGCGATGCGCCGGCTGAACCACCTCGTGAACGGCGCCTTCGACGCGGTCTCGCTCGAGGACCTGCTTCACGTCCCCGTCCCCCGCGGGACCGGGACGGCCGGCGCCGCGCCGTGAGCCGCCGGCGGCCCGTCTACCTGGACCACCAGGCGACGACGCCGCTGGACCCGCGCGTCCTTCAGGCGATGCTCCCCTGGCTGACGGGGGAGTTCGGCAACGCGGCGTCGCTCCAGCACGCCTACGGCTGGGCGGCCGAGAGCGCCGTGAACGCCGCCCGGGAGGAGATCGCGGAGGCGCTCGGCGCCGCGCCCCGCGAGGTCGTCTTCACGTCGGGGGCGACCGAGTCGAACAACCTCGCGATCCTCGGCTTCGCGCGCGCCGCGCGCCGGACCGGGGCGCACGTCGTCACCTCCGCCGTCGAGCACCGCGCCGTCCTCGACCCGTGCCGCGCCCTTTCGGCGGAGGGCTTCGAGGTGACGCTCGTCCCGCCGGACCGGGAGGGGCGCGTCTCGCCCGAGAGCGTCGAGGCGGCGCTGACCGACCGGACGATCCTCGTCTCCGTGATGGCCGCGAACAACGAGGTCGGAGCGCTGAACCCGATTGGCCGGATCGCCGCCCTTTGCGCGGAGCGGGGGCTCGCCTTCCACACCGACGCCGCTCAGGCCTTCGGGAAGGTCCCGTTCGGGGTCGGCGGGGGCGTCGCTCTCGCGTCCCTCAGCGCCCACAAGCTCTACGGACCGAAGGGGGTGGGGGCGCTCTTCGTCCGCTCCCGGCCACGCGTCCCGCTCGCCCCGATCCTGCACGGCGGCGGACACGAGCGGGGGCTGCGGTCGGGGACGCTGAACGTTCCCGGAATCGTCGGCTTCGCGGCGGCCGTCCGGATCGCGCGACGCGAGAGGGAGGCGGAGGCCGAGCGCCTCGGCCGGCTGCGGGACCGGCTCGAGACCGCGATCCGCGCCTCCCTCGACGGTGTCACGTCGAACGGCCCGCCGTCCGGGCCGGACCGGCTCCCGGGAAACCTGAGCCTCTCGTTCGCCGGCGTCGACGGCTCGCGACTCGTATCGTCGCTGCGCGGCGTGGCGGTCTCCTCCGGCTCGGCCTGCACGACGGCGAGCGGGGAGCCGAGCCACGTCCTGCGGGCACTGGGCCTCCCGGAGCCGCTCGCGAAGGCGACGCTGCGTTTCGGCGTGGGTCGCTTCACGTCCGAAGGACAGGTCGACGAGGCGGCGGCCGAGGTCGTTGCCGTGGTCCGCCGGCTCCGTTCCGAGAACGAGTCGCTCCGGGACTAGAATCCGCCCCGTCCCGGATGTCGAGATTCCTCGTGGCCGCGCTCGCGGCCGTGCTGCTCCTCCAGGCCCCGGCCGCGGGGTCGTGGTGGAAGCGCCGCCGGCCGACGCCGACGCCGACGGCGACTCCGGCTCCGGCGCCGACGGTCGCGCCGACCGCGATCGCGGAAGAGCCGGATGCGTCCGCCGTCCTGCCGACGCCGGGCGCGGAGGCGCCGGAGGCACCCCTCGTCCCGCCGACGCCGACGTCCACGCCAGCGCCGATTCCCACCGCGACGCCGCGGCCGACTCCGACGCCGATCCCGACCGGGACGCTGCGCGTGAAGGTCCTCGTCACGGGGTCCGACGGCCGGACGCTCCCCGCGCCCGACGCGGTCGCCTGGCTTCCGGGAAGCCGGGCCCGCCGGGGGGCGCCGCCTCCGAAGATGGCCTCGCGCGACAAACGGTTCGAGCCGCGCGTCCTCGCGGTGCCGAAGGGGGCGGCCGTCTCCTTCCCGAACTTCGACAAGATCTTCCACAACGTCTTCAGCCTCTCGGAGCCGGGGCGGTTCGACCTGGGCCTCTACCGGAACGGAGCGGCGCGGACGACCCGCTTCGCGGAGTCGGGTGTCGTCCGCGTCTACTGCAACATCCACCCGCAGATGGCGGCCTACGTCGTCGTCCTCGACGGCGAGCTCTTCGCGCAGTCCGGGGCGGACGGCGTGGCGACGATCGCGGCGGTCCCGGCGGGCCGGCACGCCGTGAAGGTCTGGGACGAAAGAGGCGGGGAGTGGAGCGGGACCGCTTCGGTGGCGGCGGGCGGGACGACGGACGTCTCCGTGACGCTGGACGCCACGAAGTGGAAGGAGACGCCGCACAAGAACAAGCACGGGAAGGACTATCCGCCTCCGGACGACGATGAGAACCGCTACTGAATCCCGCCGCTCCGACGACCTCCCGACGGTGGTCGCACCGCGCGAGGGCTCCTCCGGGGCGTCGGGGCCGCCTCTTCGCGGCGCGGCGGCGCCGAAACCGGGAGGGGTCCGACTCGGCACGCAGTTCTTCCTCGCCGCGGCGCTCCTCGTCGTCGTGACCCTCGGAGCCGCGGTGGCGCTCTCCACCTGGCGCGCGAACCGGATCGCCGAGGAGAGCATCCGCGAAGCGCTTCGGACCATCCCGGGAGACGTCGCCGTCTTCCGGGCCGGTCTCGAGTCTCAGCTGAAGGCGACGCTCCGGTCTGTGGCGGAGGAGCCCGGCATCAAGGCGATCTTCGACTCTCCGGCCGCCACCGTCTGGGACACCGCGAAGGACAAGGCCGAGATCCTCCAGGCGAAGACCTTCTTCTTCTTCGACCGCGCCGGCGTCCTCGTCGCCCGGAGCGACCAGCCGCCGACCGAGGAGGACCGGCGCTCGTTCCGCGAGGTCGCCTGGGTCGCCTCGCCGCTCGAGGATTGGACCGAGTCCTCCGCGACGATCCGCGAGGGAGCAGCGCTCGCGGTCGTGGCGGCGGCCCCGGTCGTGGCCGGCGACCCGGAGAAGGGGGAGGCCCGCCTCGTCGGCGTCGTCGCCGCGTCGGTCCTCCTGGACGAGGCGCGGGCACGCGAGCTCCGCGACTTGACGGGAGGTCAGGTCGCCTTCGTCGCCGAGACGGGGAGGAAGGGCGAGCCGGCGAAGCTGGAGATCGCGGCTGCGACGGAGGGGTTCGGCGCCGCGAGCCTCCTTCCGGCGCTCGCCCGCGACCCGTCGGGCCACAGCCGGCTGCTGGACGGGAATGCCGACGCCGCGCCGCTCGACCTCCTCGTCGGAGGCGACCGGCGCGTCGTCAAGGCGGTCCCTCTCCGCTCGGCAGGGGGAGAGACGCTCGGCGCCGTCGTCGTCTCGCGCTCGCGCGACGAGGAGACGGCCGCGTTCCGGAAGATCCGCGAGACGCTCCTCCTCGTCGGCCTCGGCATTCTGCTCGTCTCGGTCCCGGTCAGTTTCCTCCTCGGCGGCCGGATCGCGCGGCCTCTGCAGCAGCTCGCCTCGGGCGCGATCGCCGTCCGCGACGGGAACCTCGACGTGAAGCTGCCGTCGGGAGGGAGCGGAGAGGTCGGCGTCCTCGCCCGCGCGTTCGAGGCCCTCGTCGGGGAGCTGCGCGAGAAGCGGCAGCTCGAGGAGCTCCTCGCCGAGATGCGGAGGCGGCCGGCCGAAGCGACGCGAGGCCTGGCCCCGACCTCGGTGACCGCGGCCGGGACGCTTCCCGCGGACGCCGCCCACGCGGCGGCGCGAGGGCCCCGCGTCGGAGCGCTCTTCGCCGGGCGCTACGACGTCGTCTCCGTCCTCGGCCGCGGCGGCATGGGCTCGGTCTACCAGGTTCTCGATCGCGAGCTGGACGAAGAGGTGGCGCTAAAAGTCCTCACCCCGGAGGCGTTCTCCGAGGGGACCCAGGCCACACAGACGCTCAAGCAGGAGATCCGCCTCGCGCGGAAGATCACGCACCCGAACGTCGTCCGCACGCACGACCTCGGCGAGGCGGACGGCGTCCGTTTCCTGACGATGGAGTACGTCCCGGGGACGACGCTGCGCGAGCTGCTCGACCGGCGGGGGGCCGTCGCCCTCGCCCCGGGGCTCCAGATCGCGAAGCAGCTCTGCCGCGGCCTCACGGCCGTGCACGAGGCGGGGATCATCCACCGCGACATCAAGCCTCAGAACATCATGGTCCTGCCGAACGGCGTCGTGAAGCTGATGGACTTCGGGATCGCCCGGACCGACGAGGGCGGGGACGGCGCCCTCGACGGCCACACCGTCGGCACGCCGTACTACATGAGCCCGGAGCAGGCGCTGGGCCAGCGGCTCGACGCGCGCAGCGACCTCTACACCGTCGGCGTCGTCCTCTTCGAGCTCTTCACCGGGGAGCGCCCCTTCCCGGGGACCGACGCGGCGACCGTCATGCAGAGCCACGTCGCGGCGCAGCCTCCGCGCCCCTCCTCGCTCCGGCCCGATCTGCCGGAATACCTCGACCGGATCGTCCTCGCGTGTCTGTCCAAGCGACCCGAGAGACGCCCGGCGAGCGCCTCCGACCTCTACGCGGCCCTCACCCGCGTCGCGGCGTAGCGCGCCTTCCGCCCCGGCGGGGCGCGCTCGCCGCCGCGGGCGCCTTGCGTCGCGGGGGACGCGCCGCCCCGAGCCGCTCCTCGAGCTCGGCGATCCTCTCCTTCAGGGCCGCGACGTCGTCCGCTGGCTCCGGCTTCGCCGCCGGAGCCGCCTTCACCTTCAGCCCTTCGAGCGTCTTCTCGAGGAACGGCAGGACGTGCGCGAGCGGGGGAAACGCCTCCTTCGCGCCGCGCTGCGCCGAGAGCGCGGCGTCGGCGTACCAGACGACGAAGTCGCGGAAGGCGCGGTCGGAGGCGACGACGAGCTCGCGCAGGAACGGGATCGGGAGGTCGCCCCGCTTCGCCCGCGCGTCCTCGTGGATGATCTGCGTCAGGATCACCGCCGTAATGTCGTCGCCGCTCTTCGCGTCGACGACCTGGACCTCGGTCCCTTCCCGGATCAGCTGCGCGATCTCGGGCAGGTTGACGTAGCGGCTCGACGAGGTGTCGTAGAGACGGCGGTTCTCGTACTTCCGGACCACGACGGGCTGGGTCATGACGCTTCCTCCGGGTTGTGCCGGGATTGTAGGGGAGGAGGGGTCCGCGGTCGCCGCCGCGCGGGGACCGATGGGTCGGTTCCCGCGCCGATCGCTCCCCGGGCGCGGGCCTTGGTAGGATCCGGCCACTGTCGGAAGGAGGCCTCGCATGCGCGCTCGGGCTCGCCTCGCGTCGAACTGCATCGTCTTCGCGTTTCTTGCGACCGCGTCGCCTGCGGCGACCGCCCAGGAATCGGGCGGCCTCGCGACCGGCGACGGCCGATTCCGGCTGAAGGGCGAGGTCAAGGTCCACTTCCGCCATTCGAAGGACCACTACGTGACGGTCGGCCGGATCGGGAACGTCGACATCGACCAGCGAACGACCGATCCCGGCGGCTCGTTCGAGGTCTCGACGGTGAACCTGATCGGCGAAGGGGACCTGACCGACGGCCTGAAGGCGAAGGTCGAGATCCACTTCATCGACCTCTACAACCGCAACCCGACGTCGACGGGCGATGAGGTGCGCGTGCGAGAGGCGTGGCTCCGGTTCGGGAAGCGTGTCGACGGGCTGAAGGCGTTCGAAGGGACGTCCCTCTACGTGCAGGCGGGGAAGGCCCCCCGCTTCGCCAAGCAGACGACCCGCCGACTCGAGAGCTACGGTCTCTGGGGGACCGCCGTCAACCGTTTCGAGGAGATCGGCGTCGAGGCGGGCGGGAGCCTCGGCAAGCACCTCTACTGGAGGGCGGCGGCGGCGAACGGGAACCCGCTCTTCCTGCGGGACACGAACTCGCTCGCCGGCGACAACGGGACGCCGGAACGGGTGGATCTCGCGCGCCTCGGCGAGGCGCCCTACAACTCGGGATTCCCGGTCTTCTATGACGCGCAGGCGAACGACACACGCCTCTCCGGCAAGGCGCAGGGCGGAGGCGGGCTCGGCGTCCGCTTCGTGTCGGACGACGGACGGAAGGGAATCGACCTCCTCGGCTGGGTCTTCCACCGGAAGCTCGCGGACCACGTGGACATCGAAGGGAGCCTCTACGGCGGCGACCTCGACCTTCTCGACGACGGACTGGCGGGGAGGGTGGACCTGCTCGACGGGCGCGACAAGACCGAGGCGGGCGTGAACGTCGAGGCCCGGTGGGATCGCCTCTCGCTCTTCGGCCAGTACGTGCGCCAGGAGGTCGCCGGGCTCGTGAGGAAGGGCTACGAGGTCGAGGCGTCCTACCGCATCCCGCTGAACGGTCTCTTCGCCGTCGGCGACCAGCCGTGGTTCAACTGGGTCCAGCCGGCCGTCCGCGTCTCGCGGATCGACAACGACTTCTCCGTCCCCGCCGGGTCGTTCTCTCCCTCCTTCGCGTGGGATTGGACGAAGATCGACTTCGGGTTCCGCGTCGGTATCGTCCGGAACGTCGACCTGACGGCCGAGTACGCCCGTCACGACATGGAGGTCTGGGGCAGGACGCTCCACCCCGACGAGCTCCTGGTCACGCTCCGGGCCGGCTTCTGACCTCGCCGCCCCCGATCCCCGGCGCGTGAAGGCCCTCGCCTACCTCGTCGGGCTCATCCTGTCGGCGCCGGTCCTGGCGTTCGCGGTGGGAGTCCTCGCGCTCGGACACGCGATCGCCACCCGGAACGTCTTCACGCTCCTCTACCAGCTCGTCTACGCGTTCGCCTCGGGGCTCCCGCTCGCGGCCCTCCTGGTCCTCGCGCTCGTCGCGTGTGCTTTCCTCCCACGGGCACGGCTCGTCTGCGCCGGGATCCTCGTCGCCCTGAACGGGGCGGCCCTGGTCGTGGTGCTGTGGGCCACGGGCTTGCCCCGCGAGGCGGGTGAGGCGGTCTTCTTCCTGCCGACGGTCGCCGCCGTGGGGCTGCACGGCCATCTGCTGTGGCACCACCGGCCCCGCGCGGCCTGAGGCCGCCCGCCGGGCCGCGCCCGCGCGAGCCTCGGGGGCAGCGAACTCGGGGACAGGCGTGAAATCGTGTATTGTCGGAGACAATACACGATTTCACGCCTGTCCCCCCTTCCCGTGTCCCCCCTTCCCGCCGGTCGACCCCGCCGACGGGTCGGGTCCCGGAATCAGGCCCTTCCGGCGAACTCGCGGGTCTCGGTGTGGACCTTGACCCGGTCGCCCTCCTTCACGAAGAGCGGGACGCGGATCTCCATTCCCGTCTCGAGGGTCGCGGCCTTCGTCACGCCGCCGCTGGACGTGTCGCCGCGGTGCCCGGGCTCGGTGTAGGTCACCGTCAGCTCGACGTGGGGCGGCAGGTCGAGGTCGATCGGGTTGCCGTTGAATTTCAGAAGCCCGACGACGGTGTTCTCGACGAGGAGGAACCGGTTCTCGCCAATCATCTCCGCCGAGAGCGTGAGCGTGTCGTACGACTCCTGGTCCATGAAGTGGAAGCCGTCGGCGTCGGAGTAGAGGAACGTCGCCTGGACCTTCCCGAGGTCGGGCTCCTTGAACTTCTCCCCGGCCTTGAACGTCTTGTCGAAGACGGCGCGGGTCTTCAGGTTCCGCATCTTCAGACGGACGAGCGTCTGCCCTCCGCGCGCCGTCGGAGTCGAGACCGTGACGTCGAGGCAGAGGTACGGATCGTCCTCGTGTTCGAAGAAGCTCTTCTTCTTGATTTCGATCGCTTCGATGAGACTCGCCATGCTCTCCCTTCGTCGCGCCGCTGCCGGGCCGCTGTCCGGAACGGCGGAGGGGCGGGATTCTAGGGCAGCGACACGTGCGGCGCCCGTCGGGTCGCGGGGTCAGGCGTGAAATCGTGTGTTGTCGAAGACAATACACGATTTCACGCCTGACCCCGGCTCCCGTTACCCCGGCTCCGGAGTAATCTCGGCGCCGTGTCGGGCCGGAGGGACCCTCTTCTCGAAAAGGTCGCCGCCGCGCCCACCGTGGCGGGGCTCCTGTCGCGTCTCGAGGCCCGGGTCCTCGAGGACGCCGCGGGGGGAGTGTCGCTCGTCGGCGCCCCGCAGGGCCTCGTTCCCTATCTCTTCGGCGCCGCCTCGGCGGCCCTCGGCTTGAAGTGGGTCGTCGTCTGCGCGCACGAGCGCGACGCTGCCGTCGTCCAGCGCGACGCGATCGCCGTCTACGGCGCCGAGCGGGTCGCGTGGTTCCCGGCGCCGTCCCTGACCCCCTACCAGGGAATCCCCCCGTCGCTGAAGGTCCGCCGGGAGGAGTTCGGGGCGCTCGCCCGCCTCGCCGAGGGGAGCGTCGAGCTCCTCGTCGTCCCGGCCCGCGCTCTCCTCCGGATCCTGCCGAGCCCCGAGGACGTGCGGCGGAGAAGCCTCGCGGTCGCGGCCGGAGACAGGCTCGACGTCGGCCGCCTCGTGTCGGCGCTCGTCGCCGAGGGGTACGCGCGGGCCGACCTCGTCACCGAGTGCGGCGACCTCGCGGTCCGGGGCGGCCTCGTCGACGTCTTCCCCCCGAACCTCCCCGGTCCGGTCCGGATCGAGCTCGGCTTCGAGGAGGTCGAGTCGGTCCGGATGTTCGACCCCGACACGCAGCGCTCGACCGGAACGCTCGAGCGCGTCCTCCTCCCGCCGATGACGGCGACGCCCGACACGGACCGGAGCCGCGCGCTCGCGCTCGAGGTCCTGGCCGCCTGCCGGACGGCGGACGACGAGCCGCCCGTCCCACGCGACGCCGACGCGCCCCGGAAGCAGGACGGCCTCGAGGAGCTCCTCCCGCTCCTCGCGGGATCGGTGCCTCCCGTCTCGATCCTCGACCACGCCCGCTCGTTCGCCCTCGCGGTCGACGATCCCGTGGCGGTCGCCGAGGAGCTCGCCCGCGCGGCCGATCTCCTCCGGCTCGACTACGAGAAGGTGCGCAAGCAGGGGAAGGCGCTCCCGGACCCGATCCGCCTCGCCGGCGACCCGGACGGGACGGCGGAGCTCGTCCGCTCGCGCGCTCTCGTCGCGTTCGCGCCGACCGTACCGGAGGGAGAGCCGGTCCCGATCGGGGCGGAGCCGGTCCTCTCCTTCGAGGACCGGCTCCCCGACGCACCGCGCGAGATCGAGCGCGCCCGGCGCGACGGCCTCGCCGTCGTCCTCTCCGCGCCGTCGAAGGGGGAGCGCGAGCACCTCGCGCGGCTCCTCGCCGAGTACGAGATCGACTTCGCGGGGGCCGAAGGCGACGCCACGGCGCCGCTCGCGCCAGGGGCCTGCCGCATCGTCGACGGGGGCCCCGCGTCGGGGTTCCTCTTCCGGGCGGGCGGCCTCCTCCTCCTCACCGCCGCCGACGTCCTCGGCGAGCCGCGCGCGGCCGCGCCGCGGCGGAAGGCGGCCTCGGAGGCGTTCCTCTCGGACCTCCGCGACCTGAAGCCGGGCGACGTCGTCGTCCACCGCGACTACGGGCTCGGCCTCTTCCGGGGCCTCGTCACGATCCGGGACGGCGAGGTGGACCGCGAGATGGTCGACCTCCGCTACGCGGGGGACGCGAAGCTCCTCGTCCCGGTCGAGCGGCTCGATCTCCTCCAGAAGTACCAGAGCGGCGGCGAGGGACCGGCCCCGCCGCTCGACCGCCTCGGCGGAGCGGGCTGGGCGAAGCGGAAGGCGTCCGTCCGGAAGGCTGTCAAGGACATCGCCGAGCAGCTCCTGAAGCTCTACGCCCGCCGCGCCACGACGCCGGGCCATTCGTTCTCGAAGGACTCGCCGTGGCAGAAGGAGTTCGAGGAGGCCTTCGAGTTCACGGAGACGCCCGACCAGCTCTCGGCGATCCGGGACATCAAGCGCGACATGGAGTCGGAGAGGTCGATGGACCGGCTCCTCTGCGGCGACGTCGGCTACGGCAAGACCGAGGTCGCGATGCGGGCCGTCTTCAAGTGCGTCCTGGACGGCAAGCAGGCCGCGGTCCTCGCGCCGACGACGATCCTCGCCGACCAGCACCACCGGACCTTCCGTCGACGCTTCGCGGCCTTCCCCGTGACGATCGACCTCCTCTCGCGCTTCCGGACCTCCGACGAGCAGAAGGAGGTCGTGCGGCGGCTCGCGGAGGGGACGCTCGACGTCGTCGTCGGGACGCACCGGATCCTCTCGAAGGACGTCTCCTTCCGGGATCTCGGCCTCGTCGTCATCGACGAGGAGCAGCGCTTCGGCGTCGCCCAGAAGGAGAAGCTGAAGGAGCTGCGCGCGTCCGTCGAGGTCCTCTCGATGTCGGCGACGCCGATCCCCCGATCGCTGAACCTCTCGCTCGGCGGGATCCGCGACCTGTCGGTCATCGAGACGCCGCCGAAGGACCGCCTCGCGATCTCGACGCACGTCGTCCCGCAGGGGGACGAGGTCGTCCGCGAGGCGATCCGCGCTGAGCTCGACCGCGGCGGGCAGGTCTACCTCGTCCACAACCGGATCGAGGGGCTCGGGGTCTGGCGCGAGCGCCTCGCGGAGCTCGTCCCGGAATGCCGCGTCGTCGTTGGCCACGGGCAGATGTCGGAGGGGGAGCTGGAGCGGGCGATGCGCGCGTTCACGACGCGGGCGGCCGACCTCCTCCTCGCGACGACGATCGTCGAGAACGGCCTCGACATCCCGACCGCGAACACGATGATCATCGACCGGGCCGACCTCTACGGTCTCTCGCAGCTCTACCAGCTGCGCGGCCGGGTCGGCCGGAGCGACAAGCCGGCCTCCTGCTGGCTCCTCGTCCCGCCCGGCGCGCCGCTCAGCGACGACGCGCGCCGGAGGCTGCGGGCGATCCAGGAGTTCTCGGACCTCGGCGCCGGCTTCCGGATCGCGGCGAAGGACCTCGAGATCCGCGGCTCGGGCAACGTCCTCGGCGGCGAGCAGTCGGGGCACATCGACGCCGTCGGCTTCGAGACCTACGTCACCCTCCTGGAGGAGGCGATCGGCGAGCTGAAGGGAGAGCCGGTCGCCGAGAAGCGGGAGGTCACGCTCCAGCTCGGCCTGCCCCTCGGACTCCCGAAGAAGTGGATCGGAGAGGAGAGCCTTCGGATGGCGCTCTACAAGCGGCTCGCGACGGCCGAAGGGGTCGACGCGCTCGACGTCCTGGAGAAGGAGGCGACGGACCGCTACGGCGCGCCGCCGCCCGAGTTCGCGCGGCTCCTCGGCCTCGGGCGGCTGCGGCTCCTCGCGCTCGACCTCGGCGTCCGCTCGCTCCAGCGCCGCGGCGCCGAGCTCGCCGTGACGCTCGAGAAGGCGCACCGCCTCGACCCCGACCGCCTCCTCGGGGCGATCCGGGCGAAGGGGCTCGCGGCCTCGGGGCCGGAGTCGTTCCGCGCGCCGGAGCTTTTCCGGGGGCTCCCGCCCGACACGGAGGAGGTCTGCGGCGTCGCGGGGCGGTTCCTCGTCTCCCTCGCGCGCCCCGCGACGGCGTTTGCGCCGGGCCTGCTCGCGGCGTTCTCGGAAGGGCCCCGGTGAGGAGGGGCGCCCTGGTCCTCGTCCCTCTGGTGGCGGCCCTCGCCCTTTCCGGATGCGCTCGAAAGGGGCCCCGGGCCGCCGCGCGGACCTCGGTCGTCGCGATGGTCGGCGACGAGCCGGTGGAGGAGGAGGACTTCGAGAACTACGTCCGCGCCGCCGCAGGCGCCGGCCTCGGCCAGGTCTCCCCCCAGGTCGCCTCGAGCCTCCTCGACCAGTACCTCGAGGAACGCCTCCTCGAGCGGGCCGTCGCCGAGGCGGAGCCCTCGCCGCGCGGGAAGACGGCGGCCGAGAGACGGGCCGAGGTCCTCGCCCGGGCGGCGCGCCTCGAGCAGATCACCGACACCGAGCTGCGCGCCGAGTACGACGCGGAGCCCGCGCGCTGGGAGCACCCGCCGCTCGTGAGGCTCTCGCAGATGATCCTTCCCGACAGGGCCGCCGCCGAGACGGCGCGCCGGCGGGTCCTTGCCGGAGAGGCGTGGGAGAAGGTCTCCCGGGAGGCGAGCCGCGCCCCGAACGCGGCGTCGGGCGGAGGGCTCGGCTGGCTCTCGCGCACCGACCTGCCGAGCGAGTTCGAGAAGGCGATCTGGGGGCTGCCGGCCGGAGGGGTGAGCCCGCCCCAGCCGGCCGGTCACGGGGTCCATCTGTTCCGGGTGGATGAACGGGCGGACGGGCGGGTCGTCCCGTTCGAGGAGGCGCGGCCGGCGCTCCGGCTGGCGCTGTCCGAGAAGCGGAGCAGCGAGGCGCTGGAGCGGCTCCTCGCCGAGGCCCGCAAGCGGCATCGCGTGGGCGTCATCGAGGAGCACCTCCCGTTCCCCTACGTCGGGGGGGCGGCCCGCTTTTCGCTAGACTCCGCGCCGTGACGTTCCACCGACGCCGTCCCGGCACCGCCGTCCTCGCCCTCCTCGCCGCCCTCGCGCTCCCCGCGGGCGCCGAGGTCCTCGAACAGATCCTCGTCCACGTGAACGGGCGGATCGTCACGCAGAGCCAGCTCGACGACCGGGTGCGGGCCGTCCTCGCCGAGGCCCCGCCCGACCTCGACCAGGGGCGCCGCGACGACCTCCGGCGAGCGGCGCTCAAGGAGCTCGTCGACGAATCGCTCCTCGAGGACCGGGCACGGGACCTGGACCTCGTGGCGACGGACGCCGAGGTCGAGGAGCAGGTGAAGCACCTGAAGGAACAGAACAACCTCGCCTCGGAGGAGGAGTTCGTCCGCGCGCTGGCCGCGTCGAACCTGACTCCGGCAAAGCTCCGCGAGCAGCTGAAACGGACCTCGACGATCCAGCGCGTCGTCGGCCGGGAGGTCAACAGCCGCGTCGACCTCTCCGACGACGCCCTCCGCCTCGTCTACGAGAGGCAGAAGGAGACGTGGGCCGTCCCCGAGAAGGTCCGCGTCTCGGAGATCCTCGTCAATGCGGGGCCCGGGGCGGAGGAGAAGGCCCGCGAGGCCGCGTCCCTCGTGAAGGGGGGCGCGCGGTTCGAGGACGTCGTGGTCCGCTTCTCCGACGGACCCACGCGCTCCAAGGGTGGCGACATGGGGACGTTCGGCCGCGGTGAGCTCGCCGCGGCGCTCGACGCCGCCGCGTTCTCGCTTCCCGCCGGCGGCGTGTCGGACCCGATCGAGACGAAGTCGGGATGGCACGTCCTGAAGGTCGTCGAGAAGATCCCCGCCGGCTATCGTCCCTTCGCCGAGGCGAAGGGGGAGATCCTGCGGAAGGAGCAGGAAACGCAGTTCCAGAAGAAGCTCGCCGAGTACGTCGAGAAGCTGAAAGGCGAGGCGATCATCAAGTACTCGGACGAAGCCCGGGCCCTGATGCCCCAGCCCTGACGTCGAGGCGGCGGAGCCTCGCGCCGCGAGGCAGGCGTCCGGATATGCTGGCTCCGCGGAACGCGACGCGCCGATGAGCGACGACCCGGTCCCGACGGTCTCCCGGGAGGAGCGCTACCGGGCGCTCCTCGGGATCTCGAACGTCCTGGGCGTCATCCGCGACCCCGCGGAGCTGGTCGGGCGCCTCGCGCGCGAGCTCCGGCAGATCGCCACGTTCGACTTCATGAGCCTCTACCTGGGCGACGTTCCCGGGCGAGGCCCGACCTGGAAGGTCTGGCGGGTCGACGAGCAGGCGATCGTCGCGGTGCCGGAGTCGATCCCGCTCGAAGAGACCGTCGAGGCCTGGGTCGCCGCGAACCGGCGTGTCGTGGCCTGGCCCCCTCCTGCGGGGCAGCCCTCGTTTCCGAGGCTCGAGGCGGTGCTCGAGCGGCACGGCATCCGCTCCTACCTCGCCGTCCCGCTTCTCTCGGCGGGCCGCCCGGTCGGCGCGTTGACCTTCGGGAGCTTCCGTCCGTTGGAGTACGACGAGGCCGAGACGGAGTTCCTGTCCGTCGTCGCCGACCAAGTCGCGCTGGCCATCGGAGGAGCGGCCAGCTTCGAGCGGGTCCGGGTCGCCCACGAGAGGCTCGAGCGGAGCAGCGAGCGGCTCCGGCTCGTCCTCGAGGTGGGCAGCGCCGTCCTCGCGAACCTCGACCTGGAAGAGCTCCTCCGCGCGATCTCCGCGAACGTCCGAAGGGTCCTCCGGTGCGACGTCGCGAGCGTCATCCTGCTCGACGCGGAAAGGAGCCGGGCGCGGCTCCACGTCCTCGACTTCCCCGAGGGGCGCGGGTTCGTGAAGGAAGGGGCCGAGATCCCGGTCCGCCGCGACGCGGTCGAGGAGCTTCTCCGTTCGAGCCGACCGCGGGAGCTCGCGGTCGACCGCGAGGGGACGCCGGGCTCGGACGTGGCGCGGGCCGAGGGGATCCGGCACGGCTGGACCTTCCCGCTCGTCTCGCGAGGCAGGGCTCTCGGCTTCTTCACGGTGGGTCGGCGGGACGAAACCCGGTTCGACGCCGACGAGGTGGACCTCCTCGCCCAGGTCGCGGGGCAGGTGGCCACCGCCCTCGACAACGCCCTCGCCTACCGCGAGATCGCCGGGCTGAAGGACCAGCTCGCGCGGGAGAAGCTCTACCTCGAGGACGAGATCCGCAGCGAGATGAGCTTCGACGAGATCGTCGGCCGGAGCGAGGCGCTCCGAAGGGTGCTCCGGCAGGTCGAGACGGTCGCTCCGACCGACTCGACGGTCCTGATCCACGGCGAGACGGGGTCGGGCAAGGAGCTCGTCGCGCGCGCCATCCACGACCGGAGCGCCCGGGCGGGCCGGACGTTCGTGAAGCTCGACTGCGCCGCGATCCCGTCGGGCCTCCTCGAGAGCGAGCTCTTCGGACACCAGAAGGGGGCGTACACAGGGGCGATCTCCGACCGCGTCGGGCGCTTCGAGCTCGCGAGCGGCGGAACCGTCTTTCTCGACGAGATCGGCGAGGTGCCGCTGGAGCTTCAGCCGAAGCTCCTCCGGATCCTCCAGGAGAGGGAGTTCGAGCGGCTCGGCAGCTCGAAGACCCTCCGCACCGACGCTCGCCTCATCGCCGCCACGAACCGCGACCTCGAGGCGATGGTCGAAGAGGGGACGTTTCGCGCCGATCTCTTCTATCGGCTGAACGTCTTCCCGATCCACGTCCCTCCGCTTCGCGAGAGGCCGGAGGACGTCCCCCTCCTCGTCCGCCACTTCGTCCAGCAGCTCGGCCGGAAGACGCGGAAGAAGGTCGAGACGATCCCCTCCGAGACAATGGCGGCCCTCCAGCGGTACGACTGGCCCGGGAACATCCGGGAGCTCCAGAACTTGATCGAGCGGGCGCTCATCCTGACGACCGGCCCTGTCCTCCAGGTCCCGCTGGTTGGACTGAAGTCGCGCTCCGGCGCGCCTCCGGCGATCCCGACCCGGACCCTTCGAGAAGCGGAGCGGGAGCACGTCCTCGCCGTTCTCGAAAGCACGGGGTGGGTGCTCGGGGGGGCGAACGGCGCCGCCGCACGCCTCGGCCTCAACCGCTCGACGCTCCAGTTCCGGCTGAAGAAGCTCGGGCTCGTCCGACCAGATCGCGGGGGCGCCGCGGACCGCGCCTGACGTCCTGAGTGCCAACATGTTGGCGCGGTGCCAATATTTTGGCGCCAATCTTCTGGCGTTCGCCTGAAACCCGAACGCGGCCCGATCCGTTTAGCCGAGTGGGTTCAGGGGCTTGGAGTGAGACCTTCGGCCAGTCTCCCGGGGCATCGGGGTTGCGATAGCGGACTCGGAGGAAGCCGCCGATGCTCAGGATCACCATCGAGCCCTACGAGCAGGAGGTTCGACTGAAGCTCGAGGGGGACCTCATCGGGACATGGGTCCGCGACCTCGAGGAGAGCTGGCGGGCTGCTCGGGAGGGCGGGCGGGACGCCGGCCTCGACCTGACCGGCGTCACGAAGGTGGATGACGCCGGGCGTTACCTCCTCGCCCTGATCCACGAGACCGGCGCCCCGATCGTCGCGAGCGGCTGCGCGATGAAGGCTCTCGTCGAGTCGATCGCCCGCGACTGGCCGGCCCGGTCGGCCGCGTCGCCGATCCCCCGGCCGAGCTGAGCCGCTCCGGTCCCGCGCCGCGGATGCCTTTCGACACGCTTCAAGAGATGGAGATGAGCATGAAGACCCGTTCCTTCCCCGCTTCCGCCCTTCCCCTCGGCGCCGTCCTCGCGATGGTGGCCCTCGGCACGGCCTGCAGCAAGCCGGCCGCGGGCCCTCCGCCGGGACCCGCCGAGGTCGGCGTCGTCACGATGACCCCCGAGAGGGTCGTCCTGACGACGGAGCTCCCGGGCCGGACGAACCCGTACCTCGTCGCCGAGGTCCGCCCGCAGGTGAACGGCATCCTGCGCGAGCGGACGTTCGAGGAGGGCTCCGACGTGAAGGCGGGAGACCTCCTCTACCAGATCGACCCGGCCCCGTACCAGGCGGCCTTCGAGCAGGCGAAGGCGTCCCTCGCGATGGCGGAGGCGAACCTCCCGGCCGCGCGCTCGCGCGCCGAGCGGATGAAGGGCCTCGTCGAGATCCACGCCGTCGGCCAGCAGGACTACGACGACGCGGTCGCGGCGCTCCAGCAGGCGGAGGCGAGCGTCGCCGCCGCGAAGGCGACGGTCGAGAGCGCCCGGATCAACCTCTCCTACACGCCGATCCGCGCGCCGATCTCGGGGCGGACGGGACGGTCGAGCGTGACCGTCGGCGCCCTGGTGACGGCCTACCAGCCCGTCCCGCTCGCGACCGTCCAGCAGCTCGACCCGATCTACGTCGACGTGGCGCAGTCCTCGGCCGATCTCCTGCGGCTTCAGAAGAGCCTCAACGGCGGGGCCCTGACCCGCGACGCCTCCTGGAGCCGCGTGAAGCTGATCCTGGAGGACGGGACCCCCTACTCGCGTGAGGGGAAGCTGAAGTTTCGCGAGGTGACGGTCGACCCGACCACCGGCTCCGTGACGCTCCGGATGGTCTTCCCGAACCCCGACCACGTCCTCCTCCCCGGCATGTACGTCCGCGCCGTCGTCGAGGAGGGCGTCCTCTCCGACGGGCTCCTCGTCCCCCAGCAGGGGGTCGCCCGGACGCCGAAGGGCGAGCCGTACGCCCTCGTCGCCGGCAAGGACGGGAAGGTCGAGCAGCGGATGCTGACGGTCGGCCGCGCGATGGGCGATCGCTGGCTCGTGACCGCGGGCCTCGCCGAGGGGGATCAGGTCATCGTCGAGGGGACCCAGCGGGTCCGTCCCGGCGCGGACGTGAAGGCCGTTCCCTTCGTCCCGGCCGCGCCGGGCGCGGCGGCCACCGGGCCGGCCGCCCCGGCGGCGAAGTAAGGGGCCGCCATGTCGTCCTTCTTCCTGAAGCGCCCGGTCTTCGCCTGGGTCATCGCGATCGCGATGATGCTCGGCGGGGTCCTGGCGATCGTGAAGCTCCCGGTCTCCCAGTACCCGCCGATCGCCCCGCCGTCGATCACGATCCGCGCCCAGTACACGGGCGCCTCGGCGAAGACGGTCGAGGACAGCGTCATCCAGATCATCGAGTCGAAGATGACGGGCCTCGACTCGATGCTCTACCTCAGCTCCGTGGCCGACTCCTCCGGCGGCGCGGAGGTGACCCTCACCTTCACGCCGGAGACGGACCCGGACCTCGCCTGGTCGAAGGTCCAGAACAAGCTCCAGCTCGCGCTCCCGGCCCTGCCCGACTCGGTCCAGAAGCAGGGCGTCACCGTCTCGAAGTCGACGCGCAACTTCCTCCTCATCGTCGGGCTCCTCTCCGAGGACGGCAGCATGACGCGCGCCGACCTGGCCGACTACGTCACCTCGCAGGTGGAGTCTCCGCTCGCGCGCGTGCCGGGCGTCGGCGAGGTCCAGGTCTTCGGCACCGGCTACTCGATGCGCCTCTGGATCGACCCGGACAAGCTGACGAAGTTCGGGATGACGATCGACGACGTCGTCGCGGCCGTGCGCGCCTACAACGTCGAGGTCTCCGCCGGCCAGTTCGGCGGGGCGCCGGCCGTCCCGGGGCAGCGGCTGAACGCCTCGATCCTGATCCAGTCGCTCCTCGTCACGCCGGAGGAGTTCGCGGCGATCCCGCTCCGGCACGACGCGGACGGCTCGGTCGTGCGCGTGAGCGACGTCGGCCGGACCGAGCTCGGGACCGAGATCCCGGACATCGAGATCTCCTACGGCAGCCTGCCGGCGACGGCCTTCGCGATCCGCCAGGAGGCGGGGGCGAACGCGCTCGACACCGTCGCGAGGATCAAGGCGAAGATGGAGGAGCTCTCGCAGTTCTTCCCGCCGGGGATGAAGGTCGTCTACCCGTTCGACACGACCCCCTTCGTGAGGGTCGCGATCGACGAGGTCGTGAGGACCCTGATCGAGGCGGTCATCCTCGTCTTCCTCGTCATGTACCTTTTCCTCGGGAACCTCCGGGCGACGATCATCCCGACGATCGCCGTCCCGGTCGTCATCCTCGGCACGTTCGGCGTCCTCGCCCTGTTCGGCTACTCGATCAACATGCTGACGATGTTCGCCATGGTCCTGGCGATCGGGCTCCTCGTCGACGACGCGATCGTCGTCGTCGAGAACGTCGAGCGGGTCATGAGCGAGGAGGGGCTCCCGCCCTACGAGGCGACGAAGAAGTCGATGGAGGAGATCTCAGGCGCGCTCGTCGGGATCGGCCTCGTCCTGGCCGCCGTCTTCGGGCCGATGATCTTCTTCCCCGGCTCGACCGGCGTCATCTACCGGCAGTTCTCCGTCACCGTCATCGCCTCGATGCTCCTCTCCGTCGTCGTGGCGTTGATCCTCACCCCGGTCCTCTGCGCCTCGCTGCTGAAGCCGGTCGCGAAGGGGCACGAGGCGGCCGAGACCGGGTTCCGCCTCCTCCGGCCGTTCTTCCTCTGGTTCGACCGGACGTTCTACAAGGGCCGCGACTTCTACCTGGCCGTCGTCCGGCACGTCCTCGGGAGGCGGGCGCGCTATCTCTTCGTCTTCCTCGTCATCGTCGGGCTGATGGGGCTCCTCTACCTGAGGATGCCGACGGGGTACCTGCCGGAAGAGGACCAGGGCTCGATCATGACGATGGTCCAGCTCCCCTCCGGCTCGACGCTCGAGCAGACGCGCGCGATCCAGAAGCAGGTCACCGACCACTACCTGATCGACCAGAAGGAGGCGGTCGCCTCCTGCATGGCGATCTCGGGGATGGGCTTCTCCGGCCGCGGGCAGAACCAGGGGATGGTCTTCGTCAAGCTGAAGGACTGGGACCTCCGGCAGAAGCCGGAGCTCAAGGCCCAGGCGGTGGCCGGCCGCGCCATGGGCGCCTTCTCCCGGATCCGCGGCGCCATGATCTTCGCCTTCCCGCCGCCGGCGGTCACCGAGCTGGGCGTCGCGACCGGGTTCGACCTGATGCTCCAGGACCGGGGCGGGCTCGGCCACGACAAGCTCTCCCAGATCGAGGGGCAGCTCCTCGGCCTGGCCGCCCAGGATCCCCGCCTCGCGCGCGTCCGTCCGAACGGCATGGCCGACGTCGCGCAGTACAAGATCGACATCGACTGGGACAAGGCGGGCGCGCTCGGCGTCCCCGTCCCCTCGATCCAGAGCTATCTCGCCGGGGCCTTCGGCAGCACCTACATCGGCAACTTCGTCCAGGGGGGCCGCGTCAAGCGCGTCTGGGCCCAGGCCGACTCGCCGTACCGGATGCTCCCGAGCGACCTCGAGCGGCTCTTCTTCCGCAACCGGCAGGGCAAGCTCGTCCCGCTCTCGGCGGTCGCTTCCGGGCGCTGGGTCTACGGCCCGCCGCGCCTCGAGCGCTACAACAGCTTCCCGGCCCGCAACATCCAGGGCGAGCCGGCGCCGGGGCACAGCACCGGCGAGGCGATGGACGCGATGGAGGAGCTGATCGCGAAGCTCCCGAAGGGGGTCGGCCACGAGTGGACCGGCCTCTCCTACCAGCAGCGGATGTCGGAGTCGCAGGCCGGCGCGCTCTACGCCTTCTCGATCCTCGTCATCTTCCTCGTCCTCGCGGCCCTCTACGAGAGCTGGACGGTCCCGATCACGATCCTCCTCGTCCTGCCGCTCGGCGTCATCGGGGGAATCATCGGCAGCTCGATGCGCGGGATGGCGAACGACGTCTACTTCCAGATCGGCCTCCTGACCGTCCTCGGCCTGACGACGAAGAACGCCATCCTCATCGTGCAGTTCGCGAAGGGCTACGTGGAAGACGGGATGGGGCTCGTCGAGGCGACGCTCGAGGCCGCGAAGACGCGCCTCCGCCCGATCGTCATGACCTCCCTCGCGTTCGGCTTCGGCGTCCTGCCGCTCGTCCTGGCGAGCGGAGCCGGCGCCGGCGCCCAGAAGGCGATCGGGACGAGCGTCCTCGGCGGCATGGTCTCCGGGACGTTCCTCGCCGTCCTCTTCATCCCGCTCTTCTACGTCGTCGTCGTGAGCCTCTTCTCGAGGAAGAGGAAGCACGAGGCGGCGCCGCCGGAGACGCCCGTCCCGGCGGAGGGGAACTGACATGAACCGCACGCGAAACACGCTTCCCGTCGTCCTCCTCGCGGCGGCCGTCGGCCTCTCGGGCTGCACGCTCGCCCCGAAGTACGAGCGGCCGCCGCTCCCCGTGGCGGACGCCTTCCCGGCGGAGGCCTCCCCGGCGCCCACGGCCGAGGAGGCTCCCGAGGCCGCGGCCGCGCCCGCCGCGAAGGACGTCCCCTGGCAGGAGTTCTTCACCGACGCGCGCCTGAGGTCCGTCATCGACCTCGCTCTCGCGAACAACCGCGACCTCAGGGTCGCGACCCTCAACGTCCAGAAGGCGCAGGCGCTCTACCGGATCCAGCGTTCCGAGCTGAACCCGACGATCGGTGTCCAGGCGACCGGCGAGCGGTACCGGATCCCCGAGAGCCTCGGGAAGGACGGCGTGGCGAGCGTCTCCTCGACGTACACCGTCGGCCTGGGCCTCGCCTCGTGGGAGCTCGACCTCTTCGGGCGCCTCCGGAGCCTGAAGACGCGCGCCCTCGAGCAGTACCTCGCGACCGAGGAGGCCCGCCGCGGGGCCCAGACCTCGCTCGTCGCGGCCGTCGCCGCGACCTGGCTCTCCCTGGCGGCCGACGAGGAGAACCTCGCGCTCTCGAAGGGGACGCTCGAGGCCCAGGGCTCGGCCTTCGAGCTGATCCGGAAGAGCCGCGAGGCGGGCGTCGCCTCCGACCTCGACCTCCGGCAGGCCGAGAGCCAGGTCGAGGCGGCCCGCGCGAGCGTCGCCGCCTACACGGGCGCAGCCGCCGTCTCCCGGAACGCCCTCGAGCTCCTCGTCGGCGCGAAGGTGCCGGAGGAGCTCCTCCCCGACAGGCTCGTCGCCGTGACCGACCCGAAGGGGCTCTCGGCCGGCCTCCCGTCGGAGGTCCTCCTCCGGAGGCCCGACATCCTCGCCGCCGAGCACCAGCTCCGCGGCGCGAACGCGAACATCGGCGCGGCCCGCGCGGCGTTCTTCCCGCGGATCTCCCTCACGGCGGGATTCGGCACCTCGAGCCCCGACCTCGACGGCCTCTTCAAGTCCGGGACGAAGATGTGGACCTTCGCGCCGCAGATCGTCTCGCCCCTCTTCGCGAGCGGCTCCCTCTTCGCGAACCTGAAGGTCTCGAAGGTCGACCGCGAGATCGCCGTCGCGACGTACGAGAAGGCGATCCAGGCCGCCTTCGCGGAGGTGAGCGACGCCCTCGCGCTCCGGACGACGCTCGTCGCCCAGCGGGAGGCGCAGGACGCGCTCGTCGTCGCCCTCGAGGAGACGCTCCGCCTCTCCGACGCGCGGTACAAAGGGGGGATCGACGCCTACCTGCCGGTCCTCTTCGCCCAGCAGTCGCTCTTCGGCGCGCAGCGCGCCGCCGTCGGCGTCCGCTTCGCCGAGCAGGCGAACCTCGTGACGCTCTACAAGGTGCTC
>Ga0209604_1001169_pt1 | contig 21980 bp, 15 predicted proteins | sample AD_UKC097_MetaG_FD_184405 | JGI IMG/M metagenome (GOLD analysis project Ga0209604, IMG submission 184405) | Active sludge microbial communities of municipal wastewater-treating anaerobic digesters from USA - AD_UKC097_MetaG (SPAdes) (version 2) | ecosystem: Engineered > Bioreactor > Anaerobic >... | reverse complement strand
GACGAATCCGGCGCGGTCGGGCGCGCGTACGGCGCCACGGTCACGCCGCACATGTACATCGTCGATCCGCAGGGGCGTCTGGTCTATGCCGGCGGCATCGACAGCATCCGCTCGGCGAATGCCGAGGACATCCGGTCCGCGCGCGCCCACGTGCGCGAAGCGCTCGACCAGGCGCTCGCCGGCAAGCCGATCGACACGCCGACGAGCACGCCCTATGGGTGCTCGATCAAGTACGGGCCGTGAGGCCGCACCCCCCATTCGGATAAAATCGCGCGCATGAATACCTCCTACCGCACCCCCCTGCCCGGCACCCGGCTGGATTGGTTCGACGCCCGCGCGGCGGTCGACGCGATCGCGCCCGGCGCCTACGACAAGCTCCCGTACACCTCGCGTGTGCTGGCCGAAAACCTCGTGCGTCGCTGCGACCCGGCCACGCTGACCGACTCGCTCAGGCAGCTGATCGAGCGCAAGCGCGACCTGGACTTCCCGTGGTATCCGGCGCGGGTGGTCTGCCACGACATCCTGGGCCAGACCGCGCTGGTCGACCTCGCCGGACTGCGCGACGCGATCGCCGACCAGGGCGGCGACCCGGCCAAGGTGAACCCGGTCGTGCCGGTGCAGCTGATCGTCGACCACTCGCTGGCCGTCGAGTGCGGCGGCTTCGATCCCGACGCGTTCGCCAAGAACCGCGCGATCGAGGATCGCCGCAACGAGGACCGCTTCCACTTCATCGACTGGACGAAGGCGGCGTTCGAGAACGTCGACGTGATCCCGCCGGGCAACGGCATCATGCACCAGATCAACCTGGAGAAGATGTCGCCGGTGATCCAGGTGCGCGACGGCGTCGCCTTCCCCGACACCTGCGTCGGCACCGACAGCCACACGCCGCACGTGGACGCGCTGGGCGTGATCGCCATCGGCGTGGGCGGCCTCGAAGCCGAGAACGTGATGCTGGGCCGGGCGTCGTGGATGCGTCTGCCCGACATCGTCGGCGTCGAGCTCACCGGCCGGCCGGGGCCCGGCATCATGGCCACCGACGTGGTGCTCGCGCTGACCGAGTTCCTGCGCAAGCAGAAGGTCGTCGGCGCCTACCTCGAGTTCCGCGGCGAAGGGGCGGCCGCGCTGTCGCTCGGCGACCGCGCCACCATCTCGAACATGGCGCCCGAGTACGGCGCCACCGCGGCGATGTTCTTCATCGACCAGCAGACCCTCGACTACCTGAAGCTGACCGGCCGCGACGACGAGCAGATCCGCCTGGTCGAGACCTATGCGAAGCATGCCGGCCTGTGGGCCGACAGCCTGAAGAACGCGCAGTACGAGCGCACGCTCACGTTCGACCTGTCGTCGGTCGTGCGCAACATGGCCGGTCCGTCCAACCCGCACGCGCGCGTGGCGACGGCCGAGCTGTCGGCCAAGGGCATCGCGGGCCAGTGGGACGAGGTGCCGGGCCAGATGCCCGACGGCGCCGTGATCATCGCCGCCATCACCAGCTGCACCAACACCAGCAATCCGCGCAACGTGATCGCCGCCGCGCTCCTGGCGCGCAACGCGAACCGCTACGGCCTCACGCGCAAGCCCTGGGTGAAGACGTCGCTGGCGCCCGGATCACGGGTCGGCGCCGAATACCTGAAGGAGGCCGGCCTGCTGCCCGAGCTCGAGAAGCTCGGCTTCGGCGTGGTCGCCTTCGCCTGCACCACCTGCAACGGCATGTCGGGCGCGCTCGACCCCAAGATCCAGCAGGAGATCATCGACCGCGACCTGTACGCGACGGCCGTGCTGTCGGGCAACCGCAACTTCGACGGGCGCATCCATCCGTACGCGAAGCAGGCGTTCCTGGCCTCGCCGCCGCTGGTCGTCGCCTACGCGATCGCCGGCACGATCCGCTTCGACATCGAGAAGGACGTGTTCGCCGTCGTCGACGGCAAGGAGATCCGTCTGAAGGACCTCTGGCCGAGCGACGAGGAGATCGACGCGGTGATGCGCGTTGCGGTCAAGCCGGAGCAGTTCCGCAAGGTCTACGACGTGATGTTCGCGCTCGACCGCGACACGTCGACGAAGGTCAGGCCGCTGTACGACTGGCGGCCCCAGTCGACCTACATCCGCCGCCCGCCGTACTGGGAAGGTGCGCTCGCCGGCGAGCGCACGCTGCGCGGTCTGCGTCCGCTGGCGGTGCTGGGCGACAACATCACCACCGACCACCTGTCGCCCTCGAATGCGATCCTGCCCGACAGCGCGGCCGGCGAATACCTGGCGAAGATGGGCCTGCCCGAGGAGGACTTCAACTCCTACGCCACGCACCGCGGCGACCACCTGACGGCGCTGCGCGCGACCTTCGCCAACCCCACGCTGCTCAACGAGATGGCGGTGGTCGACGGCAAGGTGAAGAAGGGATCGCTGGCGCGCGTCGAGCCGGAAGGCACGGTCACCCGCATGTGGGAGGCCATCGAGACCTACATGAACCGCAAGCAGCCGCTGATCATCATCGCGGGCGCCGACTACGGGCAGGGCTCGTCGCGCGACTGGGCGGCCAAGGGCGTGCGGCTGGCGGGCGTCGAGGTGATCGTCGCCGAAGGCTTCGAGCGCATCCACCGCACCAACCTGATCGGCATGGGCGTGCTGCCGCTGGAGTTCAAGGCAGGCACCACGCGCAAGACGCTGGGCATCGACGGCACGGAAACCTTCGACGTCATCGGTGCGCGCACCCCGCGTGCCACGCTGACCCTGGTCATCCACCGCAAGAACGGCGAGCGCGTCGACGTGCCGGTCACCTGCCGGCTCGACACCGCCGAGGAGGTGTCCATCTACGACGCGGGCGGCGTGCTCCAGCGCTTCGCCCAGGACTTCCTCGCCTCGACGAAGGCCGCGTGAGGACCCCCATGGCACACGTTCCCCAGATCCGGATCCCCGCCACGTACCTGCGGGGCGGCACGAGCAAGGGCGTCTTCTTCCGTCTGCAGGACCTGCCCGCGTCCGCGCAGGTGCCGGGCAAGGCCCGTGACGCGCTGCTGATGCGCGTGATCGGCAGCCCCGATCCCTACGGCAAGCAGATCGACGGCATGGGCGGCGCCACGTCGAGCACCAGCAAGACGGTCATCCTGTCGAAGAGCAGCCGGCCCGACCACGACGTCGACTATCTGTTCGGCCAGGTGTCCATCGATGCCGCCTTCGTCGACTGGAGCGGCAACTGCGGCAACCTGTCGGCGGCGGTCGGCCCGTTCGCGATCAGCAACGGCCTGATCGACCCGGCGCGCGTGCCGCGCGACGGCGTCGCGGTCGTGCGGATCTGGCAGGCGAACATCGCCAAGACCATCGTCGCCCACGTGCCGATCACCAACGGCCAGGTGCAGGAGACCGGCGACTTCGAGCTCGACGGCGTCACCTTCCCCGCCGCCGAAGTGCAGCTCGAGTTCATGGACCCGGCCGCCGAGGAGGAAGGTGCGGGCGGTGCCATGTTCCCCACCGGCAACGTGGTCGACGACCTCGACGTGCCCGGGGTCGGCGTGCTCAAGGCGACGATGATCAACGCCGGCATCCCGACCATCTTCGTGAACGCGGACGCGATCGGCTACACCGGCACCGAGCTGCAGGACGCGATCAACGGCGACCCGAAGGCGCTCGCGATGTTCGAGACGATCCGCGCGCACGGCGCGGTGCGCATGGGCCTGATCAAGCACGTCGACGAGGCCGCCAAGCGTCAGCACACGCCCAAGGTGGCGTTCGTCGCGAAGCCGGTCGGCTACACCGCGTCCAGCGGCAAGACGGTCGCTGCCGGCGACGTCGATCTGCTGGTGCGCGCCTTGTCGATGGGCAAGCTGCACCACGCGATGATGGGCACGGCCGCGGTGGCGATCGGCACGGCGGCGGCCATTCCCGGCACGCTGGTGAACCTGGCGGCCGGCGGCGGCAACCGCAGCGCAGTCCGCTTCGGTCACCCGTCGGGCACGCTGCGGGTCGGCGCAGAGGCCACGCAGGAAGGCGGCGACTGGGTCGTGAAGAAGGCGATCATGAGCCGCAGCGCGCGCGTGCTGATGGAAGGCTGGGTCCGGGTGCCGGGCGACGCGTTCTGATCCGGGCGTCCGGGCGGTCGCGCACGTCCGCGCCGGGGGGCTGCGATGCAAGCGTCGGCACGTCGGCTGAGGGGGGCTCTGGCGGCCCCATTCGTCGCCGGCTTCTTCGTCCTCTGCGTCATCGTCTGCGCCGTCCTCGTTGCACCGCCCGCTGCCTGCGCGCAGGCGCTGCGCGCGGCGCTGGCATCCGCGAACGCCACGCGGGCGCTCGAAGGCACGCTGCCGTGGGAAGTGCCGACGACCAGCGGAACGCTCGACGCGACGCGTCCGGAGGACGCGCTCGAGCTCGCGTTCCATCTCGTGGACGATCAGGCCGTGACGGCACCGGCCGACGGCCGGGTGGTGCGCATCGACGCGGCTGACGGCCGCGTCACGCTCCTGATCGCGCACGCCGGCGCGGTGCATTCGCGCCTGTCCGGCCCGCTGCGCGCCGTGGTGGGCGTCGGCATGAACGTCCGGCGCGGCCAGACGGTCGCGCGGGCCGACACGAAGGCCGGACCGGACGGCGTGCTCGCGTGGTCGGTGCAGTTCCGGCCGGAGGACGCGGCCACATCCGGCGAATCGCGCGATTCGGGCACGCAGGCACGCACGCTCGCTGCGACGCCGGCCGTGGCGCTCGATCCGGTGTCCCTTGTCGAAGGCGCGGTGCTGACCCTGGAACTCGACCCGAGCGTACGCATCGACGGTCGGCTCGAGGTGCTCAGGGACGATCTTCCAATCGCACAACTGAGCCCCGCACGGCCGGTGGTCCGGATCCTGACGGATGCCCGTGCGATGCGCCTGAGCGTCACCCAGGGTCTCGTGTTCCGATCGACCGCGGCACGCGCGACAGTGTCCCCGTCGCCGGGCGATCGCGTGCACGTGACACTGTCGCGCATAGCCGCCGAACGCATCGCAGGCAACTACGAACAGCCGGCCGATCAGACCGTGCTGGTCGACCGGGTGTCGCGGCGCGCGTCGGCACAGAGCCTCGCCACGTTCCGGGAGGCACTCGCGCGCATCGACGCACCCGCCACCGCGCCGGCCCCGGCCCTGGCCGCCGCGCCGTCCGTGCCCCAGATCGCCGGGCGCACCGACGCGGCCGCCGTCGCACGCCCCGAGGACCCGGCGCCGCGCCCCGCGGATCCGGTCGTGACGCGAACCGGGCAGCGCAGAGCGCTCGTGATCGGCAACAACGACTACACCGCGATTCCGCGCCTGCGCAATGCGCGACAGGATGCGCGCGCCATCGGCGAGGCGCTGGCCGAACTGGGCTTCACGGTGGATGTCCGCACGGATCTCGACGAACGCGGCATGAAGACGGCGCTGCGCGAATTCCGCGCAACGCTGGCGCGCGGCGACGAAGTGGTGTTCTTCTATGCCGGACACGGCGTGCAGATCGGCAATGCGAACTTCCTGCTGCCCACCGACGTACGCGACGGCAGCGAGGATCAGGTGCGCGACGAGTCGATCGAGCTGCAGCGCATTCTCGACGGGCTCAGCGAACGCCGCGTCGATCTCGCCCTCGCGATCATCGACGCGTGTCGCGACAATCCGTTCTCACGGGGAACGCGTGCGATCGCCGGGCGCGGTCTGGCGCCCACCAGTGCCGCGACCGGCCAGATGATCGCCTTCTCGGCGGGCACCGGACAGCAGGCGCTCGACCGCCTCGGTCCGGGCGACCGTGACCCGAACAGCCTGTTCACGCGTGTGCTGCTCCAGGAGATGCGCGTCCCGGGGGTCACGGTCGACCGCCTGATCCGCAACGTGCGCCGGAAGGTCGTCGACCTGGCCCGTACCGTGGGTCACGAACAGGTGCCCGCAATCTACGACCAGATCGTCGGCGACTTCTATCTGCGGCGCTGACCCGCCGCGCATTCTCGACGGCGGTCGTCCTCGACGGCGGTCGGCCTCAGCGGCTGAAGCGCTTCAGCACGTTGTCCAGGATGCGCGAGACGTCGTTGTCGAAGTCGTTGGACGGCAGCGATCCGCAGAACGTGATCGAACCGACGGCGAACACCTCGCCGCCGCCCGGGCAGTCGAAGTAGGTCATGTCGGCGCGGATCAGCTGCTTGTGCGTCTCGCCGGGAATCGTGGTGATGTGCGTGAGCTGCTCCTCGGGCACCAGCACCCACGGTGCGTCGGGCGGATGGTCCTCCGAGGCGGCGATCACGACGGCGTTCTCGGGCGAGCCCAGGCGCGTGTCCACACGATCCAGTTCGAACCCGGCCGCGCCGTGCCCGGAGAACCCTTCGCCGCCGACGGTGTCGGCCGTGACGCCGTCGAGGATCCAGGCGGTCTTCGGATGCGTGCGCGCCTCGGGCCGGACGCGGTAGTACGAGCCGACGAAATTGCCCTGCGCGGTGAACCCGACGCCGACCAGCTTCTGGGGGGGCCGCGCGTTGCGCCGCCACAGGCCGCCGTACTCGCCGTCGAACTGGTGGTAATACTCGCCAGGCTCGGCCGCCCACGCGCGGATGCCGCCTTCGGCGCGTCGCACCTCGATCAGGCCCTCGCGCGACGGGTCCAGCGCGATCTTCCAGTAGAAGCCGTTTCCACCGAGATAGACGAGCCGGCCTCCGTTGTCGCGGTACGTCTGCAGCGCATCGAGCATCGGCTGCGTGTGGTACTCGGGATGCGAACCGGTGACGACCGTCTTGTAGCGCGCGAGCAGCGCCGCGCCCTCGTGGTGCAGTTCGTCGTCGGTGATGAGATCGACGTCGTGCCCCTTGCGGGCGAGCCACATCAGCAGGTGGCTGTCGGCCGGGTAGTGGCGCAGCCCCGATCCGCGGATCTCCGGATACGGGTAGGTGAAGTAGCCGACGCGCAGGTTGAGCATCGGGCGTCGCCACGTGACGATCGCGATGCCCGACCCGTCGCTGTGATAGTTGTACGTCGACAGGCCGTAGTCGCGGTGCGCGCCGGGGTTGTAGGGGTAGGCGTTCCAGGCCTTCGTCTGCGCGACGTGCGCGTCCCGCCACGCCGGATCGGTCAGCCACTCGGGCCGGGCGTGATTGCCGTACACGGTGTACGTGTAGGTCGACACCAGCACGGCGATGCGCGCGCGCGCCGTGCCCTGCGGCGGCACGACGAAGAACGGGATGTTCTCCCGCGCGTCGCCCGCCTCGAGGATCAGCGCGTAGGCGTCCGACCGGAACCCCTCGGGGATCGTGATCGCGTGCGTGGCCGGCCAGCGGCAGTCGTCGAGGTCGTCGTCGTGGAAATGGATGGCGCCGTACTGCTCGGGCGCATGACGGAAGCAGTGCTCGTGACCGGTCCAGTCGGCGCCACGCACCGCACGGGTCGGCGTGTTGACGAGTTCGCCATGCCGACCGCCGGGACCGGTGTCGACGATGCGCTGGCCATGCATGTCGCGGGAGAAGTCCCACGCGCCGATCAGCCCGTCCGGCATGTTGCCGGCCAGGGCATCGGCCCACGCGCGCGCGATGGCGCCACCGGCGATCGCCCGTGCGAACAGCATCGGACGCTCGAGGCGGCCGTTGAACGTGTCGACGGGCGCACGGTCGGACCCGCTCGCAAGACTCATCCGCCGCGACGGTGCATCGAGCACGGGTGCGGCCGGCAGCGACATCGTCGCCACGGTGACGTCGGCATGGCGCGCGACGGGCGCGGCAGTCAGCGAGAGCGTTCGGGCGGCGGTGTCCACGGTCACGGTGACCGTTGTCCACGCATGCAGCGGCACCGGCGTGCCGGTCTCGACGGCAACGTCCCCCGACGCGGTGCCGAACCGGCCACGCAGCGTGCGCGCCGGGGTGAGTTCCAGCGCGAACCCGCGGCCGTCGTCGTCGTGGCAGGAGACGATGACCTGGCGACGGGCGAGCGCAAGCGTCGGGAAGATGCGCACGGTGAACGTGCAGTCGGTGACGCCGCGCAGCATGCCGCCGGTCCCGACGATCCCGTAGGAGCCGGCGGGCACGGCTTCCGGTTTCGGCGCGACGAGCGTCGTGACCTCGAGCGGCACCGGCTCGGTCGCGACGCCGCCGATCAGCGGGTTGGGATCGGCGCACACCACCCGCACCACGCGTGCCGACACCCGGGCACCGGTCGCATTGGCGACGTGGAAACGCAGCATGGCGCCCGGTCGGACGGACAGACGTTCGGCGTAGCCGGCCAGGGGCAGCATCGGGGGCTCCAGTGGGGGTCGGATCGTGCGCAATGGTGCGGGGCGCGCAGTGCCCGGTCAAGGCGGCGCGGGGCCCCCGGATTGACGCGGCCGATTCCGATGCGTGAGCATCCGGTGCAGCGTTGCGCACGTCGCGTGGCGCACGCCACCGTCCACGGGAGCCCACGCATGATCGCCGAATCGCGTTACGACCTGATCGCGCGCTGCCTGCACTGGATCACCGCGGCCGTGCTGATCGCCATCGTGGTGCCCGCCGGCATCTGGATCCACTACTTCGAGCCGGCCGACCAGGCGTTCAAGCTGCAGCTCTACAACATCCACGAGAGCTTCGGCGTGTGCGTGTTCGTGATCGCACTGCTGCGCCTGTGGAACCGCCACCGCAGGCCGGCGCCACCGCTGCCGGCCGACCTGCCGGGCAGCATGCGCGTCGCGGCCCACGCCACCCACGTCTGCCTGTACGTGCTGCTGGTGCTGATGCCGATCACCGGGTTCCTGGCGACCAACGCCTGGGGCTTTCCGCTGAAGGTGTTCGGGGTGCTGCCCTTGCCCTCGCCGGTCGGCAAGGACGAGGCGCTGGCCAAGGTGCTCTCGCTGCTGCACTGGATCGGTGCCATGGCGATCATCACGTTCATCGCCGCGCACGTCGCCGGTGCGCTGTACCACCAGTTCGTCCGCCGTGACGGCATCCTGCGTCGCATGCTGTAGGCGTGACGATGCGGTTGCGAGACGGACTGTAAGTCTGCCGTGCGGCGTCGCGACATGGGGAATCGTCTGCGCGAAGCAGTGCCGTGATCCCGTCGCACCGTCGTCATGAACCCGCCGCGATGGCGCCATGACCTCGCCGCGGCGTCGGGCACTGCAACTCGGTTAACCTCGCGGCTTGCCCGCCCCCGCGCTCCTGCACGCTGCGCTCGAGCCTTCCACTCCGAATGAACGCCAGCGGATCGACGCCGCACGCATCCCCACCGCCCGACTCCGGCCTGTCGCTGCGCGCACGCCGCGCCGGCTTCGCCGCCCTCGTCGCTGCGAGTGCGGCCGTGCTGTTCGTGCTGATGGCCCTGGCGCTCTTCCCGCAGGGGCCCGATCCGCTCGGGATCGCGATGCTGCTGATGTTCGGGCTGACGCTGCCCTGGACCACGATCGGCTTCTGGAACGCCGTCGTCGGGCTGCTGCTGATGCGCTGCGCACGGGACCCCGAGGGTGCGGTCGCGCCGCATCTGCGCAGCATCGGCGGTGACGCGCCGATCACGAGCCGCACTGCGCTGGCGATCTGCGTGCGCAACGAAGACGTGGGACGGCTGTCGCGCAACCTGGCCTGGATGCTCGACGGTCTCGTCGCCACCGGCGAGGCGCGCCACTTCCACCTGTACGTGCTCAGCGACAGCGACCGCCCCGACGTCGCCGCCGACGAAGCGGCGCTCGCGGCCGACCTGTCGGCGCGGTTCGACGGCGCGGTGCCGGTCACGTACCGGCGCCGCGAACGCGGTGCCGGCTTCAAGGCCGGCAACCTGCGCGACTTCTGCGCACGGTGGGGCGCCGACCACGCGTTCGTGGTGGTGCTCGACGCCGACAGCGTGATGACCCCGCAGGCGATCCTGCGCCTGGTGCGCATCATGCAGGCGCGCCCGGAGATCGGCATCCTGCAGACGCTGGTGACCGGTCTGCCGACCGACAGCGCGTTCGCGCGCGTGTTCCAGTTCGGCATGCGGCTGGGCATGCGCTCGTACACGCTGGGCGCCGCGAGCTGGCAGGGCGACTGCGGCCCCTACTGGGGCCACAACGCCATCCTGCGGCTGGCGCCGTTCACCGAGCACTGTGCGTTGCCGGTGCTGCCGGGGACGCCGCCGATGGGCGGCCACGTGCTGAGCCACGACCAGGTCGAGGCGGTGCTGATGCGGCGCGCCGGCTACGAGGTGCGCGTGCTGCCCGTCGAGGATGGCAGCTGGGAGGAGAACCCGCCGAGCCTGCTCGAATTCATCCGGCGCGACCTGCGCTGGTGCCAGGGCAACATGCAGTACCTGAAGCTGCTCGGGCTGCCCGGTCTGATGCCCGTCAGCCGCCTCCAGTTGTGGCTGGCGATCGCGATGTACCTGGGTGCGCCGGGCTGGCTGGGGTTCATGGTGCTCGGCCTGATCCGGCAGGGTCCGATCCGCGCCGACCTCGGCGCCACGCTGCTCGCGCTGAGCCTGTTCATGAGCTTCGCGCCCAAGTTCGCGACGCTGGCCGACGTGCTGGCACGCCCCGCGCTGCGGCGTGCCTTCGGCGGGGGGCCGCGGGTGGCGGCGGGGGCCCTGCTCGAGATGCTGTTCTCGATGCTGATCGCGCCGATCTGCGCGCTGTCGGTCACGCTGTTCCTGTTCGGTCTGCCGTTCGGGCGGCAGGTGGGCTGGACGGCGCAGCACCGCGACGCCGGCGGCCTGCCGTTCGGGCCGACGGTGCGCAGGCTGTGGCCGCACACGGTGGCGGGGGTCGGGTTCGGCGTGTGGATCTGGGCGGTGGCGCCGGGCGCGCTCTGGATCGCCGCGCCCTTCCTGCTCGGCCTGGCAGGCGCCGTGCCGCTGGCCCTGGTCAGCGCCGAGCCGCGCGCCGGGCGGCGCCTGCGTGCCCTCGGCCTGTGCCTGATTCCCGAGGAAACCGCCCAAGTCCCGCGGCCGGACACCGCCCTCGGCGCCGAGGGCCTGGACCATGGCAGCCGCAGCGACCGCCGGCGCAGCGCGCTGGGCACGTCCCGATGAAGCGGACCCTCCGTGCGCTCGCGATCTGCCTCGCGGTCGCATCGACGGCCGGCCGCGCGGACGCGGGGACGGCCGCTCCGGACGCGGTGGCGGCCGGAGCGGACGCAGGGATGGCCCGCCCGGATGCCGGGGCCACGGCCGGCGTCGCGTTCGTCGACGCGAGCCGCCCCACCCGCTGCGCCGAAGAGGACAACGTCCACGTGCAGCTGATCGGCGAGGGCATCACGCGCTTCCGGATCGTCGCCGAACACCCGCCGTATGCCGCCACCATCGTCGAGGACAGCACGGCACCGGACTTCAGTCACTGCGACATGTCCGGCGATCCGCGCTTCGGCTTCACGCCGCGCACCGTCGTGCTGTACGAGGACACGGACATCCGCCTCGTCGGCCACGCGTTCGCGTCGTTCTGGCGCCCCGAGGTCGTCGGCTTCGAGGTCGGCGGCCGCACCGAGCAGGGGCTGCACCTGGTGCAACTGCTGCGCCGGCTGCCGGGACACGACGGCCGCGCCCCGACGCGCGACATCGAGATCCTGGTGGTCTATCCGTCCGACGGCTACTGGCGCCCGAAGCCGCTGCCGCCGCCCGGGCTGGCCGACAGTGCGTACGGCAACTCGTTCCTGTTCGGCCCCATCGAGGAGGACGGCCGGCCGCTCGTGCGCATCCGTCACATCCGCTTCGACCCCGCCGCCCTGCGCTTCGAGATCGCCTTCCGCGACGGTTCCCGCGGCACGCTCGACGTGCGCGCCGCCACGCACGAACGGCTGACACTCGCGCTGTCGCTCGATCCGCCCGCGCGCGCATCGCGGCCCTTCGCGGCCCTGCGCTCGATGTTCGTGACCTCCACCCAGTCCGACGTGGCGATCGCACGCTGGCAGCCTCCCGCGGGCGAGGCCGTCACGCGGCCGATCCTCGGCTTCGGCCGCTTCACCGCGCCGGCGGCGCGCTTCGGGCGACTCGTCCCGTCGCGGCACAACCTGAGCGCACCCGACGTCGTCTTCGAGGCATTCGAGACGGCACCGTCACGCTGACGCGCCGGCCGTTGCACACTGATCGACATGATGGCGCCCCGAGAACCGCACGACGTCCCGCCGCCCCCGGCGGCGGACGAGCCCGCCTGGCAGGCCGTGCTGCAGGCGCGGCGCGCACGCACGCGACCGCCCGGCCCGTCCGCGCTCGCCGATCTGTACGGCCCCCTGTGCGATGCGGATGCCGCGCACCCGTTCGCCGTCGCGCACCTGGCGCAGAGCCTCGACGGCCGCATCGCCACCACCGGCGGACTGTCGAAGTGGCTCAGCGGCGACGCGGACCTGCTGCATACGCATCGCATGCGCGCGCTGAGCGACGCGGTGGTGGTGGGCGTCAACACGGTGCTGCACGACGACCCCCAGCTGACGGTGCGGCGCTGCACCGGCCGCAATCCGGTGCGGGTGGTGATCGACCCCGACGGCCGGCTCGACGGCAGTCAGCGCGTGTTCCGGGACGGCGCGGCACCCACGCTGCTGCTGGTGGCGGCCGGGCGTGCGCACGACGGGGGCGCACGCCACGGCCACGCCGACGTGGTGCCGATCCCGCGGACCGGCGACACCCTCGACCCGATCGCCATCCGGGCGGCCCTCGCGCAGCGCGGCCTGACCTGGCTGTTCATCGAGGGCGGCGGCACGACCGTGTCGCGCTTCCTCGCGGCGGGGGCGCTCGATCGCCTGCAGGTGACGGTGGCGCCCGTGATCATCGGGTCGGGCCGGCCGGGCCTCGTGCTGCCCGAGATCAGCGACCTGCGCCACTGCCTGCGCCCGCGCACGCGACGCGTGACCCTGGGCGACGACACGATGTTCGAGTGCATCTTCCATGACTGAACAGGCGCGCGCGTTCTGGACGGAGGCGCCCGGCCGCGGCGCGGTGCGCACGCAGGCGCTGCCCGCCGTCACCGCGCACGACGTCCTGGTGCGCACACGGGCCAGCGCGATCAGCCGCGGCACCGAATCTCTGGTGTTCCGCGGACAGGTGCCCGAGAGCCAGTACGCGGCCATGCGCTGCCCCTTCCAGGAAGGCGACTTCCCGGGCCCGATCAAGTACGGGTACGCGTCGGTCGGCGTCGTCGACGCCGGACCGGACGCCCTGCGGGGGCGACGGGTGTTCTGCCTGCATCCCCACCAGGACCGCTACGTGGTGCCGGCCGACCGGGTGCACGTGCTGCCGGAGCACCTGCCCGATGCCCGCGCCACGCTCGCCGCGAACATGGAGACCGCGGTCAACGGGCTGTGGGACGCCGCGCCGCGCGTGGGCGATCGCGTCGCAGTGGTCGGCGCCGGTGTGGTGGGCTGCCTGGTCGCCGCACTGGCGGCACGCATGCCCGGCACGCGCGTCCAGCTCGTCGACGTCGACGCACGGCGTGCGGCCGTCGCGGCACGGCTCGGCTGCGACTTCGCACTGCCGGACCAGGCCCGTGCCGACGTCGACCTCGTCGTGCACGCGAGCGGTCATCCGGACGGGCTCGGCCTGGCGCTGACGCTGGCCGGCTTCGAGGCGACCGTGCTCGAGATGAGCTGGTACGGCACGCGCCCGGTCACCGTGCCGCTGGGCGAAGCCTTCCACGCGCGACGGCTGACGATCCGGTCGTCGCAGGTGGGCGCCGTCTCCGACGCCCGGCGCGCGCGCTGGTCGCACCGGCAGCGCATGGCGCTTGCGCTGGACCTGCTGGGCGATCCCGTGTTCGACGTGCTGCTGACCGGCACCAGCCCCTTCGACACGCTGCCCGACACCCTGGCGCGACTGTCGCAAGCGCCCGATGGCGCGCTGTGCCACGTGATCACCTATCCCTGACGTGCACTCGGCGGCCGAAGCCCTCACCACGTCCTCACTGAAGCCACGCGCGCCGCCCCCCACTCTTCGACGAAAGCACCGCCGCCATGTACACCCTTGCCGTCTCCGACCACATCATGATCGCGCACAGCTTCAGCGGCGCGATCTTCGGCCCCGCGCAGAAGCTGCACGGCGCGACCTATGGCGTCGAGGTCGAGTTCCGGCGCGCGTCGCTCGACGCGGACGGCCTGGTCTGCGACATCGGCCTTGCCCTGACCACGCTCAAGGACGTGCTGGGCGAACTCAACTATCGCAACCTGGACGAGCTGCCGGAACTGCGCGGCCGCAACACGACGACCGAATTCATGGCGGGCGAGATCTTCCGGCGCATGGCGCTGCGCGTCGCACAGGGTGCGGTCGGCCCGGGCACCGCCGGGGCGCTGACGTCCATGCGTGTGGTGCTGCGCGAGTCGCCGGTGGCCTGGGCCAGCTATGAAGGTCCGCTCGGCTGACACCCGCGTGGCCGGATTCGCCTTCGTCGTACCGGGCCGCCTCGACCAGTTCACCGGCGGCTACCTGTTCGACCGCCGGGTGGTCGACGGTGCGCGTGCGCGGGGCCGCTGCGTGCACGTGATCGAGCTGCCGGGCACGTTCCCCGATACCGACGACATCGCCCGCGCCGCGGCATCGGATGCGCTCGCCCGACTGCCCGACGCGCACGTCGTCGTGATCGACGGACTCGCGCTGCCCGCCTTCGCGCACTGCCTGGCTGCGCACGCGCACCGCCTGCGTCTGACCGGTCTGGTGCACCACCCGCTCGCCCTCGAGACCGGCCTGTCAGCCGAAGCATCGCAACGGGTCGCGCTGCTCGAGGCCCGCCTCTGGCGTCTGCTGCGCGGCGTGCTCTGCCCGAGCGCGCATACGGCACGTGCAGTCGCGGCCGCCGGCATCGAGACGGCGCGCATCGTGATCGCCCCGCCCGGCGTCGATCGCCCCGCGGCGGACCCTGGCACGCTGCAGACGGTGTCGGATGACCACGCGGCGTCGGATCATCATGCGGCGCCGGACGATCGGGCGGTGCCGCATGACCACGCGGCGCCGAAGGATCGGCCGGCGACGCGGCCGCCGACCGGGGCGCACGGCAACCACCCGCATGCCGTGCCGTCACCCGTGCGTCTGCTGACCATCGCCACCGTCACGCCGCGCAAGGGCCATCGGCTGCTGGTCGAGGCGCTGGCGCCGCTGGAAGATCTGGACTGGCGGCTCGACTGCATCGGCAGCCTGACGCGCGATCCGCAGACGACCGCGTCCGTGCGCGCGGCCATCGACGCCCATCGGCTCGGTGCACGCATCACGCTGTGCGGCGAGCTGCCGACGCAGGCCGTGACCGCCGCGCTGCGGGACGCGGACGTGTTCGTGCTGCCCTCGTTCCACGAGGGCTACGGCATGGTCTTCGCGGAGGCGCTGGCGCACGGGCTGCCGATCGTCGCCACCACGGCCGGCGCCATTCCCGACACCGTGCCCGGCGACACCGGGCTGCTCGTGCCCCCCGGTGACGTGCGTGCGCTGTCCGAGGCGCTGCGGCGCGTCGTCGAGGACACGGCGCTGCGGACACGGCTCGCCGCCGCTGCACGTCGGGCCGGGCGCAGGCTGCCCGACTGGCCCGCGGCCGTGGACCGCTGGCTCGCCGGCCTGGACGTCCTCGCCGGCCTGGATGGACTCGCCGGCGAAGACGCAAACGTCGGCGCAGATGGACGCGTCGGCCCGGATGGACTCGCCGGCCCGGACGGACACGCCCGCGCGGACGGACGTGTCCGCCCCGACGCGGGTGCCGCATGAACGGGTTCGACGCGCAGTGGCTGCGCCAGCGCGCGCCCTACGACGCGGCGGCACGCAGCCCGCGCCTTGCGGCGGACTTCGTGGCGGCACTCGGTCCGCGCACGTCGGCGACGCTGCGCCTGCTCGACCTCGCCGCCGGCACCGGCGCGAACTTCCGCGCGCTCGCGCCGCAGATCGTGCACGACCAGGACTGGCTGCTCGTCGACCACGACGCGACGCTGCTCGCGCGGCTGCCGGACGAGATCATGCAGTGGGCACGGCACGGCGGCCGGCGGTGCGAGGCACTGCGCGACGGCGTGCGGGTGCACGGCGACGCGGGGACGGTCTGGTGCGTGCGCACGCGCCAGCTCGACCTGGCCGGCGCGCTCGAGTCGCTCGACGCCGCGGCGTTCGACGGCATCACGACCACGGCCTTCCTCGATCTGGTGTCGCAGGCGTGGCTGGCGCGGCTCGCCGCGTGGCTGGTGGCGAGTGGCAGGCCGGTACTCGCGACGCTCACCGTCGACGGACGCCGCCTCTGGCAGCCCGCGTGCGCCGACGATGCGCTGATCGACGATGCGTTCCGTCGTCATCAGGCGGGGGACAAGGGCTTCGGACCCTCGCTGGGTCCGGACGCGACGCCGGCGCTGGCGGCGTGCCTGAGGGCACGGGGGTACGCGGTGGACACGGCCCCGGCCGACTGGCGGATCCCGGCCGACGACGCGGCGATGCTGCTCAGGATGGTCGACGAGGCGGCCGACGTCGCCCGCGAGACGATGCCCGCCGTCGCCGGGCGCGTGCACGACTGGCGTGCGCTGCGGCGCGATCAGGTCGCGCGCGCCGGCCTGACGCTGATCGTGGGCCACGCGGACCTGTTCGCCCGCGCGCCACGCGCGTCACCGGTGGTGCGCGCGTGACCCGCCCGGCCACGGCGCCGTGCGTCAGCCCTTCGGGATCATGTTCAGGTCTTCGAGGATCTTGCGCTCGTCCACCCACATGCGCTGCGCGAGCGCAAACCAGTCGGCGCCGCTGAGATAGGCGTCCTCGAGGTCGTAGGTCTCGAGATGACGGCGGTACGCCGGATCCGACAGCGCGCCCTTGAACGCGTCGTGGATCGTCTGCACCACCTTCGGGTCCATGCCCTTGGGTCCCACCAGGCCGATCGGGCTGCGCGCGATGTGGTCGATGCCGGACTCGACCGCGGTCGGCACGTTGGGCAGCCGCGGCATGCGTTTGGCCGTGAAGGCCATCAGCACCCGGCCCTTGCCCTGCTTCTCGATCTGCGCCCAGCCGCCGTCGATCACCGCGTTGATGTGGCCGCCGACGAACGCCTGCAGCACTTCGGCCCCGCCCTTGAAGGGCACGTGGTTGAGGTCCGCGCCGGTCTTCTGCGCCAGGCGCATCGTCGCGGCGTGCCCCGTGCTGGCCGCACCGCTGGTGCCCACGCTGATCTTGCCGGGGTTGGCCTTGCCGTAGGCGATGAACTCGTCGTAGGTCTTCCACGGCGACGACTCGGGCACCACCAGCGCGAAGGTGTAGCCGGAGAAGCCCATGATGTAGGTGAGGTCCTTCAGCGGCTCGTACGGCACCTTCTGCATGTGCGGCACCTTGAACAGCGTGGCCGGGGCGATGGCGATCTGGTAGCCGTCCGGGGTCTTGGACTGGGCAACGATGCCCGACGCCAGCGTGCCGGCCGCCCCGGGCCGGTTCTCGACCAGCACCTGCTGGCCGAGCTTCTGGGAGACCACCGCGGACAGCGCACGCGCGATCGCGTCGGTGGCGCTGCCCGGCGGGAACGGCACGAGCAGCGAGATGGGCTTCGTCGGATACGCGCCCTGCGCGAATGCGCTGGCGGATGCGCCGAGACCGGCGGCCGCCGCGCCCAGTGCGGCACCGCGCAACAGCGTGCGGCGCAACGGGTCGGGCGAGTGCGGGGACAGGTCGTGCGTTCGATGCGGCATGGGCTTCTCCTCGGAGAATGACTGCTGGAGCCGCGGATTCTAGAGCACGCGGCCGGATCCTCACCACGCGTCGATGTTGGGCCGCTTGCGGCCCTCGCGCCTGGGCGCCGGCGGAAACGCGTCGAGCCCGCGCAGGATCCAGCGGCGCGACTCGGCCGGGTCGATCACGGCGTCGACGCTCAGGAACGGCGCGATGTTCAGCGCCTTGCCGTGCGCATACAGACCGTCGACCAGTTCCTGGAAGCGCTTCTGGCGCGCGACCGGATCGGCGATCGCCTCGAGCTCGTTGCGATACCCGAGCCGGATCTGGCCTTCGAATCCCATCGACCCGAACTCGCCGGTGGGCCACGACACCGTGAAGAACGACGACATGTGGAAGCTTCCGCCGGCCATCGCCATCGCCCCCAGTCCGTAGGCCTTGCGCAGCACGATCGTGAAGAACGGGACGGTGATGTTCGACGCCGTCACGAAGATGCGCGACGCGTGGCGGACCAGCGCCGTGCGCTCGGCGTCGGTGCCGACCATGATGCCGGGCGTGTCGCACAAGGACACGATCGGCAGGTCGAACGCATCGCACAGCTGGATGAAGCGGGTGAGCTTGTCGGATTCGTCGGCGCCGATCGCACCGGCCTGATGCTTGGGGTTGTTCGCGATCACGCCGATCGGGCGCCCTTCGATGCGCACCAGCGCGGTGACGATGCCCACACCGAACGCGGGCCGCAGCTCGAGCACCGAGTCGTCGTCGGCCAGCAGGTCCAGCACGCGCCGGATGTCGTAGGCCCGCGTGCGCCGCTCGGGGATCACGTCGCGCAGCCGTGCCTGGTCGGCGCACGTCCAGTCGGCCAGCGGCCCCTGAAAGTACGACAGGTATTTCTTCGCCTGGCGGACCGCCTCGGCCTCGTCGTCGACGAGGATGTCGACGACACCCGTCTCGGCGTGCATGCGCGCCGGCCCCACCTCGTCGGGCTTCACCACGCCGAGGCCCGCGCCTTCGATCATCACCGGCCCGCCCATGCCGATCGACGCGTCGCGCGTCGCGATCACGACGTCGCACAGGCCGAGCAGCGCCGCATTGCCGGCGAAGCAGCGGCCCGACGCGATGCCGATCAGCGGCACCAGGCCGCTGAGCCGGCCGAAGTTCCAGAACGTCGGGTTGGCGAGGTTCACGCCGCCGATGTTGTCGGTGTCGGCCGGGCGGCCGCCACCCCCCTCGGTGAAGACCACCACCGGCAGGCGCGCGGACTCGGCGAGCTGGAACATCCGGTCGTGCTTCTTGTGGCCGATGAACCCCTGCGTGCCGGCGAAGACGGTGTAGTCGTAGGACGCCACCATGCAGCGGCTGCGCTCGGGCCCGAAGTGCGCACCGTTGACGCTCGCCAGCCCGTAGATGAAGCCGTCGGCCGGGCTGATGTCGAGCAGTTCGTCGTAGCTGAGCTTGCTGCGCTGACCGGCGACGGCCAGCGCGCCGTACTCGGCGAACGTGCCGGGATCGCACAGGTCCTCGAGGTTCTCGCGTGCGGTGCGCTGGCCGGTCTTGCGGCGCTTCGCGACGGCGGCCGGCCGCGCAGCGTCGAGCGTGCGCGCGTAGCGTGCGATCACGTCCTGCAGGTCGGTGCGGATCGCACCGGCCGGCGTCTCGACGTCCGCCTCCAGACGCGTGCCGTCGTCCGCGTCGTCGCGCTCGACGCGCACGATCGGCGCACCGGGCTCGAGCACCTGTGCGCGTTCCGACAGGATCTCGCGCACGATGCCTGCGTGCGGGGCCTCGACGACGTGCTCCATCTTCATCGCGTCGAGCACGGCCACCTGCTGACCGGTGCGCACGCGCTCGCCCACCGTCACGCTGATCTCCACCACCGAGCCGCGGGTGGGCGCGACGACGCAGTCCGGATCGACCGCGTGCGCGGCGCCGGCCGCGCGGCGCAGTGCGGCGTCGGACCCGCTCCCCTGCCCCGCGCCCGCGCCGACGCCGGTCCCCGCGCCCGACGGCGCCGGCTCGAAGTACCGCCGGCGGTGCCGGCCGTCGTCGTGCGCGGCGAGTTCGGCGAGGTGCTCGTCGACGAAGCGCGTGGTGACGGCGCCGGCACGGAACACCGGATGCCGCAGCAGGTTCTGCAGGAAGCCGATGTTCGTGGCCACCCCCGCGATGCGGCACTCGGACAGCGCGCGATAGGCGCGATCGACCACGTCCTCGAACCGCGTCGACGGGTGATGCACGATCAGCTTGGCGAGCAGCGCGTCGAAGCGCTGGCTCGGTGCGAAGCCGCTGTAGCCGAACGTGTCGACGCGGATGCCGGGGCCGCTGGGCAGGTCGAACACGGTGAGCGTGCCCGGCGCGCCGTCGGCGCCCGCCGCGCCCGGGGCGGCGCCCGTTGCACCCACGGCAGGACCCGGTGCCTCCATGTTGATGCGCAGCTGCAGTGCCATGCCGCGCGGCGTGGGCAGGTGATCCGGATGCAGGCCGACGTCGGCGAGCGTCGCCCCCTGCGCCAGCCGGATCTGGCACTGCACGAGATCGACGCCCATCACCGCCTCGGTGACGGTGTGCTCGACCTGGATGCGCGGGTTGGCCTCCATGAACACGAAGCGGTCGGTGTCGGCATCGACGAGGAATTCGAAGGTGCCGACACCGCGATACGCGACCGCGCCGGCCATGCGGGTGGCCGCCTGCGCGAGCTGCATGCGCATCGCCTGCGACAGCGACGGGCTCGGTGCGATCTCGACGATCTTCTGGTGGCGACGCTGCACGCTGCAGTCCCGCTCGCCGAGCGCGACGACCGTGCGTCCGTCCCCGACGATCTGCACCTCGATGTGGCGCGCATGCCGGATCAGCGCTTCCACGTAGACCTCGTCGCGCCCGAACGCGGCACGTGCCTCCGAGCGGCACCGCGCATAGGCGTCGGCGAGCTGGTCCGGATGCTCGACGCGCCGCATGCCGCGACCGCCGCCGCCGGCAACCGCCTTGATCATCACGGCCGCCCCTTCCCCCAGACCGTCCATGAACGCACGCGCCTCGTCGAGCGTGACGGGGCCCGCCGTGCCGGCGGCGACCGGCACGTCGTGTGCACGGGCCACGTCACGCGCGCGCACCTTGTCGCCGAACAGGTCCAGCACCTCGGGCGACGGGCCGATGAAGACCAGCCCCGCCTGTGCGCAGCGGCGGGCGAAGTCGGCGTTCTCGCTGAGGAAGCCGTAGCCCGGATGAACGGCACGGCACGCGTGCTCGCGGGCCGCCGCGAGGATGCGGTCGATGTCGAGGTAGGCGGCGGCGCCCGCCAGTCCGAGCGGATGGTCGGCATCCGCCACCCGGCGATGCAGGGCGTGCGCGTCGTCGTCGGAGAACACAGCGACGCTGCGCAGGCCGAGTTCGGTTGCGGCACGGGCGATGCGCACGGCGATCTCGCCGCGGTTGGCGATCAGGATCGTATCGATCGGTTCAGACATGGGGTTCCGTCGGGGTTCGGAGGAAGGACTCGGAGAGAGGACTCGGGGCGCCGCGCACGCGGGTCGACGCGCAGACGGGTCAGGGCCGGGTGCCCTTGCGCACCAGCGACACCAGCGCGGCCTTCGCCGTCGGGATGTCGATCGCGCCGGGGTCGATCAGCCATTGCGAGATGAGGCCGCGCACCGCGCCGAGCAGCACCGTGGCGCAGGTCTGCACGTCGATGCCGGCATCGATCTCGCCGGCCGCCCGCGCTTCGGTCAGGTGCTGAGCGAAGCCTTCGCGGTACCCGCGGGCGAGATCCGCGACGCGCGCGTGCAGCTCGGGCGCGACCGTCAGCGATTCCATGGTGAGCAGGTACAGGGTGCGCACGCCTTCGGCCCCGCGCAGCGCACCCGTCAGATGCGCTTCGATCCGCGCTTCGACCGCGGCCAGGCCGGTGCGGTGGCCGAGGTCGGCGGCGAGCTGGGCCTGGAAGGCCTCCTCGGTGCGCGCGACCAGCTCGAGCAGCAGGGCCTGCTTGCTGCCGTAACGCTCGCTCGGCAGCCCCCGGCTGTAGCCGGCCGCAAGGCCGATCTCGGCCAGCGTCGTGCCGGCCGAGCCCTTGCGGGCAATGAGCCGGCGTGCGCTGGCCAGGATGCGGCGGTCGGACTCGGCGCGACGGTCTTCCTGGGAGCGGCGCACCGTCCCCGGCCCGCGCGCACCGGCCGGCGCGTTTACTTGTTGGTCAACCATTTAGTTAGATTAGTGCATTCTTGCCGCGCCAACAAGCGCTGCACGCGAGGAGCCCATGCCCGTCCCCCACCCGATGCCGGCCGTCCGCCGGCGCTGCGCGCCGTGAGACACGACGCCTGGCGGCACGATGCCGCGTCCTATCCGCTGCGCGGGGAGATCCTGCCGCGCTACACCGACGTCGACGTCTGGCAGCACCTGAACAACACGGCGCTGATCACGATGCAGGGCGAGGCCGTGCAGCAGGCGCTGCGCAGCGTCTTCGGCGACGCGGCGTGGCGCAGCACCCGGCCCGCGCTGGCC
>Ga0209604_1001165_pt1 | contig 22080 bp, 19 predicted proteins | sample AD_UKC097_MetaG_FD_184405 | JGI IMG/M metagenome (GOLD analysis project Ga0209604, IMG submission 184405) | Active sludge microbial communities of municipal wastewater-treating anaerobic digesters from USA - AD_UKC097_MetaG (SPAdes) (version 2) | ecosystem: Engineered > Bioreactor > Anaerobic >... | reverse complement strand
GAAAAACTGATGCAAAACTATGCGTAAAGGTCGGCTATTTTTGTGGTGGTTTACAACCCCGTTTACAAATTGACCAAGGCAACTTGTCCTGAAAAGGACTTTAAGTACACAGACATGAGTTAATGTTCAGCATGTTAGGCTGAACCAAACTCGCAGGAGAAACTCGCTTCCCCAAAAGCGGTATAACTTGGGTAGGATTTATAGGAGAAAAATAGAAAAAATCAGTGAATTTTACGTCGACAATGAACAACCAGCAGTGTTTATTATGCCGATGATGGTTATGGAAATGTTTCAGCGACGGACATTTCTTTTTCTAAGTTATCATCCTCTATGCCAACGAGGAATTTCAAATAAGGACAAAGAGGTCCTCTCAAACTCATATTTCCCGATGATTGATGATAGGGGATGAGGAGCTAATGATGCCTTTTTTTATGTTGCTCTTCATACGTTGTTTCTATCGGCTTTTCCCCCCGATAATTATTCTTGCACCTGGTTATGAAGCAATTGGTTTTCGACCATTAGCTATAAGTTTTTTTTATGTTAATAAGAATCTTCAAGCATGATAAATCATAGGTCATCTTGATGTATCCATAATCAGTATCAGAATCTTTCTGGATGACTTTTATTTCTTCATCCACTATTTCATTGAATCCACTTTCCATTTTTTCTTTTCTCACAGCAAGTTTGGTTTCAATTGGCAGGATCAACCCTGCTCAGGGAGGCTGTTTTTTTATGATTTTAGACTTCTTCTTTATTGTGAATTTTTTTGGGTATTAAAGTTCAGATTTCTATCCATGCTTTTATCCAATATTCAGGGAGCAAATCCAAATAAGGAAGATTAGTGATAATAAAAATTCCAAAGAATCGGATATATGAAGGTGTGGGGCTATAAAATATGGTTATCTTTGAGTAAAAATTTAAAAATGATAAGTGATGCAGTGTCCATGTGAAGGGGAAGATGGGGCGATACTTCCTGCCTATTCCTTATTTCACAATCACCAAATATTAATTTTTTCTTTCTCTTCTGACTCTGGTTTCTATTTTCCCCATTCATCAAAATCCCCTATACCTCATAGCCCTTAACGTGTATCTCGCATAGGGTCATCATTTTGCTTTACGCGGCCCAAAAATTAGATTGCGAAAAATGTCAGTTGCCTTTTCATCCTTTAGAATGCCTTTATTGACGGCTTTTATTTCTTCAATTGTATAAAATGCATTCGGATTAAACCTATTGATAATATCCACCACCTGAGGTATTTCTTTCCGCTTGATGATGGTGAGGATAATCTTTACGTTTCCATATCGGCCTTCGGCATCCCAGAAAGTAAGGCCATAACCCCGTTCACTCAGGTATGTGATTAGGTCAGTAGTATCATATCTGGGAATAATTCTGATAAGTGCTGTACCAAGCGAGATACGTTCTTCGAGCAATATGCCGATATAGTTACCTGTGGCAAATCCTGCTCCATAAGCCAAGTAGCATACTATATTATCGAGGTGTTTAAAGATTTGTGAAATGGCCAGCACCCAGATAATGACTTCGAAAAATCCTATAAAAGGTGCAATGGTTTTATACCCTTTCGAAATCAGGATCAAACGAAGGGTTCCAATACTTTGATCGCAAATTCTGGCAAAGAAAATAAGGAAAGGGATAATAGCATAAGTATAAAATCCAGGATGAGCTTCAAACCATTCTATCATCGTTAATCAATTTTAAAGGTGAATAATTTTGAATTCGGTTCGGCGGTTATTGGCCCTACCTTCGGGTGTATCGTTGGTATCCACTGGTTTAGTTTCTCCATATCCCTTATAGGTCAAGCGCAGTGGATCGATGTTTTTACTGATTAGGTAGCTGTAAACTGCCCGAGCTCGTTTCAGCGAAAGTTCCATATTATAGTCGTCGTTGCCTTGGCTATCGGTATGTCCGGCGATTTCGATTTGCAGGTTAGGGTTTTGCATCAGGAGAGCGGCCAGGCGGTCGAGTTCGGCTCGTGATTCGGGCATAAGTTCGTAACTATCCGTAGCAAAAAAGACATTACGAAGTACGACCGATTCGCCAATTTTCATAGCCTGCATAGGAACATCTTTCAAGAAAGGATGGTCATAATCGTGGTTGCCTTCGAGGTCGAAGTGGTCGGAATAAAATAAATAGTCGGGATGAGATACATTGAGGGCATAACGTCTGCCTGAGGGCAAAGCCACCAAAAAACTACCATCTACTGGGTCGCTTTCACTTTGAATAATGGTTTGTCCTGTAGCCAGATCAATGAGTTCGAATTTGGCGGCGAGTTTTTTACCATCGGCTTCGTCGAATACAGTGCCTTTTAAATAGGTAATGATTCGAGGGCGAAGCTCGGGAGGAATTTCGAAAGAATATAAATCGAGTTTGCCATAGCCGCCGGGACGATCTGTGGCAAAATAGCCCAATTTCCCATCGGCAGAAACCATCAGGCTATTTTCATCATGGTAGGTATTGATGGGGTATCCCATATTTATGGGTGTCAACCATTGTCCGCTGCTGTCTTTTCTGCTGACGAAAATATCCAATCCTCCCATTCCTGGCCAGCCATCCGACGAAAAATAGAGTGTTTGCCCGTCGGGATGGATGAAAACGCTTTCCTCTAATCCCGGGCTATTGATGCAATCGGGTAACTTTTCGGGCTCGCTCCATGAACCATCATCTTGTAGAATGGTTTGATAGATATCTTGATGATAAGAATTTTGCTTATCGTAAAAGCCTCTAATAAAGAAGAGGGTTCTTCCATCGCTCGAAAAAGAAGGCTGGGTTTCCCATTTAGAAGTATTTACCGGGAAGCCAATGTTTTTAGGCCTACCCCAATGTTGACCCATTTTGCGGGAAATAAATAGATCACAGCTTCCATAACCTTCTCTACCTTCACCATATCCGAATTGATTGCTGCATGCAGTGAATATCAGAAAATTACCATCGGGAGAGAGGGTAGGGGCACCTTCATTGTACCGTGTATTGATGGGGAAACCAATATTTTCGGCTTTACTCCAATTGCCATTCTGTTTTCTACTGATGAAGAAATCTTCCTGTTCGCGGCCTTCTATATCAGGATCAGGAAGGCGACGCGTAAAAAGCAAGATCTGGTTGTCGATTGTCAAGCAGGGGAAATACTCGGAATATTCGCTATTGACAGCAGGTCCCAAATTATGAGGTTCGAAAGGAACTGGATGCTGTATGGCTTGAAGAGCAAATTCGCAGGAAGCCAGCTTTACACGTGCCGATTCTTCTTTTGTTCTTGAAATAGGTTGAGCATTCAAAAAATCGCTTAAATGTCGAGAAGCTTCTTTGTACAATCCAGTGTTTAACTCGAGTGAACCTAAAAAATAGAGTGCTTCTGGGTAAAAACGCCGCCCTTTTATTAAAATCGTTTGATAAATTTTAATAGCTTCGTCAATTTTGTTTTGATCGACCAAAACTTCGGCCAAAACCATCCATGCTTCGCTAAAACCTTCATCTGCAGAGACTGCTTTTCGTAATTCCCTTTCGGCACATTTGTAATCGCGATGATCCAAACATTCCGTGGCTTTATAATAAGCTTTTTCGGCTCTGGATGAAGCAGTCGAGAGCTGACTTCGTTGTGCCTTCATATCCCAACAGTTCGAAATCAGGATGATGATAAGAATAATATGATAATATCGAACAAAAGACATTCAATAAAATTTAGTATTTGGATAAGGTACGAAAATACAACTTTATTACGAATGTTTCAGAATCTTATCGGCAAGCCTTTTAGAATCGAGCCCATCGAAGTTGCCCGAGCTCATTAGTAGCAAATTCGAATTCTTCCATGACAGGGTTTCGAGAAAGGCTAATAATGCGTCAATGTCATTGAAGACCTGTAATGAATCGTCATCGAATGATTTTTTTATTTCGTCGGCAAACAGGGGTGGGAGGTTTTTCAACTGCAAGGAATGAGGATTAAAATAGATTATTCTTTTATGAGCCATTTCCATGCTTCCCTTATACTGAGGAAGAAAATCTTTGTTGAGGCTGCTAAAGGTATGCAATTCAAGACAAGCCACGAGATTTCGTTCGGGGTACTGGCCAACAAGGGCTTCTATTGTGGCTTTAACTTTGGAAGGTGAATGTGCAAAGTCGCGATAAACTGCTGTAAGTTCGTTTTGGGCTATCAGTTCCAGACGGTTTGATGCACCACGAAAACTTGTCATGGCTTTCATGAAAGTGAGAGTATCGATTCCTATTAATTGGCAAACCTTCATAGCCCCACTCAAATTCAAAAGATTATGTTTCCCGAATATTTGCAAGGGGAACCATTCGTCGATGGCTTTTATCAAGGTTGTATGGTCTTGAATCTTAAATTCTGGGAAAGAATAGGAAATTTTTTGGATGTTATTGGGAGCATTCGAGGCAATTCGTCTAACCGATTCATCTTCTTTGCAATACACAAGAGCGCCAGCAGGTTCGATTAAAGAAACGAAGATTTCGAATTGTTTTCTATAAATTTCGAATGAAGGGAACACATTGAAATGATCCCATGCTATTCCACTCAGCAATGCAATATGAGGATGATAGAGATGAAATTTGGGGCGTGGGTCAATAGGTGAAGTAAGATATTCATCTCCTTCAATCACCATAAAATGAGCATTATGGCTTAGTTTTACCATTACATCGAAACCTTCGAGGCGAGCTCCAACCATATAATCGGTATCTATGCCCGCTTGTCGGAAAGCATGCAAGACCATGGCAGTAATGGTGGTTTTGCCATGGCTTCCCCCTATCACTATTCTCATTTTATCTTTCGATTGCTCATAAAGATATTCGGGATAGGAATAGATTTTCAATCCAAGTTCTTTTGCCCTGAGCAATTCTGGATTGTCGGCCTTGGCATGCATTCCAAGGATAACTGCATCAATATTGGGATCGAGTTTCTCTGGAAACCATCCTTCTCTTTCAGGGAGTAAACCTTTTCGGGCAAGACGTGAACGTGAAGGTTCGAAAATTACATCATCGCTGCCTGTTATTGTGTATCCTTTTTCAGCAAGAGCCAAAGCCAGATTGTGCATGGCACTGCCTCCAATTGCAATGAAATGTAGCCAAATGTTCATTCAAGATTTCTTTCGGTAAATTAAAACTACGAAATTAGAAATTAAACTCGCTTATTTCTCCTGTTTATCATTCTATACTTGATGAAATGAAGGAATTCAATAATTTTGATACGAAATCTTATGTTTAATTATGAAATTACTAAATGCCGCGGTAAAGTCACTAAATGAATGGACTTGGTTCAAAGTAAAATATAAGTACCAACAAGATGGCGGTTTGATAATTTCTTTTATAAAAATTTTAATAAAACTTATACAAGCCATGGAGAGAAATGTATCTTTGCATAACCAAAATCAAATATTAATTTTTCCCTTCGCAAGAAAATAATGAATTGGGGAATGAGGTTACAGAAGAGCAGAATACGGAGTGCGGAGAGAGCTCATTTCTTCAAAGAAAATGAAAATCCAAAAAGGAGTTTTATACGATGTTGTATGAACCAGTTCAGTATTTTTTCAATGGAAGATAGAATAATTCAAGCATGTATGACTAAATTCATAATATCAATCAAAACTTACCATTAACCCTTAAATCCTTATGACTATGAAAAAGTTAGTTTCTGTTTTTTGTGCAATTACGTTTGCTGCATTTTTATTCAATGGTTGCGATGATGATTCCGATTATAGTATCGGAGGATCACCTTCTGAACTAGGGAATAAAGGTGTAATAATAACATCTTCATCCCAGCCGATTGCTGGCATTTCTGGATTTTCGGCCACCGTTACTTCAGTCGAAGATGGAGTATCAGTATTCGAGGGTCATGCTGTAATTACCAACAATGCCCTTAAACAAATCTTGTCAAATGTTCCTGGCCTTAATATCAGTGAAGACAATGTGAGTGTGAGTGGAGTAAAAGTTAAATTTACCGATAAAGGGATAGAAAACAAGTATCCTTTTTATCAAGGGATACTCGTAAAATTCAATGCAAAGGTAGGTGATACCTATCCCGTCAAAGATTCGGATACAGAACGCAAGGTGATTTATAAATCCACTACCGATGACTTCGATTATGCTTTTTACAAAATCAAGGTAATTGAGGTTGAACACGAAATTAATTTCCATGGCTTGAAGAAAATTAATTATTGGGTAAATCATAAATTCGGACTCGTAAAGGTGCAGTTTGAATTAGATAATGGTGAAACCATCGCTATGCCTTTTTATTCTGGGTCGTTGAAATGATTTATCAGTTTGCTTAAAATTTGTTTGGATTAACCTAACATGAACCAGTCAAAAACAGGGATTTTTGTTTTGCCATACACCTGTAAGTCTGTTGGATATGCCCTAATTGCAGTCGGAATTATTTGGTGGGTGATTTGTCAACATTTTGGTATAACGATAAGAATCCCTGTTTTTGCTCTGATTTCATCTTTTGTATCGGTGAAGGTTTTTTCGATTGTTCAGACCAATATTGTGGACGAAATCGCATTGATTTTGATGCTTGCAGGCTGTTTCCTTGCCGTTTTCAGCAAGGAAAGGTTAGAAAGTGAAATGGTGAACAATATCAGATACCGTTCAATCTTTCTGGCTTTATTGATCAATCAACTCATACTGCTTTTCTCGACGCTCTTCTTTTATGGAAGTGCGTTTATAGTCGTTGTATTGGCCAATATTGTCTTGGTGTCCATTATCTATCTGATAATATTGAGAATAGAATTACAGAAAATACGGCATTCAGACACCACAATCGAGAATCATTGAAATCTTTGCTGTTAATCTTATTTTGACCATTTTTTGCAATACAACCAACAATTGACAACTAACAACTAATAACTGACAACGAACAAGCTCCAATCGCCATTCACCAATCAACATCCACTAATCACTAATCACCAACCTCCGTTCTCCCTTCTTCCGTTTTAAACTTTATGAACTTTTAACTTACCAATCACCATACACCATCCACCATTTTTATCCATCTGTGTATAGATTAAAAATAATCATGTATATTTGCACCGCTATTGGTGCCCTAAGGGCTTAATAGGGAATCCGGTGACCTGCAAAGGAAGTCCGGAACAGTACCCGCTGCTGTAGTCCCGAAAATAAAAGTCTCCGAAACCTGCGCCACTGTTGGAAAATGCCAAGCATGAGTACGATGGGAAGGCCTCGGAGAGGGGAAAGTCAGAAGACCTGCCAAAAGCAACTGCTACAATCAAGGCTTTCGGGTTAAAAGCTTGGGAAATTCCTGAATATAGCAAATTTTCCAGCGTTTTATCAATCCGGGTTTTGAGGTAGAAAATGTTCATTCATTGAGTTACCTAAAATCTATCATTATGCTCAATAAATACCTTCCTTACGTTTATCTTTTCAAATTTCCAAAGATAAAGCTAGGTCAATTTTGGCAAAACTTCCTTAATTCTCCCATCGATTCGATTAATGGAGAAGTTTTTAAAACCTCATCCCTTTATCACGATTATGAGGATATTCTAACCATGCGACCATCAAGAAAGTGGGCAAAATCCTATGCAATCCTACTTATGAGTTTGAAGAAACTATTCACTTTTGAACTTTAATATTTTATATCATTCCTGTTCAATTTCGATATGGTCTTATTATTTTCCCGATGATATTCATCATGAGTACAGGGCTTTGTCAAAATAGCTCTCCAAATTTTTCTGCATATAGTGATTCTTCACATATTTACCCGCTCATTCACAGTAACCTGTACCCAGATACCATCAAACTGAAAAGCATCACGGTTTCGGCCAAATACCCTGATGTCAGTTATTTCTCGGCTTACAGGATTCCTAAGATCGAAATGGAAGTCCACGAGGAAAGAACTTTGGGTGAAATACTTCAACGAGTTGCCCCTATTTATTTGAAAGATTATGGACCTGGTAATACATCAACTATCACACTACGTGGTACCAATGCAGCTCAAACGCAGATTTACTGGAATGGGATTCCCATCAATGCGGCCGGAACCGGCCAAACCGATTTTTCTACAATCCCGGTGATGAGTGAAGACGAAATTTTGCTTTTACCAGGCTTGGTTTCTTTAGAAAAAGGAAGTGGCGGACTGGGTGGAAGCATAGAAATCAACAATAATCCCAGCTGGAACGACAATAACCGTTATGAAGCTAAAATAGAAACAGGGAGTTTTGGTTATCAAAGCTATGGGGGCAAGGCAGCAATAAAGCACAAAAACCTTCAGACGAAGTTTTATACGAGGTATCAGTCGGCTGATAATGATTTCGAATACATTAACAATATGCTGGCAGAACCCAAAAAAGAGAAAAGACTTGGGGCAAGTAATCATCAATGGCTGGTTGGAGAAGATTTCTATTTAAATGCAGATAGTTTGAATGCCATTGAAATTCACCTTTTTACACAATCATTAAATAGAGATATTCCCTCGCCCATTTCGACGGTCCAATTACCTGAAAATGAACAGATGAAATTGGATGATGCCCGAATTATGGCATCCTGGCGTCATCAGAGCAAGAATCAAATTCGTCTTGGCTTGAAATCGGCCTGGACTTATAATTTTATGAATTACCAGAACAAATTAGCCGCAATCAATTCTACTTATACTATGCATCAGGGATTTTTAATAATAAATGCATCCAAATATTGGGAAAACAACACACACCTCGAATCAGAAATCCGGTTTCAGTCGCAAATGGCTCGTACTGCAAACTATGCCGATAATATCACTCGAAATATCTCTTCTCTATGGATAAAGCTAAATCATCATCTTGGCTCTTTTGCTAATCTTTATGCAGGTATGAGGAAAGAAATCGCAGAATCAACTTCGACGCCATTACTGCCTGTTATTGGGACAGAATTATTCCCTATGGCTACGAAAAATCTTGCCTTTTACCTCGCTTATGCTAAAAATTCGAGAATTCCAGCCTTGAATGATTTGTATTGGGTTCCGGGAGGCAATCCTAATTTAAAACCCGAAATCAGCCATCATCTCGAATCGGGTTTGCGTTTCCGACAAAATTTACTCAATCGAATTTCTATCGGTTTACAGGCAAATGCCTATTCGTCCCGAATAAAAGATTGGATAGCATGGATGCCCGATAGTGTAATGATTTCAATTTGGGAACCCATCAATTTGAAACATGTAAAAGCCAGCGGTATCGAAATTTTAATAGACATAGGCTGTACATGGAGCAAAACCTCGTTGAATAGCAGACTTTCCTATGCTTTCAATATTACCAACGAAAACGAAGATGACCCTCAGGGGAGACTTCAATTACCATATACACCACAACATATTGGAAACTTTTCTTTCTATCTCGTTCATCGAAGTTTCAGCTTTATGTATTCGATGAATTACACAGGTAAACGTTTTACGAATTACGATGAGAGCCATTTTCTGAAACCATATCTGCTTCAAGATACTGGCTTAGATTATATATTTTCCATAAAAAAACTTGAAATTAAACTAACATTAAAAATTAATAATTTATTTAATATCCAATGGGAGAATATTGCCTATCAACCCATGCCAGGCCGATATTTTCATCTTGGATTTACTTTTTTATTAAACCCTTAAAAATTAAAAACCATGCTTTACAAAAAATTCTTTTACTTTTTTTGTTTTTCCCTTGTCATGTTCATTTCAGCATGCAGCAATGAGCCCGAGAATCCAGAAAATACTTCCGAAAATAATTTTTCCGGACGTAGAGGCTTTTTTATCATTAATGAAGGGCTTTTCCAGCAAGGAAATGCAAGTATCGATTTTTATGATTTGGACACAAAAGAAGTTATTCATGACGTATTTTTCACTGCCAATCAGCGACCATTGGGTGATGTGGCACAAAGCCTGAACAAAGTGGGAAATAAAATATGGATTGTGGTGAATAATTCCGGCAAAATCGAAATCGTAAAGTCGAAAAATTTCGAATCGATAATGACACTAACTGGTTTCGCATCACCTCGTTATCTTTTATTTCACAAAAATGGCAAGGCCTATCTCAGTGATCTCTACAAGGAATCTCTTTATGTAATCGATACCTTGACGGGACAAACAATCAAGGAAATATCCACCGGAAAATCCTGTGAATATCTCATCGAAGCTGGTAGTCATATTTTTGCACTCAACTGGTCATCATTGAATGATAGCCTCAACAATACGCTTACTATTATAGATGGCTTGGCCGATAGTGTGGTAAAATCGGTTATCCTTACCAAGGAGCCCAATAGTGCTGCCATCGATAAAAATGGCCACATCTGGATTTTATGCAGTGGAGGATTTTTTTTCGAAGAAACTCCGGCACTATATTGTATGAATCCTCAGGGTGAAATTCTGAAAAAATTTGAATTTTCGGGTAATCAGACCTATCCTACTCGTTTGTGCATTAACCCAAGCCATGATACTTTATTTTATTTGAACAAAGATGTGTACCGTATGGGAATTATGGAGAATGATCTTCCGCAATTACCATTCATTCAATCTAATAACAAGAATTTCTACGGTTTGAATGCAGGAAACTTCATTTTACTGTCCGATCCTTTGGATTATCAACAAAACGGCAATGTTTACGTTTATTCGAGAAAGGGACAACTTTTATCCACTTTTCAAGCTGGTATGGTTCCTTCAGGTTTTCAATGGAATGAATAACTTTGCAAAAAATAAAATTTAGATCTATGAGTGATAAAGTCTCTTTGAACTGGATGGAAGACTTAGCCTTCGAAGCCAATGTAAACGGGCATAAAATCATTATGGATGCAGTAGAAAGCGCAGGGGGACGTAATCGTGGACCCCGCCCTAAACCCCTTGTTCTGGCGGCTCTGGCAGGATGTACCGCCATGGACGTAATTCCAATTTTGCGCAAAATGCAGGTAATTCCTGAAGGATTTGGAATCGAAGTAGAGGCAGAAACTACTGAAGAACACCCAAAAGTATATCATACCATCAAATTGATTTACATATTCAAAGGTCAAAATTTGCCCATCGATAAACTCCAGAAAGCCATCGACCTTTCGCAAGAACGCTGTTGTGGCGTTTCAGCCATGCTCAGAAAAGCTGCCCACATTTCCTACGAAATGCGTATAGAAAATTAAGCCATAAAGAAAACAATTTTTCTTTGCTTTGTTTTGCTAAGACGTAATAAACATTACAGGAAAGGATATGAATCAATAAATTTCCTATTTCATGATTACCTTATCTTGTATAAAAATTATTTATTCATTTGAAAAAACCTAAGTCAATAAAATTTTTATTTATGTTTAAAAAATAAAATTTGCAAAGATTTGTGAAGAATTAATGTTTGAGTTTTTGATAATTTTTCGTTCAGTAACTGGTAGCCTGAACAATACAAAGGTAGAACCAAAAAAAATGAAAAAATTTGGATTGTTAATTTTTGTTATCTTGATAGGTATTTCTTTTAAGGCAGTGTCAGAAGATAACGCCGACAGTACAAGGTCGTGGAAATTAAATGGCAACAGCACACTCACCTTTAATCAATTGCATTTCAGTAATTGGGCTGAAGGAGGTGAAAGCAGTTTGAGCGGTTCGGGATGGCTCAATGTAAAAGTTGGACATTATTGGAAAAAATTAAATTCGGAGCGAAATTTAATATTGGGATTGGGTGTGCTTCGTACACAAGAAAGAGACCTCAGAAAAACCGAAGATAAGATAGACTATACTAGCATCTTCGGATACAAAGCATTCAAGAATTGGAATTACACCTCTTTAATAAATTTCAAGAGCCAGTTTACCAATGGATATCGTTATCCCGACGATTCGACTTTGATTTCTACTTTCATGGCACCTGGTTATCTTACCCTATCTTTGGGAATGCAGTACAAACCATCCGATAATTTCACCATCTTTATTTCTCCAGCATCTGGCCGATTTACTTTCGTGCTCAATGAACAACTCGCCAATAAAGGTTCATTTGGAGTAAAACCTGCTGTCTATTCCAACGATTCCCTTCATACTTTATTAACAACAGGTAAAAAAATCAAACCTGAATTTGGCATAAATGTAAACGCCCAACTCAAACGTGAAATTTTTACGAATGTTTCGATCGAAAGCCGGCTAATTCTTTATAATAATTATCTCGATGAGGACATTCATAACAGATGGAATATCGATGTTAATTGGGATGCACTTATTAATTTTCATATCAATAAATTTTTAAGCTCAAGTTTAAGGCTTAACTTGCTTTACGATCATAATATCAAAATAAAACAATATGCCGAAGTGGATGGTCACCAAGTAGTAATAGGAGAAGGACCACGCCTGCAATTCAAAGAAAGTTTCGGCATTGGATTGAATTATAAATTCTAAGATTTTCCGAATAGAAATTCAGCTAAAAAATTCTTTCGTTCCATTCATTAAAATTGATATCCAAGGACGAGCGTAATTCCAACTTCGGTGAGATGTTGCTGATATTTTTCATGTTCGAATGGAATGATGGCGTGTCGCTGAACAAATGGAATCAGCTTTAATGTAAATCTTTCTATATTATATTGACCACCTACTCCCAGGTAAACCCCTATTCCAGACTGTTTATGTGTAGATTGAATGTTGGAATGATATATTTCTAAATCCATTAAAATTCCACCATTAAGGTAAAAATTTCTTGAAAAGCTGAAATTTCCCAAAATTGGCAATGAAACCAATTGAATTGTCTTCTCTGATGGAACAAGACCTAAACCAGGTGCAGGTATGATTTTAATTTTATTTTCAGAATAGCCAATACCTGTTTCAAAAGAAAAGTGATTCGAAATATTTCTCACATATTTAACCCCGAGCACAAATGCACCTTTACCATCGAAACTACCACTTCCATCTAAATTTGCATTCGATACCAAACTGTTGGCCATTAAACCAAAATGAATGCCTAATTCATTGTTTTTTTGAGCATTAAGCTGAATAACATAAAAAAACAAAATCAAGAAAAAAAAGAATTTCCTAAAATTTCTCATCAATCAAGACAAATTAAATTTGTAAGCAAACGAAAGATGATAAACAAGTTTTAAAAAATCCACGTTCTAAAAAGGAAAACATTTTACATTGCGGTCGCCAGCTTCGCTGGCGCCCGCAACCCCCCTTTCGGATTAGCTAAAAGTTTTAGTTCATGTTGATGAAACAATCGCCTATCATACGTGTTGAAACTACAAGCAAAGCATGCGAATAAGCCATCAAAAATGCTAGTCTCCCTCCCGGCATAGGCACAAAGTGTTTTCTCTTGAACAGAAACTTCTGCTGAATTTCATGAGTAGAATTTTTATCCATACATTGCATTTTGGTGAAACTTTGAATTATCTATTCAAACGCTAAGCCTATGGCTTTAGTATATCTTCCTTAAAAAGAATTTATTCGAAGAACTATACGCACGTCAAACATCATCATGAGCATCGCATTCATAATTTTCCCGGATTTAACGGATGATCTCATTTTTGAAGGGAAGCCTATTTTTGAATAAAACCTTAGAAAGAGATGTGAATGCTTACAAAAAGACAAATGGAGAAACCACCTTAAAGATTTCCTTCCCGTATCTAATCATATTCAAGTTCAAGATGAGGCTATACAAGGGGAAAGATGGATGAAACCCCCAAAATAGTTCATAAACTAATCCAACAACCTCACTGCTCCTAATATAGAGCATTACAGATTAAAGTTTAACCCAACAGGATTCTCTTTCCCCTTTATTTATAAACGCTGGATGATATGAGATTTAAAAGCAATGTGGATTCCTCACATGCTGAGTTGAATGTCATTTTCTTTGGCAATCTTACGAAGATTGATCAAGGCATAACGCATTCGTCCCAGGGCAGTATTAATACTTACTTTTGTTATTTCGGCGATTTCTTTGAAGCTTAAATCTTCGTAAAGTCGCATCTCTACTACTCTGCGCTGTTCTTCGGGAAGATATTTCAGCATTCTTTTTACATCGGTAAGGATTTGCTCATAGATGATAGCATCTTCCACCGATCGGTCCTGCAAAGGCAAGGTACTGAAAATATCCATTCCCTCTCCAGGTTCGGCTATGGGGAATTTTTTCTGACGGCGGAAATAATCGATCATCAGATTATGTGCAATGCGCATCACCCATTGAATAAACTTGCCTTCCTCCTTGTAAGCACCCGACCGAATGGTATTGATAACTTTCAGAAAGGTATCCTGTACGATATCATCGGCAAGATGACGATTCTTAACAACATTTAACACATATGAAGTAACCTTTTCCTGATGTCTGAGGATTAAATGTTCAAGGCTATCCGAATCGCCCGACCGGTAGTTCTTGATAAGTTCCTGGTCGGAAAGTGCTGTGTAATTCATAACGCTGCGCTTCTAAAGGGTTCGTGGTTTCAATAAGTGTAGAAGTTCAGCGATAGGCAGCCTCCGTTTTTAATTCAACAATCAAATTCTTTCTTTATGACACTTTCAATCAATGGTGCAAATTTATATCATTTTTTAAAAAAAGCAATCTTTTTTCAAATTTTTACTGCTTTTATAGTTTCTTTACCTCAAAAAGGGGGTTAATTACCAGTAATAAAATAAATTATAATCCTTTCATCTTTTTTGGAAAGAGGGTTCTAAGGAGCATCCCCTATGAATTAGTATTAATTTTGCACATTTAATTTGTTACATGGATGATACCTGCTTCCCATATTCAAGACCTTGATTATCATCAATATATATTAATAAAAGGAGCAAGGCAGCATAATCTGAAAAACTTCGATTTAGCCATTCCAAAGGATAAATTAGTAGTGATTACGGGGCTTTCAGGCTCGGGTAAATCATCTCTGGCTTTCGATACCCTTTTTGCTGAAGGCCAGCGACGCTATATAGAAAGCCTTAGCGCCTATGCACGTCAGTTCATTGGTCGGATGAGCAAGCCCGATGTAGATTTTATTCATGGAATTGCGCCAGCCATTGCCATCGAACAAAAGGCAAACACCCGTAATCCACGCAGTACTGTAGGTACCTCCTCAGAAATCTACGAATATTTGAAGCTCCTTTTCGCTCGCATTGGGAAAACTTATTCACCCATTTCAGGGAACATCGTTAAACGTAATACTCCCACCGATGTTACCGACTTTATTGCCAAACTACCTCAAGGTTCACGCAGCATACTACTTTCGCCAATCCATCAGAATTCTGGCGAAAACCTCTCTTCACGCTTGAATATCTTTCTCCAGCAAGGTTTTACCCGAGTCTCGATAAACGGAAATATTTTCCACATCGAAGAAATCCTTTCTTCGCAGAATATCATCGATTCCAACGCCGAAATACAATTGGTTATTGATCGTTTTACAGGAGGAGACATCGACGAAGAATTCGTTTCGAGGATAGCCGATTCAGTAGAAATAGCATTTTACGAAGGCATGGGTACTTGCATGGTCGATTATTGGCAAAACGGCGAACTTCACAGGCAAATCTTTTCCAATCGTTTTGAAGCCGATGGAATTGCCTTCGAAGAGCCAAGCGTCAATCTATTCACATTCAACAATCCTTATGGTGCATGTAAAACCTGCGAGGGCTTCGGTTCAGTCATAGGTATCGATGAAGATCTAGTCATCCCCGACAAGAGTTTATCGGTTTATGAAGAATGTGTGGCTCCATGGAAGGGAGAAAAAATGGGAGAATGGCGTTGGCAGTTCATCCAGGCAGCGCGTTCACGTGGTTTCCCCATTCATAAGCCCTATGATGAATTGAACGAAGAACAAAAACAACTTCTCTGGAAAGGCGATAGGGGAATATTAGGCATAAATGATTTCTTCGAAATGGTACAGGAAAATCTTTACAAGATTCAATACCGTGTTCTCCTTTCTCGTTTTAGAGGAAAAACCGTTTGTCCCGATTGCAAGGGCACAAGATTAAGAAAAGAGGCCACTTATGTACAAGTGGGAGGTTATGCTATTACCGATTTGATCTTGAAGCCGATCAAGCAATTGCAGGAAGTTTTCGAACAGCTCACACTGAGCGATTCCGATTTTCTTGCTGCCAGAAGGTTAATTATCGAAATTGATGCCCGCTTGAAAGTTTTAAACGATGTAGGACTTGGATATCTTACCCTCAATCGTAATTCCAATACCCTAAGCGGCGGAGAATCTCAGCGATTGAATCTGGCTACGGCCATAGGTTCGAATCTTACTGGTTCTATGTATATTCTCGACGAACCCAGCATCGGCCTTCATGCACGTGATACACAACGTCTCATTCAGGTACTCTGCAATCTTCGAAACATTGGCAATACCGTCATCGTGGTAGAACACGACGAAGAAATCATCAAGGCTTCCGACCAAATCATCGACATTGGGCCCGAAGCTGGAGTTTATGGAGGAGAGTTGATGTTTCAGGGCTCGTATCAGGAAATGATAAAATATGGAAATTCGCTCACAGCAAAATATCTGAGCGGGCAAATGGGAATCCCCATTCCGAAACACAGACGCCATTGGAATAACTATATCGAGATCATTGGAGCAAGTGAAAATAACTTAAAAAACATCGACGTAAAATTCCCCTTAAATGTATTGACGGTAATTACAGGGGTAAGTGGTTCGGGCAAGACTACTCTGGTAAAACAAATTCTTTACCCCGCCCTGCGGAAGCTCTATCAGGGATATGCAGAAAAAACCGGCAGATATCTCAAATTATCGGGCGATTATAAAATGATTCGAAATACTGAACAGGTTGATCAAAATCCATTGGGAAGATCTTCACGTTCGAACGCAGCCACCTATTCGGGCGCCTACGATGATATTCGAACCCTCTTTAGTACACAGCCTCTGTCAAGAGTTAGAGGCTACAAACCTGGCTATTTCAGCTTCAATATAGAAGGCGGGCGCTGCGAAGAATGCCAAGGCGAAGGCAGAATTAAAATCGAAATGCAATTTATGGCTGACCTTTGGCTGGTTTGCGATAGTTGTAAAGGACAAAGATTCAAGGAGGAAGTGCTCGAGATTAAGGTGAATGGCCTTAATATCAATGAAGTTTTGAATTTGAGCATTGACGAAGCAGTTCGATTTTTCCAACATCCATCCATCTCCTCCGATATTGCAAGAAAAATCATAGCAAAACTCAAACCCCTGATGGATGTGGGCCTGGGTTATCTCCATCTTGGACAATCGACAGGCACACTATCGGGAGGTGAGGCACAGCGATTGAAATTGGCTTCTTTTATTTCAAACATTCAAAATGAAAGGCCAACACTTTTTATTTTCGATGAACCAACTACCGGATTACATTTTCACGACATCAGCCGGTTACTGGCTGCTTTCGAGGCTTTGCTGAACAATGGCCATACATTAATTGTTGTCGAACATAATCCGGAAATTATCAAATCGGCAGATTGGGTCATCGATCTTGGCCCTGAAGGAGGCGATGAGGGTGGATATCTTGTCTTTGAGGGAACACCCGAAGACTTGATAAAACATCCTACTTCTTATACTGCTCAATTCCTTAGGAAAAAATTAGAAGAAAAAAACTAAAAATGGCCTTTCAATTTATTACGATATCTGTCAAGGGAATGACGTGTGCATCATGTGTAGCCACCATCGAAAAACAAATCAAGAAAATTGAGGGAGTACAAGAAGTGAGCGCCAATCTGGCACTCGAAAATGTGAGCATTAGCTACGACCCCGATAAAACCAGCCCTGCCGAGTTTGTTGAAAAAATCCTGAAGGCTGGATATCAAACTCCTCTCTCTTCGAGCCAGAGTGCAAATTCATCCTCAGTAACTTTCGAAGAAATGAATGTGAGTAAATTACGCCAGGTATGGATTGCAGCCCTACCTATCCTAATATTCGGAATATTTTTCAATAATTTTCGTCCTGGACAATTTCTCTCCTTCTTTATTACCGTTTATCTGATGGTTTTCCCTGCCCGATATATTTACAAAAAGGCATGGAGACAACTGAAATCTCTTACTCCGGCTATGGAATCTCTGGTAGCCATAAGCACTTTAGCCGCACTCATCTTCTCAGCAGTTATTCTATGGATTCCTGCGATGCATGGTGGCCATCTTTGGTTCGAAACTCCAGCTATGATTATAGCTTTCGTAATGACAGGAAAATTTCTCGAAGAAAGGGCTAAACGACAAAGTGCAGCTTCACTTCAGAAACTCAAAGAAATTCAACCCAATAAGGCGAGAGTAATTCGAAACGGTCAGGAAATAGAAATAGAGGTAGCCAGTGCGATGACAAATGATAGAGTTTTAGTGAAGGCCTACGAAATGATTCCTGTCGACGGGAAAATTCTCATAGGAAGCTCACACATAGATGAAAGTTCGATTACCGGCGAGTCAATGCCAAGATTCAAGACCAAAGGAGATGAGGTTTATGCCGGAACAAGATGCCTGGAAGGAGCATTGACGTTGTTGGTTACTCGTAGCCCTTCTGAGACTGTTTTAGCGAATGTTATTGCAGCCGTAACACGTGCGCTCTCGACAAAAGCACCCGCTCAACGCCTTGCCGACCGTATTGCAGGAGTTTTCGTGCCCGTTGCCCTTTTGATTTCTTTGATAAGTTTTGCTGCTTGGATGTTTTTTCAAAAAGAGGGACAATTCGCCATGGCCCTCACGGCTATGGTAAATGTGTTGATAATTGCCTGTCCATGTGCTCTGGGATTGGCCACGCCAACTGCTCTCGTAGCCGCCATTGGCAAAGCTGCTCTCAATGGGATTCTCTTCAAAGACGGAAAAACTATCGAAAAAACCGCTACTACAAGCCTCGTAGCTTTCGATAAAACCGGAACGCTTACATTGGGGAGACCCGTAATAAAAGATCATTATCTCGATTCGTCGAATCATCCTGACCTTTTACAATGGATTGCAGTTTTTTGTGCTATGGAAAAAGCTAGCCATCATCCCCTTTCCAATTATTTAGTCTCCTATCTTCAAAATATATTTCCTTCTTTCAACCTGCCTTTTATCGAACAACAAGTCGAGGTGATCCCTGGGAAAGGGGTTATCTACAAGAATCACGGCCAGATATTCAGATTAGGCAGTTTGCAATGGATGCGGAGCGAAGGAACAGATATTTCCCAAGATATGCAAATAATACTCGAAGAATGGCAAAATCACGCTTTTGCCCTCGTAATCTTTGCTATCGAACATAAAGCTATCATGGCTCTTGCAGCCGGTGATGCTCTCAGAACCGACGCAGCAGATTGTGTGAAATTATTGAAAAAACAAGGAATACGATCTATTATGCTTACCGGCGACCATAAAACTTCAGCTAAAATCATTGCCGAGCAAGTCGGTATACCAACCTTCTATGCTGAACTTCTACCCGATGATAAACGAAAAATTATCGACGATTATATGAAAAAGGGTGAAACCGTGCTGATGATTGGTGATGGCATCAATGATGCAGAAGCCATGGCTAGTGCCCAAATCAGTGCAACGTTAGGGAATAGTACCTCACTCGCCCTCGACCTTGCAGGAATTACACTTACCCATAGAAAACTCCTTCACCTACCTGCTGCCATTCAACTCTCTCGAACAACGCGGAGAATAATCCGCCAGAATTTAATGTGGGCATTCCTCTATAACGTTTTATGTATCCCCATAGCCGCAGGATTGCTATATCCCTTCACCGGTGAGCTCCTTAACCCTATGATTGCCGCTGCAGCGATGTCGGTGAGCTCAGTGCTGGTTGTATCCAATAGTTTAAGAATCAAAAAAATAAAACTTGCAATATGAAGACGCTAAGATTTAAAACCAATCTTCATTGTCAGCATTGCATACAAAAGATTACACCTCTTTTGAATGCCGAAGAAGATATAGCTTCATGGCATGTCGATCTCGAAACCTCCGATAAGGTCTTGACTGTAAAAGGTGATATCAACCCCGAAAAAATCATCAGTGAATTGGAGAAGATAGGATATAGAGCCCAGCTCATAAATGAATGACCTTTGTTTCTAATAAAGGATTCGAGATCGTATAGAATGTACGGTTAAAGTATTTACCAGAATTGGTTTTGGAAATACTGACAATGCAGATTCGAGGCCAAAATGAACTCTTTAACCTCTGGCGGGAACAACTTTATACTCAGGAGTAATTAATAAATGAGATAGGGGTTTCAGTGCTTGTACCATTTTATGCTCTTGTTCCAGTACACGCGCACGATATTCGTTCTGAGGCTCTTTGCCTCTCACCATTTGGGCCTTTTTCGTTTCGTGATAGGTAAGTTCGATAAAAATATTCAAGTCGGTTCCTTCTGTCTTTATTGCATAAAGCCCGTCAATAATCAGCGCATCAATATTTTCGAAATCTGTAATCAATTGATCGACCTGTTCGGTAACTAAATCAACGCATGGCATATTAGCAACCTTACCTTGTCGGAATTCATCGATATTTCGGTAAATATTGTTCCAGTCGTATTCGTTATATCCCACAACGGTTTCTATTCCGTGTTGTATTCTCCATTCCTTACGTTCTAAGGGATGAATACGATAATAGTTGTCGCTATGCATTACCTTGGTAAGAATGCCATTCGTCCTGAGTGCTTTTGCCAGAACATGCGAAATCTCCGATTTTCCACTTCCCGATTCTCCACTAATGGCAATTATCATCTTGGACTTACGAATCTCGAGGACTTTGTTCAATATACTTGCTGCAGCTTCACGGTGTTTATCGGTGATCAATAATACATCTCCCAACATATTTTCAAAATTTTACGAAACAAAAATATAGAACTTGTCCCTATTGCACAATTATCGAAATGGAAACAAGTTACAGAGAAATTCCATCAATATTACTTTAATATAGAAGATGAAAAATTATCTGTCCACTTGAATTGATTTCGAGAGTTGGTGCAGGAACTTTGATGATATTCAAGGTTTCGAAAAAAATCCTTAAAAACCTTGATTTGGTTTTTATTCGGCTGAAATCGATATCGGGAGAAATAAAATACCTTCGGTAGCGCTCTATATCGCTTCTATCGTGCAATATTCCATTCTCATCCGTCCATATATTGTTATAACCGCCATACATATTGGCAGCTCCATAGCCCATGGCTAAATTCAGCCATTCAGGTTGCCCTAAGGATAGCCCAAACGAAGAGGGATTCATGCTCAGCCAAACGGTCAATGCATTATAATCTTTGAACAAGCGTTCTGGAAGTGTTTTTCCATAAAGATCACGGGCTCTTTGAGAGAGTTCACCCTGTGGGTAATCGGGAAAATGATGGATGATTTTGAGCCGCATGCGTTGCTCATTCCATAACAATTCCTGTGAAGTCATCAAAGCTGAGCCCACAAAATTTGCTGCGACATCGCTCCACGATGCCCCCCATTTTGCCGAAAAACCATCGAATACTTCAATGGTATTCTGAAGCATAAATGCGGTAATTCCTGCATATATTGCAGCAGGCTTCGGTTTCATTCCCGCCCAGCGGAAAATATACTGAAGATAATATGCCTCTAAGTAAGGTGTAACCACATGACCCGCCTTATCTACCTGAAGCCATTCCCCAGAATCATCGAAAAAATGAAACGATGACCGAGGATAATCCTCATACCATAAATAATTTAAACCGACAAGCGTCACCCCATACATCAAAGACCCTCCTCCAACAATATATCTCATCCGTTGAGGGCTATATTCGATAGCTGACTCCCACCATCGCAATGTTTTAAGCGTGTCGGCTGCGATAATGGAATCCTGAGAATCATATAAAGATTCTTCCAAGGCGAGTGGGAATAAAAAAACAGGAAAATAGACCAAGGTTACGGTGAATATAGCAATGAATGGCTTTGGCACTCTGCTGTTATTTAGAGATAATATGCCAAATTTACATGAAAACTTTCGATTGACACACAGACGAATAAAAATCCAGTCCGTGTCCGAAGCGCTTTACGTGCTCGAAGCACAATCGTATATTAGCGCATAATTAATTAAACTTTTGGTTTATGAAACAAACATGCGGACTGGACGTGCACAAAGATACAATTTTTTGTGCGACATACGATGGTAAGAAACACGGCTCTGTGATAGAGTATTCAACCCTGACTACCTCCATCCGGGCCATGGGCGCAGCCTTACTTTCAGAGGAAGTTAAGGAAATCGCGATGGAGA
>Ga0209604_1001164_pt1 | contig 22099 bp, 24 predicted proteins | sample AD_UKC097_MetaG_FD_184405 | JGI IMG/M metagenome (GOLD analysis project Ga0209604, IMG submission 184405) | Active sludge microbial communities of municipal wastewater-treating anaerobic digesters from USA - AD_UKC097_MetaG (SPAdes) (version 2) | ecosystem: Engineered > Bioreactor > Anaerobic >... | reverse complement strand
CCCTCGAACGAGGTCGTGATCATGGGGGACGCCGTTGTCCGAAACGCGAAAACCATCAGGCCTTAGGCTCATTCTCTTCATGGGAGCTCTCGCCGCGGCGGGGATGCTCATTCCCTCACGCTTCGCTGTGAGCATCACGCCTTCGACGGAACACAGGATCTTTTTTCTGAAAAAAGGGCCGCCCACGGGAGAACTGAAAAGAGGCGCTTACGTGATGTTTGATATCAGGTCGAAATACGTCGACCATGGGACGCCCCACCGGGTCATCAAGAGAATTGCCTGTGCCGGGGGAGAGGAACTCGACACCGTCGGCCATGACTTTTACTGCGATGGAAGGGAAATCGCGGTGGCGAAGGATCTTTCCCTCAAGGGAGAGGAGCTTCCCCGGTTTCACTACAGCGGGAAGATCCCGGTGGACGCGGTGTTCGTCACGGGACAACACCGGGACAGCTTCGATTCGAGGTATTTCGGATTCGTGAGAAATGAGGAGGTGAAGGCCGTTGCCTGTCCGCTCTTCTGAGAAGAAATTGATGTTCCGGGTCCTGATCCTTTGCCAGGTTGTCCTTCTTTTCACGACGGGCACCCCTTGCGCCGGGGAACCGCCGTTCATGGAGGAAAACGGCAAGGCGTATTACGGGGACGCCAAGCGGGGCTGGTGGTGGTACGAGAAGATCCCCTTGGAGAAAAGGGACCGGGACGAGAAAGTCGAGGACGGTAAGAAGCGCTCTCCGCGCCTTTCGGACTACACAATGGAGGAACTCTGGAATATGTACCCCGACGATTTTCAAGCCGTCCTCATGGCCTTCCAGAAGAAGGCCGTCCAGGTCCCTTCGGAAAATAACGTGAGGGAATATTACGTGGTCCAGGACATCGCCCGGAGAAAGTCCCTCGCCTTCGCCAACGTGTCCGCGGCGGTCATGCAGAAATACCCGGACCTCTCCGTGGCGGCCGACTACCCGATCACGGCCCCAGGGAGAAACGCCGAGGTCTCGCAACGGACGGACGAGATCGAATCAAGGATCCGGAGCGCCCGGGAAGAATTCGCGCTCATCTATTTTTCCTCTGCGGGCTGCCCGTACTGTGCCGAGGAGGGTTCGATCCTCAGCCGTTTCGTCGAGAAGTACGGGTGGGAGATCCGGGAAATCGACATAGAAAGGGAGGCGGCGGTATCCTCCGTCTTCGGGATCGAGACGACTCCGACCCTTCTCCTCATTTATCGTGGGAGCGCCGATCATATCACCGTTTCGGCCGGAGTGGCATCCCTGGCCGAGATCGAGGAAAAACTCTACCGGGGAATTCGGCTTTTGAAAAACGAGATCACCCCGGAGGAGTATTCTCTCTACGAGTTCCAGCGGGGCGGCGCCTTCGACGTGAAGGCTCCCTTGAGGCGGGACAAAAGATAAAAGCGAAGGTGTGGCGTGGCTATGAATAAAGGAATTATTCTCAAAAGCATCGTGGTCCTTGTAATTATTGCTCTCCTCCTGTCGCCCCTTGGCCCGGACGGGCCTATGGCCGGCTGGGTTGACGACTGGCTCCAGCAGAAAACGGAGACCTCCCCTGGGTACTTCGAGGGACAGAAAAGGGGTTATTTCACCGGAGGGAGCTTCTCGGCAAGGTGGCAGCAGGGAAACGACTACCTCTTCACCGCCATGCCACCCAAGGTGAAGGCGGGCTGCGGCGGGATCGACGTTTTCCTGGGCGGGTTCTCCTATCTCAATTTCGAATACCTGGTGACCAAGCTCCAGCGGATCATGCAGGCCGCACCGGCGGCGGCCTTCGACATCGCTTTGAATGTTCTCTGCGAGCCCTGCTCGAAGACGATCAAGTCCCTGGAAGCTATCACCAACACCCTGAACAACCTGCAGCTCGATGAGTGCAAGGCAGGCCGGGCGCTCGTGGCGACCATGGTGCCCTCGTCCCTTGCCGACACGAAGGACAAACAGGCAAAGCTCGCCGGAATCCAGGGGGACTTCCTCCAGTCATCGGGCGTGAACGACCTCTGGAAGAGCATCAACGACCAGACGAGCGCGAACGCGAACAAGCCGGTCACGAACATGAAGCAGGCACTCGCGGGCTGTCCCCAGGACATCCGGGACGTCTTCGGGACCAGCGGGTCGGTCATCAACAACATCGCCGCCAAGACCGGCTTCAACAACCAGTCCTACCTTGACATGTTGAGAGGGTTCGTCGGCGACGTATACATCATCGACGCCGGGGACGCGGGCTTCCAGGTTGGTCACACGCCCCCCTGCGATCAAAACCGGTACGCTTCCTTCGACAACCTCCTGGACGGAAGCGTCTACGCCCGCACCGCAGGGGGCGCCTGCGCACAAATTACCGACAGCTCGGCCGACCTCACGAATTACGTGCGGACGAAGATGACCCGGATCGCGGGAAAGATCAAGGCGAAGCAGGTCCTTTCCGACGAGGACAACGCCTTTGTGAACGTGAGTCCCCTTTCCATCGGGCTCGTTCTCAAGGCGGCCGTGGGAACGAACCAGGAATCATCCATCATCAGCACCCTATCCGACGTGACCGCCAAGGCCTACGCCTTCCAACTCCTCTCGGACCTCTACACGAAGGCCTGGAACATCATGGACAAGGCGAGGAGCCTCGCCCAAGCTCAGCCGGGGGCCGTGCAGGGCGCGCAGGAACACCAGTGCAAGATCGAGATGCTCTCCGGAGCGATCGACGGCACGGCGGAGATGCAGGCCAGGATCGTGGAAATGGTAAGCGGAGTCCGGAGATCCTACGCCGCGTCCGTCCAGGAGGTGATGGGGGTCTACAACCTGGTGGACAAGATGGAGAAATTCGACAGGCTGGCCCTGAGCATGCTGAGTTCAAAATTCGGAACGGCCGTCGCGGCCAGGTCATTGTCACGCTGAACGCTCGGAAAGAAATCTAATGGGAATTTTTGGAAAGACAATTCTTATATTTAGTTTCACGATTGTCATGCTGTCGGCTGCCCCGGACGCCCATGCAGTGGACATGGAGTACTATACCTACAACGGCTTCGGTGCCGTCGTGACGGCCTTCCAGAAGATATCCCTGATCTTTTCGGATAACGGCTACCGGGCTCTCTTCTTCACGGTCACGGCGCTCGGGATCTTCATCGCCGGGACTGCGGCGTACTTCCATCTCCTCAAGGGGGCAAGGTTTTCGCCCCTCTCATGGGCCTGGCCGGTTGGCCTGGGGATATGCCTCTACCTCGGGCTCATGGTTCCCACGGGAAACGTCACGATCTACGATCCCGTCCTCAACCGTTTCCAGACCGTCGGGCGGATCCCTGACGGCATCGTCGTCGTGGCCGGGACCCTGAACAAGATCGAACGGGGACTCGTGGACATCATCTCCACGTCGGGCACACCCCAGAGTTTCCAGGACTACGCCGGCGGCATCGGCTTCGACATGCTTTTGAAGGCATCCGGAGGCCGCCTCAAGATCCGGGACCAGTACATCGATGAATCGCTGAAACGCTACACGAAGGATTGTCTCTTCTTCGAACTGCAGCGGCCGGGGACGTCGCTGAGCGTAAACGACGTCACGAGTTCCAGCACGGACTTCATGACCCAGTACGCCCAGGCGGCGAACCCGGCCGTCTTCACCGTCTGGTATTCGGAATCGGACCGAACCGGGACGACCATGTCCTGCGCGGATGCCTGGACCAACTTGCAGGGTTACTTCAGCGATCCCCTCAACATGGGCGACACGATCCGCTTTGCCTGTGCGAACGCCGGCTTCAATGCGGACAACGCCGGTGAGCTCACGAAATGCACGGAGATCATCTCGAACTACGCCTCCTACGTGGAGGGCGGCGCATTCACGATCCCGGCGCCGAACTTCATGAGACAGGTCTACATGGCGGAAGTATTGAACGACATGCTTCTCGACGCGAATCCCGATCTCGCCGTGAAGGGCCTGGCGTCAAGAAGCATCATGACCAGTGGGCTCGGCATGGGAATCGTGGCGAACGAGTGGCTTCCCGTGGCGAGGGCTGTGATCACCGCCGTGGCCATCGGTCTCATACCGATCCTCGCCATTTTCATTCCCACACCGCTCGCGGGAAAGGCCCTGGGACTCGTCGCGGGGATGTTCATCTGGCTCACGGCCTGGGGCGTGACAGACGCGATCACCCACGGGATCGCGACCGACTACGCCTACGGGGTCTTCGAGTACGTGAGGCAAAACGCCCTGGGCTTCGCGGCCGTCATGAACATGCCCGACGCGTCTATCAAAGCCCTGAGCATGTTCGGCCTCATCAGGACCTCGGGCATCATGCTGGCCACGGTGATCACGGGCATGCTCGTGCGGTTCGGCGGGCACGCCTTGGCCATGATGGCGGGGACCATCTCCGGAACAGTCCAGTCCCAGGGAACCCAGGCGGCCTCCCAGGCGTCAACGCCGGAAGGAGGGGCAAGATCCGTGGAATCGGCGAGAACGTCCATTCCCACCTGGTCGAACGCCAACCGCTGGAGCATCCAGGACTACTCAGGTCTGGAAACGGCAAGACGCGTGGGCTCGACTGCCGGAATGATGAAGATCCGCGACGAATTCGGGGCGGACCGGTTGGGCGGTATGCACGGGGACGCGGCAGTGGGCGGCTTTCTCCCCCGCGCGGCGGCCGGGTCCGGAATGGCGGAAGTGGGCCTTGACCGGTCGCAAGGTCTTCTCAAGGCCGGAAACATCTCCAGGCTGGGAAAAACTGAGGGCGACCTCGAATCTTTCCGTGAGTCGGGCCATGCCGGGGACTTTTTCGATTACCATGCCGGCCAGGCAGCCGTGGAGGGAAAGAAACGCTACTTCGGAGCCGTGAAATACGACGAGGCAATGGAGGAAGCGGGCCGAGGAGACCGGATCTCGGGATACAAAGCCGTAGCCGATTTCGACGCCCACAAGACGCCGGGAGCGATCCGGGAGGGAGAAAAATACGGCGTTGATGCGAAAGAACTGGGAGAGACGAAGGGCCGCCTGGACGCGCTCCAGACCGTGGCCGCCTCCAGGGGGATCGAAGCCGTCGGAGAAGGCGCCTATCTCGACGCGAGGCGGGACGCCGTGATCGACGACGTCGCCAAGTGGGGAGCACTCCGGTCCTTCGCCGAATCCAGGGGAGTGGACTTCGAGCGCTTCGCGGCGGACCGGCACCGGACGGCGGATATCTCCGTGAGCGCGGCGGAGGCGAGACGGTACGGCCTCCCCGGGGCGGGGAGCTACCGCATGGCCTGGGGAGAACAGGGAGAACTGCTCTTCACCAACCGGTCCAGCGGAAGCCAGTACCAGGTCGGTACCTTCGGGAAGAGCGGGCGGGACATCGCAGGATACAATATATCCAGAAGCGAGGAAGGAAACCTCAGAAAGATATACAGCAATTTCACAGACCGGGTGGGAGGATCACACAGCGTCCGCTACGATGATTTCCGGGAAAGCGTCTCGGGGTTCCGGGGCAGAGGCTACAATGTGAGTATTGTCGAGGACGCATCAATGGCGGGCGGCCATCGCGTGATGGTCTTCGACCCTTCACACAAAAAACCGGTACTCGTTTCCGGGAACATCAATCACCTCGTGAGTTCTTACCGGCAGACGGCGGATGGCGCCACTAAGGAAGCGATCGTCCCACTGACAGGAGACGTCCTCGCCTCTGAAAGCACGATAGGAAACATCAGGACGCAGAACCAGGACAGGCTGAACGTAAACATGGGCGTCAAGGCAGATGGAACAGTCACGGAAGGAGTGAGAAAAGTGGCGGGCGAAACGGTCGCGGTGGGCACGGCAGGAGTTTTCGACGGGATGAGAACTGTCGGGGGCGCTTTGCGAAGTGCAAGGTATCTTGGCGAGATCGGAAACAATTTCAAAATGAACAGGACCAAAGGAGAGCCGACCCTTGAGGGTGGTGAAACAGTGAAGGGCGAGATATCTCCCGGACCCGCAAGTGATCCCGTGCAATAAGATTTAAATTGTTGAGGAACAGAAAACATAATGCTCACAGCCTACAAATACCTAAAAATGAATGGGGGACTGCTGGCAGTCTTCGAAAAAGGGATATCCTTCGGCCAAGGATTGCCTCTCAATATCGTCAGGATAGAGAACGACCCGTACCTGAAGATCGGGCGGGACCACTACATCCGCCTCGATAAGGAAACAATAGAATGCCTGGAAAGCTGCAATCGTATACATATCGCCGTGAGCGATCTTTTCGAAAGCAGGATCGCCCTTCAGGGAACAATCGAAATAGACGATGTCGCGAAAGGAAAACTCCTAGCCTACGTCGAGATGAACAGATAGCTCTACTCAAAGCAAACTCTATCAGAAGAATTCAGTTGACCTTCGAGCTATGTTTTATTATATTTCTCATAAATTGCGTGACGGACAATTTATGAGAAATATAATAAAACAACCTAAAACCGAACTCGGTTCTCTCGAAATGAGACTCCTCGCATACGTCCAGATGCGGAAGATGGACGTCGTGCGCACGAAGGAAATCGCCGCGGCTCTCAAGATCACCCCCAAGCAGGAGCGGGAACTATTCAGCAGAATGAGCCGGTCCGGCGTGTTCATACGTCTGACGCGTGGAGTCTACCTGGTTCCGCCCCGGTTTCCAGCCGGTGGGCGATTGGCCGTCAGTGAATATTACATCCTCTCAAGGTTGATGAGGGAAATCGGAGGCAAATATCAGGTCAGCGGTCCCAACGCGTTTTACCTTTACGGATTCGATGACCAGGTGCCGAATCGGGTATATGTTTACAATAACCGGATCAGCGGAGAGAAGAACATAGGCGGTTTCGATTACGTTTTCATGGAAACCTCGGATAACCGGCTTGGGGCTTCCACTGAATTTGCGGCACCCGATGGGGAGAAGGTTTTAATTGCAACAAAAGCCCGTGCCCTGCTTGATGCGGTTTACGACTGGTCGAGATACAATACAATCCCGCGAGCTTATCAATGGATTACGGCAACGATAAAGAAGGATACCGTTTTTGGGGATGAGTTTACAAGAACTTCCCTGAAATACGGAAATAAGGCTACCATACGCCGGATAGGATATCTCCTCGCCGTCTCCGGCGTGTCCGGCAACATGCTCAGGGGATTCAAAAAGAAGGCCGGTTCCATGAAGTCCCTGATCAAGTGGATCCCTGGAAAGCCGGCAAAAGGATCCGTGAACAGGGAATGGGGGTTAATCGTAAATGGCGCTGTCGAAACCGATTGAAATTTCTCTTCATGAGGACGAGCCGCTTTTCCGCGAAGCAGTCCTTTATACCGCGCGAAAAACCGGCTTGAACGCGGCTCTCGTGGAGAAAGATTATTTCTGCTCGGTGCTTCTCGCGAATCTCTGTAACGGCTGCAAACAGTCACCAGTGTTCAGGGGCGGCACATGCTTGAGCAAGATTCACGCTGACTTCTACAGGTTGAGCGAGGACCTTGACTTTACTATTTCGTTGTCGGCCGCCGCAAGCAGATCGGATCGGAGCCGGATGATCACTCCCGTCAAAGAGTGGATTTCCGCCCTTGGAAAAGAGTCCTCTGTCTTCAAGATGGAGCAGAAACTGACCGGGTTCAACAATTCGAAACAATACGTGGCGCAGGTCGCCTATCCGACGCAGGTCGGTTCCGGGCTCGGCCGGATCAAGATCGAGGTCGGACTACGCGAAGAGATCCTGGTTCCACCCGTCAAGGGAAGCGTCAGGACACTCCTGGAAAACCCCTTTACGGGCATGCCGGGCGTCGAAGAATTCGAGATTGTGGTCCTTACGCGTGAAGAGACCTACGCGGAGAAGCTGAGGGCGGCATTGACGCGAAGAGAACCGGCAATCCGTGATTTTTACGACATCGACTATGCTGTTTCCAGGCTCGGCGTCAATCTTGAAGACCCTCATCTCGTGGGTCTGCTGAAGAGGAAGCTCCAAGTTCCAGATAACGACGAAATCGATGTGTCCAATGCGCGGAAAAAGGAATTGCTGTCTCAGGTGGAAACGCAGCTAAAGCCGGTTTTGAGATCTTCCGATTATGATATGTTCGACTTTGAGAGGGCCTTCAGAATGATTGCCGATCTGGCTCGCATGATCGCAGGTCAAGCGTGACAAAAAGATAATCTATGCCCAAAAAGATTTTTAAACGAGCAACCCCCCGCCAGGTAATGGTTCTGGTGTTCCTTTGGGGGCTCCTGGTGTTTTTCTTGAAAGATGCCGGGTTCACTACCATTCTCATCGTGGTCGCCACCGCCGTGATAGCCGGTCTTGTTCTGCTTCCGTGGTCCAACGTGAAGGCGTATGATGAAGAGGATTTGATCGATTGGGATCTTGTCAATTATCCTTCCGATAAAGATGATTGAGATCAAATCAAAAGCATAATGAATGAAGACGCCAATTGGGAATTCAAGTGGCATATTAAAGCATGTGATGTGTGCTTTTTTTTAGCAGGATCAAAAATAAATATCGTCGAATTCATGGGCGTGAGTTTCTTTATCTCGGAATCCGTTATCTTAATCGCCATTCCATAACCGAACAGGCTTACAATGCATTTATCATCAAGAATGAAAAGATAATGCTTGTCGGGACTATAGTTGAGAATAATTTCTTTTAATTCTATGCCCTTAATGTATTGCATGGCACTATCTGAACCTCCACACAGGAAATCTTGTATTTCAGTAGCAATTTGTTCTTCCAAAAATGATTTTCCGAATTGATGAAAGGCAAACTCGTAAGCTACTTTTGCATACTCTAACATGAAAATCTTTAGATCAACTTTAAATTTGTAATTCAGATTTGGCCTAACGATTTTTCGATTCTCAGGTAAGTCAAATTGTTCTTCGACTTTTTTAATCAACTTTTTTACTTCTCCTTCAACCTGCCCCGAAGTGAATTCAGGGTGAATCTCCTGGATGCATTTAGGCAGTTTTCTTTCAAGAGATTTTATGACCTCTTCTCTTTTTGCTGAGTCTGCTGAAATTTTGCATTGAAAAGTATCTCCATTAACCTTTGACAGTTCAACATCAGTCTTCAGTGAGGGGGCGAAATCCTGATCTAATTGGCACTGTACCGAAATGTCTGTGTCTACGTAACCTCTAAAAGGGAATGGTGGGGCATCATTTTTTCTTTTGCCTCGAATATTATGTTCATATCTTTTCATTTTTAAAGTTCTGTTCAAATTTCCGATTTAACTTGGAGTTACAACAGGTGCAAACTTCTCTAATAGTAAGGCTCCCACCTATACTTTCCGGTATAATATGTTCACCAATCTCTCCAGGCACAAAAGGTCTGTGGCAAAAAATACAATTAAGATCCATAGATTTTCCTCTAACCGCTACAACTCCCAGACTTTTTTTGATCTTAATTCTTTTAACTTCAATACCGCATCCTACATTGAATGGTAAATATTTCAATAAAATATGAGCCCGACACAACCACATTTTCTTTCTTTTCCCACCAAAAATCCCTGCATCGAAAACATTATATATTAAGAAGCAATCGCGGCGGGATCATGCCTCGACTCGTCAAGACACAAGTAAATCAGGAGGTACTTATGGAAAACAAGCGCGAAGAGCTGGGTAAGTGCCCGGAATGCGGGAAACCGGTCTACGAGGGGAAAAAGTCTTACTATTGCTCGGGTTACAAGGAGGGATGCAAGTTCGTGCTGTGGAAGAACAGCCTCGACCGGCTCGGGCATGCCGACATTACTCCCGCTCAGGCCAGGATGTTGCTGAACAACGAGACGGTCGCCTTCACCGGTCTCAAGTCCAGGGCCGGCAACGAATTCGACGCCGAGGGTAAACTCGCCAAAAACGAGACCTACGGATGGCAGATCGGCCTCATCTTCGGCGACGCCAGCAAAGAAAAACAACAGCCCTCCGGCCGGGAAGAAAACGAATAAACAAAAAAATCAATAAACGGCATTTTCAATAAACCAATAAACAAAAAAACGGCAACCATGAGCCCGCCCCTGGGAATTCCGATCATAGCGCCTCGGCAAGGGAGGAAAAGTCACCATGAAGAAAGTCGCCGTCCTCTTTTCATTACTTTTCTTCTTTCCCATGGGGCAACTCCATGCCTTCTGCTTCGAGGAGGCGGGCTCCATCTATAACGTCTCCCCCCGGCTTCTCTGGGCCATCGCCAGGGTGGAGAGCGGTTTTCGGGCCGACGCTTTCAACCGCAACGCCGACGGCTCGTATGACTACGGGCTCATGCAGATCAATTCCTCATGGGCGCGGGTCATGGGGAAGGAGCTTTGGTCCTCCCTGGGGGATCCGTGCACGAACGTGAAGGTCGGCGCCTGGATCCTCTCCGATTACATCCGAAAGCACGGCTACACTTGGGAAGCGGTCGGAGCCTATAATGCCTCCCAGAAACACAAGCGTGCCAAGTACGCCAGGAAGGTATACACGGCCCTTCGGAAATGAGCCCATGTTCGATGTTCGTGAACTCGCGGATATTTATGGCCTACCTGAAGAAGCCGTAAAAGCGGAACTCCTGGAATCGCTCTCCAACTCACTCTCCGCTGTTTTCGGTGCCGAAATAGAAGTCCTGCCGAGCGAAGCAGGTATCCTGGAAATTTACTCGTACCGGGACTCGTCCGGCGACCTCCAGGCCAGGAGCATTCCTCTTTCCAGCATCGGCAGGCACGCGATAAAAAGGATCCGACGAGACCTCTCCCTGTCACTGGCCAAGAAGCGAGTCCTTCGCGATTACGATCTCAGCCGGGACCTCGTCGGCCGCGTTGTCGAGGGCATAATTATGAAGGCGGTGAATCACGGGTCATTGTCCGTACGGCTGCAGACGGATGGCCCCTGTAATCCCAGGAGCCTCGTCGGCTCATGCCCTTACCGGTTCCAGACACCGAAGGAACGGGGGACATATCGTCCCGGAGATGTCCTGTCGTTCCAAGTTCTGAAAATGTCCCCCGTACTGGAAAACGGCATGGCCCGGCTCGAAATCACACTGGGCAGGAATGGCAGGGGACTGGTCGAAGGTCTTATCATGAATCATGCCCGGAGAAACTCCTCCGGAAGAGACGTGAAAGTCCGGTGTGTAAAGAGGATCGCTGGGGCTTACTCGAAAGTCGTTTCCACTGCGCCAATTCCCCGTCACGTCCTCAAGAGCGTCTCGGAAGAACTGAAGGAGTACATACGGGTGGTAAATTCGTGATTGCCCGGTTTATCAAAGGCATTGCTGACTTCAAGAATAATGATCGAAGGTCATTCCGGACGATTCTCGGCGTGGGACATGGGATGTCTGACCCCGGCGCGTCCATAAAAATCACCGTCCCCGATGTCTCCAGAAAGGGCCATTTCTGGTGTTTCGGAACTACCCGGGTGGGGAAAACCCGGATCATGGAGAACATGGTCGAACAGGACATCCGGAAAGGATACAGCGTCGTCGTCATCGATCCGAAGGGGGACATCGATCTTTTCTCCAAGATCGTGCAGGTAGCCTTCGAGGAGGGCCGGGACCGCGAACTCATCCTCGTCACGCCAATCTATCCCTACCTGAGCGCCGTGATCGATCCGCTGGCCTATTACTACATGCCGGAGGAACTGGTGGGGCACATCGTTTCCGGGGTGGAGGTGGGGAAGGAGCGGTTCTTCTTCAATGTTGCCTACGAGATCAGCCTTGTGATCGTCCAGGCGCTCATCATGCTTGCCGCCTGGGAGGGGAGGGCCAAGAGTTTCAACCTGAACGACGTCAAGAACAAGATGTCGCGGGAAGAACTCGAAAAGCTCAAGGGGCAGATCGACTGCATCGATACCGGGGAGGCAAAACAGCTCTCTTTGGACATCCAGAAGATCCTTAACTCCCCCCAGGACTATTACGGGAAGGTTTCCTCTTCCCTGCGGGTCGCCCTGATGGAGCTCACGAGCGGGAACATCGGGAAAGTCATCGGGAAGGCCGACGAGAACCGGTTCATCGACCGCCTGGAAAAAGGGAAGCCGGTGATCATGGTGGTCCATCTCGGTTCCCTCATCACCCGAAAGGCGGCGTTCACGCTGGGGAAGGTGGTCATCTCGATGGTCCAGAGCTTTGTTGGGCGAGTCTTCTCGTCGGGAAGGCGGGTGACCCCGCCCCTCTGTCTTTATATCGACGAGTGCCAGAACGTCCTCTACTACGGGATCGAGGACCTCTTCGCCAAGGCCGGCGGGGCCGACGTGTGGGTCCACGGCTTCGCCCAGTCCGTCTCGCAGCTCTATGCCATGATCGGGAAGGATTACGGGAACGCCATCCTCGACAACACCAATACCAAGCTCTTCATGCGGGTCCCCGACACGGACACGGCCTCTTACGTGGCCAAGCACTTCGGGGAGTTCCGACGCTATTCTCCGATTCTCAACGTGGACGGCGGGGTATCGGTCCGGGAAGAGGAGGACACGATCCTGAAGCCATCCGACATCCTTGGACTCGAAGAGAGGGAATTCTATCTCATGACTTATTCCGGCCTGTTCCGCGGGCGAAGTCTTGATGTCTCCCCACTTTACCTTGAAATCAGGTTCCCGGACCTCGCGGCGGAGTCATGAAGGCGATCATGGCGATTCTTTTCATCCTCGCGGCCGGCTGCCTCGCTTTTTACGCTGTCTGCATCTACATCTCCGCCATGCGTAGATCACGGAATCCCGGAATATCTTCATTAAATGAAAAACGGGAGGTCGCCCTGGAGCGACTGGCGGGGATATGGACACAAAAGGGAACGGCGGAATCATCCCTCGAAAAAGACGAGGGAGAAACAAGAAAGGAAACGGAAAAGAGTCAGGATGGATCTCATGAGACCAGCGTCGCTTTCCGCGATCCGGATCTGAACGCATTTTACATGGAGAACATCGGCAACAAGGCAGGGTTCTCTCCCCAAGCGAGACAGGTTGCCGCAGGCATTCTGGAGACCTTGGACCGGGAAGGAGATTGCCCCTCCGTGGTCAACTCCCATGGCGAGATCGAGGCAAGCCTGGAGACGGGAGTTTACAACCGCCTGGCCCGGGTCACCCTGCGCGAGCACGCCTTGGACACGGCAGGGGAGATGCTTCGCCTGATCGATTCCGGTCCGATGACGCCCATGACGATCATCGCCGCCCTTGGCCACGATCTCGGGAAAATCCCCGCTTACAGGCAACAGCTCTACTCCCTGGGCGACCACCCGGTCATCAGCATCACCATCCTGGACAAGATCCCCGGATTCTCCGAAATGCCCAACAAAGGGGATATCATCACGGCTATCCGGGACCATCACCGAAAGCCGATCGATTTCTTTTCGATCAAGCTCAAGGAGGCCGACCAGGAGGCAAGGAAAAAGGAACTCGCGCGAAACTTCTCCCTCGGAGATCCCGGAGTTGGCCGGGAGCCAACCCCCCGGGAAGAAGAGGAACCAAGACGTGTCACTCCTGCCAGGGAGACGATTGTGCGGGATGACGAGAACAAGACAGAAGGCAGGAAGAGAAAAAGAAGGCCCATGGAGGTCGAGCTTCCCTGGTACGACGGGAAAGCGATCCTGCAGGAAATCGCCAGCCGTATTAACAAGGTTGACGAGGGTCGGTGGGAGGCCTTCTCCATGGCGAACGGGTACGCCTACGTCCAGGTCGGTTTCCTGTGGTCGGTCACTAAGAAGGTTGCAAGGATAAACGACGATCCATCCGTATTGATCGCCGACTCCGACGAGGAGTTGAGAACGAATATCCTTTACTCCATCGTTGAGCGCCTCAAGACGGAGGAGAACGCGATCGCGCGGGGACTCATCCGTGACGGATACTTCAGCGCGCCCTTCGTGGTTACCATGCGGGACGGGACTGTCCATTCCAAGGCGTCATATGTGCCGTTCAACCTGGAGGCTTTCGGGATGCTCCCCTCGGAGCTGGAATCGCAGAAATACGGCAAGGTGAGGGAAATCGTCGATGTCACGCCGAAGTGGTAAATGAGTCGACACGGATTGCTCGGATAGAAGTCAAGCATTAGGGGCAACTCCCTGCGGCTCATTTCATAGTTAGGCTCAGTTTTTGTTGTAGCCATGCTCCCTCGATAGCAAGGCGGTCTTCCAATGAGATTCTCTTGAGATGACAACATCGTCAGGCGTAGACATAGACATTGTTTCGAGTATAGAAAAGCGAAAATTTTCACGGGCGTACTTCATCTGTTTTTCGTCGATAAGTTTTGTAAACTCATCATTCCAACCATGTCCTGTTCCTATGTAGCAAGCCCATCTTGACCAAATACCAGCACCGCCATAGGCAGAGCCAATGTACTTTCTTCCATTATTTCTGTCAGATATCAGGTAAACACCTTTTACGCTGGATAATGCCGCTTTCCAATCGGGTCGTTCTGACTTGAAAATAGGTTCTAATACATGGAAATCGTGACAGATGTTTTCGTATCCAGGAAAGCTCTCCCCGCTATACGGAGTGGAAAGAATCTCAAGAACTTCAAATTCCTCATAATAATTTTCAAGATAGTAAGCCCTTCCTCTCATTCCCTGATATCTATGGAATGAAAGAATAACCCTTCCTACAAATTTTTTATATTCCCCCACTTCTTCCAATATGTAATGGTCTTTGTTCCGCTCAAGAACCCTGAATACACCGCCGAACAGCCAAGCATCTGATCGAGGATAGAATTCCATCAGCGAAAAGACAAAATCCCTGGTCCAGTCGTTTCTATTGCCCCTCCATTCGCTTCATACTTTGAAGGCTAACGAAAATCTAACCGGGACCTCCGGTTTTATGGAAGATCTGGTTCAGGCCTGTCGGGGGCCGCATTTCTTCAAGTACTGGTTTCGCATATTCGATGAATTCCTTTTTGCAACTGCCTATCCGCCCCTCATTACCCAAATGAGGGTCATTATAGAAGTAGCCACTACCAATCAGCCAGAATACCTTGTCGGCGTTGTATGGGGAGACGTCAGCATGTCCCGCTACCCTGATTACGGCTTTGAATAACTGATAGTCATCAGATTTCTCAGAGCAGAGACTCAAGGCCGTAAAGATATCGCGAAGATGGACATCGGGTTTTGGAAAATTGATGTAGCCCATTTCTTTCAGAAAGTCACACGACAAGGCGAAACCGAAGCCTTCAATTTCTCGACTTAACAGCATGGGGAGGCTCGCGCGAGCTCTTTCGTCTCTGTCGAAGAAGTCTACCCAGCCAAAGAAGTCTGAAGCCGACGAGAACTGGTCAATGAAATTCGCGGCAGAGAGGATAGTCTGACAGTAGTGGGGCCAAATACTCCGCGACGTTCGACGAATCTCCCCCTTCGGTTTAAGCTTCTCCACAATGTCATCGAGGATGGCCTCGCAGTCGCCAGCGTATTTGTCGAGAACGGCCTTTGCGTTGAAGCCTTCCAGTACTGACGAAAGTCTCTGGACGCCACCTATCGCCTTACCAATAACACCTGCTTTCATGTTCGCATTTTGGGCTGATTCCAAAATCCTTTGGTAGATTGCTTCCTTGGACGTTGGTTTCGGGTTCAATGAGAGCGGGTTCAGATATTTTTCGACAAGTGTCGCCGTGACTCCTGCTATGTTTCTGTTTGGCAAATATTCTTTGGCCAACTGATAGGCCTTCTGGTCGATGACCATATTATCTTTCATTCAACTTTCTCCCAACACGATGATGAACCGTAAGTATAACGAGTCGGCTCCATCAGTGGTTAGCCAGCCTATTCACTCTTTACTCGGTATATCGTAAAGCTGTGTTGTGATTGAAATTTCCTTACCTGGATCAGAGTCTTTCACAAAAACATACCGAGAGTCTCCATCAGATTGGTGAAATACCGTCTTCCGATGCTGTGCCCGAGCCGACATTACTTCGTGCATTTTCTGACGGACAGCCGTGGAATCTTTCGTCTTGTTGAAGACGAGAAGAGCGCATTTGGAATCGCGCCAAGTAAGATATCGCAAGAGTTGGTCAATGGCTTCGTCAAAAGACTTAGGCCCTCTCCAAAACTTGCATTCCGCGATGAATACGTTCTTGTTCTCCACTCTAATCAGGATGTCTGTTTTGCCAGAAGCGTTGAATGTTTCTCCAGTAGCGCTGCCTTCATAATGCCCGTTCAATTGAAGTAAGAAATGATCTCTTATCGCTTCTTCGTCTAGCTCTGTAAATGACGATGGATTACGTTCGATGACAAGAGACATGCTCTTCAGAACTTCGAGTATGTGTTGGTATTCTTTTTCGTCAAGGACTGGCTCTGGTTCATATTTGCCCGTTGGAACCGTCGGACGTCTAGCTGGGCTTTCCCGTCGCTTGGCTGGAATCGTAAACGTCGGCTCGGTCGCTCTCTTTTTTATTGGTATACCTAATGCCGCGACCGCACCGACTGCAGCCTGAGCGAGCTCCCTTTTGTGATCCAGTGCGGACTTGATTCTATTTGGCGCCGAATTGTTATGGTTGTCTACATCCCTTCTAAGGTAAGCGACCGCTTCCATTAGCGATTTGGTGAGCCTCTCAATATCTGCACGAAGCCTCTCTGGTTCAGCAGAGTCGTCGGGAAAGCTAATGGCAAAGACGACTTCCCCATCTCGAATCTCCATTTCCGGATAACCACTTAAACTGAACGTGGAGGCTCGAATTTTCCAAAGCACTGGATCGCCTTCAAATGGAATGGCAATATCTACTTTCGTGCCCTTTACAACTGCTCTCTCACCAGGGAATACCGCCCTTCTGAAATCATGACTTACATCTATCTGGATGCCAGTCTGGCTCTTGATGTAGCGTTCGGAATCGTGAAGGACCAGAGGTTTTATTAAAACCTTCTCCACAAAATACTGTTCAAGTTCTGTGGGCGATGCTTTAAGAACGTACTCGTTATCAAGACCGTTGATTTCTGCGATTGTCTTCTTGATCAGATTGTCAAATGTCCCGAATGAGTCACCATCCCTGAAAGGATGCATTATTCCTCCTCTGCGACTTCCAATTGATGTACATACTCTATTTTTCCTATGGATCCGGATTCACCCTTGGTGGTTGTGAGTTTTTTGTATTTAAATTTTGAATAGTTGTCAAACTTTTTGCTGGGTGGAAAGCAGTAATCATTCAGGCCAATCCATCCGATCTGAATTTGAGACCGAAATTTTTTCGAGAATCGCTGGCTATCCAAGTAGCCGAAATCACGCCGCACTGGCCGCCTCAATACCCTCCTTTCTCAAATTCCATCCAAAAATCCCTGCATCGGAAACATTATATATCAGGAGAACTATGTAAAAGGGGGGATGCCCGGCCATGGACTTCCTGGAATTTCTGAACCCGCTCAAATACTTTTCCCACGAGGGATACCAGTCCTTCTGGCGGACGCTCTTTGCCACCGTCCTTCAGGGATTCTGGGCGAGGCTTTTTGCGGCCTCTTTCCTCTTCCTCGCCTTCTGGTTCGGCGTGCGCAGGCAGCGGTTCCAGATCGGCTTTGCATACTTTGTAATATCAGTCGCAATCACCTACGGGGCCACGGTCCTGAGATTCCTGGGGTTCAGGTAGAAAGGAGACGCCCATGCTGGGCGGAAGCGGAACGGTCGTCATCACGAGCGGCGGCGGAGAGTCGAAGCCCAAGGGAATCATCGACGCCCTGTCGGAAATCGAAAAATTCTCCGCCATGGACAGAAAGGGAAGCGAGATCCCGGAACGGTTCTTCACCACCAAGAACCGGATCGAGTATTTCGAGGCGGGTTTCAAGGGTTCCCTGGTGAGCGGGCTCGTGAGTGCCCTTCTCGCCCCCCTGGCGATCGGGGTCCTGGAAAAACTGATCCCGGTATTCGGGGATACGGAACCAACGGCGTTCGACAAGGGTTTCGTTTTCCTGATCGCGCTCAGCTTCAGCATCGGCTACGCCGTTTTCATCGGGGGCATGGGAAGGTACTACGCCGGGAAATTCACCCGGGTCATGATCCGGAGTTTCGTGAGCGGGACAATCGTCGGGGCGATCCTGAAGATGGTCCTGGCCTTCATCCTGTTCCACTTCCTGTACCTGATCGTCCTCACGGAAGAGAGGATCGCGGCGTTTCTTTCGATCTTCCGCTCCTGGGTCGCGCCTGGGACGCTGGAGAATGTCTACGGCTGGATCGTCGAGTTCAAGCCGGTTCTCCTCATATCGGCCTGGTTCATCGTGCTCACGACCGTGATTTTCATCATGGTCCCGGTGATCAGCATCGGGATCGCTTTATACAGGGAACGCAAAACATCTCACAAGGAGGAATGACGCATGGAAGAGCAAAACCGGTTGACCGACCGGATCGAAAGGAAAGTCTCCCTGGCCAGGGAGCGGGATACGAGGGTCATCATCACCAGGACTTCCGATACCCACCGGGTCCTCGACATCGTGAGGAGCGCCGACAAGGCGATCCGCATCCTGAGGAACGGTCTCTTGATCCGCTTCACGACCCCGGAGGTTCTTCCCCTCTTAGAAGACTACCAGAAGGCGGTCGAGGGGCTGAACCGGAGCGCCGCCCGGATCTGCGAGAAGGCCGGGGTGCCCTACCGCCCCCCGAAGGGAATGGAGAGCGGGGAGGAAGGCGCCGACGCCGAGGAGAGGGGCAAGAAGAAATAAATTCCCGGGCATTCCGGGATACGAAATATTTTTATTAATCTCCCTAAAAGAGAACCCCCTTCCGGGGCCGAACTCATCCGTAACCAGCCGGATGTTTCAGACTGCCGGGCACGGCAGGGAGTCGAGTAAGCGATCAAATGAAAATTGTCACCAAGGGGGTGGTCTACCTAGTTTCAGGAGCCGATCCTTTTTTGTGAAACCTCGTGTGGAGTAACGGGAGAGTTTCCCGGAATTTTCGACTTTAACGAAAACTGAATACATTAAGAAGCGAGAAGGTCTGTCGTTGGGAAAACGCCGGGCCTTTTTTGTTTTCAAGGTCCGAACATGAAAGGAAAGGAGGAAAGGAGATGAAAGCGTTGAGCGGAAAGGCGCGGGAGGTCATGGACCTCCTGACGAAAGGACTCCACGTCGAAGGACACCGCGTTTTCGATAACGCGAAAGGCGCCTACATGGCAGTCCACGTCGAGAAGCTCCGGTTGACGGAGCAGGGAGCGCTTTACAGCGTTGCCCACTACTTCGAACAGAACGGCGATCTCATGCGGGATCCGGACATGGAGTTCATGAAGATCGGGGATGATTACTACCCTGTCTACTTCCGCCAGGACGGCGGCGTCGCCCTCGAACAGGAGGCGGTCGTCTACGGACCCGGCGGAAAGATCGAGCGGTATTACCCGAAACTGCAGGCCGACCTGGCGGCGTTCGCCGATCGGTGGATGAGAAACATCAAGGAACAGCAAAAAATTTAAGAAAGGAGAAAGGCAATGAAGAACATCAAGATGAAAGTGGAAGGTGAAATCCTGACGATCAGGATCAACCTGGCGGAGGATTTCGGGGCGAGCAGGACCGGCAAGACCCGGATCATCGCCTCCACCGAGGGGAACAAGCCCGTGGAGGGGAAACCGGGAATCTTCGTCGGCGTCAACTGCTACAGAAAATAAATCAATCAACAACCAAAAACCATGAGAGGAGAAAACAGATGAAAGAAGCGAAAATCACGAACGAGACGGAAAAGGGACTGGGTTTCGACGCCGAGGACATGTTCGGTCGCGAAGAAGATACAGCGGGAGAATTTCCTCCCGGTGGTTTCACCAGGGGGAAGTTCCGCAAGGTGTTCATCAGCGCCGTCAAGAAGGACGGCACGGCAATCAGGGTCAAGGACCGGTGGTACGAGATCACCGACAGGACCAGGAACGAGGCCGGTGAACTGGTGAAGGGCATGAAGATTAACCTTTACTATGCCATGGGCGAGAAGAAGAACTTCGCCAACGCGATTTACCCGGTCGCGGAAGCACCTGCTCCCGCCGGCGACATAGTCCCCGTCATGTAAGAAGAAATCGAAGGCAAGTCCCCCGGCATCGCTGGGATGAACCCTGACGAAACAATCAGGGCATGCAGTCTCCAGCGGTCGAGGGAACCCCCTCTTCCTCTGGACGGCTGCATGCCCGAAGGAGGAAAATATGCCAGACTCAAGACACGTGGAAGCAGCGGAATATAACTCCCGGGCGGGACTTCCCGCCGGGGATGAAACGTCAAGTCAGCATCTCCCGGAGAGGTCCTGCCACGGATGCGGACTGGTCCTCGGAAGGGAGACGATCGAGTGCCCCTCCTGCGGGGCCATCAACCTGGACCGGAAGCGCCTGCGGCATCAAGACAACCGGCCTGGCCGGGAGATCGCGCAGAGCGTCACGTCCGCCAATTACAACGGCAAGTACAACATCTACCGCAACTCCGACGGCAGCTATTCATGCAACTGCCCTTCCTTCCTTCGCCAGAAGGAGGTCCGAAACGGGCACGGATTCGCGGCCTGCAAGCATATCCAGGAATACCTGAATCAAAATCCCATGGAAGTTTTAAAAGATCCCCCCAAGCCGACCGACTGGCAGCTGATCGCCATGAAGCGGCTTGGTGTCGAGTGCTCCGAGCACCTAACGGACGCCCAGGCGTATTTCATCTTCCGCGACATGCTCAACAAGCAGGGCGTGGAATACCGGGAATATGAAGAGCTCTTGAAGGAGCACGGCACCGTGAGTCTCCTTCCCATCTACTCCTTCGGGGTAGAGTTCGAAGGGTTCGTCCGGAGTTCCCACGGAATCGAGGGGCTCGGTCGTAGCCTTACGGACGCGGGAATCTCGACCGTGAATCTTGGCTATACCCACGCGCTCATGAACGAGTGGAAGATCGTTCCCGACGGCTCGGTCAACGGGCTCGCCGGGTACTCACCGCTTGAGCTCGTCACGCCGAAGCTCTTTGGTGCCTACGGGTTCCAATTGCTCAGGAAGGCCCTCGACGCCTGGAAAGAGGCGGGGGCTGGCGTAAACGCATCCTGCGGGACTCACGTCCACATCGACGCCTACAACTGGGACCGGCGGGACATGCTGGAACTGGCAAAGATCTGGGCCAAAATCGAGAGCAAGGTGGTCTGGGGTCTCGTTTCACCCTCCAGGAGAAACAACTCCTACTGCCGTCCCGTGGACCGCGAGTACTTGAAACAGCTCGCTTCCTACGGAGCGACCCACCTTGACCGTTACCACAGCCTGAATCTCTCGTCCTACGGTCTTTACCACACCGTCGAGTTCAGGATCCATAACGGCACCTATGAAGCGAAGAAGATCATCCCCTGGATCGTTTTTCTCCTCAAGCTGACGGATTCCGTCAAGAGGGGGCTTACGCACGGGGCGATGACCGACCTGTCGATCGAGGGCGTCCTGGACACGATCGGGCTCAACCGCTCGGCTACCTCCCTCCTCAGGGAGGCCCGGGAATACCTGGTGTCCAGGTTCCAATACTGGACAAGGGACGCCGAGGCCAACCCGTCGCACGCCTGGACGAACCAGGAAATCGACCTGGACGGCATCGAGGAGGAAGTCAGGTATGACGGCGCCCTAAGGCGCTATCACCAGGAAAGAAGAACGCCTGCGGCATCGGAAGACCCGGCGCTGCCGGCAAACTCCGTCTCGAACCTCGCGGGCCGCATCCCGTCGGCCTCTCTCTCCGACAGCGAGCTCATCCACGGGTTGGTAAGCAGTTCCTGGGAGGTGCGGAGCCGGAGAAGCGAATTGATCCATGTCGTCATTCTCAACCCCGACGACACGCTTACCTGCACCTGCCGGACGTTCCGATCGAACAAATACTGCCTCCATACCATCAACATCGCCAGGTTCCTGACCGCCCTAAGGCGGGAAACCGGCGCGGAAGGGAGGTAGGCCATGTGCGGAATATTCGGGTTCACGGGACATTCGTCGTGGAAGACCTCCGTCCTCCTGCAGGCGCTCTGCATCGCCGACGAGGTGAGAGGGCAACATTCCACGGGGCTCGTCGTCCAGACGTCGACCAGTGATTTTTTCATGTCCAAGAAGGCCCTGCGGGGCAAGGCTTTCGTCGCCAGGGGGCATTGCGCCTTCCTCTTCAACAGGAAGTACGGCAACGCCCTTGGGCACAACCGCTTCGCGACCGCCGGGGCCGTGAACGACCGCAACGCCCATCCCTTCGCCGTCAAGGTCGGCGCCGGGAAGTGGAATTTCGGCGTTCACAACGGCATCGTCGGCGACAAGGAAGTGATCGCCAGGGATTACGGCGTCCGGAACCACGACGTGGATTCGGCCGTCGC
>Ga0209604_1001163_pt1 | contig 22118 bp, 15 predicted proteins | sample AD_UKC097_MetaG_FD_184405 | JGI IMG/M metagenome (GOLD analysis project Ga0209604, IMG submission 184405) | Active sludge microbial communities of municipal wastewater-treating anaerobic digesters from USA - AD_UKC097_MetaG (SPAdes) (version 2) | ecosystem: Engineered > Bioreactor > Anaerobic >... | reverse complement strand
AACGAGCAAGCCCAGTATGCCCAAGGTGAAAAGAACCAGAGAAATGCTAATGATAGACGAGATGTAGGAATTTCGCAACCGCCCCTTAGCCGATTTTTTGGTTTGGTTCTTCATGGGTAGGATGGCTTCAATTAGATAGATTTCTTACTAAATGCGCTCCACCCTATCCAGCCTACGAATATTAAAATCAGGAGCAGGGAGGAGGTCAGGTCAATACTTTTTCCAACCCTCCACATTGGGGGGTCGAAGGTGAACTCGATACGGTGTTCCCCAGCCGGTACTATCATTGCCCGGAGAACATAGTTTGCCCTGAAGTGCGGCGCAGGTTTTCCATCAATGCTGGCCTTCCACCCTTTAGGATAGTAGATTTCAGAGAAAACTGCCAATTTTGGCTGGTTGGATATTGAGTGGTATTTCAGCATATTTGGTGCGTATTCAACCAGCTCAATGTTTCCTGCACCAGAGTTGTCGGGTTTAAAATCGGCTAGCAGCGATTCAAACTTTTTATCAACAATAGCGGTAGTTTTAGGGTTAAAATTGTAGAGTGCCTGAATTTCCTCGTCGGGGTTGTTAACAAGTTTGATAGAATCGACAAACCAAACATTTCCTAGTGCATCGGGGTTGGGTAGGGCTATAGGACCATTCTGTCCGGGCTGAATGAAGTACTTGGTATTCAGCATGTTCAAAACAGCCATGTTACCCTTTGAAAGGTGGTAGTCAATAAGGTCCTGGTAGCGGCGGAGCTTAGCTCCATGGTAGCCGCCTATAGACTTGTGGTAGAAGGATGTAGAGGCATCGTTGAAAGGGCTTACCGTAAGGTTGAACACCCTGAAGTCCGGGCTTTTGTCGGCTAAAATCTGCTTATCGGCATCCGTGGGGGTAAAAGGGGCTTCTACCATTCGTTTATTAACAAAGCCATCGTTGTTCATGTAGCGCTTGTTAACCACCCACATATCTATTGTAATGAGCAGGCCTAAGGAAAGCAGGAAGTAGGAAGGTTTTATTTTTTTGATAAAAAATGCGTAAACAATGCCCGCTCCGGCAAGAACAAAAAATAGCGAACGGAGGGAGTCGTTAGTCAGCATGTGCTGCCGGTCTCTTTTTAGGACATCAATAAGTTCCTTTGGCCAGCCAAGCTGCTGATCAACAGCTCCGCTAAAGTTAAAAATGCCCCTTCCAAATATCAAGAAAAACAAGCAAATTCCTGCGGTAATACCAGTTGCCCATTTAAATGCCCTGAGAAAGTCTGGTTTAGCAATTTTTCCCTCATAAATCTCCTTTAAGCCCAGAAAACCTATTAGGGGCATGGTTAGCTCGGCAACCACCAGAATCATCGAGACTGTCCGGAATTTGTTGTAGGCCGGAAAGTAGTTGAGAAAAAAATTTGTAAGGAAGTTGAAGTGGTGCCCCCAGGCTAGTAGGATTGCCAGTAGGGTAACTGCAAACAATGCCCACTTTTCGGGGCCTCTAAGAAGAAACATGCCTAGTATGAAGAGGAAAAAAATGATGGCGCCCACGTAAACAGGTCCCGAGGTTGAGGGTTGTGGTCCCCAGTAGGTTGGCAGCTGCTTCACAATTGTTTGCGCCTGGCTAAAGGGAACCCCATTTTGACGCAGGAACTTGAATGTTTCGGAGTTTTCGCCAACATCCATGGAGCTGGCGCCTCCCATAAGGTTGGGGATTAGCATGTTGAAGGTTTCCGCAACTCCGTAGCTCCACTGGGTAACGTAATCCTTGTCGAGTCCCGAGGTTTTGTTGTGCTGGTTGTCGGTTAGCTCAGATTTCCCCCTTATGGAGTCTTTGCCGTAATCGTAGGTAAACCATAGGTTGCTAAAGTTTGATCCCACAGCAAGAATTCCTGCAATTGCAAGAAATCCGATGGCCTTATAGATAGTTTTCAGGGTTTTGGTCTTTTGGGCATTTATGAAGAACGCAACAAGCAGGGCCAGCATGATAAATGCGCTGTAGTAGGTAATTTGTGGATGCCCACTTGCCAGGTTAAGCCCAAAGAAAAAGCCAAATATGGCCATTCCGCCCCAGAACCTTCCCTTACAGGCCATAACCAGTCCTGCAATCATGGGTGCAACATAGCCAATTGCCTGAATTTTGGAGTTATGCCCTGCTCCAATTATGATGAAAAAATATGTTGATAGGCCGTAGCCTAGCGCACCAACCAAACTCAGCCAAGGATTTAATCCGAAAACAAGCAGCAGGATGTAGAAACCAAGCATAGCAATAAAAATGAAGCTGGCAGGACGTTGTAGAAAATTCATTGCCTTGTTAACCTTCAGCATCAGGTTGCCTGAATAGTTGGCTGAAATCAGGTAGGCGGGCATTCCTCCAAACATGCTGTTGGTCCATAGGGTTTCCTTCCCCGTTTTTTCCTTGAAGTCCATAATTTCCTTAGCCGATCCCCTCCACTGGGCAATATCGTGCTGGTAGAGCCTTTTGCCCTGAATTTGAGGATAAAAATAGGCAAGTGAAATTGCCATAAACACTAGCACGGCAATAACATGGGGTAGGGCTTTGCTCAGGATCTTATTCATCTGCTTAAGTTTATGTTACTGACACTACAGCTGGTTGTAAAAGTAAATGAACCTAGAAAACTTATGTTTCTACTTGCTTACCATACCGAGCTATATTCCCTATGAATTAAAATGAATTTTGAAGCAGTTCAAAATTTACCCATGGGTAGCTCAACAGTTTAGCGTTCAAATATACGCAAAAATTACGGTGATGGGTTAAAATCATATTTGAAATGGCTGAACAGTAGTTCTTTTAGGTATGATGCTTTACTAAAAATTTTTTCAATGTGGGCTATTTGGATTTCCTGAAAATCACAATCCTGTTGGTGTTAGTGCCCCTTGAGTTGTTGCTAACCCCCCAAATATTTGATGTTTTAGTAAATTTCTGTTGGTTGATTAGTATTCCCACGCAGTCAAAACCGGCTTCGAGGCCTAAGGGGACTACATGGTTCTCCAGCTTTACCTTACCATTTCTAACTTCACCAACCTCAAATGCCACGTAGCCCTTGTGTTTAGTTTTGGAGTAAAGCATCACGAATACCTCACGCATCACATTTTCCCACTCCTCAATGGTTTTAGACATGGTAATTCGGGATGCAACATCCTGAATATTGATGTTGTTAAACCAGCATCGAAGCCAGTTGTCGGCTGCATACTGCACCACGTTAAGGAAGGGCGGGGAGGTTATGGTAAGGCTAACCGAGTTATCGGGCAGGGTGTTGGCATGGCGTGCATCGGTGTTCAGGAGAATGGCCTTTTCCCCTGCCTTGCGCAGGCGGCTGGTTTCTTCCTCGGATATATTCCGCAGTAAATCCCCCGATTTTTTCAGAATGATTGACTTAACGTTCTTGTAGCCAGGAGTTTTACCATGTTTAATGTTCAGCATTCTTTGTTTTTCGGCACTTATGGCCTGGTTGGGCGGTAGCGTGTAGCCCGAAAAGAAGTTGACCGAATGACCCGTAAGCCTGTTGGTTGCCACCATTCGTATCCACTGGTCCACCTCATCCTCCTTTTCTTGTTGCTTTCTTGTGTCCAGGTAATTACGCAAGCTCACTATTTCTGCTTCGGTCTGGGGGTGAAAAAACATACTTAAGTCGGAACTTGCTCTTAAGGAAGAATTAACGGGTATGCTGGAAAGTCGTTGCTGCACATCGGCAAGGTTTGGGATAAACAACCTGGGTCGGGTGAGCATAAGGCTCAACGGGTTTACATCGTTGCCTGCAACGTTACGGCCCATGAGAGCAGCTTCAATAATGGTTGTTCCCCGCCCCAGAAATGGATCGTAAACAGTTTCGTCCTCGGAGGTCAGGCGTTCAATGAAAAAGTGCGGAAGTTGGGGTTTAAAACAAGCCCGGTAGGAGATTTCGTGGATGGAGCTTGCCTGCCGCTGTTTTGATGTCCAATACTCGTTGATAAATACAGGGTATGTTGAGCCCCTAACCGGTAAGTCTAACACCTGGGTTTTTATGCCGGCACTGCCGGAAAGGGAGAATCCTGCCAGATATTCTTCTATGTTCAAGGTTTAGCTACTTTACAACTGCACAAATTTAGGAAGGAATGACCACAAGAAAAAGCATGGGGGTGCATCGGGGGAATATTTGACTTTTTGGCTTGCCAGGGTTATGTTCAAAAGCAAGGCCGGAGAGTTCTCCCCGGCCAAGCCAACATCTATTGTATTGCTGCGCAATGGAGCTGAGTTCACCTTCTACCAACCCAGCACGTAGGCAAATATTAGGGGGGCAACAATAGTAGCGTCCGATTCGATGATGAATTTTGGGGTGTTGATGCCCAGCTTTCCCCAGGTGATTTTTTCATTTGGAACTGCTCCGGAGTATGACCCGTAGCTGGTGGTGGAATCGCTAATCTGGCAGAAGTAGCTCCAGAAAGGTGTATCCTCTCGTTCCAGGTCCTGTGTAAGCATGGGAACCACGCAAATTGGGAAATCACCTGAAATTCCTCCGCCAATTTGGAAGAAGCCAATGCCCTCTTTCCCGGCATTTTTGGTGTACCAATCGGCCAGGAACATCATGTACTCTATACCAGTTTTCATGATGCTGGGTTTAAGCTCGTTTTTAATACAGTAGGCGGCAAAAATATTGCCCATGGTAGAGTCCTCCCAGCCTGGAACAATAATTGGCAGGTTTTTTTCGGCAGCAGCAAGCATCCATGAGTTTTTGGGATCAATCTCATAGTACTGCTTCAGCACACCGCTACGAATTAGCTTGTACATGTACTCATAGGGGAAAAAACGTTCCCCCTTGTCGAGGGCGCTCTTCCAAATGTCGAAGAGGTGTGATTGCAGCCTCCTGAATGCCTCCTCCTCGGGGATACAGGTATCTGTAACCCTGTTAAGGCCGCTTTGAAGCAAATCCCATTCCTGTTGTGGAGTAAAATCGCGGTAATCGGGAACTCGTTTGTAGTGGTTGTGGGCCACCAGGTTCATCAAGTCTTCCTCAAGGTTTGCCCCGGTACAGGTTATAATCTGAACCTTATCCTGCCTTATCATTTCGGCCAGGCTTATACCAAGCTCGGCAGTGCTCATGGCGCCGCCAAGGGTGATCATCATCTTCTTGCCATCGGCAAGGTGTTTTTTGTAGGCCTTAGCTGCATCAACAAGTGAAGCAGCGTTGAAATGCAGGTAATGCTTCTCGATAAACGAGGAGATTGGTTTGTTCTGATCCATTTTCTTAGAATATTGTTGGGTTGTTATTTGGATAGTGGAATTTTTTCAACTCTACGGGAATGCCGGCCACCTTCAAACCGGGCATCCAGAAAGGCTTTTGCAATTAGCTTAGCTTCCTGAGCCGAAACAAATCGGGCCGGAATTGAGCAAACGTTGGCATCGTTATGCATACGGGCAAGGCTGGCAATTTCAGGGATCCAGCAAAGTGCAGCCCTAATTCCCTGGTGCTTGTTGGCAGTTATCGATACGCCATTCCCGCTTCCGCAAAGCAAGAATCCAAAACGATATTCGCCATTCTCGACCGCTTGTGCCAGCGGATGGGCAAAATCGGGATAGTCAACGCTATCCTCGCTGTGCGTTCCAAAATCCCAAACATGATATCCCAATTCCCCAAGAAACTGCTTTAAATCCTCTTTCAGGTGGTAACCTGCATGGTCGGAGGCGATGGCTAGCTTTTCTTTTTCCATGTTGCCGGGTATAATTACCTTTTCTGCCAATAGATGAAATGGTTTGTGTTCGTATAACGTTAACTTTGCAAAGATAATGGCTTTTTGGCTTTTATATCTGTTTTTGTGTCGTAATCATTTGGTGACAAGGTGGCTGGTATATACGTGCATATTCCCTTCTGCAGGCGCAAGTGCCTCTACTGTGATTTTTACTCGGTGGGGGAAAGGTTTATTACCGGTGATTTTGACAAGCTTATCAACCATGAACTGCTGCTACGAGGAAACTTCTTAAACGACAAGCGCATCAGCACTGTTTACCTTGGCGGGGGAACTCCCTCCCTGCTTCCCATTGAAAGTGTCGGGAGGATACTTGAAGGCATTGATACTCTTAGCAGCCTGAATGGTGATGCTGAAATCACCATTGAGGTAAACCCAGATGACGTTTCGTTGGAGCTTTTTCGGAGCTATAAGAGGCTGGGTGTAAACAGGATAAGTATAGGCGTGCAGTCGTTCAACCAGGCAGAACTTAGCTTTCTGGGGCGACGGCATAGCGTTGAATCCTCCTCGGTTGCTGTGCATAATGCTCAGGATGCAGGTTTTGAAAACATCAGCATAGATTTGATATACGGCATTCCCGGCTCAACGCTTCAAACCTGGGAGCATTCACTAAGTGTGGCAGAAAATTTGAATCCCCAACACCTTTCGTGCTACCACCTTACGTATGAAGGGAACACCCCGCTTACCCGTAGGTTAAGGAAGGGATTGTTTACCGCCCTTGATGAGGAGTTGAGCCTTGGGCAGTTCGAACTCCTTCGTAGTTTTGCCCAATCAAAGGGCTACCTCCACTACGAGGTCTCTAATTTTGCCAAGGAAGGATTTATTTCCAGGCACAATAGCTCCTACTGGCTTGGTGAGGAGTACTTAGGCCTTGGACCGGCAGCCCATTCCTACAATGGAGCTGTAAGGCAGTGGAATCCTTACTCGCTAGAGCGCTGGGAAGACGGAATAAAGAATAATTCGCCAAATATTGAAATGGAGAGCCTTAGTGCTGTTTCAAAGTATAATGAGCTGCTCATTACCAGGTTACGAACCATTTGGGGTGTGAATACGGATGATGTTTCCCGCATGTTTGGAGAAAGTTTCGCCAGCTTTTTAAACAAGTCTGCCCAAAAGTATATAGATGACGGGAGGATGAGCCGAACCAAAGGCAATACACTCCTGATAAGCCCGTCGGCCTACTTTGTAAGTGATAGCATTGTGGAGAATTTAATGTTGATAGCGGAGCCAGATTAGGGCTTGCTCTACGCCTGCAACCCGAAGATGTGGTGAACAATCTTTTCGTAAAAGTATTAGGCAGTGATGTGGCTAATGAAATAAATATTCATATTTTTGAAGCTAGTAATATTGCTGGTTTTTGTGATTATTCGTAGAAATACATTCCGATTCTGGATTATACTTACGGTTGCCTTTATTGCTGTAACCGCCCTGACAATTGTCCCGCTTGTTTTGGCCAAAAAGCACTACGCAGAGCTAATACGTAGAGAGTTTGACGCCAATATTCAGGAAATCCACAACCGTTCTACTGGTTACTTTCAAACCATTGAGAACGGCATTGCCAATAATTTAACGCTTGAAACGTATAATGACCCGCTGGTATCGCTAAAATTTACAACCGATTCCTATGTTCGGGTACAAAATGTTAGGCGTGAAGGCAAAACAGTGTATAGTAGCCCATCAGATGACAATTCGGAATTCTACCTGTTTTCTGAAAGCAAAGTATTTCCATTTGAGGTTGCCACAGCGGTTAAGCGTTCCGATGGTTTTTGGGGGATGAAGTCGTTCGGCTTCGAGAGCTACAATGTTGACTATTTATTCCGATTCGACAACCTTCTCTCATACCTGCAGGGGTTAACCGCATGCAATATCTGCATGACTTTAGGAGATATTCAAATCAACCCAAGAACCGGAAGTAATTCAGCTGCATTTAGATGGAATCCTTATGTTCTGGAGTCTGGCAAATGGCCTGCTGTTGTAGCGCAGAATAAACAATACTTCTACGTGGTCAATCTTGCTGAAGTAGTTGATGTATCAGGGAACAAAGCCGGAATGACATTTTTAGCAGTTGATGTTAGCGAAATTCACAGGCTTTTCGTGTCGCTGGTTGGCTTGGTGTCAATATTGGGAGCGTTATCTATCCTGCTGTTAGGGCTGTTTGCAGTAAAACGATACCGTTTTCTAAAAACCGCAGCCAAACACGAGGACAATATCAAAACAAATGAAGAAGATTTACTCCGCAGGGCATCGTTGGTGAACCTTTTCGACGCAATGGAAAATGGGGTGGTAATGATTAACACCGATTTTGAGGTTGTTTACATTAACGAAAGCTATGCTGATTTTACGGGTTTACAACACAGCACAACGGTAGGGGAAAAATGCTACAGTGCACTTCAGGGGATGTACTGTCATACTGCCGAATGCCCGTTGTCGCGAATACTGGCCGGTGAGCCAAGGGTTGAAACAACCGAGTTCCGGTTTAAGTCAAATGGCGAAAAGGCACGATTTGCTGTAGCCACTAATCCAATTACCGATGATAGCGGCAAAATTCTAGGGATTATCGAGAATTTTAAGGACATCACCGAAAAGTTGGAGGTGGAACAGACCCTAAAGCAAACCGAGGAGCAGTTTGAAATTTTCATGAACTCGTTTCCCTTAGGCGTTTTTATTGAGGATGGAATTACCCATGAAATCATATACCAGAATGCCTACCTGAATGACATATCAAATGGGGCATGCATTAAGGATTTCTTGCCAAAGGAAAAAAGTGTAAAACCAGTTAAATCGTACAGGGAAAGTACCGAGGAGGTTATGCTGGTTGATTCATCGGGGCACTGGCGGTATTTCCTTCTTCATAAGTTTAAATTTATTGGCGTGGGCAACAACCTTCGTATTGGGGGGATAATGATTGATACAACTGAGAGGCGAGAGGTGGAGAGGTACCGCGATGTGCTCTCGGAAGCGATTGACAATTCGCCTGTAAGCATTGTAATCCTTTCACCAGCTACCGAAATAGAGTTTGTAAACCCATACTTCCTGGAACTAACCGGATATAGGATAGAGGAGGTTTACAGCAAGGACATCAACAGCCTCGACCTGGAGTATAACTCTGTTAAGGTGCTCGGCAAAGCTGTTGCAGCTGCTTTAGGAGGCAGGGTATGGCAGGGCGAAGTTCACCTCAAGCATCGAAATATTGGCCATAGCTGGGTTAGCGCTTCATTTATCCCCATAACCGATTCTACAGGCAGTCTGCAAAATATTGTTGGTGTTATGGAGAATATCACCCAGCACAAGGAGTACGAAAAGGAAATACTGCTGGCAAAAAGTAAAGCCGAGGAATCCGATAACCTTAAATCGGCTTTTCTTTCCCATCTTTCACATGAAATAAGAACACCCCTGAATGCCATCATCGGTTTTTCATCCCTGCTTTCCGACAGCGACCTCAGCCTAACCGAACGACGAAACCTTTCGGAAATAATCTACCGTAACTCCAACGATCTGCTCAGGTTGATTGAAAATCTCATTGAAATTTCAGAAATCGAAACCGGAACGCTTGATATTAAAAAGTCCCAGTTCTCGGTTAATGCCCTCATGCACTCGCTGTACCTCCAGATTCTGGAGGAGGATAAAAAAGCCACCAACGTTCGTTTCAGCCTTCGTCGGGAGGTGCACCACGACGATATGGTTATATACAGCGATGAGGCGCATATACGACAGGTCCTTTTTCACCTGCTGGTCAACTCCTGCAAGTTCACCAACCATGGTTTCATCGAGTTCGGATACTCCATTGTGGATGAGTTTACCATCATGTTCTACGTCCTGGATAGCGGCGTTGGGATTGAAACCGATAAACAAGCTCTCATCTTCAACCCCTTTCGCCAGGTAGATGAGTCGAGCACCCGGCAATTCGGTGGTATGGGCTTAGGCCTGGCCATTTCCAAGCATATTGTTGAAAAGCTGGGCGGTAAAATATGGTTCAACAGCACCCCGGGATCGGGAACAAACTTTTACTTCACCGTGCCCTACATTCCGGTTAACTCCAAGTTTGAGGTGGACAACGTGGGCAGCCGCCTGCAAAAATTCAACTGGAGCTCTAAAACTATTCTGGTAGCCGACGATATTGATGTTAACTTTGTTTACCTCAAGGCAGCGCTTAAAAGGACAAACGCCCAGGTTTTATGGGCAAAAAACGGTAAGGAAGCCGTAGAAATAGTAAGACAGGGTCCGGAGAGCATAAACCTGGTGTTGATGGATCTCGTAATGCCCGATATGGATGGGTTTGAAGCCACGCGGCTTATCAAGGATTTTGACAGCAGCATTCCGGTAATCGGACAAACGGCATACCCCAACCCGGGGAATGCTGAGGCGGTAAACCAGTATGGACTTGATTCGCTGCTCGAGAAGCCAATCAAAATCAACTCCCTGCTCAACGAGCTCAACAAGTATCTGGATAACTAACCCTGGTTGTAAGCTACCGGATGTACCTCCTTATTGTTTTATATAGCTCGTCGGAATCGAGAGGCTTTGTGATGAATGCGTTGCATCCGGCATCTAAGCTACGCTGCTCTTCATTAGCCATGCTGCTGGCTGTTGTGGCAACTATCGGAATGTCATGATTTTGTTTTCTAATTTCCCGGACAACCCTATATCCATCCATAAATGGGAGTCGAAGATCCATGAGTATAAGGCTTATTTCCGGATGAAGTAGGGTAATTTCAACTGCATCCTCCCCGTTCTTAGCATGTATCAACCTCACGTTTGTGCGTTTCAGCAGGGCTTCGATGTACAGAAAATTCATGAGGTCATCCTCAACAACCAGAATGGTTTTACCACTCCAATTCTCGGGGCTACAAAACAATTCGTTTGACTGTTTCTTTTTTGAAATATTCAGGGGTAGTCGTAGGTAAACCACATTTCCCGCATCAGGCGTTGAGCCAAAGTCTAACTCTCCACCCAACGCCTTGGCGTAACCATTGGCAATTATCATTCCTATTTCGGCTTCACCCTGTTGTCTTGTGAAATGTTTGCCATTAGACCTTACTGATTGTCTAAGAATTATTTCGTTTGATGATGTGTCGGTAAAGGGCTGCTTTACTTCCCGAACATGGAAGGTAATGCTTGCATTGGAATCAACTCTGTAGCCAATTTCAAGGGTGTCGGATTCGGCAAGTTTTGATAATTTTCCCAGAATGTGCAGCAGCGTTTTCTTGAGCTTATCGGCATCGGTAACCATAATGGCCTGCTCGTCATCAAGCGATAGCGCAAGTTTTAGGGCTACCTGACGGCTCATGTACTCCCTATTTTCTGTAAGTTGGTGTAAAATATCACTTATTAGCTTATTAATGTTGCAGCTGGCGGGGAGAACTTCGAGCTGGTTGGCTTCTATTTTGGCTAGGTCAACCATTTCGTCGGCCAGAAGGATAATTTTATTGCAAAGCTGCTGGATTTGTTGAGCCGCAGCATCCTTTTCCTTCTTGGTGGTGTTATTCATAAGAAGTGCTTGCGAAAATCCAAGCAGCCCATTTAGGGATGTCCGCATTCTATGGTTCAAATCGACCCAAAAGCTGGTTTTGCACTCCGTTAGTTCGCTCAACTTTTGGAGGGTATCATTCAGCTTGTCGGTAAGGGTTGCAGAAATTTCTTCCTGCCTGGCATTCATGGTTTGAAGCTGCCTTATCGTCGCCAGTAACTCCTTGTTATTATTTTTTAATTGTTTGTTGCGGTAGAGCAGAAGGCCTATCACGAGCAACATTCCCAACAAAACGGCCATGCCCACCATGTTGGGGGTTGCCGTTAAGGTTTGCAAAAGGATGTTTAATTTATCCGGTATCATTCAGGATACGCCATTTGCAATTAAAATTGTTGAGAAATTTGCTGTTATTTTAAGGCCGAATAGCCGCTACCATTCAACTTTGGGGTTATAAGTCAACATAAAGTTTGACTGCTAGAGGTATTAACAGGGGATTGCTAAATGATTCGGAGCGAATGGATATGGTTTTTAGGGTGCTAGCTGTGGGCAAAAGTAACTTTCGTTCAAGTCATTATCAAAACGCCCATCTGGTTTTTAGGCGAAACACGTCAAAAATTTGATAGAACTTGATTTAGTGGAGATTAACTTTTCGTTACTCCTGTCGGGATGGCAAGAAGACCTGATTTTTGGCTTATATAGTTGATTATCTGCCCATAACGGTGTAGCTACTCCCTGATAATCCGGACAAGTCCGCCATCGCCCAGGGCTATAATACCAGAAGGTTTGTCCGATACAGGATGGTCGTAGGTTTGCGGGACAATGAAATCCACTCCCGATTTGATCACCTCATCAACTTCGGAGAAGTTTTTGGGGAATGGCCGTCCGGATATGTTGGCAGAGGTTGACACAATGGGCTTTCCGAACTGCAGGATTAGCTTCTGGCAGAAATCGTGCCTTACCACCCTAATGCCGATGCTTCCGTCGGGGGCAATGAGGTTGGGCGCCAGATTTTTTGCCTTTTGGAAGATGATGGTCAGGGGTTTATCGGCCAGCTCAACCAGGTCCCAGGCTACTTCAGGTACCTCGTCAACGTAGGATGGAATTCTGCCGGGTTGGTCAACCAGCACAATCATGCTTTTGCTATCGTCGCGCTGTTTCAACCTGAATATTTTGTCAACCGCTGCAGGGTTTGTAGCATCGCAGCCAATCCCCCACACCGTATCGGTTGGGTAGAGGATGATGCCGCCGGAACGGAGGGTCTCAGCAGCCCGAAGAAGAGATGGGTTGTTAACATTCATACATTCTGGCTCTATTCCTGACAGCAATTATTCCCCAGTGAAGTTTTGATTAGCCCGTTTGAACAGATCACCGACCCACTCTTTTGCTTCCTGAGCATCAAGTCATGGTTGATAACTTGTTCTGTCCAGCATTCCTTATGATGAAGATGATACTGAACTGCCAGATTTCTTAGGGATTTAATCCGAAACCCCGCCATTTTAAACCTCCAGGTTAGATCAATGTCCTCCCCAATTGCCGGGTTTATGTAATCCTCATCAAAGCCATTTATGGAATAGATGGCCTTTTTGGAAAAAGACATATTGCATCCCTTAAGCTGGTGCATTGTCCGGATGGCCGGTATAAATGCAAATGGCCCCCGGGGATTAATGAATATACCCTCCTCACTGAATTTTGCCTTTTGCCTTTTGAGCGAAGTGAAATTTTTCAGCAAATAGGCATTCATTTGAGAAACGACAAGCTGGTCGTTAAGCAGCAACGCCGACGTGTGCGGGTCAAGTTTAACCCGTTTTCCGGCAAGGATGCAGTTGTCGGAGGCAAATTTTAGGTGAAATTCTATGAAGCGGGGATGTAGCACGCAGTCGCCATCAATAAAAATTAGGTAATCGGTTGCAGAAGCTAAAATGGCGCGGTTTAATGCCATATTTTTTCGCCAGCCAACGTCGGGCTGGGTTAAGTGCCTGAGAGGAAGGGGTGATTTAAGCTCCGAAACAAATCCTTTAACATGTTCACACTCCCCATCCTCAGAAATAATAATTTCAACTCGTCTGTCGGTTTGCCTGAACACCGATTTTATGACAGCATTAAGAAATTCTACGTTCTTGTAGGTTGAAATAATCGGGGAGGCAACTGGTCTTGGCATAAATATGGATGTATAGAGTTACTTGATAATACCGTTGGATGTCCAGGTAATTTTATTTCTCCTTACATCCTTACGGATTTGTTTATTTTGGTCTAGGGTAAGTTGTGTTTTATACGGACGTGGATGGTCCAGGTGAATACAGGCAGCGCTGTACCTAATTTGCTTTCCTTTTAGCCCGTAATTGACAAGCCTTTCGCCAAGTTCACGGTCTAAGCCCCCGTACTGCATGTTCTCATTATAGCCGTTTACTGCAACAATATCTGCTTTCCAGCCGCTAACATTATGCCCATTCCATGTGGCACGGGCAGTAGTTATGGTATTCAGGAGGTGTTGCAGAAACCTGCTGCGGGTGAACTTAAGTAGCTTGTAGGTAAAGGGTTGCCCCTGGTGAAGCAGCCAAGATGCCTTGAATGGTTTCTGCATGGTAATATCATCATGGGTGATGGTCACGGAGACAGGCTGGGTAAGTTTAAAGTAGCCGCCACTTAGAAAGTAACCCCGACGGGCATATTTTACATGGGTCTCCACAAAATCGTTTCGAGGAATGCAATCCCCGTCCGTAAAAATTAAGTAATCGGACGATGCCTGGGTAATAGCCTTGTTAATAATTGTGCATTTACGGAAGCCCATATCAGGATGCCAAACATGCTTTAGCCGGAACTTCCCGGTTCTTGAAAATTCCTCAATAACCGCTTTGGTTTTTTCATCAGAGCCGTCATCGGCTATGAGAATTTCAAACCCGGAGAAGGTTTGCTTGCTAAAACCCCAGAGTACCTTTTTTAGCCATTCCGGCTGGTTATAGGTGGTAATAATGATGGTGGCAATGGGTTTCCCGGATGCTGGTTGCGAAGTGAGGGGTACGAATTCTTTTTTTGCAATTTTTTCTACGCTCAAACTCTCGGATTTATGTTGAAGGTTCAAATGGCGTAATTTTACGTATTTTAAAAAACGCGTGTAGGCTGTCAGCGAGCTTACCACAAAACCATTATACCCATCGAGAAATCCAAGCCGGATAACGTAAGCTTTAAAAAAGCACCATGAACTGTGGTAGAAAATACCGAAAATGCTGCTTTTCTTTCCCAGTTTGAAGTATTCATGTGCTGCAATGGTGCTAAACTTGTTGGCCTTTTCGATGTGTGCCTCGTAGCTGCTATGCACCCAGTGTAGCATATCACCCTTAAGATAATGCACCTTACTTCCCTTTTGCATAACTACCCTGTCATGTGGGTTTACTCCACCCCAGCTGCCCTTTTTCCTGTCAAAAAGTCTAAGCTTCCTGTCGGGGTACCAGTTTGTATGGTGAATCCATTGTCCACAGTAATTATTTAACCGGTTAAAGTAGTAGCCATCAGCACCCCAGTTCTCCTTTACATTTAGTATGGATTGCCTAAGCTCTTCCGAAAGGGCCTCATCGGCATCGAGAGACAGAATGTAGTCATAGGTTGCAAGCTGCATAGCATAGTTTTTCTGCTCGCGGTAACCCTCAAAGGGGTGCCGGATAAACCTAACTCCCAGCTGCCGGCAAATATCGCCGGTTTTATCGGTTGAGAATGAGTCAACAACTAGCACTTCATCGGCAACGCCCTGAACGGATTTTATGCAACGTTCAATGTAATCCTCCTCGTTGTAAGCTATGATTACGGCTGAAATTTGGGTCATGTTATTTTGAAATAATTCTGACAAATGGCGTGTAAAAGTAAGATTTTTTCAATAACACGGTTGCTGGTTTAACGAATTTAATTGCCATCAGGTTAGAGGGGAAGCAGGGGGTAGAGAGAAAAAAGCCCAGCTGGATATGCTGGGCTTTTAAAGGATTCATGGCTATTCCTAAAAAATGCTGAAGGCCACTGTAACCCCCGCCATAACTATGGACACCATGCTCATCAACTTGATGAGAATGTTGAGGCTTGGGCCTGAGGTATCCTTGAATGGGTCGCCTACGGTATCACCAACCACGGCAGCCTTATGGCAATCGGAACCCTTACCCCCGAAGTTCCCCTCCTCGATGTATTTTTTTGCATTATCCCAAGAACCTCCCGAGTTGGCCATGAAAATGGCCAGCACAAATCCTGCCCCAAGTCCGCCGGTAAGTAAGCCCATCACGCCAGCTACACCCAGCAGCAAACCGGTAAGTATTGGTACAATAATAGCCAATGAAGAGGGAAGGATCATTTCGATTTGCGCTCCCCGGGTAGAGATGGCCACACACCGCTCGTAATCGGGCTCGGTTTCCCCTGTCATTATCCCTTTAATTTCCCTGAACTGCCTGCGAACCTCCTCCACCATCTTCTGGGCAGCGCGACCAACCGCATTCATGGTCAACCCCGAGAAGAGGAATGCCATCATGGCTCCTATGAAAATTCCGGCGAGTACAATAGGATTCATCAGGTTTATCTGGTAGTAGCTCATAAAATCAACAATGGTTGCCTTGGCAGTCTCAACGGTTTCACCATTGGCAAAGGTGAGAACGTTTTCACCTATTCGCACAAGGCCAATCTTAATTTCTTCGATGTACGAAGCTAGCAGGGCCAGCGCTGTTAGGGCGGCCGAACCAATGGCAAAACCTTTACCAGTGGCAGCGGTAGTGTTTCCCAATGCATCAAGGGCATCGGTACGTTTGCGGACTTCAGGGCCAAGGTGACTCATCTCGGCATTTCCCCCTGCATTATCGGCGATTGGCCCGTAGGCATCGGTTGCCAGGGTTATTCCTAAAGTTGACAGCATCCCCACGGCGGCAATGCCAATTCCATAGAGCCCCAGCTGGATGTTTTGAGCTTCCAGCATATGCTTAACGTCAAAGTTGATGGCGCATAAAAATGCCATCAAAATGGCAAGGGTTATGGTGATAACCGGTATGGCTGTTGATACCATTCCCAGGCCGATGCCCGAAATGACAACGGTAGCCGGTCCGGTTTTTGAACTTTCGGATACCCTTTGGGTGGGCTTGTACGAATGGGAGGTGAAGTACTCGGTGGATTGCCCAATGATTACACCTGCTGCAATTCCCGATACAACCGAAAATGAAATTCCTAGCCAGTGGTGAAGCCCAAGTCCATAAAGAACTCCAAAAGTTGAGAGGGCAATTAGCAGCGAGCTTACGTTAACACCCCTGCCAAGCGAACGGAGCAAATCCCTCATGGTGGCGTTCTCCTTGGTGCGGACAATGAAAATGCCCAGCAGCGATAGCACAATACCAACCGACGCAATAAGCATGGGAGCTAAAATAGCTTTGTACTGCATGTTACCTTCAAATAGTGCAAATGCTGATGCCCCTAGTGCAGCAGTAGCAAGGATTGAACCTGCATAGGATTCGTACAGGTCGGCACCCATTCCGGCTACATCGCCCACGTTGTCGCCTACATTATCGGCAATGGTGGCAGGGTTACGGGGATCATCCTCGGGAATGCCGGCTTCAACCTTACCAACAAGGTCGGCGCCAACATCAGCAGCCTTGGTGTAAATTCCACCTCCAACACGGGCAAATAGCGCCTGGGTGGATGCTCCCATACCAAAGGTAAGCATAGTAGTAGTGATGACAATTAGCTTCTGGGATGGGTCGGGCTCGTCTATAAAGTAGTTGAGGATAAGATACCATAGCGAAATGTCGAGAACCGCCAGTCCAACCACCACCAGCCCCATAACGGCACCCGAGCGAAAAGCAATTTTCAGACCTCGGTTAAGCGATTTTTGTGCAGCATTTGCTGTGCGGGCCGATGCGTAAGTGGCGGTTTTCATACCCAAAAATCCGGCCAAGCCCGAAAAGAAGCCGCCGGTAAGAAATGCGAATGGCGTCCATCCATTTTGAACGTGAAGACCATAGGCCAGAAGTGCGAAGAGGAGAACAAGCACCACAAAAACAAGCCCAACAACTTTATACTGCTGTTTTAGGTACGACATGGCGCCCTTTCGCACATGAAGGGCAATTTTTTTCATGATATCCGTACCCTCATCCTCCTTCATCATCTGCCTGAAAAAGTAGTAGGCAAATAGCAGGGCAAGCACCGATGCAATCGGAACAACCCAGAATACATTGGAAATTATCATACTAGTTGTTTTTAGGTTGAATTATAGTTAGGTTATAAATCAGAAATTCAACAATATGCAAGTATGGTTTAGCAACAAATCCCTTTTATTTTTAAACTCGCCAATATACAAAGTGTTGAATGGTAATGAAAGCATATTTGGTTTTTTTTCGGGTTGACTCGAAGTGTTTTTATTCAACTTTTAGTAATTGGGAGAGTTTAAAAAATAGCATAAGATAAAAGCCTTTACCCTGCCCAGTTTTCTCTGTCGAGGCTTCGGTACTGTATGGCCTCGGCCAGATGCTCGGGTTTGATACTGGGTGAATCATCCAAATCGGCAATCGTACGGGAAACTTTTAGTATTCTATCGTAGGCCCTTGCTGAGAGGTTGAGCCGTTCCATGGCAGTTTTTAGCAGCGACGATCCAGCACTGTCGAGCTCACAGAATTTTCTGATCAGCTTGGAGGTCATCTGGGCATTGCAGTAAACTTCCTTCCACTCTACAAATCGTTCTTCCTGAACTTGGCGTGCTTTAATTACCCTTTTACGGATGGTTTCGCTGGTTTCGGAGTTTATTGTTGTGGCCAGCTTCTCGAACGGTACGGGAATAACCTCTATGTGTATGTCTATTCTATCGAGGAGGGGGCCGGAAATTCGGTTTAGGTACTTTTGCACCATGCCTGGTGAGCAAACGCATTCTTTAAAAGGGTTGTTATAGTTTCCGCATGGACAGGGGTTCATGGAGGCAACCAGCATGAAGCTGGCGGGGTACTCCACGGAAAATTTTGCTCTGGATATGGTGATAACCCTATCCTCGAGCGGTTGACGCATGACCTCCAGCACGGTTCGTTTAAATTCTGGCAGCTCGTCGAGGAATAGCACGCCATTATGAGCCAGCGAAATTTCGCCGGGTTGGGGGTACTGTCCACCACCAACCAGCGCTACATCTGAGATGGTGTGGTGAGGGCTACGGAAAGGACGTCGGGTCATTAGAGAGGTGTCGCGGTCTATCTTTCCGGCAACAGAATGAATTTTCGTGGTTTCGAGCGCTTCGCGCAACGTAAGAGGGGGAATGATGGTTGGAATCCGTTTGGCCAGCATGGTTTTACCGGCGCCAGGAGGCCCAATCATGATGATGTTGTGCCCACCGGCAGCGGCAACCTCCAGCGCACGCTTCACATTTTCCTGCCCCTTTACATCGGCAAAGTCAACATCGTAGCTGTTGGCGTTGGCAAAAAATTCCTCACGGGTATTGATAATTGTGGGCTTTAGGCTTTCGTTTCCGTTGAAAAAATCAATGACTTCCCGAATTGATGATACCCCGTAAACATCCAAATCGTTTACTACGGCTGCTTCCCGTGCATTTTGTATGGGCACGATGAACCCTTTGAAGCCCTCCTCACGAGCCTGAATGGCAATGGGAAGCACCCCCCTTACGGGCTGAACGGAGCCATCGAGCGAAAGTTCGCCCATAACAACGTAATCCGGCAGCATTTGAGGGTTTACCTGTTCCGATGCTGCCAGAATCCCCAATGCCAGTGGTAGGTCGTAGGCTGAGCCCTCCTTCCTTATATCGGCCGGAGCCATGTTGATAACAACCCGTTTCTTTGGGAACCTATATCCATTTGTTTCTAAAGCCGAGGTGATTCGTTGCTGGCTTTCCTTCACCGCATTGTCCGGAAGCCCTACAAGAAAGAAGTTTATCCCTTGCGAAACACTCACCTCAATGGTTATGGTGGTGGCCTTTATGCCATGAACAGCACTTCCAAAAGTCTTTACAAGCATATATGCCAAAATTTATATCACTTGCAATTTACTCGAAATTAATGAATAGCGGTAATACGAAGTACCTTTATGCTCATAAGTGTAGCCAAAAATTTATTGGCGCCTGTTGATTTTGCCTTAAGCAGATTTTTTATCAAACAGTTTTTGTACAGAAATGCACTTACCCTTTGAATTTTTCCCAGATTCCCTAATTCAATGGTTGAGTTTTAACCAATCAACTTGACAATAAATGCTGCAAGTAGAGTATGCTTTGCCCATTTACTTGTTGGGGAGCTCATTTTTTATTTCAGAGTGAACGGGAATGAACTATATTTCGCCAGCTATGGCATTAAGCGCTATGTTGTGCCCGAGGAGTTTGTGTTGCGTGTTACAGGAATTGTAACTTTGTAAAATATTTTAACTCAACATGTATGAAGATTTCGCAGTTTAACATATCAAACTTTAAGGTTGACGGTGGGGCAATGTTTGGCGTAGTTCCAAAAACTATGTGGGGTAAGGTTTACCCCTCTGATGAGAATAACCTGATACCCCTTTCGCTTAAATCGCTGGTTGTTGAGGCTAACGGGAGGGTTGTGCTGATTGACAATGGGATAGGCAGTAAGCAGGATGCAAAGTTTATGAGCCATGTTTACGCTTTTGGCGGCGAGGGCTTGTTGCCCGGTTTAGCAGCAAGGGGCTACAGGCCAGAAGATGTTACCGATGTGATTCTCACCCACCTGCATTTTGACCACTGCGGTGGAGGGATTTTCCGTGATTCCCATGGGAAATTTCAGCTGACATTCCCTAATGCCCTTTACCATGTTTCGGCCGCACAATGGGAGTGGGCTACCCACCCAAACTCCCGGGAGGACGATTCCTTTCTTCCTGAAAATATTCTTCCTATGAAGGAGTTGGGTGCACTACACCTGATAGAATCCGAAGGAGAATTGATACCCGGACTTTCTCTTAGAATTTTTAACGGCCACACCCGCGGACAACTTATTCCGCTAATCAGCTATCGTGGGAAAACGCTGGTATTCTGTGCCGATCTTTTCCCTTTCACTGCCCAAATTCCTTTACCCTGGATTATGAGCTACGATGTTGAACCGCTTAAAACGCTTCAGGAAAAGGAGCAGTTTCTCAACGAGGCGCTTCGGGGGAACTACATTTTACTGTATGAACACGATTACTTTGCCGATTGCAGCCGCCTTCAGCTTACTGCTAAAGGAATAAGGGCAACGGAGGGTTTTTCGTTTCAGCAGCTTCTAAAAGAGCTGAACGAATAGCCTGAAAGTATATGAAATAAGCGGGGCAAAGCAGAAGACAAAAAGCGCTAGCGATATGCAAACATCTACCGCGATACCTTTTACGGGAAATGGGCTGCCAATAATTTTAGCTGCTGCAAACCCGGCAACCCGCATGACCAGCTGAATCAAAAAAAATGCGAATATCTGCAAAGAATGAGGGTTGATAAGCTTTGCTGCGGATATATTTCCCCTTACAATTTCAGAAAAACTTTTTGAAAGTCCCCGGCTCGGAGGTATTAACCCTGTACTTTGGGTGAGCAGTGCAGGAATTGGATATTTTTCGGTCTTGAACGCAAAGGAGTACATAAAAACTGCCAGGATAACGACAATAAAAAGTGCATTAACAGAAGCGTAAACGTTAATACCCTTTTTGCAAGACGGAGGTTTCAACTACTTTAATGGCTTTTATTGCTGGTTTCAAATTGAATCTTACCCGAGTCGGTTTCAATTACCACCCGTGTAGATTTTTTTAAGGCTCTGGCAGCAGCTTGTCCTGCCTTGCGAGCCTTCTCTTCCGGTATGTAGCCATCCAGACTGTCCAGCTCGTTTTCGAGCTGGCGAAGTGAGTTTTCGAGGCTGTCGGAAACAATTTTTAAGTTCACATCTCCCTTGCCAAACTCTTCCTCAAAGGCCTTGCCAAATTCCTTGCCAAAAATTTCTATCTTGTCGCTATTCCTAATTGCCCTGTCGGCAAAGGCAAATGTGCCACTAAAGACAATAAGCCATGCGGCAGCAAGCACAATAGATACCAGCGAAACAATCAAGGCACCTATACCCAGGCCCTTAGACCCATAACCATTCGAAGCCTGCACAATAGAGATTATGCTGAAAGTAAGGGCCAGCACTCCCGGAATGAAAGCCATAACGCCAATACATGGTATAAAGGCCAAGACCAGCGAAACAACTCCTAACACTATCCCGATAACACCCATAACCTGTCCGGCTGTGGTTCTTGTTTCTACATCCATATTCTGGTTTTTTTAGTTATACAAAAATGACGAAAATTTAAGTCATCCGCTGCATTGAGCACAATAAAAACTACTGTTTTTGATCCAAAAAAAATTCCGGAGGAGTAGATAATGCTACTTTAGGCCATGACCTAAGGGTTTAGGGTAGAGTTTTTATTTTCAAAGGGGATAGGCATGATTTTTTCCCGATGCAGCAATATAAAAAGCAGGGAGTAGAAGCTGAAATAATAACCCCGGTGAGGGTTGAACAATTACCTGCTACTTTTGTTAGCGGGTTGATGCTTTTGTGCTATTTCAGAGCAACCGAAAGTAAGGATGTTATAATTTTTTCGGGAACCATGGGTGATTACATACAGCTTAGGCGTGAGTACATGCTTAAATCGCTGCGGAAAACGGATGTTCTACCAAATCCGTTTGAACAATTTGATATTTGGTTTAAGGAGGCAGTGAATGCCAAGCTACCCGATCCAAACGCCATAACCCTTGCTACTTCAACCTTTGAGGGTAGGCCTTCGGCACGTGTTGTTTTAATGAAACACTACGATAGCGATGGAATTGCTTTTTTTACGAACTACGAGAGCCGCAAAGCCAGGAACCTGCTGCAAAACCCCTACGCTGCTATGGTGTTTTTCTGGCCGGAGCTTGAAAGGCAGGTAAGAATTGAGGGAAAGGTGTCCAGGGTGAGCGAGCAGCAGAGCGACCGCTACTTTCAAACTCGTCC
>Ga0209604_1001160_pt1 | contig 22137 bp, 17 predicted proteins | sample AD_UKC097_MetaG_FD_184405 | JGI IMG/M metagenome (GOLD analysis project Ga0209604, IMG submission 184405) | Active sludge microbial communities of municipal wastewater-treating anaerobic digesters from USA - AD_UKC097_MetaG (SPAdes) (version 2) | ecosystem: Engineered > Bioreactor > Anaerobic >... | reverse complement strand
GCGAGCGACGCATGATGTCATTTCGAAAGAGCGAAGCGAATGAGAAATCTAAAGATACCTCATTGCATTCGGGACATGGATTTCTCCCTTCGGTCGAAATGACAAAGAAGAAGTCGAAATGACACAAGAGGGCCCGAAATGACAAAAATGGCAGTTATTCAAAGCTCTCGAAGGGAAAATGTAGGGAACAGTTTCAAACCGTTCCCTACCGGCAAAGATAGCAGGGTGCTGTCACTAAGATTCCCTAATTTTAATTCGGAGGGGTTACGTTGTTTAAAAAAATATCAGCAATCATCGCGGTAATGATGTTGTTTGTTTTACAGGCTGCTGTTTACGTGCAGGCGCAGCAGGCGGGAAGCGCGGCGGCTCCTGCGCCATCCGCTGCAACGGCGGCGGGTCTTCCGCAGATGACGTCCGGGCAGGCGGCGGCGTATCAAAGCCTTTCTCCTGCGCAGCAGCAGGCCATCCAGGGGGAACTGGGCAAAACGGGCGGCAAGGTAACTCCTCAGGCAATCGACGCCTTGAAAGGCCGGCCGGAATTCCAGAGCATTTCTCCGGCGGATATCGAAAAGGGCAAGCAGCTTCTGGAACAGAAAGAAAAAGGCCAGGAAAAACAGGGGACGGAAAAATTTGACCGGAAGGTTCCCTGGGCGGAAAAAACGGTTGTCGGCGCAGAGCCGGCAGCGGACAGCCTTTTTGACCGCGCCCGTAAGGTTGGGAATTATCAGGATATTTCGCTTAAGCTCCAGCTTTTTGGTTCTGAATTTTTCCGGGAATCCGCAGTCCGTGTGGTGACGGATCGCAAGGACATCCCCGTTCCTCTCAAGTATGTTGTCGGCCCGGGCGATGAAGTCAAACTGCTGCTCTGGGGACGCCTCAACGCCCAGTACAACCTGACGGTGGATCGCGACGGAAAGATCACAATCCCGCAGGTGGGGCCGATGTTTGTCGCGGGCATGACTTTCGAGGACATGTCCAAGTATCTGATCACGCAGGCCGAGCAGATTGTGGGGACGAATATCGACGTTTCCATGGGCGCGCTGAAGACGATTTCCGTCTTTGTGCTGGGGGACGTGCGCCGGCCGGGGGCTTACACAATCGGCTCTTTCGCCACGATTACGGACGCCCTGGTCATGGTGGGCGGATCGTCGGACATCGGGTCGCTGCGCCGCATCCAGCTTCGCCGCGGCAGCAAGCTGATTACCACGTTTGACCTCTACGATCTTCTTCTGAAAGGCGACAAGTCCAAGGACGTCATCCTCCAGTCCGGCGACGTAATTTTTGTGCCGGTGACAGGGCCCCAGGTGGGAATCGCCGGCAATGTGAAGCGGCCGGCCATTTACGAGCTGAAGGACCGGCACGACCTGCACTCACTCATTGAATACGCGGGCGGCATCATTCCGTCGGCCGACACACAGCAGATTCAGGTGGAGCGGATTGTCCGGGGCGAAAAGCAGATTATTGTGGACGTCAACGACAAGCATCTGGACAAGGCTTACAGCGTGGCGCTGCACGACGCGGACCTGGTGAAGATCTTTTCGATCGTGGACGCCAATGTCAATGCCATTTATCTGAGCGGCAACGTGAAGCGCCCCGGGAAATACGAATACAAAGCCGGCATGGCGATCAAGGACATTCTCAAACCGGATGAATTGCTGCCGGAGACGCATTACGACTATGCGCTGATCAAGCGCCTGAAGCCGCCTTCCATGGAGGCCATGCTGGTTCCCTTCAATCTGGGGAAATTGCTCTTTCAGCAGGATCCGGCAAACAACGTTGCGCTGCAGCCGCAGGACGAGATCTTTGTGTTCAACAAGTGGCTTTTCAAGGACAGGCCTTATATCACGATTGAAGGCGAGATCCGGGGAAATTGTGCGCCATCTCTCAATGCCTCCGCGGCGGAAGCCCGTGAAAGGCAGACGAACCTGGCGATGATGCAAGGCCGGTCGATGCAAACGGAGCTGCAAGGCGCTGGTATCGGTCAGAGCCGGGAGGATAGAACGAATCTGGCGCTGATCAAACTGCAGGCAGTTGATACGGAACTCCGGGTGAACGCGGAGAGCAACAAGGAGATTTTATCCAGGCTCAAAAAAATTACGAATGAAATTAAAATCGGCGACGCTGTGCCGACCAGAGAAATTCTGGAAGTGCGTGATGAGCTGAAGACGCAGGGGAAAACCGATCTGGCCGGCCGTATGGATTCCATCCTGGAGGATCTCAAAAGCAGTTGCAAGATGTTTCTGGTGGACGACATGAAGGTGCGCGACGCCGTCCTGTATTCGGGCGGTCTGACCACCAATTCCTATCTGGACAAGGCGGAAATTATCCGCGTCGATGACAGGAATAAATATACGTTTATCCATTTTGATCTGAAGAACGCGATGGCCGGAGCGACCGCGGACAATCTGTCGCTGCAGCATAAAGATAAGATCATCATTCATTCCGTTCAGGAGCATGCCTACAAGAAAACGGTGTCCATCGAAGGGGCCGTATCCAAGCCCGGAACGTATCAGTTTGTCGAGGACATGCGGGTTCGGGACCTGGTGTTTGCGGCGGGCAATATCATGGAGTTCGCCTATCTGGATGATGCGGAAATCACGTCGATGGACATTGAAAAAGGATCGTCCGTGAAATTGGTGCAAAAAAATATCAGCCTGCGGCGGGCGCTGGCGGGCGATCCGGGGCACAATGTCGCGCTAAAGCCGTATGACCGTGTTTTTGTTAAGAGAATTATGGACTGGCGCGAAGAAAGGTTTATTACCCTCGCGGGAGAGGTGAAGTTTCCGGGCCGTTACATGATATCGAAGGGAGAGAGATTGTCCTCCGTGATTGATCGGGCGGGAGGCTATACGGATGAGGCGTATCTGCGCGGCGCGGTCTTCACGCGGGAAAAAGTGCGGCAGATGCAGCAGAAAAGCATCGAAGAGATCACGGATCGTCTGGAAAAAGAGCTGATGTCACAGAGTGCCGCCGGAGTTTCGGCTGCTCTCAGCGCGGAGGAAGTTGTGGCCAAAAAAGCCGAGATGGAGCAGAAAAAGCAGTTCATTGATGCGATGCGAAAATCCAAGGCCATGGGCAGAATGACGATCAAACTGGCGCATTTGCGCCTGCTTAAAGGAAGTGAGTATGATGTCGAAATCGAGGACGGCGATTCCCTGAGCATCCCGGAAAAGACCAGTGTGGTCGGTGTTATCGGCGCCGTAATGAGCTCCGGCGCGCACGTGTATTCGGAGAGAAAGGAATACCGGGACTACATCGACATGAGCGGCGGCTACACCCGCTACGCGGACAAGGACAACGTTTACGTGCTGAAGGTTGACGGCAGCGCCCGCAAGGCCTACAATGGATTTGTCGGCTGGAACAATAAAAAGGACCGCCACGAGCTGGCGGCGTTTTCCGACACGGACGCTTACTACATTGAGCCGGGTGATGTGGTCGCCGTGCCGGAGAACTTTGAACGCGTTGCCTGGCTGCGGGAATTCCGCGATATCTCTCAGATTATCGCCAACATCGCCTTCGCCAGCGGCAACATGGTGTTGCTGATTAGGAGTTTCTAGGGGAAGTGACGAGTGGAAAGTGATGAGCGGCGAGTGACCTCCCCCTCCCCCCTCCAGAGGGGGACAACAGGGGAAATAGGGGATGGTGGATGGTAAAAAACAGTCGAGGGGAAAAATCTCATGGCTCATAGCTCATAGCAGAACTGGTGGATGGTTGTAGGGCGCGGTCCCCGAACGCGCCGCAAGGTAAATGTCTGTACTTTCTGCCTCCGCAAAGCGCAGCGCCCATCTATTTCAATATTGACAATCTTCCTCTGCATCAGTAAACTAAACCCACTAAACCAAGTCCTAAGGAGTACATGATGCTGACCATAAACATCCATGAGGCCAAGACGCACCTTTCCCGTCTTGTCGAGGAAGCTTCGCAGGGCAAATCGTTCATCATTGCCAAAGCCGGCAAGCCGCTGGTTAAGGTCACTCCACTGTCGGAAAAAGAGCAAAAAGGTGAGCAAAAACTAGGGTTTATGAAAGGAGAGCTTGTTGTTCCCGACGATTTTGATTCGATGGGTGAAAGCGAAATTATACGACTTTTTGAGGGCAAATTGTCGTGAAACTGCTTCTCGACACACATATTCTTTTGTGGGTCGCCGGTTCACCGGAAAAGCTTTCCGAATCAGCACGCAGCCTTTTGACATCGCCGGATAACAGTTTGTTCTTTAGCGCGGCAAGTATCTGGGAAATTGTTATTAAGCTGGGACTTGGACGAAAAGATTTCAAGGCGGATCCCTATCGTCTGAGAAGACTGCTGGTGTCAAATGGTTATGCGGAGATTTCTGTCACTGCTGAGCATGCCTTGAAAGTTGATTCGTTGCCGCCTCTTCATAAAGATCCATTTGATCGTCTGCTTCTTGCCCAGGCCCGTGCGGAAGGGATGCTGCTGCTGACGGTTGATGCAACGATTGCTCAATACCAGGATTCGGTGATGAAGGTTTAGTGATGTGTAGGGAACGCTCGTGAGCGTTCCGTCGTCAAATTAATTGTAGTCCGATGGTTTGTAGGGAACGGTTTCAAACCGTTCCCTGGCTCATAGGTGTCATGGTGAGCTCGTCGAGTGGTGAGCTCGTCGAACCATGACAGCAATAAAGGGCGTCACCCTTCGACAAGCTCAGGGTGACATGATGTGTCATGATGTGCTGACCGAGTGGTGAGCTCGTCGAGTGGTGAGCCCGTCGAACCATGACAGCAAAAAAGGGCGTCACCCTTCGACAGGCTCAGGGTGACATGATGTGTCATGATGTGCTGACCGAGTGGTGAGCCCGTCGAGTGGTGAGCCTGTCGAACCAGGCGCCGTAAAACTGGAAAAATCAGTATAACCCTACTGAAAAATACTGGTTTTGACCCTGTATTTTCCTCTTGACAAAGGCAGGCCGGAAGAGGCATATAGCAGGCGCAAGTAAAGTATGCTTACGATTGACCTAATTAAACAACTGTCTTTTGAAATATAAAAATTTAAGAATTAAACACAGGGGCTGATTTAGCGGAGTTTTTTTTCTTTTTTTGCGGGAATAAAAATAGAAACAGTCGGGACTAATTTGAAAATGAATATGAACACACAGGGGAGGAAGGTAAAATGAAAAAGCTGGTGGATGTTATCGGACTGATCGCAATGATTTTCTGTCTTGTCGCGTTTGTGCCGTCTATGGCGTTTTGCCAGTCGGGCGCTGGCGCTGGCGCAGGTGGTGGTGCTATTGGAGCTGGTAGTGGTGCTGGAGCAGGCGCTGGAGCAGGCGCAGCAGGTGCAGGCGCTGGAACGGGCGCGGGCGTCGTTGGCGCGGGTGGTGTAGGCGCTGCGGGTGCAGGTACGGGTGCGGCAGGTGCGGCAGCAGCCGGTGCAGGCGCGGCAGGCGCAGCCGGTGCGGCAGGCGCGGCGGCAGGTGGTCTTACTGTGGCGGGCATTGGCGTCGGTACGATTGCAACGGCCGCTGCAGTTGTGGCGGCTGGTGTGGCGGCAGCAGTTGCGGCGTCGTCAAGTTCGAGTGAAACGACCCCGACACACACAACCCCGGCTCACCACTAATCGTTTCTTTGTTTGGAAAGATTGCAAAAGGCGAAAGCAGGCCGCCCGAAACGGCGTCAGTTTTCGCCTTTTTTGTAACGGCTTACGTTATGAGAGCGTTGCACAACCGCATAAAACCACTAATTTTTCACTTGTGACCTTTAGGTTACGTGTGACCTCGTGTGACCTTCAGGTTATCAGGTCATACCGGCGCATACCCTGAAGGGCACGAGTGCCGGTATCCGGAAGTCGTCCCCGCGGAGGCGGGGAACCAGTTCCTTTATGACTGGATTCCGGATCGCGCTGCGCTTGTCCGGAATGACAGTTTTGATGTTTTTTGATGGTTCTTCAAAACTCTCAGTTTGTTGCGATGGGATTCGTTCGGATGAAAACTTTACGCAATCAGGTAACGCACATGCACGAGGCATGTTCATTTCCGCGAAGAGACTATGGCGCAATGGATAATCGTCATTGCGAGACGCCTCTCAGGCGTCGTGGCAATCTTGAGTATTCATCTGCTGATGAGATTGCTTCAGTCGCTTCGCTCCTTCGCAATGACATTGTGACACAGTCTCGCAGGCGGGAATCCGGTGAATTCTTTTCAAACAGGAATTTTGTCCCGCGTCCGTATGAGGCAGGCGTTTCGTTTGCGTGGGCCACGCTGATCCTGATTGCGTTCTTCCTGCTCTTCCCCGCGAATTTTGTGTCCGCGCAAAACATCGGGCCGGGAGAGCAGGAAAAGATTTTATCGGCGACGGAAAGTTTTTTTGTTCAACTGAAAAATAAAAATTATTCGGCCGTCTGGAGCGGTCTTTCCGCCAAGTCCAGGGCGAAGATCGTCAGTGACGTGCGCAAGGAAAATAAAAAAGCCGGCGTTGAAAGCAACGACGAGGCGCTGGTCAATGACTTTGCGGCCGGCGGGACGATAGCGAAAGCTTACTGGGACGGCTTCCTGTTTGTGTTCAACCCGGATCTTGCGCTTCAGGACTGCAAATGGGAAATGGGGAAAATCGGATCCAAAGAGGCGGAAGTGGTTTTGCAATACAAGAAATCGGAGAAGCCGGCGGTGCTCAAGCTTTTCAAGGAAGACAACGCGTGGAAGTTCGGCCTGGACGAAAGCTTCGGCGCCCGCGGTTTGAGTCCGTTTTAGTCGTGGTTCGACAGGCTCACCATGACAGTATTGAGGGGAACACTATTGTAGTGCGTGCCTTTAGGCGCGCTAATGGCGGGGTTGAAGCCCCGCGCTACATTCTGTCAACCCTGAGCTTGATGTCATCCTGAGCCCGTCGAAGGATGATGCCTTTTGTTGCTGTCATGGTTCGACAGGCTCACCACTCGACAGGCTCACCACTCGACAGGCTCACCACTCGACAGGCTCACCATGACACCCATAACCCATAACCTCGCACTCGTTGCCCTTCTTTTCAATTGACATAATTCCGTTAATTCACTACAAAATGCAACATCGTTCATGCTGTGGACGGATGGGTGATCCGGGTCGGCGCTCTATGGCGCAATCAACGCCATTGAGTGGCATATGTGTGGTGGGCATTTGGCTGAATTCTTGCCATCAAGCCACTGTTGTCCCCCTTTGGAGGGGGTAGGGGGGAGGTCGCCCATTGCCTGCTTTTTGTAACCCACAGAGCGGAGCTGTAGGTGGAAGGCTGTTTTTATGTGAATGAAAGAGTCCGTCGATATTGTGAGAGCTTTGAATAACAGCCATTTTCGTCATTTCGACCGAAGGGAGAAATCCATGTCCCGAATGCAATGAGGGATCTTTAGATTTCTCGTCGCTCACGCTCCTCGAAATGACATTTTTCAAATCTCTCGGGTTGGCTACGGTGGGACAGACAACAGCAGGTGGAGACCTGGCACATGTCATTGACAAGAAAGCCCCCCCGAAATGGTAAAAGAAGCTGTTATGCAAAGGTATCACTAATTTGAATGGGGCTGTGAGCTATTTATGAAAAGTATTTTGAAGCGGTTGAGAGATGGAGAGCAGCGCGCCAATCTTCAGTCGGACATGACGGACCGGCTTTTGATGTTGGCAGGGCGTCAAGCCGCATGGCAATTGCAACATCGCCATCGCATCAATACGTTTGAAGACATCGAGTTTCGTGTTTTCTCTCAATGGGGGGAAGACGGGATCATCGAGTGGATCCTGCAAAATCTCCCCGTCGAGCACAAGACATTCATTGAATTCGGCGTGGCGAATTACCGGGAAGCGAACACTCGTTTTTTGATTGAAAACCGAAACTGGAAGGGCTTCGTCATGGATGGAAGCGAGGCGAACATACAGGCTTTGCGTTCGGATAACCTTTACTGGCGGTTCGATCTGACGGCCGTTGCAAAGTTCATTACCCGCGAAAACATCAATCGCGTCATAGAGGAAAATGGTTTTTCCGGTCCCTTGGGCATCCTCAGCGTCGATATCGACGGCAATGATTACTGGGTGCTGGAATCGATCGATTGCGTCGATCCCGGAATCGTCATTTGCGAATACAATCCGATTCTGGGAGACAAATATCCCATCACGATCCCCTATGAACCATCCTTCAGCCGTCTCGCGGCGCACTCCTCCGGGTTGTATTTCGGCGCATCTATTGCTGCCATCAAATCGCTCATGGCACGCAAGGGATATGGATTTCTTGGAAGTAACTCGAACGGAATCAATGCGTTTTTTGCCCGCAATGATCTTTTGTGCCACTTGGCCCCCCTCATTGCCGACCGTAAGGCCTATCCTTCCCTGCACAGGGATTCACTTGACGAAGAGGGAAGACTTACATTTGCGGGGGGGATAAAGCGATTCAATCTCATCAAGCATCTGCCCGTCATTCGCGTGGATACTGGCCAAGAGGTGATCCTAAAAGACCTGGGACTGCCGTACAGTCCGGCGTGGCTGTCCGGCATGTCGGCCCTTCCGCGAGTTCCCCGTGAACCCCACATTTCGAAAGGCAATTCCGGATCATGAATGCATTAATTTTCGGAGCGGGCGGGCAGGATGGTTTCTATTTGCGGCAGCTTTGCAACGAACTCGGAATCGCGTCGGTCGGAATTTCAATGTTTCCCGAAACCGGGTGCATCCAGGGGGATATATCCGATTACACCCAAGTCGAAGGGTGGGTGAAGCAATATCGGCCGACATATCTTTTCCATCTTGCGGCCAATTCGACGACGAATCATCAGGCGCTTTTTGAAAATCACAACGCCATCTCTACCGGAACCCTCAATGTTCTTGAGTGCGTCAGACGGCACAGTCCCGGCACCCATGTCTTCATTACCGGCAGTGGCGTTCAGTTCAGGAATGTCGGTCAACCCATCTCCGAACACGATGAATTCGAGGCCGGCAGCGCCTATGCGGTTTCGAGAATTCAATCCGTTTATGCCGCTCGCTATTATCGGACACTGGGTGTTCGTGCCTATGTCGGTTACCTCTTTCACCACGAGAGCCCGCGCCGAACGGACGATCACGTGGCTAAAATGATCTCTTCCGCGGTTCGCCGCATTGCCCGGGGAAGCACCGAGAAAATCCGTTTGGGCGATATGTCGGTCCGCAAGGAATGGGCCTTTGCCGGAGACATCGTGCACGGAATCTTCACCCTGGTGAATCAGGGAACGGTCTTCGAGGCGACCATCGGCACCGGTCAGGCCTATTCAATACAAGATTGGTTGGAACAATGCTTTCGCATCGTAGGGAAGGATTGGCGGGAACATGTGGATTTGGAACGGCCGTTTACCCCGGAGTACTCTTGTCTCGTTTCCAATCCGAAGACGATCCGTTCTTTGGGATGGGTTCCGAAAATGGATTTCCCGGGGCTGGCTTCATTGATGATGAGCGTTTAGGCGAATCATGCTCTCTTAATAAATACTTGTTCATGGGGAGGTTAACGTGCATTTGATCCATAGAACGACTTGTCGCGTATGCGGATCCCCGGTCCTTACGCCGGTTATCCATCTGGGGGAGCAATACCTGCAGGGATCTTTCGTCAAACCGGGCAAGGAAATCCCACCGACCCGGAAAATTCCGATGTCGCTGGTGCGCTGCGATCCCATGCGGGACGAGCGCGCCTGCGGGCTGCTGCAAATGGAACATTCCGTTCCCCCCGACATTCTGTATTCCGCATATTGGTACCGTTCCGGGACGAACAACACCATGCGGGAACATTTGCGCGGCATTGCTGTGGATGCCGCGGAAATTTCCGGCCGAACATCGGGAAGCATCTTGGATATCGGATGCAACGACGGGACGCTGTTGAGCTATTATCCGGATAGTTTTGAAAAGTATGGGATCGACCCCTCGGATGTGGCCCACGAGATCTCGAACCAAGTCCGGTTCGTTCAAGACATCTTCCCATCCGAGGAGCTCATGACCCTTCTGGCGGGGCGCAAGTTGGATATCATCCATTCGATCGCCATGTTCTACGATCTGGAGGACCCAATCGCCTTTACAAAAGGGATCAAGGAAATCCTCGGTCCGGAAGGCATCTGGATTTTCGAGATGTCGTACATGCCGACGATGTTAAAGATGACCTCTTATGACACCATCTGTCATGAGCATCTTGAATATTACAGCCTTGCGGTCATCGAATTTATTCTGAAGCAGGCGGGGATGAAGATATTCAATGTTGCGCTCAATTCGATCAATGGGGGCAGCATTCGCTGTTATGCCACACATGTCAACAACTTCTCCTATAAGAAAGATCTCTTCATCGAGAATATCAAGAGAATGCGACAAGACGAATTCGATCTGGAGCTGGACACCGACAAACCCTACAAGCATTTCCAGGACAAGATCAATGTTCACCGGGAAGAGCTGATGGCTCTCCTCAAGAAGCTCAAGAAAGAGGGCAAAAAGATCCACGTCTATGGCGCTTCCACCAAGGGGAATACCATCCTGCAATGGTGCGGTATCGATAGCCGGATGATTGACGTGGCTGCCGAGCGTAACCCGGATAAGTATGGGGCCTTCACATTGGGGACGGATATTCCCATTGTAAGCGAAGCGGATTCGAGGGCGATGGCGCCGGATTACTATCTGGTCCTGCCCTGGCATTTCAAGAATGAGTTTGTCGAACGGGAGCGCGAAATGATCGACAAAGGCGTCGGTCTAATCTTCCCGCTGCCGACGATAGAAATTATCAAGAAATGACGCACCGTCTTTCCTTGGTCCGGGACAGGTGTCGGAGGCTGTGTGTCTCAGCTTAAACGGAACATTGTTGCCAATTTTGCCGGGAACATCTGGCAGGCTTTCATGGCGTTGGCGTTCATTCCGCTCTACATCAAATTCATGGGGATCGAATCCTATGGCTTGATCGGCGTTTTTGCCATGATCCAGGCCATGTTCGGCGTCTTGGACATGGGGTTGAGCACCACGTTGAATCGTGAAATGGCCAGCCTCTCGGCCTTGCCCGACCGGGGTCAGGAGATGCGCAATACGGTCCGGACGCTGGAGGTGATTTACTGGGGCGTGGCTCTTCTGGTCGGGATGGTCGTGGTGGCCATATCGCCGGGGGTGGCCCGCCACTGGCTGAATGCCGGAGCGTTGCCCTTTGAAACCGTCGCTCAGGCCGTGATGCTGATGGGATGTGCCGTGGCCCTCCAATGTCCGGCCAGCTTTTACTCCGGAGGGATTCGGGGACTTCAGCGGCACGTTCTGCTGAACGCGATCAACATCGGGATGGGCACGTTGCGCAGCGGCGGCGTCATCCTGGTTCTGTGGCTGATTTCCCCGACCATTCAGGCCTTCTTTTTGTGGCAGATCTCCATCGGGGCGCTCAATACCTTTCTTCTGGGATTTCTTCTCTGGCGCCGGCTCCCACGCAGCAGGCAAGGATCCGCTTTTGACGGTCGTCTTCTCATGGGCGTTTGGCGATTTACCGCGGGGATGACCGCTATCACTCTGTCGGCAATGCTCTTGACGCAGGTCGATAAAATAATCTTGACCAAGATGCTCAGTCTAGAAAAGTTCGGTTATTACACATTGGCCGGTGTCGTTGCCGGCGGACTGGGAATGATTATCGCCCCGATCGTGAACAGCGTATTCCCCCGTTTTACAGAACTTGCAACCCTGCGGGACGATCTTGCCTTGAAACACCTATACCATATCAGTACACAGCTCATGGCGTTGCTGATCCTGCCAGTCGCCGTGACGCTGGCCTTTTTCCCCCAGGAGGTTCTGCTTGCTTGGACGGGCAGCCTCAATACGGCGCAAAATACATCGCCCATCGTTCGCATCTTGATTATCGGCAGCGCCTTGAACGCCCTGATGTATTTGCCCTCTGCCCTGCAATTGGCTTACGGATGGACGGGCATAGGATTGAAGATCACATTGTTTCTCATTGTCGTTCTGGTGCCGACCATCATCATGCTGACTGGATATTTGGGTGCGGTCGGTGCTGCCTGGGCCTGGGTGTCGCTCAACGTCATTTACATGGCAATGGGGGTTCCGCTCACCCACCGGCGGTTGCTCAAGGGGGAAGCCCCGGCGTGGTTCCGTGACATCGCATATCCCTCGATCAGCGTGTTGGCCGTCGTCTTGGTCGGGCGCGCCATGTTTGACGGCTTCGCCTTGTCCACGACGGCTGCGTATCTTGTCGTCCCGGCTGTTTTTCTCTGCGCGCTGTTGAGCGCGGTGGCGTCGTCCCCTCTGATCCGGGGGCTGGTCCATATGAAACTACTCGGAGTGAGGTCAACATGATCAAATCGCTCGTCAAGAAGTCCCGATTTTATCCGGTCATTCACCGGTTCTACTCCCGGACAATGTGGTGGACGTACATTCTATCGGATCTCGCCCACACGTATGTCTTCAAATCCAAGATCGAAGCCGCGACGCCCTTCGGATTCAATCTGGTGTCGAGAAATTACGTTGCCAACCGCATGATGCTGAAGGGTGCGTTTGAGCAGGGCGAATTGGACATCTTCACGCGATGTCTGCGCACAGCGGACGTATTTATCGATATCGGCGCCAACATCGGATACTACACCTGTATCGCCCGCTCCCTATCCAAAGGTGCGGTTGCAGTCGAGCCGCAGCCTCAAAACCTCGAATGCCTGTATGAAAATCTCAGATGCAACGGCTGGTCGGATACGGAGGTTTACCCATTAGGGTTGAGCGACAAGCCCGGCTTGTTGACCCTGTATGGGGCGTCCGGTCCCAGCGCCTCCTTGGTCAGAGGGTGGGCGGGGTATTCCGATCGCTTCAAAAGGACGATTCCGGTCACCAGGATGGACCACGTGATCGGAGGCCGGTTCGAGGGCAAAAAACTGTTCATCAAGATCGATGTGGAAGGTGCAGAATACAACGTCCTGAAGGGAGCGGATAAAGTCTTGACCCTGTCGCCGCGCCCCACATGGTTTGTCGAGATTTGTTTGAATCAGTATCATCCGGGGGCTCTGAATCCGAATTACGCAGACACGTTTGACCTATTCTGGCAGCATGATTACGAGGTGCGGCTGGCCAATCCGGAATACCGGCTGATCACCCCTGCGGACATCCGGAAGTGGATTGCGGACGGACAAACCGATACGAATGAGGTCAACTATTTGTTTGTCCCCAAGGGGCTGAACGATTGAGGGGCCATGACAGACAATAGTATTCAAGCATCTGGCGGCAACATGGATCGTCCGATCCTATCCATCTGCATCGCAACCTACAACAGGGGAAATTTCATCACTGAAACCCTCGATTCAATCCTGCCCCAGATGGCGTCCGGCATGGAAGTCCTGGTTGTGGACGGCGCCTCTCCCGACAATACGCCGGAAGTGATGCAGCGCTACCTGTCGCATCACCCCGAAATTCGCTACTATCGGGAGAAGGAAAATTCCGGAGTTGACCGCGACTATGACAAAGCCGTCGGTTATGCGCGGGGAGACTATTGCTGGCTGATGTCGGATGATGACCTGCTGAAACCTGGTGCGGTCGAGCGCGTGCTCGCGGCCATCAACGACGGGGGGGATCTTATCGTCGTCAATTCGGAAATCTGGAATGCCGACTATTCCGAAAAGTTGCTGGAGCGCAGACTCGATCTGATCGCGGATGTCGAATATGGGAAGCGAGACCGGGAGAAATTTTTCTCAGCCACGGCAAATCAACTCGGCTTTATCGGGTGTGTCGTAGTCCGGCGCGGTTTCTGGCTTTTGCGCGATCGAGCAAGCTTTTACGGAAGTCTCTTCATTCATGTGGGGGTGATCTTCCAGTTGCCTGCATTCGAAAAAGTCCGAGTGATTGCCGAACCGCTCATTGCCATTCGTGACGGCAACGCCACATGGGCCGCACGCACGTTTGAAGTCTGGGCCGTGAAGTGGCCGGAATTGATCTGGTCGCTTCCTGATCTTTCCAACGAGGCCAGGCAGGCGGTGTGCCTTCGGGAGCAATGGCGACGGCTCAAGTTCCTGTTTTACCACCGGGCGATGGGAACTTACTCGCTGACGGAATTTCATAAGCATTTGTCCGCCAAGGCGAGAGGTCTGGATCGGGCTAAGGCCTATCTAACGGCCGTTTTTCCCGGAAAAACAGCGAACGTCATCGTTGTCTTGTATTACCTCTTGTTGAAGAGGTCCGCCCTCCTGCCCCTGTTCGATGTTCTGTGCAGCCGCTATGCAACATCCGCAAGCAGGTTCTTTGCACGGATCCTGGGTTTGAAAAGTCCTTGATGAACATTCGTTCATTCCCGTGAAAAGCCCCGTAGCGTGATGCAACCGACAACAAACCGCCCCAATGCAGCGCTTCCAAAAATTTCCGTCATCACCGCCGTCCGGAATGGGGAACCATTCATCGGGCAGACGTTAGACAGCGTTCTCGGACAGCGCTACGACCGCGTCGAGTATATTGTCATTGACGGAAAATCGACGGATGGAACGGTCGAGACGATCCGGTCCCGCGAGGCGGGCCTTGCATTATGGGTGAGTGAAAAAGATGGGGGCATTGCGGACGCTTTCAATAAAGGCGTCTCGTTTTCCACGGGAGATTACATCCTCATCCTCAATTCGGACGATGTGTTGGCGGGTCCGGAGGTCCTGACCGCAGTTGCCTGTAAAATCGTCGAGAACCGTTATCCCGCATTGTTCTACGGCGATTGCGACGTTCTGGACCGCAATTCGGGTTGTATCCTTTATCGCGCCAGTATCGAGTTCTCACGTCGTGGCCTGGGTCGGGGGCTGATGCTGCCGCACCCGAGCCTGTTTGCTCACCGCCTCTATTTCGAGAAGTACGGGGCGTTCGATCCCGATTTCAGGATCGCGATGGACTATGAATGGTTGCTCCGGGGTGGATTTGCGGAGCGGATCGTCCACGAGCCGTTTCTGGTGACGAATGTCCGCAACGGCGGAATGAGCACTCTCGACCAGCAGCGCGCGGTGAGCGAGATCGTATCGGCATTGAAAAAAAATGGACATCTTCGCTCAAAATGGGCGGAATTTGAACTGCGTGGGTATTTTCTGACACGCTCCCTTGCGCGGACTGCTCTGAACGGCATGGGACTCTATAGGATTTTCAATGAACTGAGGAAAAAACGATCAGGACGGAATTAAAGATTATGTTGATGGATCTATTGAAATATCGCCTTTTGCCTAAACTGAAACAGTTGAAGTACAACTATTCCGAAAATGCCAGCGTTTCCTATTCCCAATGCGGAGAGGATCTGATCATGCGGTATCTGCTCAAGGTATTGGGAATGGACAAGGTCAGCTATCTCGACGTCGGCGCCCACCATCCCACCTACTTGAGCAATACCTATCTGTTCTACAAAAGCGGGGGCAGAGGGGTGTGCGTCGAGCCGGATCCTGTCCTGTTCGAAGCATTCGGGAATAAACGTCCACAGGATGTCCACCTGAATTGCGGTGTGGGAACCTCTGCGGGGTGGGTTGATTTCTTCGTAATGAGCACGAGTACCCTGAGCACGTTCTCCAGGGAAGCAGCGGAGCGCTATCTGTCGTGCGGACAACAACGCATCATGAAAACCATCAAGATCGAACTGAGGGTGATCAATGAGATTCTTGAAAAGCATTTCGAACGATGTCCCAATCTTGTTTCTCTCGACGTCGAAGGGATGGACTATGAGATTCTGGACAGTTTCGATTTCCTGAAATACAGGCCGGAGGTTTTCTGCCTGGAGACACTGAGTTATAATGAAGACAAGACGGAAAAGAAACTGACGGAAATCATCGATCTGATGCACGAAAACGACTACCTGACGTACGCAGACACTTACGTTAATACGATTTTTGTCGATAAGGCCGCATGGGACGGCAGGCCATGAGAAAAAAGCTCATCAAGACGCTCGCCAGAAACTGGGTCATCGCTTTTCTTTATCCGCGGCCCCTGACGGGCATATTCTATCTGCCGCGCTTCATCCGCCACTATATAAAATACAAGCAAATGGCAGGGCCTCGGAAGGTCCTTTTGCGGGACATGCAGCCGTGTCTGGGCGACTGGAGTTCCCATACACCCGTTGACCAGCATTACTTTTATCAGGGCGCATGGCTTGCGAGGAGGCTTTTGAAGTCGATGCCCGTGCAACACGTGGACATCGGATCAAGCGCATTGACGATGAGTGTTCTGAGCGCATGGGTCGACACCGTTTTCGTGGACTATCGTCCCTTGAAATTGTCTCTGCGCGGTCTGACTTCGGTGGCTGGCGATATTTTGAATCTGCCCTTCGAGAGCGGCTCAGTATTTTCCGCCTCCTGCCTGCATGTTATCGAACATATCGGGCTCGGTCGCTATGGTGAACCGCTTGATCCACAGGGGAGCATCAAGGCCGCCCTCGAATTGCAGCGGATTCTTTGCCCGGGGGGAAGGTTGTTCCTCTCTTTGCCGATTGGACAAGAACGGGTCAATTTTAATGCGCACAGAGTCCATTCACCCGATTCGGTTGTCAACATGTTCCCGCTTCTGAAACTGGTCGATTTTTCCTATGTGGACGACGAGGGCAGATTCATGGAATATCGGCAACCGTCCGAAGCGACTGATCTGCAGTATGGCTGTGGCATGTTCGTGTTTAAAAAGCTATGAGTGGCCGTTTCGTCCTATCGGGCGCCCTTGACGCATGAAAATTCTCTGTGTCTTCGGCGAGCACAGCTACGGTGATCCCGCGCGTAGGCAAGGCTATGAATATGCGAACTTCATCCCCACCCTGCGACGGCTGGGGCATGAGATTGTTTTCTTCGAATCCCTGAACAAGGCCCTTTACGACGATTTTGCCGATCTCAATCGCTCTTTTTTAGCGGAAATCAAGCGGGAACAGCCTGAGGTAATCTTCTGCGTCCTCATGCATTACGAGCTGTGGATGGAGACGATCGAAATCGCAAGGGAAGTGAGCGGTGCGGCGATCGTCAACTGGGCGACCGATGATTCCTGGAAATACCGGCAGTTCTCCCGCCTGATTGCTCCCCATTTCGATCTCTACGCCACAACGTACGCCACGGCCCTGGAGAAGGCTCGGCAAGACGGTCTGGACAATTTCTACCTGACCCAGTGGGCTGCCGCCGGCGCATCTCTCCAGGAACCTCTGGCGTCCCGGGACTGTCGCTATGCGGTTTCTTTCGTCGGGACCTGCTACGGCGACCGTGCGGCATGGATCGATGGGCTCCGGAAAAAGGGGATAGAGGTTGCCTGCTTCGGCCACGGATGGCCGGGCGGCGCGGTTGCCGGGGATGAGATTCCGCGGATCATAAGAGAATCCGTGATCAGTCTGAATTTCGGGGACTCCGAGCGGGTTCTGGATGGCATGCGGCTTGCGCGAAGCCGTCAGATCAAGGCACGAATTTTCGAGGTTCCCGGTTGCGGCGGCTTTCTCATGACCCAGCCGGCTGACGATCTGGAGCGGTACTACACGCCGGGCCGGGAGATCGAGACCTTCGACGATCTCGACGATCTGGCCCGCAAGATTGGCCACTATTTAGCCCACCCGGAAGAACGCGATCGGATCGCCCTTGCCGGCCATGCCCGGACGAGGGCAGAGCACACTTACGAGATTCGTTTTTCCCGTCTGCTGGAGGAAGCGAACCGTTTGCGTAAACAGAAAACCGGCAGCGGGAAGATGATAATGCGAAGGGATTGGGCAAGGGCCTGGGAAGAATTTGGACGGTTGGAATTGCAGCATAAAACCAATGCCGGCTTACGCTTGCTCCGAGCGTTGCTGACGATCCCCTGCCGCCTGGTTTGGGGAAGGCAAAGGGGGCCGCGTGCGGCGCGGCGCATTCTTTTCGAACTGTCCTGGCGGTTGTGCGGTCATTCCACTTACACGGCGGCGGGTTGGCCAGGACGGATATTCTACAAGGAAAGTTAATCCGGTCAGGATAAATTGAATACTCTTGTCATAGGCGGGGCCGGGTTTATCGGCACACATCTGGTTTCCGAATTGCTGGCCACCGGCAGAACGGTCACGATTCTGGACAGGCGAACGGATGCACCCCCGGAATTGTCGCATGGCGCGGACTACGTTGCCGGAGACTTCGGCCAATGCCAGCTCATCCGGGAGCTGCTGTGCAATCATGAGGAAGTGATCCATCTGGCTTACACCTCCGTGCCGAAGACGTCCTTCGAGAATCCTTTTTCCGATCTGCTGGAAAACCTTCCTCCCACTGTGCAGTTGTTTGCCGAAACCGCTGAAAGCGGAAGAAAATTGCTGTTCGTGTCTTCGGGCGGGACGGTATACGGCGAAGCGGGCACGTTGCCGATCCGGGAGGATCATCCCACCAGGCCGATTTCCCCCTACGGGTTGACCAAACTGACGCTGGAGGGCTACGCCCATCTTTATGCGGTGACGCACGGTTTGAAATTTGTTTGTGTCCGGCCCGCCAATGCGTTCGGCCCGGGGCAGAAGCCGTTTACCGGCCAGGGCTTCATTGCCAGCGCCATGACGTCCATGATGCGAGGATTGCCGGTGACGGTATTTGGACAAAGGGGGACGGTGCGCGATTATATCTATGTCGGCGATCTCGCCGCCGGGATTGTCAGCGCCCTGGAAAAGGGACGTCCTTCGGAAATTTACAATCTTGGCTCTGGAGTGGGGCGAACGAATATGGATGTGATTGAAGCGATTACGCCGCTGTTGGAAGGATTGGCTTATAAGATTCGCATCGAGCATTTGCCCGAGCGTACTTTCGATGTCCGGGCGAATATTCTCGATTCAGGCAAATTGCACAAAGACACCGGCTGGAGCCCCACAACGCCGTTTGATAAAGGTCTGCTTCGCACCCGTGAATGGCTGAAAGATTTTCATGGATAACCCATCAATGTCCCAGGTTCAGCCAAGCAATGCGCCTCTGATTACCGTAGCCATGCCGATATTCAATGCGGGAAGCTGTCTCCGGCTTGCCGTGCTTTCGATTGTCCGGCAGACGTTCACCGACTGGGAACTGCTGATTATTGATGACGGCTCGACGGACAATGCGCTTCAGGATATTGACGATATACGGGATAAGCGAATCCGCATATTGAAAGATGGTGCAAACAAGGGGCTTGCAGCAAGGCTCAATGAAGCGATCGATTTGGCCCGCGGCCGGTATTTGGCGCGCATGGATCAGGATGACGTGTCTTATCCGGAGCGCTTCGCCCGGCAGGTCGAAGCGCTGGAAAAAGATCCGCGGCTGGATTTGGTTGCCGCCCATGCCGTTACGATTGACGGGGATCACCGATTGACGGGCCGGTTGCCGGCGGCGTCGCAAGGAGAAATTATCGCCAAACCCTGGCGCGGGTTTTACCTGCCCCACCCGACCTGGATGGGCAGGATCGAATGGTTCCGGAAATTCCGATACGCCGAGCCCGGGCCGTATTTTTGTGAAGACCAGGAATTGTTGTTGCGCAGCTATGAAGAGAGCAGTTTCGGTGTTATCGAAGAACCGTTGTTGGCCTACCGAATCCGGGGGAAGACGGCCCGGCGAAAGTTGATCAAAACCCGCTTGACGGTATTGCAGGTGCAATGGAGACATTTTTTGTCAAAGGGGCAGCTCTTTTTTGCCCTGATGGCGGTTTTGACGTTTGGCGGACGTTTGGCGTTGGATGTTTTGAGGCCGGTTTTTGGCGCCGCATATCCAATCATCAGAATCCCGGGAGAGGAAATATCTCAAACCTGGCGGAGTGTATTGAATCATATTCAGGAAGGCGCCGGTGATGCGAAGGTGATTTCCAGCGACCGGCAGTTGCGGGAACCCGCGCCGGGAATCCATCCCCTGGCAGGCAGGCGGATCGCCATGATCGCCACGGTCTCCTATCACCTGGTGAACCAGTTGGGATGCCAGGCGGAGTATTTTCGGGACATCGGAATGTCCGTCGTCCTGGTCTCGTCGGCGGGGCCGGAGATCGCCAAGATCCCGACAGGGCCGCGCCTGCGCTATGAGGTTATCGAGATTCCCCGGTCGCTTACGCCCGTGCCGGACCTCCTCGCCCTCGTCCGCCTGACGAAGTTCTTCCTCACGCGTCGTTTCGATCTTGTCCACTCCACGACGCCCAAGGCGGGCCTCCTCACGGCGCTTGCCGCTTTCATTGCGTGCGTCCCCGTGCGGCTGCACACCTTTACCGGTCAGCCCTGGGTGACGCTGCGAGGACCGCTGCGCTGGGCTTCCCGCTCGGCTGACCGGCTGATCGGCCTTCTCAACACGCGGTGCTACGCCGACAGCGGCAGCCAGGCGGCGTTTCTTGCGGCGGAGGGCATCCTTCCCGCGGAGAAGATATCCGTCATCGGCCACGGATCGCTTGCCGGCGTTGATATGAAACGCTTTGATCCCGGCCTCTGGACGGAGGATCGGAAGCGGGAGATCCGTCGGAGCCTCGGCATCGCTCCATCCGCGACGGTGATCGTCTTTGTGGGCCGCATCTCCCCCGACAAGGGCATCGCCGAGCTGATCGACGCCTTCAGGGGGCTGATGGAGGCGGGCCGCGACGTCGATCTTCTGCTCGTCGGGCCGCACGACCGCGAACGCGGGGGCGTCAGCGAGTTCGACCTGGACGATGCGCTGCAATGTCCGCGCATCCACTATTTGGGCTATGCGCCGGATCCCGAGCGGTGCCTTGCCGTCTCCGACATCTTCTGCCTGCCCAGCTACCGCGAAGGGTTCGGCACGGTCGCGATCGAGGCGGCCGCGATGGGCCTGCCCACGGTGGGAACGGCGATCTACGGGCTGACCGACGCCGTGGCGGACGGGGATACGGGCATCCTCGTTCCTCCCCGCGACGCCCGCGCCCTCGAAGGGGCCCTGCGGCGTCTGCTCGACCATCCCGATGAGCGCGCCCGGATGGGGGCTGCCGCCCGCCGCCGCTGTTTCGAGCGCTTCGAAACAAGCCGGGTCAACGCGCAGGTCGCGGCGGAATACCTGCGGATCCTGAAAAAGAAATGCCTGATCTGACGCTGCTGTTCAATCAACTTCTGGAAGGGGTTACCCGCTTCCGGGGCGTCCTGCTGTTTGCCGCCTGCGCCGGTCTGGGGGCCGCGGGCGCCTGGCTGATCGCCGGGATGCCGTTCCGCGAGCACCTGCTCGACGCGCCCAACGAGCGCAGCTCACACACGGAGCCCACGCCGCGGGGCGGCGGTGTGGGAATTCTTGCGGCCTTCATTGTGGCGGGGCTCACGCTCCGCATCCCCACAACCTTCCTCTTCGCCGGGATTCTCGTCTCCGCGGTCAGCTTCTACGGGGATTATTTCAGACTGTCGGTGCGCTTCCGTCTGGGCGTCCAACTGTTTTCGGCGCTGCTGCTCCTGCTGCCCATGCTGCCGCGCCTGAGCGCTCATTACAGCCTGTCCACCTATGGCTTTGCCCCGTACCTCTTCTTCCTGATCCTGCCGCTGATCTTCCTGTTTGTGATCGGGACGGCGAACTTCTACAACTTCATGGACGGGATCAACGGCATTGCGGGGGTGAGCGGGGCGATCGCCTTCGGCCTGATGGGCGTCAATGTCCTTCAGCGGTCCGGCGCGGACGACGTGCAGACGGGGCTTGCGCTGTTATCGATCTGCATCGCCCTGGCGTGTCTGGGCTATCTGCCCTTCAACCTGCCGCGCGCGCGGGTTTTCATGGGGGACGTGGGCAGCATTCTCCTGGGATTCGTCTTTGCCGCGCTGGTCGTGACGCTGGCGCGGAATTATCAGGAGATGGCCGGCTTGGCGGCGCTGCTCTTTCCCTTCTACGCGGACGAACTCACTACGATGGCCGTCCGCCTTCGGAACCGCGAAAATCTCGCGCAGCCCCACCGGCGCCACTTGTACCAGATCCTGGCGAATGAATTCGGCCTTGCCCACTGGAAAGTCACGCTGATCTACGGCGCGGCGCAGCTTGCCGTCGGCGCGGTTGTGCTCATCGCCTATCCTTTGGGGGCACTGCAGATTTTAATTTTTCTGACGGCCTGTTTTATCGCCTTTGCCCTGGTCAGCCTGCTGGTTCGCGGTCAAATCAGGGAAAAACGTTCCTGAAGGAGACGATTGGAGAATGAAAGCAGCAATCAGCGGGGCTGAAGCCCCGCACTAGTGTGCCCGGCATGGGCGCGAGCTATCAGAATGAAAGGAGTCTGACGGAGCCGACAGCGGCAACCGTAGCCGAACGGCAAGGTAGAACCCGTAAGGGGAAGCTGGAAGAAGCCGAAGGCAAACC
>Ga0209604_1001151_pt1 | contig 22258 bp, 18 predicted proteins | sample AD_UKC097_MetaG_FD_184405 | JGI IMG/M metagenome (GOLD analysis project Ga0209604, IMG submission 184405) | Active sludge microbial communities of municipal wastewater-treating anaerobic digesters from USA - AD_UKC097_MetaG (SPAdes) (version 2) | ecosystem: Engineered > Bioreactor > Anaerobic >... | reverse complement strand
TTTAATGACAAAAAATTCGAAATATCATTATTTGTGGCCGTAGGTAGCTTTTGGGGTCTTAGGGCAAGTGATATACTAAAACTTAAATGGGTCGATATCCTTGGTAAAAATGATTTTGTGTTGATCGAAAAGAAAACTGGCAAAAGACGTGAGATTAAAATTAATCCGCAATTAAAACAGCATATTAAGGAATGTTATGATTCCATAAGGCCGGAATCAGATGGACAACCTATCTTCCTGAGTCAAAAGAATACAACATATTCGATACAACGGCTGAATGCTATATTCAAAAACATTAAAACAAAATATAACCTGAATGTCACCAATTTTTCCACCCACAGCATGCGAAAAACTTTTGGACGCCAGGTTTTTAATAAAGCTGGCACCAATGCTGAAATGGCGTTAGTTAAATTAAGCCAGCTATTTAACCATTCTTCTGTTATTGTTACCCGAAGATATCTGGGAATCACACGGGACGAGCTATTACAAACATACGATGCTCTTACTTTTTAAAATGTAGGATATCTTATTTGTTTTTAACTTTATTGTTCAATTAGCCTTTATATAAATCTATTGTCATTACCAAAACTTTAACATATGCCAGCAAATACCAGGATTACATGTCCCAAATGTGGGCATGAATTCAATGTCGAGGATGTACTTGCCCAGCAAATTGAGGAAAAGTACCGGAATGAGATGAACAAAAGCATTTCAAAGATTCAGGAAGAATTTACGGAGAAGGAAAATGCCATTAAACAAAAAGAAACTGAAATCAGAGAACAGCAAGCAAACATTGATCATTTGGTGGCTGAGAAACTTAAAGAAGAATCTGTTAAAGCCACTAAACAGTTGAAGAACCAGTTCGAAAAACAGTATGAGCAACAGCTTAAAACCCTATCAGAGGAAGCAGAATATGCAAAAACAGAAATATCAAATCTGAAAACAGCTAAAATTGAAAATGAACAACTGAAAAGGAAGCTTAATGACCAGGAACAGGACCTTGCTTTAAAATATGAACAGACTCTGACTGATAAACTGAAACAAGAAACTGAAACCATACAAAAACGTGAATCAGAAAGAGTAGAACTGAAGATTAAAGAACGTGATGAATTGATCGGGTCCCTGAAAAAGCAGGTGGAAGAAATGAGCCGTAAGGCTGAACAAGGATCAATGCAGGTTCAGGGTGAGGTTCAGGAATTGGCTATCGAAGAAATCCTGAGGAATATGTTCCCTGTAGATTTGATAGAAGAAGTAGGTAAGGGTATAAAAGGTGCTGATGTAATTCACACAGTCAGGAACCGGTTTGGAGTTGATTGTGGCAAAATCTTATATGAAAGTAAAAGAACGAAGACATTTGTCAATGATTGGATCCCAAAATTGAAAGCTGATGCTCTGACAGTCAAAGCTGATGTTCTTGTTATAATTACAGAAGCCTTGCCGGAAGGGATTGAAAAAATTGGCCAGAAGGACGGGATCTGGATTTGTTCTTTTTTTGATTTTAAAGGTCTGGTGATTATTCTCAGGGAGAGTCTTTTAAAGATATCTGAAGCATTTTCTTCACAGACCAATAAGGGTGAAAAAATGCAAATGCTTTACGATTACCTGACAAGCAATGAGTTTATGATGCAGATAAGCGCAATTATCGAAGGCTTCTCAGATCTTCAAGATAGTTACATCAGGGAGAAACGTGCAATGGAACGGATTTGGAAGGAGCGTGAAAAGCAGCTTCAGAAAGTATTGCTGAATACAAATCATTTTATCGGATCAATCAAAGGAATTGCCGGTACTTCGATACCACAGCTAAAAGAAATTGGGCCAAAAGATAATATTCTTGAATTGCCAGAGAACGAGGCATGACAATTTCGAAATTAACTATTGAAATCAATATCCAGAAATTCATCCTGGTCGCAAACTTCCTGCCATAATTTTCTGGACATTATTTCATCATATTCTTCATCATCCAGAAGCCTCCAGGATACTCGGTTACTTTTTAGCATCAACTGACGTAATGTTATTATTTTATAACTTGAAAAGAAAAACAAACTGCAATATAAAAAACCTCTTTCAAGATGAACATCATTTAATCGTACAATATCAATTGTCCCCCCTTCAACGAAACTATAAATCTTATTCAGTTTTAGAACCTTTCCAGTTGTGCATATACAATCATTATCAATGTAGTGCCATGATGGACAAAAATAACATCCAAGACGTAACAATAATGACTTGAGTTTCATTTTCTGACTTAGAATGAAATACCTTGTTTTGTTACAAAATGTGTACATATTTTTATGTTTAGTGGGTATCCCCCGTTATCCCTCCCCCCCCTGGGGTATGCTATTTCTTAAGGAGGGGTGATACATAAATAAATACTTGACCTGAAAAAAATCTGGAAAAAATTCCGGCCCGATATATCTTTTGGGATGAAATTTTTTATAAAAAATTTCTGAAAAAATTTGAACTATCTACCGAAATCCTAAATGTGTAACTATGTGACTGTATTTTATCATTTGCAGCTAATGATTAACTTTAAGCCTTTTCAAATCCTTTTCTGATGATCGGCATTTATTGCAGGATAAGCAAACATAAAGCAGAAGGTAAAGATGTCTCAATTGAAACACAGTTGGAGCAAGGTATCGCTTTTGCCAAATCGGAGGGTCTCGAATATAAATCTTATATCGACAGAGCAATAAGTGGAACAAAGGATGACATTAAAGACAGGCCTGAATTTGCTTTACTGCTGGATTCCATTAATAAGGGAATTATAACGAAAGTATTTTGCTTCGATCAATCACGAATTGAGCGAAACAGCAGGATCTGGAATCTATTCGTTTATACGATGCAGAAAGCAAAATGCCAGTACTACCCAGGGGGGACATTTCTGGATCTTGATGTGCCTGCAAACAGGTTATTTACAGGAATTATATCACTTACAAATGAATTTTATTCAACATTAACAGGGCAAAAGGTCAAGTTAGCTCATTATAAAAATTCATTAAAAGGGAAGTCCCATGGTATCACTGCCTATGGTTACGTCCGGGACGAAAACGGATTATTAAAAATTCATGAAGAACAAGCAAAGGTTATAAGAAGAATTTTTAAAATGTCAGGTGATGGAATAGGTGTTTATACTATCGCAAAGAAACTTAACGAAGAAGGCATTCCGACTAAATTTAATAATTACACAGGTCTATTTAAAAGACGGGACAAATATACCAACGAATACACATTTTTCAAAAAAGCAGATGTCAGATGGAGAGGGAATGTTGTATATCTGGTTCTTACAAATCAGATTTATAAAGGAATAAGGAAGTGGAATGGCGGGGAAAATGAAACAAAAGTCCCGGTAATAATTGATGAAACTATCTGGGATACTGTAAATAAAAATCTGGAAGAGAATAGAAAGAAACCCGGTAAACGGGATGAATACCATTATTTATTAAATGGTTTAGTTTTTTGTGGGATTTGCGGAAAGGAATATAGAGGCAAAAAAAGACTGAAAGGCAGAGACAACGCATACAAGTGTAAAAGCAAGCTCAGAGATCCAAACAGTTGTACTTCAAGGGCATTAAGTATTCCCAAACTGGAAACATTTATAATTAAACACCTTTTTATATCGAAAGATCTACAGAAATTTCTGGCTGGCCAGTCAGAGAACAAAGCTGAGACAGACAATTTAAACAAAAAACTTGCTGCCCTGAAGAAGGAGATTGAATCTTTTAAAAAAGCAGAGAAAAAAGCATACGATCGGCTCTTAGATCCGGAATATGAAGACGATGAAGAAATTAAAGAAAGACTAAGAACAATAAAAAAGAAAATACAGGACCATGACCAAAACATTGAAATTATAGAGAATAAGCTTATTGAAAGAGATACTAAAAGCCGTGTGGCAAGAATAAACAATGTCATTGGGCAATATAACCTTGTGTCAGGATTTGAGGAAACAAAGAAGCTTGTTCATGCCCTAATCAAAAAAATTACTATCAAACATAATACTAAAGAAAACGGGAAAGGTGGATATTTCATAGTGAATATTGAATATAAAGGATTTGATGAAAGTATTACGTTTATGACGGACTGGAATGCATTAAAATGGTATCAGTTGGGGTATTACCGTTCACGTGCAATTACAAAAGAAGATATGCAAGATGATATAGATCTATTAAAATATTTTATTAAAGCGAGTGGCAAGAAGATTGAAGTGCCGAAGGATTTTGTGGGTTTTGAGGCTTATGGGGGTGGAAAAGGGGATTCAATAATCGTGTTGAATCAAGATGAACTAATTTACTTTGATTGACTGCTACCTTAATTATCCGTAAGAACATGTTTCTCCGGTGGATGGTCAGAGATGATGACCGTGGTGTTGATTTTGGCCTGTGGCATTCCATCACTCCCTCAGTGCTCTCCTGTCCCCTGGATGTGCATTCAGGGAATGTGGCCCGCAAGCTGGGTTTGCTTACGCGAAAACAGAGTGATGCAAAGGCAGTGGCAGAGCTCGATGCCAGGCTGCGGGAGATGGATCCGGCTGACCCCGTAAAATATGATTACGCGCTGTTCGGGCTTGGTGTATTCGAAAAATGGTAAATATACATACGGTTTATTCCCGATAGAGGCAGCATGCCGGCAGGCTGTTATAGACCTCTTCAGGCGCCTTGTATTTCCCATTGTCATGACCAGCCTTTGCAATCGCCTTTTGAACAGTCTCCAGGGAGGTAAGGGATTTGTTGAATGCCAGGTGCAGTATTTTATTCTCAAGACTCCACGAGGCTGATTCAACACCTTTAACAGACATGGCAGTTGTTTCGATCCTCTCCTTGCACATCTCGCAGAGCCCCTCCACCCTGAATTCGGCATGGCTTGTGCCGGCAGCCTGTTTGAAACCGGTGGTGGCTGTCGTAACGTGATCATGGTCTGCGCCTTCTGTATCCATGTCGGCGCTGCCTGTTCCGGACATTGTCCCGTGATCATGGCCTGCAGAAGCAGCTCCCCCTGACGGATTCATCATGCTGGGCTTGCCCTCCAGCTGGGCCGCGGCATCTACGCTGAATGTCCCGTTGGTAACTAGCACTTCACCTTCAGTCAATCCTGCTTTTATAACCCATCCATCAATGAGTGAAGGCCCGAGGGTGACCTCGCGCATCCTGAAAACCGGCTCATCGCTTCCCGGCTGCTTTACATAAACAACAGACCGCACACCGGTCCAGAGGACTGCTGACCGTGGTATTACAAGCTCGTTGCCGTATCCGGAGAGGGCAGACTGCACAACGCCTGTGGCAAACATCTCAGGCTTAAGCCTTCCTGACCGGTTATCTGCCTCCACCCGTACCTTTGCAACCCGTGTTACAGGATCGATCACCGGATCAATAAAGGCTATGGTACCGGTAAACTCAGTTCCGGGATATGCCTTAAGCATGAACTTCATTTTATCATTTTTCCTGAGGAACTGCAGATCACTCTCATACGCGTCAAACATTACCCAGACTTTTGACAGATTGGCTATCCTGTAAAGAATTGTGCCACGTGATACATAATCGCCTTCATTGACCAGTCTTTCCATCACCACTCCGGTGGTATTTGAGACTATCTCCAGTGTTGGCCGTACTGTGCCGGAGGTTTCAATTGCTGCTATCTGTTCATCAGTGAGTTTCCACTGGCGCAGTTTCTCCTTCGCCGCTTCATAGATTGCCGGCTGGATCGACTTTGTTTTTGCCGCTTCGAGCAGTTCCTGCTGTGCTGTAATGACCTCCGGGGAGTAGATTCTTGCCAGTGTCTGACCCATTTCTATTGTCTCACCTGTGAAGCTTGCATACAGTTGTTCAATCCTGCCTGACAGATGAGACACCTGGTTCTGAAGCTGCCGCTCGTCAACCTGCACCTTGCCGTAGAGGCGGACCTCACGGGTCGGTTTCTGCCGTGAGACCACCGTAGTCTCTATCCTGGCAAGCATGGCTGCCTCTTCGGTCATTTGAATTGCGTCCGGATCAATTGAAGCAGATCCCCCCTGCACCAATGGGATGAGGTCCATGGCACATATAGGACATTTCCCTGGTTCCTCCATCCTGATCTGTGGATGCATCGAGCATGTCCAGATGGTGGCAGCATATTCCTCAACAGGGGATCCGTTTGTTTCTGTTTTTACTTTCGACGGATGAAAAACCAGCCATCCTATGAAAATTCCTGCCAGCAGTATGATTGTGAAACTCAAATACCTGTTGGCTATTATTCCGGTCAGTTTATTCTTTTTCATTGCTTGAATTTTGAGATGTTGGTTCTGAAGCCATCAGCTGGTTAAGCCTGGCAACTGCAATATTCCGGTCTGCAACTGCGTCAACCATGCCCAGGTGATAGTCAAGGGTCTGTTGCTGCAGTCTCAGGACATCGGTGAGGTCAGCCGTAGCGGCTGAATAGCCCTTCAATACCAGGTCAAGCGACCTGGAGGCAAGGGTGAACTGTGTCTGGTAAAGTTCTCTGCGGCTTTGTGCGTCGTCGTACATCCGGAGGGCTTCATAATAGTCAGTCTGCAGGCCGGTGGCCGTCGCCCTGCGGTTGAGTGATGCCGCATTCTGCATCAGTGAAGCCTCCTCGCGCATTGCCCTGTATTTCTTCCTGTATATTGGCAGGGTGATGCTTATCATTGGCATAATCATGTCGCGGCCGTTCATCTCCGATGCTGACATGGCACTTCTGCCTATGGGTGCATAGCTCACTCCCAGTCCGGTCATGGGTAGCCCCATTCCTTTCGCCATTCTTTCGCGGGCTTCCCATGCCTTCTTTTCGTAATCAATCATGGCAAGCATGGGGTTCCTGGCGTCAATGGAGTCGGGGAGAAGGGCAAGAGGTATGTCTGGTATATCCTCAGTGACCTCTTCTGTTGTAAAAACCGGTACCCGGGGCGGCCTGTCAAGATAACCGTTGAAGCGCGCTACAAGTGATCCTTCCCTGTTTTTCAGCAGGTTTATTTTATTCTTTAGTTCAGCAACCTCGATCTGGATCCTGTAGAGATCAGCCAGTCCTGATCCTGAGGTGGCTCCCATGTTGCCCATCGCCCCTGATGACCCTGAAGCCATGCCCATGCCTGCTGCAGTAGCGCTGCCCGACAGGGAAGAGCTGCCCGACCCGGAGATGCCGCCTGCCGCAGAAGCGGGGCCGGCTCCCATTCCGCTCATGGACGATTTAGATCCCGTTGAGTTCATACCGGATGCCGAACCCATTGTCCCCTGGCTGCCAGGCAAGTTCCTGATCATGGCATTGCCGGATGAACCTGAAGCTCCCATTGAACCTGATGTTCCGCTGCTGACTGCCTGTGACACTTCTCCTGGCGACGCCCTGAATCTTGCCAGTGCAATCTGTTCTATGGAATTCAGGATATCAACATTCTCTTCCGCAACAGATATCTCTTTCCTGACTTTGTAGAGTTCATACCATGTGCTCTGCACCTCATAATAAACCATCAGTTTAGTGCTCCGGAACTCCTCATAGCGTGCACTGGCCATCAGGCTCATCTCGTCTTTCGCATTCCTGAGAACGCCAAACCACGGGAACATCTGCATGAGTTGCAGCTCCGCATACTGTCTCCCGCTGACCAGCTCCATCGGCATGAGGAAAATGCCAGCACTCAGTTCCGGGTCTGGCAGGCTGCCTGCCTGCGGAATCTTCCTGAGTGAAGCCTGGTATTCCACCAGTTTTTGCATCACCAGCGGATTGTTCTTAGCTGCCGTCTCCAGGTAAAACAGGAGCGAGTCAGGATAAGCAGGGTCAACTGCGGCCTCAGCCCGGTGCAGTTTGCCTTCCGTCTCAGAGTAATTACTGTAATCTACTGTCTCTTGTGAGCCGGGCTGCGAGTCAGAGTGATTACTGTCACCTGCTACCGCATTGCTGCCTCTCACAATGAGGAGAAAAAGGATAATATAAATTATTGATTTCTTCATTCTTCCTGGTCTTTATCATTTGTATTTATAGCTTTCCGTGCTGCGCGGGTGACTGCTCCTTCCCTCCAGATGGCCTGGAAGAGCGGTACAACAAAAACGGTCATCACCTGTATTACCATCCCTCCAAAGGCAGGGATGGCCATCGGGGCCATGATATCTGCCCCTTTACCAGTTGAGGAGAGTACCGGAAGCAGTGCAATTACAGTCACCGCGGTGGTCATCATCGCAGGACGGACCCGCTTTTTACCTGCCGTGACGACAGCCTCGCGGACATCCTTCACCGTTGCCGGTTTCAACTCTTCAAATACCTGGTGGATGTATGTCCCCATTATGACCCCGTCATTGGTGGCAATACCGAAGAGAGCAATGAATCCTACCCATACCGCAACACTGAGGTTAACAGGATGCATCTGGAACATTTCCCTGAGATTCTGGCCGGCCACGGAAAAGTTCATGAACCAGTCCTGCCCGTAAAGCCATAGCATGATAAATCCTCCGGAAAATGCCACAAAGACGCCCGAAAAATGGATCAGCGATGCTGTTACCGTCCGGAATTGGAAATAGAGTAACAACAGGATTACCAGCAGGCTCACCGGGATGACTATGGCAAGTCTTTTTGTTGCCCTGATCTGGTGCTCGTAGTTGCCTGCAAATTTGTATGTTACCCCAAACGGGAGGGTTAGTTCACCTGAACTTATCTTCTCCTTTAGAATCCTGTCGGCTTCCTGGACCACATCCACCTCTGAGCCCCCTTCTGTCTTATCGAAGATGACATAACCTACCAGGAAGGTGTCTTCGCTTTTGATCATCTGTGCCCCGCGGGTGTAGTCAACATCGGCAATTTCACCAAGGGGGACCTGGACACCGTTCATGGCCGGGATGAGTATCCGTTTTATTGCTTCAGGACTGTCACGCAGTTCCCGTGCGTACCTCACCCTGATGGGGAACCGTTCCCGCCCTTCCACAGACGTTGAGAGTGTCATGCCTCCCACAGCTGTCTCAACCACCTCCTGGAAATCAGCTATCTTGATGCCGTACCTGGCCATTGCTTCCCGGTCAGGTTTGATCTCAATATACGGTGCTCCCACGGCACGGTCATAAAAGACAGTGGAGGGCTTGATTGAAGGAACGTTCTTCAGGGCTGTCTCCAGCTTCAGACCTGCTTCTTCAATCGATTCCAGGTCAGGACCGTAGACTTTCATTCCCATTGGCGCCCTCATACCTGTGGAGAGCATCACAAGGCGGGTTTCGATAGGCTGTAGTTTTGGCGCTGAAGTCAACCCGGGTACGTTGGTAACTTTGACAATCTCATCCCAGATATCCTGGGGATTTTTTATCTCCGGGCGCCATTGCCGGAAGTAATCGCCTCTTCTGTCAGGAATGAGGCTGTCAGCAGGTATTACTCTGAATCCATCTTCTTCGGGATTGTATGTTTCCCCGCCGGCCAGGATAAAATTTCCCTTTCTGTCGGTTCTAAACCTCATCCTGTGGCCGTTCTCATCGAGAATGTATTCGGGTCTGTAGTTTATTGTGTTCTCAAACATCTGCACCGGAGCCGGGTCAAGGGCTGAGTTGACCCTTCCCCATTTCCCGACAGCCTGCTCAACCTCCGGGATAGCGGCAAGCCGCCTGTCGAGTGTCTCGATATAGTCAAGATTCTGCTCTATCCCTGTATGTGGCATGCTTGTAGGCATAAGCAGGAACGAGCCTTCATTAAGTGAAGGCATAAACTCCTTCCCAGTTCCGGGAAACAGACGCACTGCAGCCTGCCATGCACCCGTCTGACGGAAGCTCTTCCAGCCTGCAAGCTCCAGTGAACGCGGGATAAAGCCAAGAATTTTATCAGAACCCTGCCATACCATCAGCCCGAAGAGGATGGTTCCGGCGGGGATAAGAAGAAATTTCCATTTGTTTGCCAGGGCCCATCTCAGAATTTGCTCATAATAGTGTACCATTGACATCAGGGCCAGAAGTATGACCCCGACTATCCCGGCAACAAATAAAAAGTTGGCCGGGAGGCTGTTATGGGCACCCAGAGGAAGCCATTCACCGGCCAGGAACCAGGTTGCAAACAGAACAGTGATCAATATATTTATTCTGCCTGGCCATGCTTTATATCTTTCACTCCACCTCCGCTCAAAGATGTTGTTGATGCCGATGGCTGTCAGGACAAGTGCAGGCCATGCGTGCCAGACAGCAGTAAAAAGCAGTCCGGCAATGACCAGCGCTGCATTCCAGGTCACCCTGATTTTCTTCCTGTCAAATGAGACATTGAAAAAGATGTGCACCAGCGTTGGAAGAACCACAATGCCAAGGATAAAAGCGGAGACAAGGGCAAAGGTCTTCGTCCAGGCAAGCGGATGAAAGAGTTTGCCTTCCTGGGCCTGCATGGCAAACACCGGGAGGAAGCTGATAATTGTAGTGGCAATTGAAGTTACCACGGCAGCCCTGACCTCTGTTGTAGCACCGTAAATGACCTGCATCAGCTTTCGGCCCCGAATACCCCTGTTCTCAGGCATCTCCAGGTGCCGCAGGATATTTTCCACATCCACAATTCCTATGTCAACCATCACCCCGATGGCGATTGCTATTCCCGAGAGGGCAACAATGTTGGCATCGATCCCGAACAGTCGCATCAGTATAAAAGTCATCAGCACACCGATCGGCAGTAATCCTGCAACGATGAGTGAAGCCCGGAGATTCATCACGAGGACGATGATCACAATGATGCTGATCAGGATTTCATGCGAGAGGGCAGAGCCCAACGTGCCGATAGTCTCCCTTATCAGCCCTGTGCGGTCGTAAAAGGGAACCACCGTTACCTTTGACACGGTTCCGTCAGCGAGAGTCTTTTGTGGCAGGCCGGATTCAATCTCTTTGATTTTTTCCTTTACATTGTCTATCACCTCTACGGGATTTGACCCGTATCTGGCAAGAACAACTGCACCTACTGCCTCAGATCCTTCCTTGTCCAGTCCGCCTCGCCTGGGTGCAGGGCCAAAGGAGACCCGGGCAACGTCCTTTATGCGAACCGGAACGTTATTCCTTACAGCCACAACTGAGAGTTCAAGGTCACTCAGTTCCCTGATGTAGCCCAGCCCCCTGATAATGTATTCTGCCTTGTTTATCTCAACTGTTTCTGCCCCGATGTCCAGGTTGCTTTTCCTGACAGCGTCCATGACATCCATAACACTGACATTGTATGCCCTGAGGGCGTCAGGATCAAGATCAACCTGGTATTCTTTGACAAAACCGCCCACTGACGCAACTTCCGATACGCCGTCAGCCGTTGAAAGACTGTATTTTACATAAAAGTCCTGTATAGTCCTCAGCTCTGACGGGTCCCAACCTCCTGCAGGTTTTCCGGTCTTCGGGTCACGCCCTTCCAGGGTGTACCAGAATATTTGCCCGAGAGCAGTTGCGTCAGGGCCGAGGGTTGGGCTGACACCATCAGGAAGGGTACCGGGCGGAAGGGAGCTGAGTTTTTCAAGTATCCTTGAGCGGCTCCAGTAAAACTCGACATTATCCTTGAAAATGATGTAAATAAATGACATGCCGAACATTGATGTGCTGCGGATGGTCTCGACCCCGGGAATACCCAGCAGCGCCGTGGTAAGCGGATAGGTGATCTGGTCCTGTATATCCTTTGGCGACCGGCCCATCCACTCCGTGGCTACTATCTGCTGGTTCTCACCTATATCAGGGATGGCATCAACCGGTACCGGGCTGGAAGGAAGTATCCTTTTCCCGGAGTTGAAGGGCATGGTGACCAGTCCGCCGGTGATGAATGCTGCAAGGAGGATGAAGGTAATCAGCCTGTTCTCCAGAAAATACTTTACTAACCTGTTAAACATCGCGGGTTGATTTAAAAATTATGCCGGCAGGCCGGGAAAATGGCCTGCAGCCTGCCGGCCGAAAACATTAAAAGTTATTTGCTCCGGTCATAGTGGCAGCATGCCGGAAGCTTCTCATACACTTCATCCTTAGCCTTGTACTTCTCGGTATCATGACCCACGGCAGCCAGTTTCTTGCTGAGGGCATCCTTCCCGGTCTTTGCCGGATCATAGGTCGCGGTAAGCATCTGTGTTTTGGCATCCCAGGAAGCTGCTGTGGCACCTTCGGCACTTGCAGTCTTCTCTATCCTTGCCTTGCACATATCACACTTACCCCATACCTTGAAGGTCTCTGTCTTGGTTGCAGCCTGTTGGGCCTGAACCTGTTCCTGTGCTGAGGCAGTAAGGCCCATTGTAGCTGCAAACAGTGCGATGATAAAAAGTCTGATTGTTTTCATAGCATAATGATTTTAATGTAAATACATGTGTTATAATGGTATAATAGCAGCATAGCTGATGAATCACGGACTCATCAGCAGCCTGAAGAATGGATGGTATTATAACCGGAACTGGCAGATGACAGGGAGGTCAACTGCGGGATGTGAAAAGGTCGGAGGCGGGCCGGTATCAGAAAACTCTGAAACGGAAGTAAACAGGCTATTTGAAATTGCCTGTGCAAAGGCTACAGCAAGCAGATTAAATGTCTTTGGAGCTTCCGGAGCCTGGTAAGTGGAATTGATGGTGGTGTTGTCAACTCCGTAAAACGAAATTGTATTATCACAGCAATGACTGTCGAGGCTGTGTCCATGAACGGGACAATTTTCCTCAGATTCTTCCATACCGCAGGATGCAAACTCTCCGCTGAGCGATACCCTGGTGGCAACCGGAACGCCATGGCAGTAATGTCTTGCCACGGAGACATGCGCCACTGAAGCGACAGTAAGTAAAACAGTCAGTATGGATAATGCCTTTTTCACATTAAGAGAAACAATCCGTCCAGTCTAATGTTCTGCAAAAATGAAAAAAACCCTGATACTGGAAACTGTATCAATGATTCTTCAATGGTGGCGACGTTTTATGAAATCTAATTAAGGTTTGGATTAAATTTACCGTCAGGAATTTCTCAGAACTCACATAATGTAATGTCTTCAAGCCATTTCAAATTCAAACAATTTACTGTCAACCAGGAGCGGGCGGTGTTTAAGGTCACCACTGACAGCGTGCTTCTGGGAGCCTGGGCTGACATTGAGAGTGCCGGATCTGTACTGGATATCGGCACCGGCACAGGATTGCTGGCACTGATGGCAGCACAGCGTTCTGCTTCACGGATTGTTGCTATTGAGCCTGACTGTGACTCCTTCCTGCAGGCCGGAGTAAATATCGCTGGCAGCCCGTGGTCAGAGAGGATAACCCTGCTGAATACCTCTGTTCAGGATTACAATCCGGAGGGAGGCGCCGGGTTCGACGCCATCATAACCAATCCGCCGTATTTCATTGATTCGCTTGTCAATCCGGTAGAGGAGAAAGCCCGTGCACGTCACACAGTCACTCTAACCCAGGCTGACCTGTTGGAAGCTGCCGGGCGACTTCTGAATAAAGGTGGTTCTCTTCACCTGGTGCTGCCGGTATCCGAGGCAGAGAGGTTCCTCGTCCTGGCAGTATCCTGCGGATTTCACTGCAACAGGAGGATGTCTGTAAAGCCCATCCCGGGACAGCCGCCGTCGCGGATGCTGATGACCCTCAGCCAGGAGAAGGGCCCTTGCGCTGAGGAGGAAATTGTTATAGAAAAAGGAGGGAGACATAATTACTCAGATGAGTATGTCTCCCTCACTAAAGATTTTTATCTGAAATTCTGAACACCTGTTCCGGGTGCTGCCGCAACTGTTCCAGCCTGCTTCCGCATCTTTCACCAGCCGGTCAGGGCACACCTTCGCTGGAATCAGCCCGGCCAGTCCCTTTAATGGAATCAGCCCGGCCAAAACAGTTCTATTTTATCATCCTGTCAACCGGCAGGCCGTACTCCTCTTCCATCCTGATGCCGTTGGCCTCAAGCTCATCGAGGATAGGATTGTAAATCTCCGGTAGTATGGGCCTGTAAACTCCGTGAAGCAGTATCTTACCGGTAAGGATCATCTTGACAGCCATTGCTGCGGGTAATGCAACCGTACGGGCGATTGAGGTGTTGGTGGCAGGTGTGCCGAAGTCGAGCATCCTGGAGCTGATAACCTCACTTTTGCCGTCGTGGTATGTTGCCAGGAAGAGATGCTGCATCACAATCATGTCACGCTCGTTGTCATTCAGCCACATCTTCTTTATCATCAGGTCAGAAGTGATCTCGTACGGAGAGGTAACGGCATATCCCATGTCAGTGTCGCTGAACAGGCCCAGCCACTCCAGCGCCTCAAGCGACCTGTCGGTGGGGTTGAGTCCAGGCTTCTCCTTCAGTTCCTTCCTGAGGTCGTTGCCCGGTACTCCTGCCTTTTCCGCAACAAACTGTCTGAATGTCATCCCAGTATAATCTTTGTCGCCGTCGTCAATCAGGCCTGTTGCCTTCATCAGGTCAAGGGTCTCACACCATCCTTTGAAGCGGAAGGTGCCGCGGTACATGGTTTGTATTCCCTTCAGACCGTAAATGTCAATATAGCTTACAGAATCGCGATTGGGGTAAACCTCCAGGTCGCCTACTCCCGGGAAGGGATGTGTGAAGCGGTCCTTGAAGAGATCTATCGGCTCAATATTAATAATCTTGCCGTGTTTCAGGTATGTTGCTCCATTGCGGCTGGCAAGCACCACTCCCTTCGGGCTCCATGAGAACTTGTATCCCAGCGGGTTATTGGCGTCTTCCGGTGCCGGCAGGGCTCCGCAAAGCGAATAGAACTCCTCTATCTTTCCGCCTCTCTCCCTTACATTGTCAATGATGCGCATGGCTGACATATGGTCTATTCCCGGGTCAAGCCCTGCCTCGTTGAGGAAGATAACGCCTGCCTTCACAGCATCATCATGCAGTGCCTGCATTGCCGGTGAAACATATGATGTGGTCACCAGGGGCTTCCTGAATCTGAGGCAGAACTTCGCCACATCAACGTGGAACCTGTAAGGAAGCAGGCTGACGGTCAGATCACTGTCCCTGACCATGTCAGATAGCTTGTCCATGTCTTCCATGACCCAGGCTATTGATTTGCCGTTCCTGTGACCACCCAGCAGCCTGTCAGCTTTCTCTTTTGTCCTTGTTGCAATTATTACCTCAAAACCTTCCCCGAGCAGGTACTCAACCATTGGTTTTGACACCAGGCCGGCACCGAGAATAAGTACTTTTTTCATATACGTTCTGTTTTCAGAGTTTAATTTCCGGATTCCCGCAGGCTCTCTTTTTATGCCTTCCTCACAAAGGTAGTCAAACTCTTCCGGACTATTTATGATAAAAGTTATACTTAAGTTGCAGGAGATTTTTAATTTTGTTTCACCCTGCAGAGAGCAGGTGTCAAACCGCAAATGTCTCAGAAGCACAAATATGTCGAAACCCCGCTGATGAAGCAGTATTATGCTGTCAAGGCCAAACATCCTGACGCCATACTTCTTTTCAGGGTGGGCGACTTCTACGAGACCTTTGGCGAAGATGCCATCCGGGCATCGGAGATACTGGGAATCACCCTCACGAAGCGTGCCAATGGTTCTGCCAGCTCGGTGGAGCTGGCAGGGTTCCCTTTTCATGCGCTTGACACCTACCTGCCCCGTCTGGTCAGGGCGGGACAACGGGTTGCCATCTGCGAACAGCTCGAAGATCCGAAGCTGGCAAAGAAGATAGTCAAGCGCGGTATCACTGAGCTGATCACACCGGGAGTGTCATTCAGTGACAACGTGCTGAATCACAAGGAAAATAATTTCCTTGCGGCCATTCATATGGAAAAGCAGGCGGTGGGGGTGGCATTGCTCGACGTCTCCACCGGCGAGTTCTTTGTCTCCGAGGGAGATATGCCGCGTGTTGAGCAGATACTGAATAATTTCCAGCCGAAGGAGGTGCTCTTCGAGAAGCGGAAAACCGGGCTCTTCAATGAGCGTTTCGGAAGCCGGTTCTATACCTACAGGCTTGACGACTGGATTTTCACGCCCGATACCGCCAATGACAGGCTGCTGAAGCAATTTGGCACCACCTCGCTGAAGGGCTTTGGGATTCAGGGCATGACCAACGGCATCATCGCCGCAGGCGCCATTCTCTGGTACCTTGACATGACCCGCCATGAGAACCTGGGGCATATCAACCGCATCTCACGCATCGAGGAGGAGAAGTATGTCTGGCTTGACCGGTTCACTGTCCGTAACCTGGAGCTGTTCCATTCGCCCTTCGAGGGCGCAAAAACGCTTATAGAGATACTTGACCGTACCCTCTCGCCCATGGGCGGACGAATGATGAAGAGATGGATCTCCCTGCCGCTGAAGGATACGGCGGTGCTGGCTACCAGGCTTGACATCGTGGAATACCTTATGGGTCATCCCGAAATCAGGGAGGAGATTGATGGCCTCATCCTTGAGGTGGGCGACCTGGAGCGGCTTCTGAGCAAGGTGGCTGTGGGCAGGGTCTCCCCCCGCGAAGTGGCCCAGATAAGACGCGCCCTGACAGCCATCGGCACACTAAAGAGACTATGTGCATCCACGGAGTTCCAGCCACTTGTCTCCATGGCATCAGGGTTCGATCCCTGTCCTGAGCTGGCTGACGCCATCGGACGGACACTGACAGCCGAGCCGCCGGCAGCCGTCAGCAAGGGTCATGTCATCGCCGAAGGCTTATCACCTGACCTTGATGACCTCAGGGGGATTTATTACGGTGGCAAGGAATACCTTAACGACCTGCAGCAGAGGGAGAGCCTGCGCACGGGAATCAGCTCGCTGAAGATCAGTTATAACAATGTGTTCGGGTACTACATCGAAGTGCGCAATACACACAAGGATAAGGTGCCTGCCGACTGGATCCGCAAACAGACACTGGTGAGCGCTGAACGGTATATCACGGAAGAACTGAAGGAGTATGAAGAGAAGATCCTCGGGGCCGGAGAGAAGATACTTGAGCTTGAGACCTCGCTGTTCAATGACCTGGTGGAGTCAATAGGCCCGTATATTAACCTCATGCAGGCTGATGCCGCGTCGGTGGGGCGGCTCGATTGCCTGCGCTCGTTTGCAGTGATCTCGGATGAGTACGGATACACCAGGCCTGTGCTGGATGAGAGCCATGTTCTGGACATAAAGGAGGGCCGTCACCCGGTTATTGAAAGGCAACTGCCTCCGGATGACCCCTATGTTCCGAACGACGTGTGGCTTGATAACGACGATCAGCAGGTAATAATACTCACAGGGCCAAACATGTCAGGTAAATCTGCATTGCTGCGGCAGACGGCCCTGATAGTGATAATGGCACAGGCAGGATGCTTCGTGCCGGCAAAAGAGGCACGGATAGGCATCATAGACAAGATATTTACAAGGGTGGGGGCATCGGATAACCTCTCCCTGGGGGAGTCAACCTTTATGGTTGAGATGAACGAGGCTGCCAGCATACTCAATAACCTGTCAGACAGGAGCCTGGTGCTGCTTGATGAGATAGGCAGGGGCACAAGCACCTATGACGGCATCTCCATCGCCTGGGCCATGGTGGAGTATATCCACGAGTGCAGGCACAGGGCCAAGACGCTCTTCGCCACCCATTACCACGAGCTCAATGAGATGGAGAGCACCTTCAAAAGAGTGAGGAACTTCAATGTCTCCATAAGGGAGCTTGATAACAGGGTTATCTTCCTGCGCAAGCTGAAGAGGGGAGGGAGCGAGCACAGCTTCGGGATACATGTGGCACGTATGGCCGGCATGCCCAGGAGCGTTGTGGGTCGTGCTGATGAGATACTGAAGATGCTTGAGGAGGGCAGGGGCGGCACCAACCTGGGCAAGCCGGTGGAGGAGCTAGCCACCCACCGCGAGGGCTACCAGCTCAGCATCTACCAGCTTGATGACCCGGTGCTGAAACAGATACGGGATGAACTGCTGGGCCTTGATCTGGATAACCTCACACCCATGGAGGCCCTGAACAAATTGTACAATATCAGGAAATTGTTGAGATGATTGATCTGCATTTTATATGCCCACCCGGCATATTATTGCATGCACAGATCAGGTAAGATTTAGGTATTGTATTTTTGAAAAAAGTGTTATTTTTGCAGTCACAATTGCGGGAATAGCTCAGTTGGTAGAGCACGACCTTGCCAAGGTCGGGGCCGCGAGTTCGAGTCTCGTTTCCCGCTCAAAAGTAAGATGGCGCCTCAGATACGGGGCGCCATCAGTGATTATAAGAGGTGCCTTTGGCAGGCACCTTTCCTGAAGATGAGAAACGCCCGCAAAGGGCGTTCCTGGTATTATGCCGGCGGGCCCTTCAGGGTGCCGGTATATATAATTATGCAAGCAGCTATTTCACCGGACCCCAGTCGACCAGCACTCCGTCCCTGAAATAGAGATATTTCTGTGAATAGATCCACTCCTCCTCTACGCTGCGGTCAACATACATACGGTTTATCTGTATTGGTTTGCCCCAGCTGTCACGCGCCATATCGGAACTGATGCCTTTCCATACCTTGTGCTGATAGATAGGTTTGGCCAGGTTAAGGCCGTACTTTTCTGCCAGAGCCTGGAACCTGTCTGTCGGTACCTGCCTTGCCTGCACATCAGGCTCCGGCCGTACCGGCGCTGCTTCCTGCACGGGCTGCGCCACTGGCTGTGAAGTTGTCACCACCGGCAGTGCTGCAGTAAGCCTGTCAGATTTAACGTAACCCTCAATATCCCCCCAACGGATAAGGGTAAAGAGAGTATCTGCACTGATAGCCTCAACAATAGTTGCGTCGGGGATTACCTGTAACACCGAGGTAAGGTCATCCTTGTCGGCGAAAAGCCTTACGGCGCCTTTGGTTGCCAGTTTCTGCAGGTCCTGTGCCGTCAGCGAAAGGGCAGCAAATAACACAAATACAAAAAGTATAGCCTTTTTCATTTTCCTGGAATTTATCAGGTGATGCTCAAAAACCGTACCACCATTATTTTTTGTCATTATCAGGACATCACGAAGCTGAAGAACAGTCTTTTTTTACAATTTGGTCCCTGTGGAGGAGGTTTACTTTTTTCTTATTATCATCAGACCGTCCCTGAGGGGCAGAACTATTTTTTCAACCCTGTGGTCACTGCGGACCTTTTCATTGAACATCACCACACCCCTTGTCTGGGGGTCCTTCAGCGCCTCCGCTCCTTCAATCTTTCCTCCCCAGAGCACGTTGTCAGCAATGATGAATCCCCCCTTCCGCACCCTATCGAAGACAATGTCATAATAATCACAGTATTCACGTTTGTCGCCGTCAATGAAGACAAGGTCGAAGGTGTAGTCCAGTAACGGGATGACCTCCTGTGCCCTGCCCGTATGAAGTGTCACCCTGTCAGCCACGCCGGCAAGTGCGAAGTAGTGGGTGCTCATCTCGTTGAGCTCGTCATTCATCTCTATGGTATGCAATTGTCCGCCGCTCTTCAGCCCGCGTGCCAGGCAGATGGCGGAATAGCCGGTATAGGTTCCTATCTCCAGTATCTGTGTGGGATTTATCATGTATGAGAGCATCTCCAGGAACTTCCCCTGGATATGTCCTGAAACCATGTTTGGATTAACCACGTAGAGATGTGTCTGGCGGTAGAGTTCCTCCAGTACCTTATCCTCGGGGGTGCTGTGCTCCCTGATGTACTTGTCAAGATCTTTCTCCATTCTGCCTGTAGATTAGGGTTGAAAGGGAGTATCTGTCAAAGATGGCTTCTGCCGTGTCCGTCAGCTCCGCGGCGGTAACAGCATCTATCTTACGGAAGGTCTCTTCCATCGTGTCAATACGGTCAAAGATCAGGAGGCTTTTGCCGAGGCTGAGCATGAGGCTCTCGTGGTTCTCGTAAGCCCTGGCCAGGTAGCCCTTTATCTGGTTCTTTGCCCTTGACAGCTGCAGTATGCCCAGCGGCTGGTTTCGAAGCCTGTTGAGCTCGTTATGAATGAGCGCTATGCTCTTGCCCAGGTTACGATTGTCGGTGCCGAAATAGATGGTCACCAGGCCAGTGTCGGTGTAAGGATTGTATACTGATTCAACATTGTATGCATATCCGCGCTTTTCGCGAAGCGATAGGTTCAGGCGCGAGTTCATCCCCTGCCCGCCGAGGATATTGTTCAGCATGAATAGCCCCATCCTCCGTTTGTCATGCAGGTCGTATGCGATGTTACCTATGATGCAGTGGTTCTGCCACGTATCAGTTTTCTTTTCCGTGCTGACCGGCCTGTAGAGGTATTCTGACCTTTTTCTGCGTGTGTCATTTCCGGCAGGCACCTGGCTGAAAAATTTGTCAAACAGGGCAATGATCTGTTTCCCGCTGATGGCTCCCACGGAGCAGAAGACCATCTGGGAAGGTGAGTAGTTGCGTGCCATGAAGCGCCTGATGGAATCGCCGGTGATTGCCCGCACTGTGGCAGGCATGCCAAGAATACTTCTTCCTATAGGCTGGTCGGGGAAGACCATCTCCTCAAACTCATCAAAGATATATTCTGCCGGGTTGTCAAGGTATGAGTTGATCTCCTCTATGACAACCTCCTTCTCCTTTTCGATTTCGGCCGGGGGAAATGTGGAGGAGAATAGCAGGTCGGATATCAGTTCAACAGCCCTGGGGTAGTGTTCCTTCAGGAAGGAGGCGTGGATGGCTGTCTCCTCCTTGGTGGTATAGGCGTTGAGTTCGCCGCCCACATCCTCAAGCCGGCTGAGAATATGGTACGACTTCCTGTGGGTTGTCCCCTTGAAGAGCATATGCTCAATGAAGTGTGCCACGCCGTGTTCTTCGGGGAGCTCATCGCGTGAGCCGGCGTTGATGATAATGCCACAGTGTGCCACAGCGCTTGCTGTAGGAAGGTGTACCAGCCTGATGCCGTTGGCAAGAGTATGCAGTGTCAGATCCATGTTTTCAAGTAGAATGGACAAAGATAAGAAGGAATTCAGGTTTCAGTGCTATGGCTGCCCACTTCCGTTACGGGCTTGCTCCCGGGGCTCTTACAAAGTGAATTTCAGGTATTGCACAAAAAATATAAAAGCAGTATATTTGCCGTCCGAAATGGTACCATAGCTCAGTTGGTAGAGCAACGGACTGAAAATCCGTGTGTCCCCGGTTCGATTCCTGGTGGTACCACAAAATCAAATCCGAATCAGTTGATAATCAGCTAATTCGGATTTATTTTTTTGATTTTGTGCCAACCATTGTACAAACAGACCTGTAAAAACGACAATTTTACCCTTCCGGCGGAGACCCTCAACAATCACTCCGAATAAAGGACAGTCAGGCCCTTTTTTATAGTGTAAGAATATTCTTTGGTGCTCCCCTCTCTACTGCCCTTTTTTATAGTGTAAAAAAACTCTACTTCACTCTACTTTAGAACATGAACCTATCCGATAACCGGATACCTGGGGTGTTATGAAAACGCAATTATGCGTTCTCCTTTTAAGGGGCGGAAAACAATAAACCCCGGTGGTGTGCCAGGGTCTTTTAAGTCTACAAATTGGTTCAGGCGGATATTTCCTACATATTCATAGGTATCTTTTTTTATGTGTTGCATTCTGTCACATTATTATTTTTTTTCTCCCGTGTATGACCGTAAAAAAACCTTCCTCTCACGTGCGTAATGATTGCCGAATACGCATCCCCCTCACGTGCGTATGATATCAGAATACCCTTCCTCCTCACGTGCGTATGATATGGGAATACTCTTCATTGCTCACTTGCATACCCTGAAACCGTCTCTTTCATACATCCGGGTCCATTGCTCACGGTCAGACCCGAGAATGTAGTGAGTTTTCACCACTTCACCCGTCCCCCTCTTTATTACTCTGACGTTCATAAAATGACTGTCCGCCGGGTCCTCCGCAATGGTTACCATGAGGGGAGACCGGGGTTTAGTCATTGTTAGACTCAATCCCCCGGGGTTCAATCCTGATCCGGCCCTTTTGTTATTTTTTGTTCTTTTCAAATCAATACCTCCCTGTTATTTTCCTGTTATTTACAGGCAAAGTCCCTCATCCCTCCAAATATACCCGGGCCTCAACTCTAATGTATGGCATACTGTCAAAGAGTGCCGGTCGGGTCATTATCTTTTCAACTGCCCTCCGGGTGTTGTTCCTGGGGTTGAAATACTCATTCCTGATTGAGTGAGCAATCTCCCGGAGCTGAACCTCATCCGTGTCACAATACCACCGGCGAGACAACCTCTCATCCCGTAGTTTTTTAAACTTGCCGGGGTCGGTTTTCATTAACTCTTTCAGTCCCGAAACACAAAGAAACTTTGAGTCCGGTTTTTGCATTGAAATATCAACTCCAGTCACCGGGCAAATCTTAATGGGAATAGGGGGTGGCGGATTCTTACAGTCTAATAGAGGGTAAATTTCCGCCACTTCGCTAAAATGACCTGTTTTT
>Ga0209604_1001145_pt1 | contig 22300 bp, 14 predicted proteins | sample AD_UKC097_MetaG_FD_184405 | JGI IMG/M metagenome (GOLD analysis project Ga0209604, IMG submission 184405) | Active sludge microbial communities of municipal wastewater-treating anaerobic digesters from USA - AD_UKC097_MetaG (SPAdes) (version 2) | ecosystem: Engineered > Bioreactor > Anaerobic >... | reverse complement strand
GTGGAGGTGCGGGCCGGTGACGCGGCCGGTCGCGCCTGAGAGGCCGAGGCGCTCGCCGCGCGCGACGCGCTGGCCGGCCTTCACGTCGATCCGCGAGAGGTGCATGTACATCGAGAGGAGGCCGGCGCCGTGGTCGACGAAGACGTTCTTCCCGGCGAAGAAGTGATGGGCCGCGAGGACGACGAGCCCGCCCTCGGTTGCGAGGACAGGCGTCCCGACCTTGGCCCGGTAGTCGACGCCGCCGTGCGCGGAGCGGGGCTCGCCGTTGAAGAGGCGCCGCGTCCCGAAGTTGCGCGCGGGTGGCGCCTCGGCGAGCGGCGGCGCCAGCGGGAGGGAGAACGACGGGTTCGTCCGGAGGGAGAAGAGGGGGACGACCTGGCGGCGCTCGCGGGCGGCGCGGCGCCGGACCTTCTCCGAGACCCGAACGGTCCGCGGGTCGACACGGAGGCTTTCGGTCGCGTAGGGCGGCGGAAGCACGCGGACCGACGCGGTCTCCCGCGCTCCCGCGCGGTCGCGAAAGACGGGGAAGAGCGCCTCGCCCCGGTCGAGGTCGACCGGGTAGTAGCAGGCGCCGTCGCGCGGCTTCCAGGTCTCGTGCTCGTCCCCGCAGAGAACGATCCCCTTGCCCGGCCAGCGGACGACGCCTCCCGGGAGGACGTCGACGACGGGCGCGTCCGCATCGGCCGCGGGGACCGGGACGTGCGGAATCGGGGGTCGCTCGCCGAACGCCGGGGAGGCGAGGAGCGCGAGGGCGCCGGCGAGAACGGGGCCGGGGAGAAGGCCGCTCATGACTTCGCGATGAAGCCCCACGGCGAGGCCTGCCGGGCCGCGAGGTCGAAGACCCCGCGACGGGCCGCGTCGGCGCGGGCCGCGGGCCGCGCCACGGAGAGGAGCGTCTCGCGGTGCTCCCGCACGAGCCGCCGGACGGGCGCCCCGGCCGCGGCCTCCGCCAGGATCGGCCCGGACTCGAGCCCCATCTTCGCGAGCCAGGCCTCCCAGATCGCCTCCGCGACGGGCATCCCGCGGAACGTCACGTTCGGCATCGCGCGGAAGGCCCCCTCGAGCTTCTTCAGCTTCCGGGCGAGTTCGTCGGGGTCCTCGAGCGGCTCGGTCTCGAACGGCGTGTGCGGCTTCGGGATGAAGGCGTTGACGCTCGGGACGAGCGTTCCGAGGCGACCGCGCTTCCGCCCTTCCTCGAGCATCACGAGCCGGAGATCGTCGACCATCCGGACGAGGTCGTCCACGTCCTCCTCGGTCTCCCCGGGGAGGCCGACCTGCAGGTAGAGCTTCAGGTTCGCGAAGCCGGCCCGCGCGACGAGGCGCACCTTCTCGCGGAGCATCTCGTCGGTGACCTTCTTGTTGATCGCGCGCCGGAGCCGCTCGTTCCCGGCCTCCGGAGCGATCGCGAGCGACTTCTCTCCCTGCCGCGCGAGGACGTCGAGGAGCTCCTCGGAGATCGCGTCGATCTTGATCGAGGAGAGCGCGATGTGGAAGCCCATCCCCGAGAGCCCGCGGAGGATCGGGAGGATCTCGGGGTGGTCCGCGACGGCGGTCGCGATCAGCCCGACGCGGGAGGTGAGCGGGCGGCATCGCTCGGCCACGGCGAGGATCGAGGAGGCGGGAACGCGCACCTGCGGCGCCATTGCGTACGCGGCCCAGCAGAAGCGGCACATCTCGGAGCAGCCTCGGGCCACCTCGATCAGGAGCTTGTCGGAGAGCTCGGTGTGGGGCGTCAGAACCGTCGTGTGGGGCGGCTCGCGACCGGGCCCGTCGGCCGCGCGGAGCTGGTCGACGACGACCTTCCCGTCGTCGGCCGCCTCGGCCCGCTCGCCGTGCACCGCGGGGACGTAGAGGCCCTTCAGCCCGGCGAGCCGCTCGAGCGCGGCGCGTCGCGGCAGGTCGGCCCGGAGCGTCGCCGCGATCCCGGGGACGAGGCGTTCGCCGTCTCCCATCGCGAAGGCGTCGACGTACGGCGTCAGCGGGAGCGGGTTGATCCGGGCGCAGTCGCCGCCGACGAGAACGATCGGGTCGTCGCCTCCGCGGTCCTCCCGGAGGAGCGGGATGCGTGCGGCGGGGAGCATCCGGAGGAAGTGGACGTAGTCCATCTCCCACGAGACGGAGAAGGCGACGAGCGGAAAGGAGGCGAGCGGCTGCTCCCCCTCGAGCGTCCGCGGGCCGCGTCCGCCGAGCTCGGTCTCGTCGTAGAAGAAACGCTCGCAGGAAACGTCCTCCTCCCGGTTGAGGAGGCGATAGACCCACTGGAAGCCCAGGTTCGACATCCCGACCTCGTAGGAGTTCGGGAAGCCGAGCGCGACCCGGTGGCGCCCGCCGCGCGCGAAGGTCTCCGTCGCCCTCTCCGAGGAGAGGAGGCGGCGTCGGCGGTCGGCCTGGGGAACGGTGCGCTGCTTCACGTCGTCGGCATCCTGCGAGGACATCTCATGCTAACCCGGCGCTCCGACGGCCTCGCGAGAATGGTCCCGGGCCCGCGTCTCGCTCCCTTCCGGTACGATTCGGCACCCGCGCGGAAACCTTCGGGGCGCATTCGACGTTTCGGGGAGTGAGAGGGACGCCATGTACTACGTCATCGGCGCAGACGGACAGCAGTACGGACCGATCGACGAGGCCACCGTCCGCGGCTGGCTCGGAGAGGGGCGTGTCAACGCGACGAGCCTCTCGTTCAAGACGGGTGAAGCCCAGTGGATCCCGCTGCGCGATCGCCCCGAGCTGGGAGACGTCCTTGCGGCTCCGGTCGCCGCGGCGCCGCCCTACGCGCCCCCCGCCGGCCCGATGCCCGTGACGCCCGACGCGCCGAAGGACTGGCTCGTCACCCTTCTCCTCTCGATCTTCCTCGGCTCCTTCGGCGTCGACCGCTTCTACCTCGGCCACGTCGGGCTCGGCATCGGCAAGCTCCTGACGTTCGGAGGCTGCGGCATCTGGTGGCTCATCGACGTCATCCTGATCGCCCTCGGCAACGTCACCGACGCGAAGGGCCGCCCGCTCGTCAAGAGCTGAGGGGAGACGCGAGGCGCGCGGCGACGAACTCCGCCGCGCGCTCCTCGGCCCAGTAGCGGACCCGGAACGGGCTCGCCCCCGAGATGAAGCCGGTGTGCCCTCCCTGGCGCGTCCGGACGAGCCGGACGGCACCCGAGGCGCGCGCGGCGACGCGGTCGAGCGCCTCGCGGGGGAGGAACGGGTCGTCCTCGGCCGAGAGACAGAGCGTGGGCGTGGCGATGCGTCCGACCCAGCCGATCGCGCTCGACTCGTCGTAGTAGTGCTTCGCCCCGCGGAAGCCGTGGAGAGGGCCGGTGACCGCGTCGTCGAACTCGAAGAAGGTGCGCGCTCTCCGGAGCCGCCCGAGGTCGATCCGGGAGGCGAGGTCGGGATGCCGGCGAAGGAGCTGCCGCGCCTTCGTCCGCAGGCCCCGGAGGAACGTCGCGGTGTAGACGGGACCGAGCCCCGTCTCCAGCACGCGCGCGCCCGCCTCGAGGTCGAACGGGACCGAGATCGTCGACGCGGCGGCGACGAGCCGCTCTCCCGGGTGCTCGCCGAGCCACTTGAGGAGGACGTTCCCGCCGAGCGAGACGCCGATCGCCCCCAGGGCGATGCCCGGCTCGGCGGCGGCGAGCGTCCGGAGGAGGTGGTCGAGGTCCGCCGTCTCCCCCGAGTGGTAGAGGCGCCTCCCGCGGTTCGGCAGGTTCCGGCGGAGCGAGGGGAGGTCGCGCGCGCAGGAGCGGAAGTTCAGCGCGACCGCCCGGAGAGAGCGCCGCGCGAGGAGGGCGAGGAGCCCCTGCACGTAGACGGAGTGGGCGCTTCCCTCCAGCCCGTGGAGGAGGACGACGAGCGGCGCGCGGGACGGCCCGTCGAGCCGGTCGAGGACGAGCTCGTCGCCGTCCGGTGTCGCGAGCTTCTCGCGGCGCAGCGGTACGAGGAGACGCGGACGCGTGAGGCGGCCCCAGAACGTCTGGACATGCCTCTGCCCGAGCGCGGGGGCGGGGCGGAACGGCGGGAGCGGCTCTTCGTGGGTCATCGGCGGCGCGGCCTGGGGGCGCGAGTGTAGGCCCGGGACGCCCGGGCGGCTCCCGGCTAACATCCCGCCTCCATGCCGCGCCCGCCCCGCCTCGCCCCGATCCCGCTTTCGATGAAGGGCTCCGTCTACTCCGCCGTCCTCGACCGCCTCGCGGCCTGCCCCGGGGAGACCTATCCGCTGCACGTCGGCGACACGTACCTCGAGCCCGCCACGAGCTGTCGGATGGAGGACCTCGCCGTCGCGGAGCACCCGGGGATGCACCGGTACGCTCCGCCGCAGGGGATCCCGGCCCTCGTCGACGCGGTCGTCGAGCGGCTCCGCGCGCGAACGGGCGTCCCGCTCGAGCGGGCGAACGTCTTCGTCGCCGGAGGCGGCACCTCGGGCCTCGCCTGCGTCGTCGGGGCGATCGTCGCTCCGGAGGACGAGGTGGCGATCCTCGCCCCCCATTGGCCCCTGATCGAGGGGCACGTAAGGATGGCGGGCGGGGTCCCCGTCGACGTCCCCTTCTTCGGGGCCGTCGATTCGCGGGAGTCGGCGGTCGCCGCCGTCGAGACGGCGTTGACGCCACGGACCGTGGCGCTCTACGTGAACACGCCGAGCAACCCGACCGGGCACGTCGTCCCCCGCGCGTGGCTCGAGGGGCTCGTCGACCTCGCCCGCCGGCACGACCTCTGGCTCCTCTTCGACGAGGTCTACGAGGACTACGTCTACGAGGGAGAGCACGTGCCGGGCCTCTCGCTTGCGCCGGAGCGTTCCTTCGCCGTCCACTCCTGCTCGAAGGCGTACGGCATGGCGGGGAACCGGGTCGGCTGGGTCGCCGGCCCGGCCGCGCCCGTCGCCGAGGCGCTGAAGCTCTCGACGCACACGGTCTACGCCGCGCCGACCGCCGCCCAGCTCGCGGCCCTTCGGGTCCTCCGGGGCCCGGGCGACGCATGGGTCGAAAAGACCCGTGCGGCTTACGCCTCGGCCGGCGCCGCGGCCGCGGAGCGGCTCGGCGTCCCGCGGCCGCACGGCTCGACGTTCCTCTTCCTCGACGTCGCCCCACGCCTCGACGGGCGCGGGCTGACGGGGTTCCTGGAGGACGCGGCCGACCGCGGCCTCGCCGTCGCCCCCGGACCCAGCTTCGGGCCCTACCCGACGCACGTCCGGGTCTGCTACACGTCCGCGCCCCCCGACGTCGTCCGGCGCGGCATCGAGGTCCTCGCCGGGCTCGTGGGCCGCTGACGTCCTCCCCGGTGCTATCGTTCCCGCTCCGAACGGAAGGAGCGCGCACGATGGCGTCCGAAAGGGTCCGCGGGGCCGGAGCCGTCCCGGCGGACCGGGGAACGGCCCTCCTCGTGGTCGACGACAACGAGGTGAATCGGGACCTCTTGTCGCGCCGCCTCGTGGCCGCCGGTTTCGCCGTCGCGGGAGCCGCCTCGGGGCCCGAGGCCCTCACGGCGCTCGACGAGGGGCGCTTCGACCTCGTCCTCCTGGACGTGATGATGCCGGAGATGGACGGCCTCGAGGTGCTGCGCCGAATCCGCGCGCGCTTCGGCGTCGGCGAGCTCCCCGTCGTCATGGCGAGCGCCCTCGGCGACAGCCGGAGCCTCGTCGAGGCGCTCCGCCTGGGGGCGAACGACTACGTCACCAAGCCTCTCGACATGCAGGTCGTCCTCGCGCGCCTCGGCACGCAGCTCGCGCTCCGGAGGGCGACGGAGGATGTGACGCGCCTGGCGGCGCAGCTGCGTGCCGCGCAGGACCAGATATCCACCCTCCTCTCCACCGGGGGCGAGGCCTTCGCCGACTTCGGCCGCTGGGCCCGCTCGATGTCGTCCGGCGTGGCGGGGACGCTCGGGGCGCGGGAGATCTCGGTCTTCCTTCTCCAGGAGGAGGCCTTCGTCTCCGTGGAAGGGACGACCGCCGAAGCGCCCTCGCCCTCCGCGGTCGCGCTCCTGCCGGCGGGCGACGGCCTCTCCGTCGAAGGGGAGAGGGCCGTGGCCCCGGTCCGGGGGCCGCGCGGGGACCTCCTCGGCGCCGTCGTCGCGGACGGGAAGGGAGAGTGGGACGACGTCGAGCGCGGCCTCCTCCTCGGCTTCGCCCATCAGCTCGGCGGGGCGCTCGAGCTTCAGCGGATGAAGGAGCAGCTCGCGGCGGCGCGGCAGCGCTCCTCCCGGCTCGGCGGGACGACGCAGAGCCTCGAGATCCTCTACGTCTGCCCGACCTGCTCCCGCTGCTGGGGTCCGGAGGTGCGCGCGTGCGGGGCCGACGGCACCCCGCTGACCGAGCCGCGCGGCTTTCCGTACCGCGTCCTCGACCGCTACGCGCTCCGGTTCCTCCTGGGCGAAGGAGGGATGGGCGCCGTGTTCGAGGCGTACGACGAGAGGCTGGACCGCGTCGTCGCCCTGAAGGTCGTCAAGCCCGAGCACTTCCGGAACGCCACGGTGAGGCGCCGGTTCGTTCAGGAGGCGAACGCCATCGCCGCCATCCGCCATCCGAACGTCGTCGAGCTCCACGACTCCGGGGACCTCGGGGACGGCTCCATGTTCCTCGTCATGGAGCGCCTCCACGGCCGGGACCTCGCGGACCTCCACCGGTTCTCGGGCGCGGGGACGCCGGCGCAGGTGGCCTCTCTCCTCCGCCAGGGGGCGGCGGCGCTCGGCGCGGCCCACGGGGCGGGGATCGTCCACCGCGACGTCAAGCCCGAGAACGTCTTCCTCTCCCCGGCCCGCGACGGATTCCGCGTGAGGGTCCTCGACTTCGGCCTCGCCAAGAGGGTCGACGGGGACCGTCACCTGACGCAGAGCGGCCTCATCGTCGGGACCCCCGCCTGGATGCCGCCCGAGCAGATCTCCGGACGGGAGGTGGACGAGAGGGCCGACGTCTATTCCTTCGCCGCCGTCTGCTACCTCGCCCTGACGGGTCGGGGCGTCACGGTGGAGCGCGACCTCGACAAGGTCTTCGTCGACGTCGTGAGGAACCCGCCTCCGCCCGTCTCCGCGCTCGTCCCGGCGGCGCCAGCGGCGGTCGACGCGGCGTTTCGCGCCGCGCTCGCTAAGAAGCCCGAGGCGCGCCCGCGGGACGTCGTCGCCTGGGCCGCCGCGCTCGCCGCGGCGCTCGAGGGCCTCCCCTCGACCGGCCCCGGCTGGGTCTTCCCGGCGGGCAGCGGCCCCCCCGGCTCGCCCTCGGCGCCCACCCTCGTCACGCGCCCCCCCGCCTGATTCTGCTCGCCTCGCCGGGGGGCGCGCTCTCCGGGGGGCGCTGTTCGCCGCCCCCCGGACCCCCCGGGTTCGAGGTAGAGCACACTGTTCCCGGCCGGGCTGCTAGCCTCTCCGGGGGGCGCTGTTCGCCGCCCCCCGGACCCCCCGGGTTCGAGGTAGAGCACACTGTTCCCGGCCGGGCTGCTAGGATCGTCCCACCATGCACGTCGAGGTCCGAAAAAAGGGTGACGTCGTCGTCGCCGACCTGACCGGACGACTCGTGGGGGGGGTCGGGGACGAGATCCTTCGCGAGGTCGTGAACGAGCTCCTCGCCGAGGGGTGGAAGAAGATCCTCCTGAACCTCTCCGGGGTCCAGGTCGTCGACAGCGCCGGGATCGGCGAGCTCGTCGCGAGCCACAAGCTCTGCAACAAGCTCGGCGCCCAGCTCCGGCTCCTCCGGCTTCCGAAGCGGGTCAAGGAGACCCTCCACCTCGCGGCCCTCCTTCCCGTCTTCCACGTCTTCGAGGACGAGAAGGACGCCCTTCACGACCTGGCCGCCCCGGCCGAGCCCTCCGGCCGAGGCTGAACGGGCAAGCGCCCCGCCCCTCAGCGCGGCGTCGGAATCCGCCGGGCGGGGATGACGACCGGCGGCACCCCGGCATCCGCGAGCCGGGCGTTCCATGCCGCGACCCCGTCGATCAGCGTCCGGGTCGCGTCGCGGAGAGCCCCGTCCACCGTCTTCTTCAGCTCGGCCCAGTAGGCGAGGGCGCCCGCCGTCGGCGGAGCGTCGGCGCCGGAGGCGGCGCTGATCAGGCCGACGACCTGGTGGTCGAGCGCCGGGACGAAGTTGAGGACGTCCTGCGGGCTCTTCAGCTTCGGGTTGACGAGCTTCTCCTCGACGGCGAGGAGCCGCGCGTCGACCTCCTTCGCCGCGTCCAGCACCGAGGAACGGACCCGGGATCTCTTCGCGCGCTCCGCCAGGGTGGAGATCTGCTCCCGGGCGTCGCGCAGGTTGCGGACGGTGCCGTGGACGTGCGAGAGGGTGTCGTAGAGCTCGCCGAGGAAGGCGGCCTGCTTCGCGAGGTCCTCCTTCGTCTGCTTCACGGCGGGGTTGGGGAGGACCTCGAGGGGGACCGTCCGGGTCTCGCCGAACGCGGTGAGGCGGACGGTGTAGGTCCCGGGCAGGATGCGCGGCCCCGTGCTCGGTCCCCAGAGGACCGCCTTCGGGACGAGCGTCGGTCCGAGGGCGCGGAGGTCCCAGGCGAAGCGGTTGAGGCCGGCGGAGAGCTCGAGACGGTTCTCGAGCGGCTCCTCGGCCTCCGCGGCGAGCTTCTCGTCCCGCTTCTCGTTCGAGAAGTACCGGAGGAGCTTCCCTCCATCGAGGACGGCGAGCGTGACGACGTCGGACTCCCTCGGGGACTCCTTCAGCCAGAACGAGACGAGCGCCCCGGCTGGGGCGTTCTGCCCGGCCCCCTGAGGGGCCTTCGCGAAGTCGCCGCCGCCGCGCAGCCGGAAAGCGGCCGGCGGGGTGAAGAGCCAGGTCTTCGCAGCGGCGACCTCTTCCGTCCACTGCCGGAGCGGCGAGAGGTCGTCCAGGATCCAGAAGGCCCGCCCCTGCGTCGCGACGACGAGATCGCCGTCCTTCACGGCGAGGTCGGTGATCGGGACGGCCGGCAGGTTCCGCTGGAAGCGCTGCCACCCCCTCCCGTCGTCGAGCGACATCCAGAGCCCCGTCTCCGTCCCGGCGAAGAGGAGGCCCTTGCGGACCGGGTCCTCCCTCACGACGCGGGTGAAGGCGTCCCGCGCGATCCCGGCGTCGATGCGCGTCCAGCTCGCCCCGTAGTCCGCCGTCTTCCAGAGGTGCGGCGTCAGGTCGCCCAGCTTGTAGAGCGTCGCCGCGAGGTACGCCGTCGCCGCGTCGTGAGGCGAGGCCTCGATCGAGTTGACCTGGATCCACTCCGGGAGGCCTTTCGGCGTCACGTTCCTCCAGCTCTTCCCGCCGTCGCGCGTGACGTGGACGAGGCCGTCGTCGCTCCCGGCCCAGAGGACTCCCTTCGCGAGAGGCGACTCGGCGAGCGCGAAGATCGTCCCGTAGACCTCGACGCCGGTGTTGTCCTTCGTGATCGGCCCGCCCGAGGAGCCCTGCTTCGCCTTGTCGTTCCGCGTCAGGTCGGGGGAGACCTCCTTCCAGCTCTGCCCCTCGTCCCTCGATTCGAGGAGGACCTGGGCCGCGTGCCAGAGAACGCTCGGGTCGTGCCGCGAGACGAGGATCGGCGCGTTCCACTGTATCCGGTACTTCAGGTCGCTCGCGGGGCGCCCGATCGCGAGCTGCGGCCACGCGGTCACCTCCCGCTCCTCGCCCGTCCGGTGGTCGTACCGCGTGATCGACCCGCCGTAGCAGCCGGCGAAGACGACGTCGGGCTCGCCCGGCTTCGGGGCGATCCAGCCGCTCTCGCAGCCGCCGACGGGGTGCCACTCCGCGCGGCCGATCTCGCGGCCGCGCGAGCGGCTCGCGATCGCGACGGTCGTGTTGTCCTGCTGCGCGCCGTAGACGTGGTACGGGAAGCGGTCGTCGACGGCGACCCGGTAGAACTGCCCGGTCGGCTGGTTGTCGATCGACGACCAGCTCTTCCCGGCGTCGTAGGTGACGTATGCGCCGCCGTCGTCGCCGACGAGGACGTGGGAGGAGTCGTCGGGGTCGATCCAGAGATCGTGGTGGTCGCCGTGCGGCGTCGGGAGGGCGGTGAAGCTCTTCCCGCCGTCGAGCGACCGCCAGAGCTGCACGTTCGTCACCCAGACGGTGTCGGCGTTCTTCGGGTCCGCCCAGACGCCGGTGTAGTACCAGGCCCGCTGGCGGAGGTCGTTCTCCTCGTTCACCTTCGTGAAGCTCTCGCCCCAGTCCTCGGAGCGGAAGAGCCCCCCCTTCTCCGCCTCGACCATCGCGAAGACGCGGCCCGGCTTCGCGCCCGAGGCGGCGACGCCGACCTTCCCCCAGATCCCCTCGGGGAGCCCCTTCGTCAGCCTCGTCCACGTGTCGCCGCCGTCCTCGGAGCGGTAGAGGCCGCTTCCCGGGCCGCCTGAGACGAGCTCCCACGGCCGCCGCACGACCTGCCACATTCCGGCGTAAAGGATTCGCGGGTTCGTCGGGTCGAGGGCGAGGTCGCTCGCGCCGGTCGCCGTGTCGACGAAGAGGACGCGCGCCCACGTCTTCCCGCCGTCCCGCGTCCGGTAGACGCCTCGCTCCTCGCTCGGCCCCCAGAGCTTCCCCTGCGCCGCGACCCAGGCCGTGTCGGGGTCCTTCGGGTGGACGCGGAGCGCGGCGATCTGGCGGGTCGCCTCCAGGCCGAGGTGCTTCCACGTCCGGCCCGCGTCGGTCGAGCGCCAGACGCCGTCGCCGTGCGAGACGTTTCCACGGATCGGCGCCTCGCCCATCCCGACCCAGACGACGTTCGGGTCCGACTCGGCGACGGCGACCGCGCCGACGGAGCCGGTCCGGAAGAACTCGTCCGACACCGGCTCCCAGCTCGTGCCCCCGTCCGTCGTCCTCCAGACCCCGCCCCCGGTCGCCCCCTGGAAGTGGACGTTTCTCTGCCCGCGGATGCCGGAGACCGCCGTCACGCGCCCGCCGCGGAACGGCCCGATGTTCCGGAACCGCATTCCGTCGAAGCGGTTCTCGACGGGGGGCTTTCCGACCGCGGCCTTCGAGTCGACCGGCGCGGCGAGGGCCGGAGCGGTGACCGGGACGAGAAGGAAGAAGACGAAGGCCGGGGCGAAGCGCGCTGCGTCTCTCACGGGAGCCTCCGGACGGGGACGATACCGGAGCGCCGGCCACGCGGGCCCGTGCGAAATCCGGCTGCGCGGGGTCCGGCGTAGGAGGGGCGTGCGGGGCGAGGACGCTCCCGCGCCACGGAGGCGCGACATGAACGGACTCGCGACGAGGCCCAGGACCGGAGAAGAGCTCGACCGCAGGATTCGGATGGAGTGGGCGGTCCGGCAGGTGCAGAGGGGCTTCAAGGACGTTCAGGAGGCCGCCCTCGCGGCCCGCGTGCCCGTGACCCACCTCGCGTCCGTCGTCGGAGCCGACGCCTGAGGCGTCGCCGCCGCGCCGCGCGCGGGAGAGAACGTTCCGGAGACGAAACGGGGGCGGCGACCCGAGCGGGTCGCCGCCCCCTGGAGCTTCCGGAGGGGCTTTCCTAGGGCTGGAGCTCGGAGGTCACGACGGCGCCGCCCATCTGCGGCAGCGTCGTGGAGGTCTTGACGACCTTCCGGCTCGCGGAGTCGACCCAGAGCGTCGTCGACCCCGGCTCACCCTCGGCCGAGGTGAGCTCGACCTTCCACGCCGAGAACGTCCCGGCGGCCACCTTCACCTCCTCGGTGCCGGCGACCTTCAGCTGCCGGAGCGTGGCCTTCTGCTTCTGGACGTCGAAATTGCGGTAGGTCGCCGCGTACCCGGCCGCGAGCGGAAGGCACGCGATCGAGTCGTACGTGGCGTTCCCGTCGGCGAAGAGCGGCCCGCCGAGGTCGGCCGAGATCGGCTTCGGCTCGGCCCCCATCGCCATCGTCCCGGTCGCCTTGCCGTCGGCGAACGCGAGGTCGATCGTGACCGGACCCTGACGAATGCTCCGCTTGACCGGGGCCAGCGTTCCCTTCGCGAGCGTCGTGACGTCGGTCGCCTCGCCCATCGGCATCTTTGCCGTGTCGGAGACGACCCAGGTCTCCCCGTCCGCCTTGATGACGCGTGTGGCCGAGACCTGCATGCTCTGCCCGCCGGCCGAGATCGTCCCGGCGTAGGCGTAGGTGCCGGGGACGGGCTCCGCGACCGGCTTCGGCGCGCCGACCGCGGCCGCGTCGACCTTCTTCGCGAGCGTGACCGTCTTCGGGTCGACCGTGATCTCCTTCAGCCGGGCGACGACCTCGGGCGTGCCGCCCTCCTGGAACCGGCCGCCGAGGTGCTTCGCGAGGAAGGCCTCGGACGCAGCCATCGCCGCCATGTTGTTGACGGGCCGCGCGAAGCCATGCCCCTCGTCGGGGGCGCAGATGTACTCCACCGGGAAGCCGCGGTCGCGGAGCGCGACGACGATCTGGTCCGACTCGGCCTTCTTCACGCGCGGGTCGTTCGCCCCCTGGATGACGAGGAGCGGCTTGACGATCTTCGCCGCGGAGTTGAGCGGCGAGGCGGCCTCGAGGAGCTTCTTTCCCTCGGGTGTGTTCGGATTCCCCATCCGCTCGTGGAAGATGATCCGAATCGCCTCCCAGTACGGCGGGATCGTCTCGAGGAGCGTCAGGAGGTTCGACGGGCCGACGAGCGAGACGCCCGCGGCGTAGAGGTCGGGGGTGAAGGTGAGGCCGGCGAGGGTCGCGTAGCCGCCGTAGGAGCCGCCCATGATGGCGACTTTCTTCGGGTCGGCGATCCCCTCCTTCACGAGGTGCTTGACGCCCCACGTGATGTCGTCCTGCATCTTCAGGCCCCACTCCTTGTTGCCGGCGTTCAGGAACTTCTTCCCGTAGCCGGTGGAGCCGCGGAAGTTCGGGGCGAGGACGGCGTAGCCGCGGTTCGCGAACCACTGGGCGTAGTTGTTGAAGCCCCATCCGTCGCGCGCCCACGGGCCGCCGTGCGGGAAGACGACGAGCGGAAGGCCCTTCGCGGGGACTCCCTTCGGGACGGTGAGGTAGGCCGGGATCACGAGCCCGTCGGAGGACGGGTAGGAGATCGGTTTCATCTCCGCCATGTGCTCGCGCGGGAGGCGCTCGCGGGAGACGTACTCGACGGAGAGCTTCTTCGTCTTCCGGTCGAAGAGGTAGCGCGTGCCGGGGTCGACGTCGGAGTAGGCCGTGACCATCCAGAGCTGGTCGTCGGCCGTGGAGCCGGCGGGGATCACCTCGCGGCCGGGGAGCTTCTTCTCGAGGAGGCGGTAGTCGGCCTCCCACGCCTTGTCGCGGAAGTAGATCCGCGTCTTCTCGTCCTCGTAGGCCGTGGCGACGAGCTCGTCGGTCGCCTCGGAGAAGACGGCGTTCCCGAAGTCGACGCGCCCCTTCGGGTCGGTCTCGACGGGCTCTTCCTTCCCGGAGGCCGGGTCGAAGAGGATGAGGCGGGTCAGGTCCGGCTCACCCTTGTTCGATTCCATGTAGACCCGCTTGCCGTCCTTGTGGAAGCGGACGGGGCCGCAGCTCTCGAAGACGGAGCAGGAGTAGACCTTGACCAGTCCTTCGGTGTCGACCCGGAGGATCTCGGTGTCGCCGTTGTCGGCGATGCGCGCGGCGAGCCGGAGCTGGCCGTCGAGGTCGAAGACCCAGCCCGAGATCTTCTCGGTGTTCTTCTTCACGAGCGTCCGCTCGCCGGTCGAGATCTTCACCTTGTAGAGGTCGTGCCAGGCCGCGTCGCGGTCGTTCAGGCCGACGAAGACGGTGTCGGGGTCCATCTTCGGGACGGCGTAGATCTGAGCCCGGACCCCCTTGGCGTCGGACAGGTTCCGCGCGGGGGGGGCATCCTTGCCGGCTTCGGCCTTCGCGGCCGGGTCGACGGCCCAGACGTTGTAGTTCTCGTCGCCGTCATTGTCCTTGACGAAGAGGATGTACTTCGAGTCCCGGCTCCAGAAGAAGCCGGCCACCGGGCGTTTCGGCTCCGCGGTGACGAGGTGCGCCTTGTCGTACGGGTCGCCCGTCTTCTTCACCCAGACGTTCCGGGTCTCCTTCCAGGGCTTCAGAAAGGCGGTCCACTTCCCGTCGGGGGAGAGCTGGGCGCCGGCGATCTCGGGGTTGCCGAAGAAGAGCTCGCGGTCGAGGAGCGGCGGGAGCCCCTTCGGGGCGGGAGCGGCGGCGGACGCGGCCATCGGGACGGCGAGAGCCGACGCGAGCAGGAGCCGCGCGAGGCGCGGCCGGAAGGGCGAACAGGTCATCGTCGAGGCCTCCTTGAGCCGGTTGAGAGCGTGCAGTTGCACTCGATAACGAAGTACGTCACGGGGCGTCCGAAGTTCCATTCGGAGACGGTGTCTCCGCGTTCGTGCCGGTAATGAGCCGGGCCGAGCGGGCCCAGGTCAGGTAGCTCCAGGCCCACTGGACGAGGACGAGGACCCGGTTGCCGAACTGGACGATGTAGAGGAGGTGGACGAAGAGCCAGGCGAGCCACGCCGGATACCCGCCGAAGCGAAGGCCGCCGATCTCGGCGACGGCCGAGGCGCGGCCGATCGTCGCGAGGCTCCCCTTGTCCACGTAGCGGAACGGGCGGCCGGGCCGCCCTTCGAGCCGTGCCCGGATCGTGCGCGCCACGTGCCGTCCCTGCTGCATCGCGACCGGCGCGACGCCCGGGAGCGGACGGCCGGAAGTCGGCTTGACGAGCGCGAGGTCGCCGATGACGAAGAGCTCCGGGCGCCGCGGGACCGTCAGGTCGGGCTCCACGACGACGCGCCCTGCCCGGTCCACCTCGGCTCCGGCCGCCCGGGCGACGAGGCGGCCGAGCGGAGAGCCTTCGACGCCCGCCGCCCAGAGGACCGTCCGGGCGGGGACCTCCTCCACGACGTCGCCGCGGCGGAGCGTGACGCCGCGAGGGCCGACTCCGGTCACGAGGCTCCCGGTGCGGAGCTCGATGCCGAGCCGGGCGAGGTCTCGCGCGGCCCGCGCGGAAAGCGCGGGAGCGAACGACCCGAGGACCCGCTCCGTCCCCTCCACGAGGAGGACCCGGGCCTCGGCGGGGTCGATCCTCCGGAACTCGTCCCGGAGCGTGTGCCGGGCGATCTCGGCGAGCGCTCCCGCGAGCTCGACGCCCGTCGGGCCGGCTCCGACGACGACGAACGTGAGCGCCTCCCTCCGCCGGGCCGGTTCCTCCTCCCGCTCCGCCTCCTCGAACGCGGCGAGGACGCGCGCCCGGATGCGCGTCGCGTCCTCCAGCGTCTTCAGGCCGGGGGCGAGCTCTTCCCACTCGGGACGGCCGAAGTAGGAGTGCCGCGCGCCGGTGGCCACGACGAGGACGTCGTACGAGAGCTCCCCGTCCGCGAGCAGGAGCCGGCGGCCCGCGACGTCGACGCGCGTCGCCTCGCCGAGGAGGACGCGGACGTTCTTCTGGCGTTTGAAGAGCGCGCGGAGGGGGGTGGCGATGTTCGCCGGCGAGAGCCCGCCGGTCGCCACCTGATACAGGAGCGGCTGGAAGAGGTGAAAGTTGCGGCGGTCCACCAGAGTCACCTCGACCGGGGCGCCGCGGAGGCCGCGGACGGCCGAGAGGCCGCCGAAGCCGCCGCCGACGACGACGACACGCGGAGCGCGCGCACTGGCCGTCATCGTCCCTCCGGACGATCCGGGAGGAGCTCGTCGTCCTCCACCCCGAGGAGACGGGCGAGCGCGCGGCGGCAGAGCTCCGTCGGCGCGGCGTCGAGGGCGTCTCGGGCCGCGTCGCCGGACTCTGTTCCCGCGGGCCTCGCGAGGCCGACGGCCACAGGCTCCCCGGGGCGGAGCCGCGCGCGGTCGCAGCCGCGTTCCTCGAGCGCGGAGAGGAGGGCGCGGAACGGGTCGAGCCCGTTCCCGAGGAGCGCGGCAACGAGCGGCTCCGGGACGCAGCCCCTCTCGAGCGCCGCGTCCAGGTGGTCGAGGGCCAGCGCCTCGGCGCGCGCCGGGTCGACCTCGAAGAGCGCCTCGAGCGGCGAGACGCCGAACGGAAGCACCGCCTCCGCGACCCGCGCGAGCTCCGAACGCCCCGCCTCGCCGAGCGGCCCGAAGAGTGCGGCGAGCTCCGAGGACGACACGCAGGCGGGACAGCGTTCGAGGAGGGCGTTCGCGAGCGGGCCGGCGGAGCCGGCGTCACCCGCCTTTGCGAGGAGCGAGGCGGCTTCGAAGCTCGCGGCGGGGCGCGTGCGCGCGGCCCGGAGCGCCGCCCGGAGCGGCTCGCTCTGCCGGACCCGGTCGGCGTCGAGGGCCCGGCAGAAGGCGCCCGCCTCCCCGTCGTCGCCGTCGAGCGGGACGTTTCCGCGTGCCCACGCCTCGGCGGCGACGCGGTCGGCCGCGGCCGGGTCGAGGCGGGCGAGCGCGTCGATCCATGTCCCGCGCTCGGCGGGCGGGACCCGGCCCGAGGCGAGCTCGCGCTCCAGGTGGGCGGCGAGGCGCGGGGCGGGCGGCCGCGCCTTCTCGAGCGCGAGCCGCCGGTAGGCGAAGGCGAGCCCTTTCTCGTCGAGGAGCTCGGTGACTTCCTCCTCGGACGCCGTGCCGCGGAGCGCCCGGCTGAGCTTCAGCTCCGCGCGGAGCTCGGGGGGGGCCGCCGAGGACCGCGCGAGCTCGGCCAGCAGAACGACGCGCTCGCGCGAGATGACGGCCGGATCGTCGTCGCCGCCGAGGTCGAGGGCCGCGAAGCGGACGATGGCGAAAAGGTTGCAGTAGCGGTCCCGGTTCCCGTCGCCCTCCGCCTGGAGGACCGGCCACGCGCTGACGGAGCAGGCCGATGGGTCGGCCGAGGCGGCGCGAGCCACCGCGAGCAGCTCGGCGAAGAGGCCGACCCAGTCCCGGGGCGAGAGCGAGCGGTCGGAGAGGAGCCCCAGCGTGGCCAGCGCGCCGAGGTGGGGGCGGCGGAGGACCTCGGAACGGAAGAGGCCGGCGTCGAGAGGGAGTCCGGTCAGCGGCCCGAGCGCGAGCGCTCCGGCGCGGAGGGAGGGCTCGGGCGAGCGGAATGCCTCGAGGAGCGTCGCGGCGAGGGCGCCCCGGATGCTCGAGCCCTTCGCCTCGTCGCTCCGGCCGAAGTGCGCCTCGGCGGGCGGGGGCGCCGCCTCGATCGCGGCCTCCGCGACGCGGGTGAGCGCGAGCAACCCGGCGACCGACGGGGGCCCGGCGGCGCAGTCGAGGAGCGTCCGGGCGAAGAGGCGCGCCGGCGCGTGGAAGCGGAGCTCCTCGAACGAGGACGAGAAGGCGTCGTCGAGGCTTCCGGCGAGGAGCGCCTCGGCGAGCTCCGGCCGCTCGGCGGCGATCCGGTCGATCCTCGCCCGGTCCACGGCCGTCACGAGCTCCGCGAGCTCGGTCGTCCAGGCCTCGTCGGGAAGCTCGAGCGAATCTCCGGCGGCTCCCGAGGCCACCGCCTCGGCCACGGCGGGGAGCGCCCAGGCGGGCGCCTCGCCGGGCCCGTCGAGGAGGACGAACGCGACCGCTCGACGGAGCCAGACGGGGCCTCCGGCCTCGACGAGCGCCCGCAGGTCGCGGCGGAGGCCGGAGCGCTCCTCCGTTTCCGCAAGATCGACGAGGAGCGCGACCGCGCGCTCGGCGAGCGGGGCGGAGGCGTCCGCGTCGGAGACCCGGGAGAGCCGCGCGAGCGCTCCGCCCGGGTCGCGGTGTGCGAGGGCGACGTGGCTCCCTGCGGGCGCCCCCGGCAGGAGCGCGAGCTCGGCCCAGTCGGCCCCGGAGGCCCGCGCCCCGAGCCGCTCGAGCCGCCGAAGCTGCTCGACGACGCGCGTCGCCGCCTCCGTGTCGGAACCTTCCTCGAGCGGGAGGACCGCCCGGGAGATCTCGGCGAAGCGGTCGTCGAACCGCACCGCCTCCATTCCGTCGAGACCCAGGAGGCCGCCGTCGGGAAGCGGGAAGAGCTCGGCCCAGGCGCCGAGCGGCGCCGAGCGGAGAAGGCGGCCTTGGGCGTCGAAGAGCTCCGCGACGGCGAGAGGCTCGCCGCCCCACGAGGAGTCCGCGGAGGGGGCCGTGCGGATCGACCCGCGCGCGAGGCCCTCGGCGTGGCGATAGAGGAACCGGGACCGCCCCTCGCCGCACGCCTCGAGGGGGTCGGGAACGACGAGGCCGGTGGCGGCGGTCCAGAGGACCTCGGCGCGCGCGCCGGGAAAGAGAACGGCGGCGGACGAGCCGCCGAAGACGCGCGGGGAGGAGACCCGGCCGGCGAGCCGCCTCACGTCGGCCTCCGGTATCGAGCCGGCCGGGGCCTCCCCGTCGGGACCGACCCGGAAGAGGCGGAAGCTCCCCGTCTCCCGACGGACGAGCCAGACCTCGTCGCCGAGGAACGCGGGCTCCGACCCGCGCAGCGCGGTCGTCCGGGCGGTCGCGCGGACCGAGCCGTCGGGGCCGCGGAAGACGAACCGCGCCTCGACGTGCGCCTCGCTTGCCGTCCGCGACGGGAGGCGCCGTAAACCGTCGGGCGTCGGGGCCGTCACCCGCGCGCCGCCGTCGGTCGCGCCGAGGACGAATCCCTCGTCGCCCGCCATGGGGAACGCCCCGATCACCGATCCGCCGGTCTCGCGCAGGACGAGCCGCCTCGCGGCCGGCTCGACGACCCAGACGAGGCCGCCGGGCGTCACGCCGAACCCGGGCTCCACGCGGCCCCGCGGCGGAGCGGCCGCGAGCGGCAGGGCGCCGAGGAGGAGCGCGGCCCCCGCCGCGCGGCGGAGCCGCCGGCCGGAGCGCCGGGTCGGGAGGGCGGGCCGCATCGGTCGCGCGAGCATATCCGCGCGGCGCCTTCGACCGTCTGCCGCGTCGCGGCACCACAACGTAAACTGCGCGCGTCTTCCCGACACGATCGGACGAGGAGGCCCCCGTGCCCGAGAGCAACGTCCTGTCCGTCCTCGCGAGCGAAGGGATCGAGGTCCTCGGACCGATCGGCCCGCTTTACGACGAGATCCTCACGCCTGAGGCGCTCCGCTTCGTCGCCTCCCTCCAGCGCGCCTTCGGCGCGCGCCGCGAGGAGCTCCTCGAGAGGCGCGTCGAGGTGCAGAGGCGGATCGACGCGGGCGTCCTGCCCGACTTCCTCCCCGAGACGGAGGAGATCCGGAAGGGCGGCTGGGCGGTCGCGCCGATCCCTCCGATGCTCCTCGACCGCCGCGTCGAGATCACCGGCCCCGTGGACCGGAAGATGGTGATCAACGCCCTCAACTCGGGCGCGAGCGTCTTCCTCGCCGACTTCGAGGACGCGAACTCGCCCACCTGGGCGAACTGCGTCGAGGGGCAGCTCAACCTGCGCGACGCCGTCGACGGGACGATCGGGTACCGCGCGCCCGACTCCGGCAAGGAGTACAGGCTGGCGGAGAAGACCGCCGTCCTCATGGTGAGGCCACGCGGCTGGCACCTCCTCGAGAAGCACCTCCTCGTCGACGGGAGGCCCTGCTCGGGGAGCCTCTTCGACTTCGGCCTCTTTCTCTTCCACGGTGGCCGCCGCCTGATCGCGCAGGGGAAGACCCCCGCGTTCTACCTCCCGAAGCTCGAGCACCACCTCGAGGCGCGTCTCTGGAACGACGTCTTCACGAAGGCGCAGAAGGACCTCGGCGTCCCGCACGGGACGATCCGCGCGACCGTCCTCATCGAGACGATCCTCGCCGCGTTCCAGATGGACGAGATCCTCTGGGAGCTCCGCGACCACTCCGCCGGGCTCAACTGCGGCCGCTGGGACTACATCTTCTCCTTCATCAAGAGGCTCGGACGCCTCCCCGGCTACGTCCTCCCCGACCGCGGCCTCGTGACGATGGAGAAGCGCTTCCTCGCCTCCTACGTCACGCTCCTGATCCAGACCTGCCATCGCCGCGGAATCCACGCGATGGGCGGCATGGCGGCGCAGATCCCGATCAAGAACGACCCCGCCGCGAACGAGGCGGCGCTCGCGAAGGTGCGCGCCGACAAGCTCCGCGAGGTGAAGGCCGGGCACGACGGGACGTGGGTCGCGCACCCCGGCCTCGTCCCGATCGCGATGGAGGTCTTCGACGCGGGGATGCCGCAGCCGAACCAGATCGCGACCGCGATGCCCGCCGCCGAGATCACCGCGAAGGACCTCCTCGCCGTCCCCGAGGGGCCGATCACGGAGAAGGGGCTCCGCCAGAACCTGAACGTCGGCATCCTCTACCTCGAGGCGTGGCTCCGCGGAAACGGTTGCGTGCCGCTCTACAACCTGATGGAGGACGCGGCGACCTCGGAAATCTCGCGGACGCAGGTGTGGCAGTGGCTGAAGAACCGCGTGACGCTCGCCGACGGGAGGACGCTCACCCCCGAGCTCTACGGCCAGGTCTTCGACGAGGAGGTCGGCGCCGTCCGCGCCCGCCTCGCCGAGGACGGGGTCGGCAGCGGCCGCTATGAGCTCGCCGCGCGGCTCTTCGACGAGATGATCCGGAGCGAGGAGCTGCCGGAGTTCCTGACGCTCTCGGCGTACGAGGAGCTGATGAAGATGGGGGCGTAGGGAAGCGAAAGGGGAGGCCTCGGTGCCTCCCCTTCGCGTTCCGTAGCTTCTTCGTCCCGTCGCGGCGCTCGCGCCGCGAGCGCCGCGACCTACAGCGTCTTCGCCATGAGGGCGGCCAGGTCGGCCGTCCGCATGCTGTAGCCCCACTCGTTGTCGTACCAGGTGACGACCTTCACGAAGTCGCTCTTCTCCTTGCCGAGGACCATCGTGAACGGCAGGTCGACCGAGGAGGAGTGCGGGTCGCCCTTGAAGTCGACCGAGACGAGCGGCTCGTCGACGGCGGCGAGGATTCCCTTCATCGCTCCGGCGGCGGCGTCGCGGAACGCCTGGCGGAGCTCGTCGGTCGTCGTCGGGGTCGCGAGCTGCGCCGTGAAGTCGACGACGGAGACGGTCGGCGTCGGGACGCGGAGCGAGTAGCCGTCGAACTTCCCCTTCAGGTCGGGGATGACGAGCGCGACGGCCTTCGCGGCGCCGGTCGTCGTCGGGATGATCGACAGCCCGGCGGCGCGCGCCCGGCGCAGGTCGCTGTGCGGCAGGTCGAGGATTCGCTGGTCGTTCGTGTAGGCGTGGATCGTCGTCATGAAGCCGCGCTGGATCGTCCAGCGGTCGTGGACGACCTTGGCGGCCGGCGCGAGGCAGTTCGTCGTGCAGGAGGCGTTCGAGACGACGTGGTGCTTCGCGGGGTCGTAGGACTTCTCGTTGACGCCGAGGACGATCGTCAGGTCCTCGCCCTCGGCGGGAGCGGAGATGATGACCTTCTTCGCGCCGCCCTTCGTGATGTGGTTCTCGGCCCCCTTGACGGCCTTCCCCTTCTTGTTCACACCGTCGGACTTGATCGTGAAGAGGCCGGTCGACTCGATGACGATGTCGACGCCGAGGTCCTTCCAGGGGAGGTTCGCCGGGTCGGTCTCCTTCAGCATCTTCAGGTGCTTGCCGTCGACGAGGAGGTCCTCGCCGGCGACCTCGACGGTCCCGTCGAAACGCCCGTAGGTCGAGTCGTACTTCAGGAGGTGGGCCATGGTCTTGAGGTCGCCGATGTCGTTGACGGCGACGACCTCGAGCTCGGTGGGGTACTTGTCGCGGATCGCCTTGAGGACCTGCCGGCCGATGCGGCCGAACCCGTTGATTCCGACTTTCGTGGCCATCGTGGGCGTCTCCTTCCGGGGGCATTCCCCGCGGGTGATGCTCCGTTATACGACGGTCGGCCGGCCGCGGGAGACCGGAAAACCCTCAGCCCGGCCGTTCCGTGGACGCGATGGGAGCGGTGGCCTCGGCGGGGCCGTCCGGGCCGGCGCCGCGGGCCGAGCAGCCGCGGTGCCAGAACGTCGCGCCGAGGAGGAGGGCGACGCCGCCCGCGAGCGCCGCGACCGCGGCCTTCTTCCGGGCCCGCTTCGCCGGCTGGATCGAGAGCGTCTGCGTGAGCGCCCGCTGGAGCTTCTGGCTCGGCGTGAGCGGCTCCTGCGGCTCCTCCTCGAACCAGGCCGGGACGCTGCCGAAGCGGATCGCGACCCCGTTCGGAAGCGGCGCCTCGTCGACCCGGCGGGCGTCGAGGAACGTCCCGTTCCCGCTGCCGAGGTCCCGAACGGTCCACCCTTCGCCGTCGGGGAAGACGAGGGCGTGACGGCGGGAGACCGTCGGCGAGGAGAGGAGGACGTCGCAGGCCGGGTCGCGCCCCACGGTCACGGCGTGGTCGAGGTGGAACGTGTGCCGGGCGCCGTCTTCCTCGAGCGTCAGTGTGGCCCGAGGGGAAGGCTCGGAGGCGGAACGCGGGGCGGGTCGGGCCATCGGTCAGATCCGGTCGGGGAGGGGAATTCCCTCCTCCGGGAGGTCGAGGGCGGAGGGGACGTCCTCTCCTCCGGGGGCGAGGACGAAAGCAACGTCGCCGACGGCGGTCCCCGTCGGTCCGGGGGCGAAGGCGTCCCCGAGCGCGGCGAAGAAGGGGCCGGAGTCGTTCCGGGTGAGCGC
>Ga0209604_1001144_pt1 | contig 22309 bp, 18 predicted proteins | sample AD_UKC097_MetaG_FD_184405 | JGI IMG/M metagenome (GOLD analysis project Ga0209604, IMG submission 184405) | Active sludge microbial communities of municipal wastewater-treating anaerobic digesters from USA - AD_UKC097_MetaG (SPAdes) (version 2) | ecosystem: Engineered > Bioreactor > Anaerobic >... | reverse complement strand
CACCGTGGCCGAGGACCGGGCGGACCCGCCGAAGAAAGGCCGGCACCTGCTCCTGGTCCTCGCCGGAAGCCTGGTGATCCTGTTCGCCGGGGTGTTGACCCTGCTCTTCGCCCTGGACTCGGGCGACGGCAGCCCATCTCCTAAGGTGACGCAGGACCAACTGGCCCAGCAGGCCTTCGACCAGCGGCAGCAGGCCAAGGCCCAGCGCAAGGCCGATTCCCTGGCCGACCAGCCCTTCGTGGATCGGGGCCAGCCGGGCGACTCGCCGTCGTCCGAGTTGGAGAAGCTCCTGATGCAGAACCGCCGGGAGAACGAATCCGGTTCGGACAGCGGCGACGACCCGAGCCCGGAGGAAGTGGAGCGGCGGGCCAACCGGATGAGCCTGGTGGAGCGGATCCTGAAGCGGCAGCAGGCCGAGGGGGAGACCCCTGCGGCCGCGTATCCGAACCGGTATGTCTACGACACCCGGGAGAACGGCCTGGGCGAGCGCAAGTACGAGGACGACCGCCGGGAGCGCGCGAAAGAACAGGAGCGCCAGCCCATGTTCGTCTACAGCCGCTCTTACAAGAAAGCCACCTACTTCGACGGCGAGGATCCCCAGGTAGCGGAAAAGTCCAGCGACCGGGAAGCGGTCACGGCTTCGTTCCGGCAACCGGCGGAGCCCAATCCACCCGATCGATTTCAACAGAAACAGGCAGAAGGCAGAGAGAAGGAAAAGATCAACTCCGTCGTCTTCGGCCCTCTCCTGCCGGTGAAGGTCGCCGAGGGGGAGTTCATCGACACGGTGCTCACCCACCGGATAGTCTCCGACACCGAGGAGAGCCCCGTGGTCTGCGCCGTGAGCCGCGACCTCATTGACGACTCGGGCCGTTTCGTGGTGGTCCCCGCCGGCGCCCGGCTCCTTGGCCGCAGCCAGGTGGTCAACTACATGGGGGCTGCACGCCTGTTCATCCGCTTCGAGCGGCTGATCCTGCCGGGCGGCCACTCCATCGCCTTCCCCGGCAGCCGGCGGGCGCTGACAGCCCTGGACGCCACCGGGGCGCTCGGGGCGGCCACCGACGTGAACCGGCACTGGCTGCTCCAGTTCGGCACGGCCATCTTCGTGGGCGTGCTGGAGGGCCTCGGGGCGGCCGCCCAGCAGCACACCGACCCCTACTCCGGCCGGGCCTACGTCATCGAGGACACCACCGACAACTTCGAGAAGATTCTCAACACCGTCATGCAGCGCTACACCAACATCGTCCCCACCATCACGGTGGGTCAGGGGTACCGGATGAAGGTCTTCCTGACCGAGGACATCCTGGTCTCCCCCTACGCCCGGGTCGCGGAGCGCAGCTATGCCCGGCGGTAGATTTTTTCTACTCTATCTGCTCCTCATGTCCGCGGTGATGGCCCAATCGTCTGTCCAGAAACCGGCCGAGCCCAGCCGGCGGGACCTGGAGTTCCTGGCCAAGGTCACGGCGGTGCGGCCCTTCCTGGAGGACTGCCCGGATCTCCGGACCGACCCCCAGAGCATCGGCCGTTTCTTCACCCCGGAGGTCTATGCCCGTCTCCGGGGCAACGCTTACTATGGCTATCAGTACGACGAGGGCTTCGCCTGGCCGGGAGGCGCCGTCTGCCTGGACCCGATCCGCAATGTTTCGTCCACCCAGCCTTATCAGGAGGCGTTCACTCAGGTTTTGCGGGAGGCCCTCCGGCAGCGTGGCCTCCGGCTGGAGAGCCGGGCCGCTGCCCGGATCGGCCTCTGCCTGGTGGGAGCGGAACCTCGCCAGACGGTCCAGAGCCTGCCGGGGATCATGGTCGAGGTCTACTTCACCAACACCAAGACTGGCAAATCCTTCTTCTGGCGCTTCGGCGTCGGCAGCCGGGACGGCTTCTCGGCCGCCCTGGTGGACGCCTCCGACATCATCGCCGAGCTCCTGCTCCAGAAGGTGTCCAAATGAATGTCGGCCAGCAGCTCAACCTGGAGCTCCTGAAGTACCTTCTCGGCCCCATCGCGCCGCACCTGGAGGACCCAACCGTCACCGACCTCTTCATCTACGGCCACCGGGATGTGTACATCAAGCGCCAAGGGGCTCGCATCCAGCCGGTAGAGGCCGCCTGGCACTCCGACGCCGACCTGGTACTGGCCGCCGAGAGCATCGCCGAGATCATCAACCGGCGCCTGGACGCCAACCACCCCATCCTGGACTCCCGGCTGCCCGACGGCTCCCGGGTCAACATCGTGATCCCGCCCTGCTACCCGCAAGGCGCCTGCATCTCCATCCGCATCTTCCCCAAGGAGCGATTCGGGGCGGACGACCTACTCCGCTTCGGCACGGTCGATGAAACGGGCCTGGCCATCCTGAGGTCTTTGGTCGCCCTTGGCAAGAACATCCTCATCTCCGGCGGAACCGGCTCGGGCAAGACCACCCTGCTCAACGTCCTGGGCGGCTTCATCCCCGAGGGCGAGATCGTGGTCACGGTGGAGGACTCCCGCGAGATCTCCCTCCCCCGTGCGCTCTGGGCTTCCCTGGAGAGCAAGCACGCCCTGCACGAGGACGACCGGGCTGTGACGCTCCAGGACCTGGTGCGCAACTCGCTGCGGATGAACCCGAAGTGGGTCATCGTCGGCGAGGTGCGCGGGGCCGAGGCGCTGGAGCTGATCCGGGCATTCAACACCGGCCACGCTGGCATGAGCACCGTGCACGCCAACAGCGCCTATGACGCCCTGGTGGCCCTAGAAAACCTCGTCCTCCAGTCCGGCCTCGACATCCCCGCCCGAGCGGTCAAGGAGCTGGTCTCGCGGGCCATCCGGGCGGTGGTGCACCTCGGCCAGCTTCCCGACGAGAGCCGGAAGATCCTGGAGATCGTCGCGGTCGACGGCCTCGATTACGACGCTTCGCCCACCTTCCCACCCTACCATATATCCTCCCTGTACCGCTTCCGGCTCGATGGCCGCGACGGCCGGGGGCGCCTCACCGGCCGGTTCGAATCGACCGGCCGGCCTTCCTTTCTCGACGAGCTGCGGCTGCGCGACATTCCCATACCAGAGGTTTGGTCATGAAAGCATTGTTGTTTCCCATCGTCATTATTGCCGGCGTGTTCTGCCTGGCCCAGGATGCACCCGCCCAGGCCCTTGCCAAGGAAGCAGCCGCCGAGACGATCCGGCGGCACTACGCGGACACCCCAGACTGGTGGCAGCAGGAGGGTTGCTTCCTCATGCTCACTGCTGGCGGCGAGATCAACCAGAAGCTGCTGGCCCGGATGAAGCTCAGCCTGGCGGACTACCTCCACAAGAACTACCAGCACCTGGAGGAGCTCGAGCAGGCCGGCCTGGTGACGGTAGAGACCGGGGAGCGAACCGATGGCCAGGTCAAGAAATACACTTACCAGGTGAAGCTCACGGAGAAGATGCGCCGCAACAACCGGATCCTGGAACGGGAGAAGGGCTGGACCATCGCCACGTACCTCACCCGCGAGCTCGTCTCCATCGACTCGATCACCGGCGTGCTCAGCCTGGCTCCTGACCGAGGCGCCACCGTCACGTGTACCCGGCGGTTGAAAGTGTCCCCCTTCGGCCGGGCCATCGGACTGGAGGATAGGACAGAGACCACGATCATCCAACTGGTGCGCCCGGAGGAGCACTGGCGGGTCAACGATGGGCCCGTCAAGTTCTTCTGAAGAGGACCCATGCCCAGGGACCGGCGCCTGGCGCTGCGCCTCACCGAAGCGGAGAAGTCCACCCTGCGGGCTCGCGCGAGCGAGGCCGGCGTGACCCTGTCCAAGTACGTCCGGAGCGCCACACTGGGCCTGCAACTGCGCCACCGCTACGACCAGCTGGCCAACCGCCAGCTGCACCGGATCGGGGTGCTGCTCAACCAGGCGGTCCGGCACATGCACCAGGGCCACTTCTCGGAGGAAACCCGCGCCGCGTTCGAGCGCAGCCTGAAGGCCCTCCGCCAGGAGCTGGACGAATGAGCGGGGCGCTCTGCAAGGTCTCCTCCAGCCGGGTCGCCGGCGGCACCGGCGCCAATGCCCGCTACATCCTGCGGGACAAGGCCTGCGACCGCTGGGAGACCCGCCACCTGCCGGATCACGCCCGGCTGGGGTGGACCGAAGGCGAGCAGAAGCGGTCCGTGGCCGACCATCTCGATCGGCAGGCGGAGCGGGGCCGGGGCGAGCGCCGCAATTACCGGGTGGTGCTCTCCTTCGAACGCCCGGTGGATTCGGATAAAGCCCTGGCCCTCGCCCGCGAATTTCTGGACAAGACTCCCTTCCGGGACAATCCCGCCCTGCTGGCGGTGCACCGCAACACGGAGCACGTCCATGTCCACATCCTGCTGACCGCCCGCAAGACCGACGGGTACAAGCTGGACCTGGATCGACGCAACTACGAGTCCTTCGACAAGACCTGGGCGCGGATCTACGAGCGGGCGATGAATCGGGACGCCAGCCGGGAGCAGGTGGCGGACCGGCACCGCGAGGCGGTGCGCGACCGGGAGATCTCCCTGGCCGAGTGGCGGCGACGCTACGGGCAGTTGCGCCGGGATGGCCAGGCGCCGGACGAGATTCGCCAGATCATCGGGGAACGGCCCACCGCGCGGAGCGTCTCGGTGGCGGCCACCCACATCCGGAGGAACGAACGTGAAAAAGGACGAATTGCTGAGCGCCTGCAGGCAGCAGGAGCGACTCTTGGAAGAGGCCAGGCAACTCTTGGAAAGGAAGCAGAGCACGCTGGACCGGCTCCTCGCCGTCACGATCGAACAGGACCGGCGGATCGAAGCGCAAGCCGCGGACCTGGCCTGGCTCGCCGCGGAGAACGAGCGGCTGACGGCCCGCTGCGCGGAGTGGCAGGACTGGCAAGCCGAGCAGGAGCGGCAGTGCGTGACCACGATCGAGCGGCTGAACGAGGCCTGGCGCACTTCCTGCGCGACGTGGGCGGCGGAGTGGAGCGAGAGGTGGACCGCATTGTCCACGCGCTTGCGGGCACTCGAGGCCGCCAGCGGGAACTGGTCGAACGGGTCGAGCGGCAACTGGTCCGCCTCGAACGGGGACGCGAGCCCGGAGCCGAGCGATCCCCCGGCCGATCCGGACGACTGCGAACGGATTGTGAACGAGTTCGTGGCCGGCTTGATGAGCGACTTGGAGAGACGGCTGGCCGGCTGACGTTCAAGGACAACGTCTATCCCTTGCTCCGTACCCTGGAGAAATACCTGGACCGTCTTTCGGAACGCCACGAGGCACTGCGGGCCGAGTTCACCCGGCTGAAGGAACACCTCTGGGAGCGCTATACCGGGAAGCAGTGTAACTTCCGGGACGAATTCGACCTCAAGCGTCATTCCGACCCCGAGATCTCCTTCGACAAGAACGTCGATCTGTCCCGGACGCGGGAACGCACCCGGGGCGCGCAACCGGAGTTATGAAAATGCCGGAAGTTCAGTTGACAATCGGTGTCGTGTTCATATACATTACTCATATACATCGTTTGGAGGGTGGTTGTGATCCGCACCCAGATTTACCTGACCGAGGAAGAAAAGAAAAAGCTCCAGGCCCTGGCCCGGCGGACCGGACGCAAGCAGAGCCGGCTCATCCGGGAAGCCATCGACCGCCTGTTGGACGATTCGGGCGAGGTGAACCGCCGGAAGGCGCTGGAACAGGCCTGCGGGCTGTGGGAAGACCGGGACGACCTGCCCGACTTCGAGCGGTTGCGGACCGAGTGGGATCGGGAGTAGTCCATGCCGGAACGGCTGCTGATCGATACGGACGTCCTGGTGGACTACCTGCGCGGCCATCCGCAGGCGGTGCGGTATCTGCGGGCGCAGAAGGGTCCGCTGGCCCTCTCGGCGATCACCGTGGCCGAACTTTATGCCGGTGTCCGCGACGGCGAGGAACGAGAAGTGCTCGACGCATTCGTCGGCATCTTCCAGGTGCTTCCGGTGACGGACGCCAATGCCCGGCAAGGCGGTCTGTGGCGGCGCGACTACGGCAAGAGTCACGGGGTGGGACTGGCCGACGCGGTGATCGCCGCCACCGCCGCCGAGGCCGGGGCCGTGCTCGTGACCCTCAACCAACGCCACTTTCCCATGTCCCGAGACATCCGGGTCCCGTACAAGAAAGCCTGAAACTGGCCACCCACTCCGGGCAGTCACGATCCGTCGGGATCATCCCCGAGGGCGCATCCTTCATCCGCGTGCAATCGTATCCAGCCCGGCTCATCCGCAGTGGATGTGTTCACCCTTCGTGCCCTCCGTGTCTCCGTGGTGAGTCCTGATCGATGCGCGGCTACCAGGCCCACGAGGCCATCACCTCCGACATCAAGATGTACTACAAGCTAGTCCTGCTGGGCTTTCTGCTCGGCCTGCTGGCCCAGGCGATCGTCATCGGGGTAGGCGTCCGGCGCAGCTATCTGCGCGAGTTCGAGCTGAAGTTCCCCTCCGGTGCCTCGTTCCGACTGCCATCCAACGTCCTTTTGAAATACTACCTGCCATCCTTCCGGCTCTTTGGCTGGGAAAACAAAGTCCTGGTCCCCGCGGAACTGCGGCCCCTCTTCGATGGATCGCTCTCCGTCCGCAGCTCCGCCTACCGCCTGAAGCTCCGAGAGCTGTTCGGGCCGCACATCGACCGCTTCGAGAACGAGGCCGCCCGGGTTTGCCGGTGGTCCTTCGCCGCCTACCTGCTCACCGTCGCCTACATCCTGGTGTTCGTCTACGCCTCCGGCCGCATGACCACCACCCGCTTCCTGCGCGGGGCCTTCAAGGTGTCGCTGCCTCAATTGAAGAAAACCCTGGAGGAGGCCTGTCGGGCCGAGGGCGGGAACGCAGGTCACCATCTCACCATCTGCGGCCTGACCTTCCCCCGCGATCTAGAGACCAAGCACATCCTCATCATGGGTACCACCGGCACCGGCAAGAGCGTTCTCTTCAACCAGATCATCGCCCAGGTGCGCCAGCGGATCCGGACACACCGCACCGCCGAGAAGATGATCGTCTACGATGTGAAGGGGGAATTCCTGTCAAAACACTTCGAGCCGGAGTCGGACCGGGTGTTCTATCCCTTCGACGCCCGCTCCCTGCGCTGGAGCTTCTTCAACGAGCTGCGCACCCCGCCCGACTTCGAGATCATCTCCCAGGTGGTCTTCAAGCCGCCCCGCGAGACCCACGCCGATCCCTTCTGGAACAACGCCGCCAAGGACGTGTTCGCCACCGGCCTGCGCTTCCTGCACGCGCAAGGCTGCCGCACCAACGCATGTATCTGGAACTTCTTCTCTCAGGGCCTGGAGGACATCATCCGCCAGCTCAAGACCCTCCCCGTGGAGGACCGCGGCGCCCTGAAGCACATCGAGAGCAAGGGCTCCGGCCCGGCCGCCTCGGTCATCTCGACCCTCACCGAGAAGATCTCCTGGTTCCGCTTCGTCACCGACCTGGACGGCGAGTTCTCCTTTCGGGACTTCATCCGCCGCCCCGGCCCGGGCAACCTGTTCCTGCTCAACATCAAGAACTACGCCGAGACCTTCCGGCCGCTGATGACCTTCGCCTTCGACCTGATGATCCGGGAAACGCTCAGCCTGCCCGACACGACGAGGGAGGAAAATCGCCGCCTCTGGTTCTGCATCGACGAGATCGGCAGCCTGGACCAGATCTCGGTCCTCTTCGAGCTGCTGACGGTGGGCCGCTCCAAGGGCGCCGGCCTGGTGGTGGCCAACCAGGACTTGGGCAAGATCGAGGATGTCTACGGCAAACCAAACAAGATGACCTTCTACAACAACTTCAACACCGGCTTCTTCCTGCGCCTCAACGACCCCGACACTGCCGAGTTCCTCTCCCGCTCCATCGGCGAGCGGGAGGTTGTCAAGCGCATGGAGGGCCGCCAGCTCTCCCCGAAAGACATCGGCGACCGCAAGACCATCAACGACCAGGACAAGATCGAGAAGCTGATGCTACCCTCCGAGTTCATGCACATCCCGGACTTCCGGGCGATCGTGAAGCTGTCCTCGTTCGGGATCTCTGAGACGGCCATCCCCCAGCTCTTCCTCCCCGCCCGTGCCCCCCATTTCCAGGACTGCCATGGAATTGCAACAGAAACGTAGGTAGTGACCGCAGCCCCACAGCACGATGATCATTTTTTACAAACGCGAACTGCGCCTGCACCGCAAATAGCACCATCACAGCATGTTCCCCGGCTCCTCCTAGCCCGACCAAGACAGGATCTGCCGATTGTGGTTTTTCGAAACAGCATCATTGGACAGCGTTTGAGCTGTAAAGTCTATCAGACACCCGGAGCGGGGGCGTGTGCTTTCGACCGGGGTTGGAACCGGTCCAGGGCGCGGGTCAGCGCTGGGCGCGGACGGCGCGACCGTGGGCGGGTCGCATCGGACCGGAGTCATGGCCTGGCGGGACGGAAACCTAGGTTGTTGTTGAGGCTACCGGGAGTATTGTCCCAGTTGCCACCGTGTTTCACCCGCTTTGCGCCTCCCTAGCCCCTGTCCGTGACGGCCGTTGCAAAGCACCGGCAGGAAAGCAATCGCTCACAAATAGTGAAAGGGCTCATGGCAAAGACCTGGCGAGGCGGAAGCCTATGTAGTCGACTGGGAAGTTGGGCGGGCCGTCGACCCGGCGGGCCGACCGGCAGAACGGGGCGCGGTAGATCCAGCCGCCGCCGCGCAACACCCGGAGCGAGCCCGACGAGGGTCCCGTGGGGTCCGTCACCGGGGATGATGAGTAAGATCCGTACCAGTCTTGGCACCACTCCCACACATTCCCCAGCATGTCGTACAACCCCCACGCGTTGGGTTGCTTCTTCCCTACCGGACGGGGTTGATCGCCCGAATTATCACTGTACCACGCGATGGCTTCCAGCTCGCCGTACCGCGCCCCGCTAGTCCCCGCCCGGCAGGCGTACTCCCATTCCGCTTCCGTGGGCAGCCGGTAGTTTTTCCCCGGATCCCGCGCGTTCAACTCTTCCAGAAACTCCTGTACGTCGTACCACGAAACGGACTCCACGGGATGATCATTACCGTTCTGGAAGTTCGATGGATTACTCCCCATCACGGCTACCCACAGCCCCTGCGTCACCTCCGTCTTCTGCAGGTAGAATGGACTGGAGATGGTGACCTCGTGCTGTAGTTCGTCTCTTATTCTGCCCTCTTCCCCGACCGGTGAGCCCATAGTGAACCGCCCCGCTGGGATCCGGACAAAACTACTATCCAGCTTCTTGATTGTTATTGCTCCGATCTTGGTTTCCAGATCATGGACCAACCTTTTCGTGTTATCCATCTGGGCTAATATGCTCAGATATCTATTTGCCTGTTCTTCATCCTCCCGCTTGATGTATATTTCCGTTATTCCTGCGTACATTTGCTGCACCCTATCAATATACGCGGGATCTGTCTGAATGCTAAACTGCGCATAATGATTTGCGTCCTCGAAGAGCTCCCGCTCCATCATTTCTGCCGCTTTCTTGTAACAATAGGTCACTATCTCTTCTCGATATGCCGGATCCCACTCATTGCTCATGCTCATGTATTCGATCACCCGTTGGGACGACTCCCCCTTGTCCGCAAACTTCCTCCCTTTCTCATAAAACCATTTGGCGATCTCTGAAGCCAGTTCCGGGCTGAGCTCCTTCGCCTGCCGCAATAGCTTTCTGCTGCTCTCGAGTTCGCCTTCCTCGAGCTTCCGCATTCCTACCTTTAAATACGTTTCTCCCTGTTTGTTTTTGTAGGCCGTTTCCAACAAGATTGCTTTATCGAATGATGCCTCCGCCTTCGATTCCCGCCCCTTGAACAGATACGCCTCTCCCAACAGGTAATGGGCATCGGCATTGGTCGGTTCAGCCTTCACCTCCAACTCCAAAAGATTGATGGCCTCGTCGAACAACCCATCTGCCATGTACTCCTCCGCTTTCTCCACGTTCTTGCTCTTGCCACAGCTGGTGTTTAGGAAAACGACAAATCCCAGAAAGGTGACTATAGCCACTGTCTGTATACCTCTCATCTTCACACCTCACTCCTACAAAGTTACAAATCAGCTGATATAAGTACTCTGCTTATTATCAGATCTCAAAAACCGAATCAAGAATCAAGGACCTCAATATCTCGAGTCAGAGACATCCAATCCTTAGGCTCTTTAATCGATTTCAGCTTCCTCGATTGTGAAAGAATTGCGCAACGGCTTTTTTATTCTCACTTCAAGATTCAGTGTTCTCCTTTTCATTTATCCAGTGACAGGTGATTTGGGGGCGAAGCGTTTAGCCTCGATTTCTTCAGCCAAACGTTAAAGTCAGGAATGCTTAACAATGTCTCTTCGATTGCCAATCCATCGTGCCCGCATATTTTTCGTGCTGATGAAAAGGCAATTGGAAATCACTATGCGCTTAAATAATAAGCCAATATCTGCTGAACAAGATTGATAATTGGATATATCCTTATTGATTTAGAATATCACACGATCGGTATTCGATTCGCTCGGATATCTTATCAATTATCCTTAAACTCATTGTAGTTCTACAAGTCGCTTTCGCTTGTCCACGCGGATCCACCGCTCCAACCAGCTCCCGGCGGACAGTCAATCCAGCTTGCATCGAGGCGTCATCTAGACAGAGGGTGTCTATCGCGCAGAGAACCAGCATGGTCTCCGGCAAACGACGGTCCACCTTGCCCAACAGCAACCTGTCAATGTTCGGGTAAAGGTTCATTACGGTCCCACCGAATCCAAGATTGATTCATGCTGATCCATTCATATCTGGATCTCAAATCACATTGCACTTCCCGGATCATTAGAGTTGGAAGCGCAGTTCGGTGCGGTGAATTAGAATCGCCCGGTCACGATCGCTTCCACCTCCCCTTGCGACACGGCGCTGCGGCCGTCCGGCTGGCCGGCCGTGGCTGACTGCAGGGCATCGACGATCCGGCTGAAACCGGCAGGGGTCAGGCCCATCTCCGCCCAAGCCTCCTCGTCGCAGATCACCAGCTGCCATCCGTTGTCCAGCGAGATCCAATCCAGATCGAAATCATCATCCACCGGCGCTGCATTCCTATCCGTTGGCATCATGGCGCACTACTTCTCGTGACGCCTGTGCGGACTGCGGGAGCATGGGCCGGTGGAGGTCGATCCACAGTACACGCACTTGTTCGCCCCATGGCCGTGCTGGTGCTGGCCGTGGGGGCTCCGGGAGCACGGGCCGTAGCTCGAGGAGCCGCAGAAGACACAGTGTTTTTCATCCCCCACGTGCTGGTGCCGGCCGTGCGGGCTTCGGCTGCACGGTCCGTACGAAGATGAGTTGCAGAAAATACAATGGTCCGCCATAGCTACCTCCTTGAGTCGATACTTTAAAAGCCGATCTTCCTGCCGGTACGGTGGTGCTCTTGCTTCAGCTTGACCTCCTCCGCCAGAGCCGCCACAAGTGTTGCCGGCATCACTTCCGACGGCGGCATCAACCCGAATCGGTCTCTCACCGTCCGGAAGTCCCCCGGTGCCAATGTGCCCAACGACCGCAACAACGTCTCGGACGCCGGGTCCAGGAGATGTTCCGTCAGCGGGGCCAGCAGACGTCGATAGAATATCACCGCCCCCTCCGGAGTCAGCCAACCAAATCCGACCTTGTGCTGGAATCGCCGCAGCGAGGCTTCGTCCAGCCCCGTCAGGCGATTGGTGGTGCAGACGAGAATCCCCCGGTAGCGCTCCATGGTGGTCAGGAACGCGTTGGTGAAGCTGATCTCCCAGGAGCGCGTGGCGTTGGCGCGGGGGAACAGGAACGTGTCCGCCTCGTCGATGATTAGCACTGCGCCATCCCGCTCGGCCTGCAGGAATGCCTCACGGATGCGGCGTTCCGTCATCCCGACGAACGGATCGATCAGTTCGGCCGCCTGCTTGCAGTGCGCCTCCCGCTCTAGGCGGCGGGCCAGGTGACGGGCCAACTCGCTCTTACCCGTGCCCGGCGGGCCGTGGAACAACATATTGAAGCTACGCACCGGTCCGCCGAAAACTCCGTTCCGCTGTTGCCGGTCAAAGGCGTCCAGCGTGCCGAGGAGCGCCGGCAGATCTGCCGACAGGTGAATCCCCTCCAGGGTGTAGTTGGTTTCGATCGGATCCGAGTCCGTCGGTGCCTGGCCCTGGTGGAACAGGGCGTGATGGGCGTCCATGGCCGCATGGACAGCCTGCCGAAATGCGTCGGATCCCGGAGCGGCCACTTCCAGCGCCTTCTGTACCGCCAAGTCCACCGGACCGGCAGCGCAGGGATAGCGGGAGGCCAGGCGGGCGATCTCGGCCTTGGAAAACGCCTTCCTCGCACGGTGGGCTCGCAGAACCGACTCCCAGACCATGACGCGCTGGGCCCGGCTGAAGGGATGAAATGCGACGCTGTAGGCGAAGCGGCGGCGGACAGAATCCTCCATCCCCTCCAGGTCGTTGGCGATCCAAATCATCCGGACGCCCGGCTGCTCCAGTAAGTGGTTGAGCCAGCCCTTGTCCTGGGTCTCGCCGCGCTCGAACCAGGCACCGCGAGTATTTAGCAGATTGTCGGCCTCGTCCACGATGATCAGCGCGCCGTGGCCGTGGTTGGTCAGGTTGAGAGAGGCCTGGATGGCAGCGCGCCGCTTGACGGTGGTGTTGGCTTCTCCGGAGACCACCTCATAAGCGGGCATCCGCAGACGGCGGGTCAGCGCCCTGGCGAAGCTCGTCTTGCCGGTGCCGGGTGGCCCATAGAGCAGCACGTGAGTGGCGGTGGGCGGTCGCTTGGCCAGCAACCGGCACAGGTGCTCCACCGTTTCGTGGGGAACCATGTGCCGTTCCAACGGCAAGGTTGGCGGCGGCAGGCGAACAAACAGCTCCGCGGAAGTCAATTCCGCCTGCGGTCTCTGGAACATGTTCAAAAATTCATCGGCCAGGCGAAACCACGAATTGTCCAGCTGGTATACTCCCAGCCGCCCCAATGCTCCAGTCAGGAGTGTGGTCACTTCCTCTTGCGGAATATCCAGCATAGCCGACAGATATTTACGGTTGCCATAGGTCTGGCATTGGAGGTGATCCACGAAGTAGCCCTCAGCCGGCCGCCAGATCGTCAGGATAAACAAGAGGATCACCAACTCCCGTTCGCTGTCGGACAGGTTCAGCATCTGTTGCAACTCGCGGCCGCGTCGTTCAAAATCACAATGACCACGCACGGACAGCATCCGTTCCCGCCGGTCCAGCAGTTGAAGGACCAGCGGTCCCAAGTCCCGCTCGATGTGACGGCTGCATCGAGGCAGGAGTTCTTCCATCACCCGCGGCCAACGGTCGGGATCAAACCGACACTCCGCCAGATCGGCCTCAAAGCGGCTCCGGATTTCGCCATTCAGCCGTTCGAGGGCCAGTCGCTGAATGGGTTCCACGTCCCGCTGCAGCAGGAGGCCCAGCATCTCGAGCGTGTCGCGGTCCCAGAGGGGGTACTTCGCCAAGATCCGGCGAACATAACCGGTGCAGCGTCGCCGCAGGGCCCGCTCGTTCCGGTCCAACGAGTTTGCCGCCGGTCCATCCCCGATGCACGCGGGTTGGAGACGATGGGTACGTTTGTTGACGTGCATTTCTCAGATCCTCCTTGCACAGCCTTCGGGTCGAGCATAAGATGATATCGTTCCATAATTCGGAACGTTTGTTGAACTTCACCAGCCGGGTGATCGGAGGCTGTGCATCCCAACTGTTGCAAGGAGTCGATTCATGCCCCCCAAGCAGCACACTTATCGAAGCTATGGCGAAAAGATCATCAGCCTGTTTGTGCGCCTTCTCTTCACCCGGGAGGAGTATTCGCTGACACGTCTGGCCGAGCTCCTGCAATGTTCCAAGCAAACCGTTCTGCGTCTGCTGGAGGACTTGAGGCGAGCCTACCGGATCGAGTTGGAGGAGCGGTACGACGGCAATCGGAAGTACGTGCGGCTCCACCGTCCGGAGCGTCGTCCCCTGCCGCAAACCCTCTCGGAAATGGAATTCAACCTCTTGCTGATGTGCCGTGACTTCACCGCCCACCTTCTCGGCGACAAGCTGTTTCAGGAATCCACCCGGGCGCTGGAGAAGAGCCAGGCGCTGCTCTCCGGTGATGGCACTCGCAGCGACCGCCACTTCGCCGTCTTCCGCCCGGGCACCATCGACTACACCCCCCACCAGGCCGCCATCAAGACCCTCATTCAAGCCATGGAGGAGGGCCGGATCGTCAAGCTCGAGTACAAGCCGCTGGAACAGCCCCGCGCCAGAACCCGCTACATCAAGCCGTTCAAAATCTTCTCCCACCGCGAGACCATGTACCTCCACGGCCGACTGGCTCGCGACCCGGGAAAGCGGGGACCAGCACCAGACATCGAGCCCCTGCTGGCTGTCCACCGGATCGAGGCCGCCGCCCTGACCGACCGCCGCTTTGAATTCCCCAAGGACTATGACTTCGAGGCGGCGTTCAACCGGCACTTCGGCGTGATTAAGCAAAAATCATTCGAGGTGGAAGCTGAATTTTACGATTGGGCCGCCGAGTATGCTTCGGAACGGATATGGAGCCCTGACCAGCAGCTCACCCGAATTGCCCCAAATGCGATACGGATCATCTTCACCGCCTCATCGGAATGGGAGGTGCTGTCGTGGATCCTCTCCTTCCGTGAAGATGCCAAATTATTCAGACCCGCCAAACTAGTCGAGGAAATCCGGAAAACCGTCGATTGCCTGAGAAGGGTTTACTGAAAATATTTGATTGAGTCACTGCGAATCGACGAACCACCGCCGCCCCTCACTCCTGGTGATCGATACAGCGGGGTCCAGGGGGTATCCCCCTGGCAGGCCGACCGCGTCAGCGGGAGGGGATTGGGTGGACAAGAGCGGAGCGAATTGTACACACAATCCGTATCCTGCACTCGAGTGAATTTTCGGCTTCCCGCCTCTCTGAATTCCGATTTCTTCGGTGGACGCCATCGCGGGCGGGTGGGTGGCAGGAACCGCATCGACGGATCGGCCCGCCCTCGAGGACGACCGGAGGGAGGAGAACCAGGTGGGGCGATCCGGCGCTGCACTCCTCAAAGGGGGCGAGGGCGGATCATTCAAACGAGTTGGGTCAATTCCGATGGGATAAGCCTCATTGGACGACAGGACGAGATGGATTACTTTCCGGAAATGGGTTTTGTCTGTTGCGCTCGCTCAATCTTCACATTTAAGAACCCAGCTTTGATCAGGGCTGCTTGGCGTGCGGCCAACTGCTCGGGGTCTCCATGAACCAATCTGATTTCGGTCCTCTTATCTTGGCGTGATAACCAATACAAAGTATCCGACAAATCGGCATGAGCCGAGAAAATTTTGTATTGTGAGACCTTCGCGCGGACACCAATTGTTTGTACTATTTGGTTTGGATCGTCTCGACTTCTCTTTTCCAGTTTTTTAGCTCCGGATGCCAACAAGCCCGCCGGCGTCTTTGGATCAGCCCATCCTACCAGTAAAACACGGGTTGTGGATTGTGGCAGAAGATCGTCCAAGAGATCTTCTGAAAAAGCCTCATCCATCATGCCGCTGGTAGTCACGAGGACAGAAGGCCGTGGGAGTGTTCCCGGTAGTTTTCTGACCATCTCAGGGAACGCCGATGGTCCAATACGATACAGTTCTGGCCGAAACCAATGCGTGGTTGATGGTTGGCTGAGTTCTCTTCTGTATATCGCACTCACTTTAGCCGCCGACGGCGAAGGGCAAAATACCTGAATGGTTGAAGGCAACTTCCCCTCATTTCGGGCGAGCCCTAATTGGTAGAGTACCTTCTGTGTCCGATCCAATGCGAATGCCGGGATCCATACAACTTCTCCATTGGCCACCGCCGTGGAAATTTCCTGCCTGAACCTGTTCAATTCAGGAGTAGCATCTTTCGCTCGAATATCCGATCCGTAGGTGGCTTCCAACCAGATCCGATCCGCTGGCGGAGCCGGAGTGGGAGCACACTCAAGAGGTGAAAGATCGTTGCCGATGTCACCAGAGAATAACAATCGTTTTCCTTCGGGTGATTTGGAGGGAGCTAGCAACACTGAGGCCGCCCCTGGAATGTGACCGGCTGCCAAAAAAGATGCATTTAGATGTCCCGATATTGGAAAAACTTGACCGATCTCACGTACCTGCACTAATTGAAGAATGGACCTCAGTTCTTCTTCAACACAACTGTCGCAAGGCCTCAGAAAAACTTGCTCTTTTTTTGATACCTCGTCATGGTTACCCTGCACCTGACGGCGGTTGACGGGAGAAATTTTCTGACCCCATTCACAGTTTTCTCGCCAATGCGCAGTCACGAACGGGCCTCTACTCCCCTGCTTGACGGACTTGGCAGACCAATACCAAGTGCGGTCGGATGATCCATAGCGAATGGCCATCTCTAGCATCACCGGAAGTAGCTCGCGAGTTGCGGGTGTAGTGTTAATCGGCTGTTTGAACCCGGCCCTGACCAACTGGGGCAACCGCCCACAGTGATCAAGATGTGCATGTGTAAGCAATAGGGCGCTCCCCTTGATCACATCATCTGGCAATGGAATCACGGATTTTTTTGCTGATTGCTTGCGGCTGTCATCTTCCGCGTTATACAAAGCGCCACAGTCAACGATGATATTCATACCGCTGGAATGTACGACCGCAAGTGAACCCCCAATCTGACCGCCCCCCCCATACCAAACAACTGTGGTTTCAGTCGAACCGTCTCCAGCGATTCCGCAAGAACACAGGGCAAAAATTATGAAAAGAAAGAGATAAAAAATGCTGCGAACCGGTTCAGAATGACCCATGAATCACCTCCCTCGTATCGAATAATTATAACCATCACCGAGAGAGAATTTTGTAAATAGTACAGATAAAACCGAAAAGCCCGGAGCGATCCGGGCTTTTCGGTTCCGAATGAGCCACCTTAGAACGGGATCTCGGCGGCGGTGTCCGCCGGGGGCTGCGGCGCCTCCACCGGCTGCTTGGGCTCCAGGATCTTGAGGTCGTGGATCACCACCTCCGTCCGGCTGTGGCGCTGGCCGGCCTCGTCCTCCCAGGAGCGGGTCTGCAGGCGGCCCTCCACGAACACGAGGCGGCCCTTGCGCAGGTACTCGCCGCAGATCTCCGCCAGGCGCCCCCAGGCCAGGACGTTGTGCCACTCGGCGCGGCTCTGCCTGTCGCCGTTGCGGTCGGTCCAGTGGCTGTCGGTGGCCAGGGAGAAGCGGGCGAAGGCCACGTTCTCCTGGGTGGCTCGGACCTCCGGGTCCCTGCCCAGCCGGCCGATGAGTTGAACCTTGTTCACCATGATGAAATCTCCTTCCCGCGTGGCATGGATGCGCGGCCCCCGGATGGATCAGAATTAGAAAAGGGTCCGGGCCTCTGGAGCGAACGAGACGGTCCGGCCGAAGGTGGTGGAGTAGACCTGGTTTCCGGCCAGGATCAGGTGGTCATGGAGCTCGATGTGCAGCGGCCGCAGCGCCTCGCCCAGACTCCGGGTCAGGGCCAGGTCCTCGGCCGAGGGGTGGCACTGACCGCCAGGGTGATTGTGGAAGAGGATCACGGCCGTTGCGGCCGACAGCAACGCCGCCTTGACCACCTCGCGGGGATAGACTGGCGCCTGGTTCACCGTGCCGATGCCCAGGATCCGGACATCCGTCACCCGGCCGGCCGCGTTCAGGCATAGGACCCCGACGCACTCCCGACCCGGATCGCCGCCAGCCACCACGGCCAGGGCCACGAACTGGGCCGCCTCCTCCGGGTTGGTCACCGGCTGGCTGGAGAGCTGGCTCTCCCGGACCAGGTGAGCGATGCAGCGCTTCGCCATTTCCGCGTAATCGGTCTTCTTGTTCATGTCGTGCCTCCTTGAAAACCCGCCGAGCAAATTTTTCCGCCTGGCCCTTTCACTCCAAGCTGAAGGGCCAGGCGGGAAAATGAATCCCAGACGCCGGGCCGGGAGACGAAGCGGCCCGGTCGCAAGCCGGCGGGAGCGGACCTGACACCGCCGCGGCACCGCAGCGGTGAGGCCGAGGGATAATTGGAGGGGACCCCGATCGGGGGCGGTGGCCGTTTATGCTCGGCCGAACCCGTAGGGACGCGAAAGCGGTGGCGGGCGGCTTGCGGGCCGCCGTCACCCGGCCCGGCCCGCCCGGACCCGGCGAAGACGGCCATTAGCGGCGCGACTGCCAAGCGGAAGGCGCGAGCCGGCATTGGCGGGAGCGACGCGGCCGGCCGCCGGAGGACGGGCGACCGACGCCAGAGGCGGAGCCCAGCCCTCACCGCCAGGCGAGTGGGAAGAAAAACGAAAGTCTCCCCGGCCGGACGCGAGGATTAAATGGAGGGGATCCCGCCGCAGGCAGAGGGGCGGCGGCCTTTTATGCCGCAGCGGCGGGCCGGGGAGTCTTTCATCCTTGCGCGTTCTCAGGAATGGACGGCCCGGCCAAGGCACCGAGGCCGGGGCGCCGATTCCGGCGGAACAACAGGGGAATGCGGTGAGGTTGGATCTTCTCTTTTCTGTAAGATTGTCTGGTTCGCCGTTTCGCCCCGTCGTCCCGTCCCCGTGTCCGTCGCTCGCCTGGCTTGATCACGGAGAAAAGACCGGGGAGCCCGAGGGGATCGTATTCCCTCGGCGGGGTCCAGGAGTGAAACCCCGGTGGCAGTCATTCGAATATTGCCCATGCGGTTAAACATCACTGACGGATGTAAACCCAGCTAGCAGCTCTTAGTTTCCGCGATGAGCCGAATTATAGAATCTGATCGAGCAGATGGGCTCGGATGGCGGAGTAGTGGTCGTGAATCTCAGCCGGGGTAGTCGGGTGGGCTGAGCCGATCATGTGCCCCACGCCGTCGTGGAACGACATGCTGAACGGATCGAAATGACCGCTCAGATTGCCGTAGGCGTCGTGGAACGAATGGGTGTGATCGTTGTACCGGCTCACGAGGTGGTGGTCATCGTCAAAGACGTTGCCGTCGTGGTCGATGGTGGCCACCAGGTGGCCGGAGCTGTCGAAGACCTGCCCCGAATTCAGATGGAGTCTGCCCAGCAGATGGCCGCTCTCGTCATGAAACGTGCCCGAATCCGGATCGAACGTGCCGTTCAGATGGCCCAACGCGTCGTAGTACTGCATCGCGCACCTCCGATAGTTCACAATGTATCGAACCGCTCCAGCGATACCGCTTACTTCGCCCGGCGAACGCCGCGGACGCCAAACTGCACCATCTGCATTCTACTCCCACGATAATACTTGATGTCACCTGTCATAAAGTCGAGATAAGAATGGGCTCCGGAATCCGGCGATTCACGCGACCAGTAGTACTGTGCCCCGCCTGCCGCGAATACCGGAGACAGGCGAAGCGGCCGATTATTAACGGGATGCCATGAGCGGACTGCTGAATTGGGATCGTAAATCGTCTGCAACTCTCTGATCGTTGGCATCCGCCAATCCCTGTGACCGCCCATGTTGAGCCGTCTCACCCAGTCCATCGCCGCCTCCCATGTCAAACCCAGGCTGTTCGGCCCTGCCATCGCCCGGGAATCCGACTTCGTCCACATCAACCCCGTGGTCGTGTCCGTGACGGTGCCATCTCCGTTATCAATGAAATGACCATAGCTGTTGCTTCGCTGACCGGAGTTGTCCACAGCTTCTTGCCCGACCGGAGGCAGCGCACCCACGGCAGATGAATCGAGTGCCGAATTGTTCCTGCCATCGGAGATGGCTCCTCCTGATACATTTCCGCCACTCTGCAGGTTCCGAACCGCCCATCCAATGAGTTGTCCGATTGCCAAAAGGTCTGCTTGCATCTGGCTGCTCGTACGCATTTCATCCACCCGGGCCGCTCCCAAGAGACCTCTCTTCACAGTGCCCTCCAGCATGGTGCTCATGTGGGCAAAATTCATGGTCTTTGTTTTCTTCGGATTCTTCGGATCCGCAAGCTTCATTTCCAGTAACACTTCCGTCGGCGGCTCTCCCTTGAGTGCAAGGGACTTGATGCTTTGCAACGGCACGCCGAAAGCTTGGCTGGAACACTTCTCCAGCCCAGGGTCATAAAAAAAGTAACGGTCAGTCAGCTTGATGGTGGACGTGTGCAGAGTCAGGGGGAACGGATGATGGTGTTTGATTTCGAGGCTGATGGTTCCCCCGGCCCTCAAACACCGGGTAGCTGAATCTTGAAATAATTCGAGATCATTGGTCCAAAAATACTGCACAGCCTGTCGGGCAAGATGATCAGGATCATCACGACCGGTTGTCGCCGAATCCTGCGGCGGGATTCGCGACGATTCAACCGGCTGTTGCGGGCTGGCTGAAGCCACCTGCCGGCCCAACTCCTGCAGACGTTTCAGGGCCTGTTTGACTTGATCAGAGGCTAGAGCATCCGAGGAATACTCCGTCAGGAATCGGCTGTAGCTGTCTCGCGTATCCTGTTGCCGGGCACGGGCCCAGGCGCGTTCGATGTCCGCCCGCCGCGTATTCTGGGATTGAAGCTGCAGGTCCAGCTGGCGTAGCCGGTCCCGTGCCTGTTGGACCCGCGTCGCCGCCAGGGGGATACGGTTGTATTTATCAATGAATGCCCGATACGCCTCGGGAATGTCCGACCGAATCGCCGCCGTCCAATCCTCCTCGGATTGTCGCCGTGTGTTCTCCACCACGGTCTGTTCCTGTATGGCCGAGGCCGGCTGTTCGCCGTCTTCACCCGCAGTCAATGCCTCGATGACACAACGAAAACCGGTGTCACGGTCTGCCTTCTCCGGAGTAAACTTGCCTCTGTGGGTGATGGAAACCTCCATTTCATTACTGAACCAGGAACCGCCCCTGAGCACACGGAATTGTCCCTCTGCCGGCCCCGGAGGATCACTGGATGGCGAAACAGAGTAATAGCCCGGATCGTGCCAATCCGAGCACCATTCCCACACATTTCCCAACATGTCATAGATTCCCCAAGGATTGGCCTGTTTTTGCCCTACTGGATGAGTTCGATTTAACGAATTGGCTTTATACCAGGCGATGGTGGTCAGATCTTCCGGCCGCTCACCTGGATTTCCGGCCCGACAGGCGTACTCCCACTCCGCCTCCGTGGGCAGACGGTACCGCTTCCCTGGATCTTTCTCGTTGATTTTCCTTAAAAACTCCTGCACTTCATCCCAGGAGATAGTCTCGACGGGATATTGATCCTCGCCTTGAAAATACGCTGGAGTGTTCCCCATGACGGCCGCCCACTGACCCTGGGTCACTTCCGTGATCTGCAAGAAAAATGGCCGGCTGATGGTGACGAGATGCACGGGCTTGTCCGAATCGGCGCCTTTTTCATCGCCCATGCTGAATGAACCCGCCGGGATTTTAACGAACATCATTCCCGTGCTTGTTTCCCGGTAAGTTTCACCCATCGGCCCGCTTGTGGGAGTAAAGCTGACTGCCTCCGGAGAATGATGCACGGATTCTCCTGATCCCTCATCCGAGGGAACAGGGGAGTTTACGATTGGGGGTTGAACGTCTGAAGGATTTGAGGAGCTTCGATTTTTAAGAGGGTAAACAGTGAACATTAAGAGCAATATTCCCATAAGCAGGATCGGCAAAGATCCAATAGCAATACTGTAGAATACTTCTGCGGCATACTGCGAATCGGTGACCGAATGGATATCACCCCGGCGGGCCAGACGGTCCAGCTTTTTCCCGAAGAACGCCTTAAATATTTCGCAGGTCAGTACGGCGAACAGAGCCACGACGGGCAATAGCCCGATCAGGAGACAAGTGAAACTCTGCTGGTTGATCAAGAAATATATGGTCGCGCATCCTACATATATACAAAGTGTTAAGAAGAATGTCAGTATTTGCCCCCGGCGAGTGATAACTCTGCGATTTTCTTGAAATGTTGCCCATCTTCTATCCAGCTCGGCCTGCCGACGCTCGTTTTCAATTCGCTGTTGTGCGATTGCGCGTTGTTCGTTTTTTCGTTTTTCTTCCGATGCTGTTTTCGCAGCCCGAGCCTCTGCTTCGGCTTGATCTCGTTGCTGCTTTTTCTGACTGGCTTTCACCAACGCTTCCAGAGCTCCGGGCATGCCGTTCTCAGCGGCGCGCTGGTACCATCTGGCTGCCTCGTCGTAACTCTGTTTCAGCTTTCCTCGGCCTTCCTCGTATAAGCGGGCCAGCGCGAATTGGGCCTCGCGATGATCTTGCTGGGCAGCTTGAGTGTACCAATTCGACACTTCCTTCTCTGCCCGACCGCCGCCGTTTCGTTCCAGTAGGGTGGCCAAGCGGCATTGGGCCTCGGCGAGCCCCTGCTCGGCCGCCCGCCGATAATACTGCTCAGCTTCGGCCTGCTCCGCGGCCGTTCCTCCGCTGGTCTCCAACAGTGCCCCGAGCCAAAGCTGTGCGTTGACG
>Ga0209604_1001136_pt1 | contig 22400 bp, 27 predicted proteins | sample AD_UKC097_MetaG_FD_184405 | JGI IMG/M metagenome (GOLD analysis project Ga0209604, IMG submission 184405) | Active sludge microbial communities of municipal wastewater-treating anaerobic digesters from USA - AD_UKC097_MetaG (SPAdes) (version 2) | ecosystem: Engineered > Bioreactor > Anaerobic >... | reverse complement strand
AAGGGTGAGACCATCGCGCGCTTCGTCGCGCTGCGACGCGAGCGCGACCGCCTGATGCGCGAGCTGGACGAAGTGAAAGCGGAAACCGAGCGCGTCGAGGACGAGCTGCGCGAGCAGTTCATCGAGGAGAACGGCGAGCTGTGAAGGCGCCCACGCAAGAGGCCGTGCGCGGGAGAGCGGCGCCGTGACCGCCCTCCTCCTCGCCGCGGTCCTCGCCGCCCCAATCCATCCGGTCGGCTACGCCTGGGAGATCTCGCCAGAGCCACCCCCGCCGGCGATCGCCCCCCCGGACTGGACCCCATTCCGGCTCGACATCCTCCGCGTGTCACTCCGGGCAACGGAGACGTCCGCAGTCGAGGCCGGCCTCTACTACCGCATCGACGAACATCCGGAACATGGCTGGGTTCCCTGGCGAGTCCCGGTGACGGTCTGGTTCGGCGCGGGGCAGACACTCGAGATCGCGTTCGAGATCCCGTGGGACGGCTACGCTCCCGGCCCGGCCCTCCTCGCTGTCTGGCAACAGTGCGGAGACGGGCGCGTCCATAACCAGGGAGCTGCCATCCCGAGGCCCGGGCAAATGCTCCCTCCCGAGTGGGCCGGGATGCCGTTTCATGCCCTCGATGCCGGGGCGTTCTGTCCGGAGACCGCCTCGATCTTCGCCGATGGTTTCGAGACCGGCGACCTGTCTCGCTGGGGCGGTGCGTCGTGAGCGAGCAGCTGTCCCTGCTGACCAAAGCGGCGCCGCGGCCGAATCGTCCCCTCGCAGCGCGGCTCGATCCGGTGACGTCCCACCTGGCTGCGGTCGAGGTGCGCGTCGCCGGCGCCGAGGTCTCGCAGGCTCGCAAGGTCTGGGAAGCCATCTGCCGGACCCCGGGGCTCACCGGCCTCGAGCTCGCGCACGCCCACGGCATCGACCGGTACATCATCGGCCGGCGCGCGAGCCTGCTTGTCAGCTCGGGCCTCGTTGCGCCCGGGAAGCCACGGCGGGACCGCCACTCCGGCCGCATGGCGCAGCCTCTCTACCCCACCAGCAAGACCTGGGAGGACGTATGGCCGGGATGGTGACTCCGGCACACGAGCTCGACGAGAGCGGGATGGAAGCGCTGCTCTCCGAGGACTTCCGGCGCCGGGAGCTTGACGCCAAGAGGCTTTGGCGCGCGGTGCTTGCCATCACGCTGCAGGATGCCGCTGAGCTCTGGCCGGTCCGCTTCCCGGCGAACTGGAGGCCGCCTCCAGCCAAAGAGCGGATGCAGCGAGGGGCCGACCAGGTTGGCATGCGCTACTGGCGCGCCTACTTCGCGAGCGAGGACTTCGCCCTGCTCTGCGACTTCGCGGACGCGGACCCGGGGCAGGCACGACGACACATCGAAGCGCGCTGGGCGCGACGGAGGCGTCGCGCCGCATGACCAGGAAACCCGGTGCGGCGGGCGCAGCTCGAGAGACGCTGCGCGTTGAGACGCCGGATCCCGCCGGAGCGGGACCGAGCTTCACCCCCTCAAAGGGATCGTCCGCTGCTTCTGCGGCCGCCCCCTCACCGGCGATCGCGCGAAGAGCCGCGGCTACTACCGTTGTCCGCACGGCGGACACGCGAGCGGCTCGGCCGACCGCCTTCATGGCGCCTTCCGCGCCCTGCTCGCACGCGAAGCCTGCCCGCCCGAGCTCGTGACGTTGCTCGAGGAGACGATCTCCGCGCGGTTCGAGGCGGGAGCCAGCGAACGTGCCGCGACCGCTGCTCGAGCGCGGCACCAACTGGAGCGCCTCGGCGCCGCACGCCAACGCCTGCTCGACCTGCTCACCGATGGGGTCCTCGACCCGGACGACTACCGGCGCCAGAGCACGCGACTGGCCGCCGAACGCCAGCGCGCCGAAGCCGAGATCGCGAGCATGGAGGGAGCAGAGGAGCTGTCGCTCATCGACGTGCTGCGGGCCGGGCGCGAGCTCCTGATCCGCCCGGCAGAGACCTGGGAAGTCCTGCCGGCTAGCCGCCGCCCCCCTTTCGCCCAGGCGATCTACCCGGATGGTCTGGAATGGGACGGAACGAAACTTTCGAACCCTGGTAAATGCCTGCTACGGCTACCACTTGCAGATGATTCCGGCGAGGTTGTACCGCATGGTACGCCAGCGGGTGCTGAGTTCGCAGTGGTCTCTGATTGGGCGCGGCGCCTGTGGCATGCAAGTCAACTGGCGCAGGCAGTCTACTGAGCGCCGAAGCGGATTTCAGCGCCCAGCATGGCGTAGGCGCCCGAACGATTCCCGGTGCGGTGTGCCCCGCCTTCGACCACGGCATGGACGCGGCCGATTCGCAGCCCGCTCCAGCGGCCGTAGGCCCGCCAGTCGCGTTCCGCGCCGGACGGCGAGACCAGCCCCCCGATGGACCACTCCGGGCGGATGGAGAGGAAGCGGCGGGGAGCTGGCAACACCCGAACGTCGACTCCTCCGCCGGCGTCGCGCGTCACCAGGGCCCCCCCGCCTTCTGGTAGCCGCGGGAGGCGGAACTCGCCGAGCACGAGCTCCGCATCGGCGAGCCCGCCGGACAGAGTGGATCCGCTCGACCCGACGATGTCGCCGGATGGGACGACGGTTGCCAGGGGCCCGGTGGCGTAGTCGCGTTCCAGCCGCGTGAGGGTCCGGCCTGGGATCACCGGCACGACGAGATCGGCCGGGATGCGAACCAACTCGGCATCAGCCAGTCGCGAGGTCGGGCGGACGGTCACCACGCGGCGCACCGGCTCTTGCTCGCGTCGCCAGTCGAGAAGCTCCCCGGCCAGCAGGAGCGCGAGCGCACCTCCGACCGCGCAGGTCACGCCATGCCGCAGCACCAGACTACCGACGCGGCGGAGCCGGGAGTCCCAGGTCGTCAAGGGTTCGGGTGTCATCGTAGCTCCCCGCTGTTTCGTAGGGGTATGCGTGCGTACTCTCGTCGTACATTCCCAGGGGTCGCGCAGCGCGACGCCTGCCGAGGTGGAGCGCTACCGCGGAGCCGCTCGTGATCGCGATCAGCGTCCCGTAGAACGGCCAGGCGAGGTCGAAGAGGTCGAAGAAGCGCCCGACGTCGAGCCCGGCCAGGGCGAGGTGAATCGTCGCCAGCCCGACTGCGTAGGCAGTGTAGAGCCACTTCGGTGGTCCCTCGCGCCAGGGGGTCTCCTGCTTGGAGGCAGGTGCCGGAGTGGTCACGCAAGCGCCCTTCGCTCCCACCCGTTCGCGAAGCGCTGCAAGCTCGGGCGCGCCGCGGCGAGGCCGCGGTAGTAGCCCGCCTGGACGGACCGCAGGAGCGCCAAGGACATCTCTGGCCCGGTCCGGGCCAGCTCCCCGAGGGTGCCGGGCCCGATGCGCCCGTCGACGGCGAGATCAGCCCCGGCGGCCCGGAGACCGAGCTGGAGGAACTCGGCGCCCCGCCGGCGGCCGACGTTGACTGCGACATCGAAGACCTTGGCGGCGAGCTCGCCTCCCGCGGCCACGGCGATCTCGTCGCAGCGGAGCGGACGCCAGAACTCCGTCGCGTAGAAGGCTCGGGCGAGCCGCTGCAGTTCGACATCGGTCCCCAGCGATCGCGGGAAGCCAGGCTGAGTGCGCAGAGCCTCGACCCTGCGCCACCCGAGCCAGTCGGGGTGACGACGCCGCGCGATCCCGTAAACGGTCTCGCCACCGGGGTCTGCCGGATCGTTGGCGTACGGCTGTTCCCAGGCGAGTGTTCGCGCGTACGCAGTCTCGAAGAGAGCGAGTCCGGCTGGCGCTCCGGGCACGTCAGCCCCTCCCGAAGAGGCGCCGCAGCAGGCGACACCGCCGGCGCCTGGGGCGTACCGGAGGCGGAGCAGGGGCAGGCGGAGGCGCGGGCGAAGTTTCGCCAGCGGGGACCTCGAGGCGGTAGCCGTCCGGACCGATCTGCAGGCGCCAGAGCTCGGCGCCGCCAGGCTTGCGCAGCTCGCGGGTGCCGTAGAGCCCATCCGATCGCTCGCACCGGAGCAGATCGCCTTCTTCCCAGCCTCGGCCAGCGACGATGGCATCCGGGGCTCCCCCCGACTTCCGGCGCCCGTCATCGCAGGCGAGCCAACCTTGCGCCCCGCCCGCTTCCCACGTGGCGGCGTAGAGCGGAGCCGTCGAAGTCCGGCCGCCGGATGTCGCGAGCATCCAGAGGCCGCGATCGGTGCAACCGAGCACGTAGCGATGCTCGGGGACCCAGCCGTCGAGCCAGGGCAGCACACGCGCGACGGACTGTGCTGAACGATCCGCGAAGACGGAGGCCAGGAGGGCAACCTCTGCGCTGTTGAGGGGGAGCACGGGGTCTTCGGCGGGGAACGTGCGCGCCACCCCGGCGACATATCGCGCCACCCAGTCGCCGTCCTCGCCCGGGTGGGGTCGCCAGGGGATTCCGAGCAGGGACTGCACGAGCTGCGAGGCCGAAGGCTCGTCGATGTAGCTGCGAGCGAGCCGCCAGTCGTCATCTCCCTGCCACGACCGTTGCCAGGAGCGCTCGCCGGCGAAGACCGATGGCAAGATCCCGCGCCGTCGGCGGGTGTAGCCAGCCTGCCGGTCGCTCTGGGCGGTGGCAAACACCGGCCCGGGGGCCGGGCGCCCCGGGGGATCATCCTGGTCGGAGATGAGCAGCCCCTCCTCCCAGCCGGTGGCGAGCACCGCGAGCGTGGCCCAGGCGCGCACCCATTCCCGGGCTCGCCGTCCGGCATCGTTGCCGGCATGGACCCGGGCGGCTGTCGCGATGGGGCAGACGATCCAGGGCCCGTAGACAGTTGAGCCGAACTCGTTGCGCATCAGCACGCCCGGGACGCCTGGCTCGAGGTGTTCCCACCAGAGCGCTGCAGACAGGTTGAGCTCGGCCTGGTCACCGCGGCGCCGGGCCATGACGTCGAGCGCCGCACGCGCGGCGAGCGGGATGTTGGCGCTCGGGTGCGCTCGCAGTGGCGCTGCGAGCTCCGTCTCGACTCCGGGGAGTGGCTCCCCGCCGTGAAGCACCGACAGAAGGGACTGTTCGCCAAGGGTCGCCATCAGGCCAGGTCCTCTTCGATCTCGAGCACGTCATGGCCGGTCGGCGGAGCGGTGATCACGTCGCCCGGGCCGAGCGACACCTGCCACTCCAGGCGCCAGGAGCCGACCGACAGCCCCTCTTCCTCCCAATCAGCGGCGCTCCATTCGTAGTGCACGATCCCTTTGGCAGCATCCAGGATCACCGCTTCGCGCACCACCACGCGGCCAGCCCGCGCGAGGTGCAGCTCGACGGTGCTGTCCTCCAGAGTGATCGCGGCGCCATCCTGCCCGGTCAGGGTGGCGCGCAGCGGCGGCAAGGTGTCCCCACGCCGGATTCGGTGGATCGTCATCGGCACCTCCTAGAGTTTGACCACATAACCGCCTCCGCCCCCGAGGGTGAGGGCTCCGTCCGTCTCCTCGCCAGCGATGCGCAGCGCGCCTCCACCAGCCAGCTCGAGGTAATGCCCGCTCGAGGGAGCGGCCACGATCAACCCGCCGTTGCTCTGGTCGAGGTGAGCGAATGCCGGGTACGGGATGGTCACCGCAAGCCAGGAGACATAGAACCCCGACGCGGCGTAGCTCCGCTCGATCCAGACCTCCATCGCCGAGTAGTCATCGAAGTCTCGCGCCTGTGCCTCCGGCACTGTGAACTGCAAGGCTGTCGGGTCTGGAGGCGCCGTACCGTAGAAGTCGTGCTCGTAGCTTCCACCCTTCAGAGTGAGTTTGAAACTGGCCGTCGATTCTGCATCCGGGCGGCGCCAGAGACGGAGGAACACGGCATGCGAGGTCCTTCTCGCGGGCTCATCGGCCGGAGGGAGGGAGAACTTCGCCGTCTGCTCGTCCCAGTGCAGCCCACCGCCCGGGTTCGGACACCGGATTGAAGTCGCGTCGTCCGGGTCTACCTCGTTGATGGCCGGATGCAACACGGCGCTGCCGGTCCCGGAGACTCGCCAAAAGTCAGTCTGGAGCGTGCCGTCGGGGCGAAGGATCTGCGGCATTGCGTTACCCCGTGATGGGCGTCCCGGGCCAGAAAAGCAGCGCAGTGGTGGAGATGGCCTTCCCGATCACCACGCGGCGAAGGCTGCCGGACGGGGTTGGCGCAACGGTGGTGATTGCGCCGCTGGTCGAGAGGTAGTAGACAGCGCCTGCGGTCAGGCCAGAAAGCCCGGTGATCACCGAGCCCGGCGGCCAGTAAGCGTTGCCCTGCCGGAACATCAGGCCGACGAGCTGGTCCACGGTGTTGGTCCGGGAAGCAGCGACCCAGGCGTTGGCCGACGAGAGGCGGACCACCTGCCCGTTCGCGCCACCGCTCTGCGAGCCCGGGAGCAGCCCGAGGTTGGCCAGGACGAGCGTCCGCGTACCGCTCAATTCCGAGAGGTTGTTGGCCGTGAAGAGTAGCCCCTCTGCCGGGTAGGACTGGAAGATGTCGCGGGTCCCGGCGCTCCAGCTGACCGCGCTCCCGGAGTTGCTCGATGCGTAGATGCTTGTTCGCGCGAGTTGGTGCCCATTGATGGAGTAGGTATAGGTTCCGAGCCCCGTTTCCCAGTTCACGCCGTCCGTGCAGGCGTAGTAGCAGGTATCACCATTCGTGAGGACCGCGCTGAACGCGCGGAAACCGGTCGCGGCGCCGCCCAGGGTATAGGCGCCGGTCCCGACGGTCGTGGTGGTTTCTTTCACGCGATCGCGCATCTTCAGGGCCATCAGGGGATCTCCCGGACCGTCAGGTCGACGGTGAAGGTGTTGTATCCAAGGATGCTCACGAGCAGGGGTTCATCGGCGACGCCGTACACCGTACGCGCCATCACCGCGGCCGGAGAGCCGTTGGCTTTCGAACAGACGACCATCTCGCGGGAGGCCCCGCGTTGCCGCGCGAGCCGCAGCGCATCGTCGTGGGCGGACTGCTCGGAGTCGGCCGCCCAGGACAAGCGCATCCAGCGTCGCTTCGCCCTGCCGCGCAGATAGACCTGCCCGCCCTCGCTCTGCAGCTCCTGCGGTTGTTCCGACACGCCAAGCTGCGCGCCGTACTCCACCCCGGCGGCGGGGCAGTAGGCGCGCCCGAGGACGAGGCGTCCGGCTTCGAAGTAGCCACTTGGCAAGGCGTCTTCGGAGCTGGGGAAGTCGAAGCGGATCGCCCAGAACCTGGCTGTGACCTCGGCGGGGAGGCGAAACAGCTCGTGCGTGCGCCCGTCGTAGAGGTCCGGGTCAGCGCTGGGCATCGGCAGCCAGCCCGAGTCGAAGCTCGGAGCCTCGTCGATCAGGTCGTCGAGCGAGTCGGCGCTCTGCACCTTCCACGCAGAGCTTGGCGCAGACGGGCGCGCTCCGTGATAGCCAAGCCAGACCGTATCCACCGGTCGCAGGCCCCCGAGGTCGAGGTAGCAGCCGGCCAGAGCGGGGTCAGTCCAGCGGCACACATCGGATGGCTGCATGCGCAAGAGGTTCCCCACCCCCATCGACCCGGGCGTGCTTCCGGACGCCAAGGGGAGGATTGCGGCGGCATCACTTACCTCCGGAGTCAGAATCAGCAGCTCATCCACTCGTCCTCCTCCATTCGCGATAGGTCTCGTTGCGACACGACTCTCCCGGCCGGCATTCGTGCAAGGCGAGCGACCCGGCCCATCCCCGATCCGTGAGCAACGCCTGCAACGAGGCCCAGACGTGGAGCTGGAGGCCAGGCGCCGGGGCTTCCCACGTCCCACCCCAGATCCGCCCGCCCCCCTCCATCGGCATGACCTGTGTTGCGGTGATCTCGGCAGGGGCGACGGCGGCGGCAATCTCGCGCCCCACCTCGTCCGCGTCCTGATCGCCGAGCAGCACTTCGGCGCGTACCACCCACTTCGTCACCCCCACAGCGTCACCCGCATCTCCCCGCTCGTCGCGTCCTCGGCCCAGCCGACGACCACCATCTGCTTGCCGGCGGTCAGCCCGTAGCGCGAGAGGCGCAGTGTCACCGTCTGCCCGATGTCGAGCTGGTGGCGATACTTCGTGAGCCCCATCGAGAAGACGTCTCGCGGGGCCGAGTAGAGCGCGAGTCGCCGCTCCGCTTCGGCGCGCGCGTCGGCCTCGTAGGCGTAACAGGAATGCACCAGGACTTCGTCGGCCGTGGGCGCCTCTGCCCCGAGGCCCGGCGCCTCCGCGACTGTCCACCGCCACTCGGACTGCAGGTACAGCCATGTAGAAGGAGCCCCGGAGTAGACCGAGCCCGCGATCTCGTTCGCAGCATGCGGCCGATGCACCCGACCGTAGGCGATGCGCCAGCGCTGCACAGGGGTTGGCGCAGGGAGCCGCTCCAGCGTCCCGAGTACGATGTCGGCCTCGGTGATTTCGGCGACCGCGGTGCCCGGCCCCTCGACCACGCCCACGGATAGCAGCCCCCCGCGCGTATAGGTCCAGTACGCTCCCACGGAGTCGGCGATCTCCGAGATCGCCTGCTCCGCCGTTGCCGACTCCGCCAAGCCGATGACGCCCGGCCGCGCTGCCGAGAGGGCAGCGAAGCTCCCTTCGTCGAGCTGCTCGGGCGTCAGTCCGGCGCGCAGCGCCAGCCGCCGCAGGATCTCCCCGACAGCGGCGGAATAGCCGCGACCTCCCTCCGAGGCGTCCCCTTCGAGGCTCACGGTAAGCGGCCCTACAGGCACGGAACCCAGGCGCAGCAGGCCGCGCGAGCGGTCGGTCCGGTACTTGCCGGGGTCCGGGGCGGTGGCGTAGATGTCGCCGCTGTCGCCGGCCGCGGTCAGTCCGACCCCCTGGTCGTAGACGCCGAGCACGGACTGAATCGGCCCGTCATGGACCTGGTAGACGAGCTTTGCCGGATCGAGCAGCACCGGCTCCACGTGGTTGACCCGGCCATACACCAGAGGCTTGGGACGCCCGGCGACGCTCTCCAGCCCCTCGTTGGTGCCAACCCAGATCGCACCGGAAACGGACAGGGACGCCCCGCCGGTGACCGCGTTCGCGAGCGTGCTGCCGGTCCCCTCGTCCACGCGCCAGTACTGCGCGAGATCCGCCTCGACTCCGGTCAGGCGGCGGTGCATGTCCCCTCGGATCTCAGCGGCCGTCCGGGCGCGCGTCCAGAGCCGGACCTCGTCGATCTCGCCCTCGAAGAACTGCGGCCACGTTGCCCCGCGCCCCAGGTTGACCGCCGTCGGACCGGTGACCGGCTGGAAGGGGACCTCGATGGCAGCTATGGGCAGCCCGTCCTGATAGACCACGAGAGAGCCCGCCGTCTCGTCGTAGACGACGGCAACGTGGTGCCAGCGGCCCAGGACGGCCTGTCCGCCGCCCGCGGAAACTCCCGGATCGAGACCAGACTTCACGAGACGAGCGCCGAACTGGCCGTTGTAGAGGAGGAAGCAGTACAACGCTCCGGCGTCCGTGCTGCCCCCAGTGGCGACGAGCATCCCGGCAAGAGCCACCGGACTCGGCAACCCCAGCGGACGGACCCACGCCTCGAAGGTGCGAGAGCCCAGAAAACCGGCGGCCAGCGAGCCGGTGGCGTAGTCGTCCACCCCGTCGAAGCGCAGACAGGCCCCACGTCCGTCATAGCGCGCGGCCTGGGCCGGGATGGCAAGGCCAGCAGAGGGAGCGCGCAGCGCGAGGGTGAGCCGGTCGTAATCCCAGGAGAGCCCCTCGGCCGCACCCCGAAACACCGTCGCCCACTCCTGGTACGGGATCGCTCGCGTCCCGACCTTGATCTCGAGGCGCCGCCCGTACCAGGAGGAGGCCGCCAGGTTGTCGCAGGCGCCGTCCGTGTTCACGATCTCGACGACGCCCAGGGAGGCCGACCCACCCGCGGTGGGCGTACCGTTCTCCAGGATGGAGGACTCCGCCGAGTAGGGGACAGACAGGCGCGCAGGGAACTGCGTGTGCGCCGGCGTGTCCTCGGCCCCCGTGCGGTAGTCGCGAGACGCCAGATAGATCGTCTCGCCCTCGGCCGTGTCTGCCCCCCACTCCGTGCCCTGCAAAGAGCGGGTCATCGGAGGGCCCACGGTGCAAGAGACGAAGGGGCCGGCCCCGTCACTCCAGTCGCTCGCATGGATCAGCTCGCCCGGGAGTACTTCCTCGCCGAGCGCGTCGGCCAGAGCTTCGGCCGGAGAAAGCGCGGCGCGCCAGACCCGGGTGCGCGCCACGTCCACGTAGGAGGGGGCCTCACTCGGACCCGGACCGGGTGGTTCCTGTGAGCCCCACGCGACAAATCCAAGGCTGGGATCCAGCCCCCAGCCCGATTCGCCACCCGCCGGAGCGCCGCCTACGTATGCGTGAATGCGGAACAGCTCTTCCTCGATCTTGACCGCCGAGACGGTGGCAACGTACCAGCGCCCGAGCTCCAGCTCACCCATCGGGATCACCAGTGCATCCCCGTGCGCCCACTCCAGCCGTGTCGTGCCGGGGGCGACGCGAAACGTCACGGGCGCGGTCGGGGAGAACGCAGCAGACGCCCTGGGGCCGAGCATCTGCCAGGTCCCAGGGACGATCTTGTTCAGCCGGAAGCGCACGGACACCGAGTAGCTGCCATCTGTCAGAGGGGCAAGGAAGCCGGATGTTACGGTGCCGATTCCGCCGTCGTGCGTGAACCGCAGCCACTGCCTCTCGGCGGGCAGCGCATCAGCCTCCAGGGCATAGATCAGCTCCGCCGCAGGATTGGCCAGCACTGCGGTCAGCGGGTTGGGGTGCGCCTGCGAATACGCGAAGGGCAGCTCGCTGATCGCTACCTCGCCAATCGCCGTGACTCCAGGGATCATGCCGCGCTACTCCTCCGTGGCGCCTGAGCCTCCCGGCGCGTCAACGTCGTGTTCAGGCGGCGGATCTCGTCCAGCTGCTCCGCCTGGGACTCGCGCATGGTCTCGAGCTCGCGCCGAAGCAGCTCCGTGCCCCGCGCCTGCGACTGTCCGCTGTTGCGGATCTCGTCTGCCAACTTGCCCGTGCTCGGGTCGATGCCCGGCGGGGTCGGTGGCGCCGGTGGGGTCCCGATACCAGGCGGGAACGGCGACGGGGTGTACCACGGCCACGGGTCGCCCCCCGGGATCACGACGCTGCCCCTCGGCGGGCTCCACGGGATCACCGGGTAGGCCCCGCCCCCACTACCGCCACCACTACCAGCATTGCCGCCACCGAACCCGCCAGACGGCGGGCTCATCCCGATCAGGACCTCCAGCGCCCGGCGGATCTGCTCGAAGATCAGGGCGTAGCTCTCGGAGGACGAGAAGAAGTCGCGCGCCGCGTCGAGGTAGTCGCGCGCCACCTGTGCGAACTGCTCGCGGGCATCCAGATCGCCAGCCAGCGCCCGTTGGTAGACATCCTGATACCGGCGCTGCGCCTCCAGGAACCGCTCCTCGGGCGACAGCGCCGACTGCGGGCCGAGCAGCAGATCCTGCTGGAAGGCGATGAGCTGCTCGGTCGCCCGCCGGAACCGGTCCACGGCGTCGGAGAAGACCTTGCTCTCCGGCGAACTGCCGCGCCCACCGCGCCCGGACCCGAACCCTGCCGGGGCAGCATCCGGCAGCCGGTCCCAGATCCGCACGAGGCGCTCGTACTGCTCCTCGCTCAGCGCCCCGGCCTCGAGCAGCAGGTCCATCTGCATGCGCAGGTTGGCCCGCTCGAGCTCCCAGCGAAGCTGTTCGAGCTCCATCAGGAGACCCTGGTCGTCCAGGTAGTCAGCCATCCGCTCGGCCAGCGAGAGGTAGTTCGAAAGCTGAAGCTCGCCCAGGATGGCGTCGAGATCCGCGGCCGAGAGCCCGAGAGCTTCCATGTTGGTCCGCAGGAAGTCGATCTGCTCTGCCAGCGCGTCGATCTGCATCTGCATCGCGTAGGTGGGCGAGAGCGACGAGAGGATCGAATCCCGCAGCGCCGCAAGCTGCACCGCCGCGGCCTGCATGACCTCGGTCCCATCGAGGCCGAGATCGAAGTAGTCCTGCAATCCCGCGATCATCGCCTGGATGATCCGGTCGAAATCGGCCTGCGGCCCGTTGCCCGCGAGGATCTCCTGCCACGGCTTCCGCGTTTCGGCCTGGAGCGCGGCGAGCATCTCGCCGTAGATCCGGTCGAGCTCTTCGGTCGAGACCCCCAGTTCGAGAGCCCGGGCAACGAGCTCCTCGAACTGCAGGTTCAGCTCCGCGAGCTGCCGCGCCGCGGGCGGCAGGAGCGAACGCGACAGCGTGGCCACCTCGCGCAGGAAGTCGCCCAGGGGATCGCCACCTCCGCCGGCGGACACATCCACTCCGCCCAGGTTCGGGATGCGGATCTCGCCCAGATCGATCGATGTCGGCAGCGCCGCGAGGAGCTGGTCGAGCGCCGCGAGCTGTGCATCGAGCAGCTCGATCTGCGCCTCGACGGCCGTCTTCCCGACCTCGAGGGTTGCCTGCCGGACCCTGGCCTCGCCCTCGGCAAGCGATCCGAGCGCCCGCAAGTAGTCGGAGCGCATCGACAGCTCGGCCCCGAGCACCTCGCCCTGTCGCACCAGCTCACCCCGGCGGATCCGCTCCTCGGAGAGCCCGAGCTCGCCGCGGGCCCGCGCGATCTCGGCTCGGGTGCGGAGGAGATCGATCTCCTGCGCGAGCTCCCAGCGCCGCAGCTCGAGCTCGGCCTTGCGCAATGCGAGCTCGGCGTTGAAGATCTGCGCCTGCCGTTCCCGGTACGCCCGCTCCTCTTCCGCCGTGCGCTCGCGCCCCGTGATCGCGTCCCGCGCATCCTGCCAAGCTTGCGCCTCGGCCGCAGCGAGCCGCTCGAAGCCGGCAACCACCGCCGGGGTCGCCTCCCGCAGCTCCGCCAGGACGGCCCAGAGCTTCTCGAAGCCCCGCACCGATTCCAGGAGCGACGTCAAGCCGCTGCCAAAGTCGAGCTGGGCGATCTCGCGCAACGCGCCGAGCTTCGAGAGCGCCTCGTCGAGCGACGAGTACCGGAGCTGCGCGACCCCCTGCGCAACCAGGTCGTCCACCCCGGAGAGCGACGAGGTGCGCAGCGCCCGGGTGAAGGCGGCCTTGATCGCCTCGTCAACCGACTTGAACGTGCCGATCATCACCCCGTCAACGAACGCTTGCACGTCCTTCCCGTCGTTGCGGACCTTGATCGCGAGCCGCGAGAGCGAGCTGAACGAGCCGCCGAGGGTGTCTTCGATCGAGCTGATCAGGTCGCGCATCTGCTGTGCGAACTCGCCGCCCGCCCAGCTCAGGTGCCCCCCGGAGATCCCGACCTCCCCCTGCGGGCTGTACCGCCGCGCGGCCCGGTCCGCAACGATCTGCTTGCCAAGCTGGTAGATCGCGTAGTAGATGCCGGCCACGGTCGCCACCGACCCGAGAGCCCCGGCCGCACCAGCGGACATCTTGAGACCCGTGGCCATCGTGGACACGTGCGAACCGAACTGCGAGGCGCCCTGCACGGATCGCGCGAGCCCGGCCAGGTAGCCGGCAATGCGGCTGGTCGCGCCCTTGGCGGTCTGTTCGATGTAGCCGAACGCGTCGGCGATCGAACCCGCCATCCCGCCGACCGCGACGACCCACGCCTGTTGGATGTAGCCGGCGGCCTCGGATGCTTCGAGCGCCCCGTTGCGCTGCAGGTAGGTGATCTGCGCGACGCGCTTCTCGTACCAGTCCCAGACGCCGCTCCACTCGCTCCGGAGGCGGTCCGCAGCCCTCGCCGCATCCTGCTCGAGCTTCGCGAACGCAGCGCTCACCGCGTCGACGTCGAAGAGCAGCTGTGCCGTGATGTGCTCCTCGAACTCCCGGGGGTTGATGTCGGGCACCCACTCGGGCGTGGGGATCGGCTGCGTCGCCTGGGCCAGCGCCTCAGCGTACGCCACCACCGCTTCGGCCGCGATGCGCCAGACTTCCGTGCCCCGCAGCCCGGCCGCTTCGATCCGTTCGAGCACCTGGAGGGCCTCGAGCCCTTCGCGCACGATCCGCCGCGGGTCCGAAGCCTCGAGCCGCGCGTAGAGCCCGGCGATCAGGCGCTCCAGCTCCTGCGCCGCAGTCCTGGCGCTGTCGCCGAGCCCCGTGGCAGCCTCCTCGACCTGCCCGAGCGCGGGAGCCGCCGCCAAGGCCTCTCCGGTCGTGCCGGAGAGCCAATCGCGCAGGTCGAGGATCGTGCCCCCGAGGTCCAACACCTTGTTGCGCAGCTTCTGCACCCCGGGGAGTGCATCGGGGAGCTTCTCGAGAGCCCGGTAAAGTCCCAGCGTGGCCTCGGCCTGATACTGGAGGTAGTCGACCAGGAGACCGCGGATCGCCTGTGCGGCCTTGCGCACCACTCCGACCAGCCACTCGAGCAGGAGCGCGGCGCCGCGGACCGTCGCCTCCATCGCCTTGTCGAGACCGCTCTCCAGCACCGCCACCTTCAGGTCGGTCCACGCGTTGCCGACGCGCGTGAGCGATCCACCGAGCCCGTCGGCCGCCTGAGCGGCGGCCGTGCCGTACGTGCTCTCCATCACCTCCGCCAGCTTCGGGAGCAGGTCCGAGGCGAGCAGTTTCCCCTCTTTCGCCATCGCGCGGAGCTCTTCGGTGCTCACGCCCATCGCCTGCGCGGCCAGCCCCAGAGCACCCGGCAGCCGTTTGCCAAGCTGCCCGGTCAGCGCTTCGGCGGAGACCGTCCCCCGCTGCGTCATCTGCTGGAGCTGGTCGAGGATGTTCGCCGTCTCGCCCGCCGAAAGCCCCAGCGCCGTCGCGGCCGTCTGCACCCCCGAGAAGACCTTGCGCGCGCTGTCGCCTTCCAGCGCCGTCCCCCGCAGTGACAACGCGAACTTCGCGTACGCCTCGCCGGCCGAGATCGTCTCCAACCCCAGGCGCCGCGCTTCGCCGCGGATGTACTCGAGCTCGCGTCCGGCCGCCGCGGCGTTCCCTCCGAGGAGCGTGAGGGAACGCGTCAGGGGCTCCATCTGCAGCGCCGTCTCGGCCAACGCCCGGACCGCCTTCGACGCCATCGCCACGCTGCCGGCGATCGCCGCCAGCGCCGCAACCCAGACCCCACCAGCGGCACGCATCGCGCTCGCGCCCTCGCGAGCCTCAGCTTTGATGCCGGCGAGCGAAGCACGGACGTCCTGCGCGCCCCGCTTCGCCTCCCTGGCGTCGATCCTGATGGAAACGTCGTAGGACTTGGCCATCTACCGCCTCGTCACGCGCGAGCCCGGCCTCGCAGGCCCGGCTGATTCCGTCGGTCCCGGGGGTGTGTGCTTCGCTGCCTCTCGCAGTAGCTCGGCGTCAAGCGCCTGCCAGAGCTCGACGTGCCAGCGGCGGAGGTCCGGGCCCGACACGCCGTGCTCGTCGAGCCAGGCGAGCATGGCGGTGTACGGGATGCGCCCGGGAGCCATGCCGACCATGCGACAGGAGTCGAGGTCCCAGAACCCGGCCCAGATCGCTGCCAGGTGCGCGGGGATCTCCGGGGGCAGATGCTCCGGTCGCACCCACTTGCCGCTCCGCCTGCGCTCTTCAATCGCATCCCGTTCCTTCTCAGGGAGGCGGCTCCGCCAGAGCTCCCAGCGGAGCGCCTCGATCAGTTTCCCCGGTCCTCCTCCACCTGTTCGGCGCGGAAGAGATCCTCCTCGGTCGCCACGCGGACCACGTCACGCAGGAAGCGTTCGCCGATCTTGTTGACCGCCGTGCTCCCGGGACGCACCACCTCGAGCCGCATGAGCCCTTCGGCCACCTCGGGCGTGTAGGACGGGCAGACATCGTCGTCGACGCTGACCCCGAGCGCTCGCAGCTGGTCAGCGAACTGCGGGCCGAAGACTTTCCGCAGGTCACCGCGCCAGCCCCGGCAGATCGCGTGCGCGGCGATCTTCCGGAGGTTCTCGACCGCCTCCTCCTCCGTCGGCTGACGCGACCGGAACCCGGGGCGCGAGTACTTGGCGTTGAGCTTCTCCGAAAGCCGCTTCGCGTTCTCGTTGCCAGCGGCGGCGATCAGGAAGGCCACTCCGCCCCCCCATTCGATCCACTTCCCCTCCGTCTCGAGATCGACGTCGAAGTCGTACAGGTAAGACATTCCTTCTCTCCTTTCGGGTTGTCCCCGGAGCCCCGACACCGAGGCTCCGGGGGGAGTCCTCAGGCCGCGAAGCGATCGAGCTGGATGGTGCAGTCGAGCCCGGAGTCGAAGTAGGCCGTCCAGTTCAGATCGAGCGTGACATCGCCATCGAGCGCGCCGGTCTCCGGCAGGTCACCCGTGAAGACGAGCTTCGGGATCGTGAGGATGTAGCTCTTCTTCCCATCCCCGCCCACGAGGCGCAGCGCCAGGCTGGACTCCTCGAAGTTCAGGTACTTGTCGATGAGAGTCTTGCCGGTCGGGTAGAGCCGGAACGACCCGGTGACATCCGCCGTGCCGTAGATCACGCCGACCGGAGCGAGCGAGCCGAGCGCCCGCCGCTGCCGCAGGTTGTTCGTGAGCGCCACGGAGATCTCGGTCAGATTGTCCGCCAGCGCGGCGCCGCCCACCGTGAGCGCGGCGAAGTGCGAGGTGCCGTTGAAGACCGGGTTGGTGCCGGCAGCCGTGAGGGTGTTCGCAATGGTCGCGGCCGAGGCCGTGGCCTCCTTGCCCTGGAAGTCGAAGCTGCCGGTGATGAGCCCGCTCGCCGGGATCGAGAGGTTCACCCCGCCGACGCGCATGCCGAGGAACTGGAGGTAGAAGCCGAGATCGAGGTGCGACTGCTCGATGGTGAACGACGACTCCGTCGTCCCGTTGCGGAGGCAGCCGCCGGAGGTGATCGCCGCGCTCTTGGTCTCGTCCTCGAGGACATCATCGGGGTCCTCGACCGTGATCTCGTTCGCAGAAGTCTTCGTCGCGACCCGGAAGTAGCCGTTGTTCCCGGGCGTGGTGAAGCCCGAGAGCTTGAGCCACTGCCCCACAAAGGCGTCCGTGAACGCCCCCGTCGCTGCGATGGTGCCGGTCAGCGCCGTGATCTGGACCGAATCGCTGAAGTTGATCGCCGTCGTCCAGGCCGAGGCGAAAGCCGCGGCCAGCAGATCGTCGTGCGAGCCGTAGCTGAGCTCGAACTCCATCGAGCCGTTGGCCGAGACCCCCACCCGCTGCACCGTCGCGCGGTTGCGATCGGACCGGATCTCGTTGCTGGTGACGGTTTCGGTGGGAGACTTCAGGCTCCCCCCGGTCCGCCGCACCGTGGTGAGAGTCGGGGTGGCCGGCGTGACGCCCCAGTTGCTCTCGGCGACGTAGGCCACGCGCGTCCGGTTGCTGCTGCCCATGTGGACCTCCTAGATCCTCTCGTCCCGCCGGAACGGGATTTCAACGTTGACCTGATACCAGGCGCCGTCGGGTTCCGGCCCGACCGGTCGCGGTTGCGGTTCGAGAAACTGCATGCCGTCCTGCTCGAGGTCGCGGAAGACGGCGGCCACCGAAGCGGCGAGCGACGCCGCGATCGCATCGCCCGCCCCGATCGGCACGAAGACCTGCACGATCACGACGCCGGTGGTGCGCCGGATCGCCACGGGGCCAAGCTCGGCGCGCCGCGCATCCCCGACTCGCACCGCGGGGCGGATCCAGCTGGCCTGCTCGCCCGCCGCGGGGTCGGGCGCCGGGGGCTCGAAGCGCCCCGCGTTGAAGTCCGACCAGTCGACCACGGTGTCGGCCCAGCTTGCGAGCACCTCGCGGACCACCTTCTGTTCGTCCCCGAACGCCATCAGTCGACCTCGCTTGCGACGCTGCGCAGGAACCCACCCGCTTCGAGGCTGGCGAGCACGGGCGCAGCGACCCCGCTCGGCGCCTGCCCGGAATGCCCCTCCTCGAGGCGTTCGGCGTAGGGCAGATGGTTCGCGAGCCAGATGACGTTGAGCGCTGCCCAGGTGGTCGCGACCGCGAGCGCCGGCGTAGTCGGCTCCGGGAACGGGCCCGGCCCTTCCGGCTGCACGGTTGAATCCGGGGCGCCTTCGGCCATCGTCCACGAGCCGCGGTAGCGGCCGGTGTCGACGGGCGAGAGGCGCACCAGCGCCGCGAAGATGTCGAACGCCAGCTTCAGTTGGATCTTGGAGATCTTCTCGGGGAGGATCTCGTTGACCCAGCGATCCAAATCGTTCTCGAACTCCTCCAGGTTGAGCACGACAAACATGGTCAGCCTCGCGCTCGCACGGAGTAGAGACAGGCCTGCGCGCCGGAGTAGAGCTGCTCCGGATCGGCCACCACCTGCAGACAGCGCCCGCTTTCGAGCACCAGCTCATCGCCTCGTTGCGGCGGCGAAGCCACGCTGGCCGCCGCGAGCAGGACCTTGACGTCCGGGGCTTCCGCCACTCCGGCTGCGATCTCGGCCGGGGAGAAGCGCTCGAGGACACCCAGCACCGGGGCAGAGAGGACCTGCCCCCCCGAAGCGAGCGCGCCGGTATTCGGGTCGTACCCGCCCCCGGTGCGCCGCCGCAGCTCGATAGGCGCCCCGTAACGCCCGATCAGGCGAACTGCCGCGGCACGGAGAGTCTTGTCCATGGCTCCAGGCATCACGTCACTCCCCGTAGCCCGCATGGTCCGTGGCACGACGCCGGTGCACGACCTCGCGCACCAGGCGGTTGAGCTCACGAAGCTCGGAGCCCACCTGATCCAGCCGCCGGCTGATCTCCGTGTAGTGCGCTTCCAGCGCGGCGATGGCTACGCGACGATCCGCCGCAGCAGCGTCGACGCGATCGAAGCGCTCCCCGACGGCCGAGAGCCTGCCGAAGACGGTCGCGATCTCGGAGCGGACGCGCTTCTCGAGCTCGCTGCGCTCGCTGCGCTCCTCCGCATCCGCGCGCCGCAACATCTCGACTTCCCGCTTGAAGTAGGCCGTCAGGACGGCCACGAGAGTGGCGACCAGCACTTGGAGGATGAACACCATCGCGGAGATCACCTCCGGGTGCGACTCGAAGAGGGTAAGCGCCAGGAGCGTCATGCGCGCACCAGCCGGACCACGCCGTATCCACCTGCAGAAGAGCTCAGCAGTGGCGCGGCCAGGTCATCCAGGTAGCTGAACGTGCGGGAAGCCGGCGCCCCGTCGGCGTATTCGACCTCGAGCGGACCGACCTTTTCGCGCTTGATCGCTCCGCCACGCGCCAGCGGCGCTGCGAGTGACTCCTCGAGGTGGTAGAGGGCCGCCTGGCAGGTGAGGCGAACGAGCCGTGGAGGGATCCCGGTCAACCCGCGCCCATCCGGATCTGTCGCCCCGGCCCGCGGCCAGGCCAGGGCCTGCGAGGAGTCGCGCACCGCGCCCGCCCATTCGTAGCGGCCGTCGAGCCAGGCCGTGGCATACCGGAGCGCGGCTTCCTTCAGCTCGAGGCTGGCCGCGGACCAGATCGCCGGGCTGCCATGCGCGACCGCGTAGGCGTCGAGCGCGGGGACCGAGGCGTAGCTCTCCGCCGCAGCGAGCCCGGCGCCCGTCTCCACGATCAGGGTCACGGGAGCTCCCCTCCCGCTGTCGAGAAGGGGCCGGCGGACGGCCTGCGGGAGCAGACGCCGAGGAGAGAGCGGCGCGGGGAGGGAGCCACCGCCCGCCGGCCCGTTCCATGCAAGCTCGGCGGGCGCACCTCGACCCGCACGCCCAGGGCACCGATGCGCCGTGCCGCGGCGCTGCAACCGGGGGCACCGAGCGCCGCCAGCCGCCTCAGGACCGCAAGCACGAGACGCGCCCACCACGCGACCCGGACGACCGCGTTGCGCCGGACCCAGTCCCGCTGCGCAGCTCGCGCTGCCCGCCGCAGGGCCTTGGCGCGCCGAGCGTTCACCCGTTGCGTCCCTTCTGCTTGCGCGGCTGCTTCGGCGTCGGAGGCCCCTCTGCGGTCTCCTCGTCACTCGGTCCCGACTGGGGCTCCCAGGGCGTGTGGATCCCGGGTTCGAAGTCCTGGGCGCGGATCAGCAGCCTGCGCCTGGGATCGGCCGGGTCCTTCACCGCGCAGAGCTCGTACTTCATCGCGTTCCTCCTCTCGGACGGGGAGGCGAGCGGGGCAACCGAGCCCCGCCCGCCACTCCCCAGCCGCTCAGTTGCGGAGCCGCACCGCTCGGTTCGGCTCGAGGGTCTTCACCCCGTAGAGCACGTCGAGCGCCACGATCACCTTCGAGTTGCCGCCGTCGTAGAAGAGCCGGCTGCGCAGCGAGAGCCCGGTCTGCGGATCCGCGACCGTGGCGATCTTCGCGCCGAGCTGCCCGCCAAGCTCGGAGAGCGGCGCGGTCGCGAGCGCGAAGGCGTGCCGGTGGAAGGCGAGCGCGGCACTGTGGTTGTCGAGGCTGACGGTGACGACCTCGTCGTCCGCCACGGCCTCCTTCAGCGCTGGGTAGATGGCGACGTTCGTGAAGGCGTTGGTATTCGCGGTCGCCGTCGCCGTCACGACGTACCGCTGCGAGTGCCCAGCGAAGACGAGCGAGTCACCAGCCACCAGGGTTCCGGTGACCGCAGCAGCGTCCAGGTTGACCTTCGTCGCGCCGGCCGCTGCCGCCCCGTTCGCGGCCAGCGTGCCGGTGCTCGCCGACCCCTTCGTGTGGGTCTGGATGTTCTGGCTCGCCAGGATCTCCATCCCGAACCGCCGGCCGAGGCTACCCTGAATCTGCGCGGTGACGCCGGCATCACCGGCCCCGGTGTACTGCGTGAAGGCGGAGTTGCCGAGCAGGTCGGCTTCCATGTCGCTGTCGACCACCGCGAAGAGGTTCCCGTCGTGGAGCGGGACCTTGTTGTCGCGGAGGATCTTGCGAGCCGAGAGGAGATCCGTGTGCGCCGCGGTCGAAGCGACGTCGTGATACCAGGGGATGAACTTGTAGAGCTTCAGCAGCGCCTGGTCGATGTCGTCGGCCAGCGCGTAGGCGGCCGGGCGGATGTGATCGCGGATGATCTCCTCGCCAGTCGCCGAGAGCTCCTTGTCGGTGAGCTCGAACTTGACTTCCTTCCACTGGTCGAGGGTGATCTGGACCTCGCCAGCCACCAGGTCCTGCGCCGAGCTCGGCGCGTCCTCAGCCGAGAAGGTCGCGGGGCTCTTGATCGCGATGACCGAGCCGCGCTGCTGCGGCTGCTTGTCGTAGCCGCGGTGCACCAGACTGGCCATGCCGAGGTTCTTCTCGAGCGCGAGCAGGGCCTCCTGGGCGTAGAAAATCGGGTTGTAGACGGACAGCGTGTTGGTCGCCATCTGGGGCGCTCCCTTTCAAGCGCCGCCCGTCAGCGGGCCGGCGCGGTTCAGGAGGCGAGACGCAGGGGGACCCCCCGCTTCTCGGCCTCCGCCTTCGCCCGGCGGTAGGTTGCCGGGTCCTTCGCCTGATCGAGGGAAAGGACGATTGCGCCGCCTCCCTCGCTGCCAGCGGAGCCAGTCGCCCCGCTGCCGCCCGTGCCGGAGCCCTCGAACGCTCGCGGGAAGCGCTCCCGGAGATCCGCGGTCACCAGCTCGGAGATCGTCATGTACTCGCCCTTCGAGTCGAACCGATGCTTGCCCCGCTCCTTCGGGTCGAGGACTCGCGCGACGAACTCGTCACCCTCCTCGACGACCTCGACCGAGGCGAGGACGTGAGGCAGGAGGAGATCGGGATCACCTTTCGCCGCGGCGATCGCGCGGACCGCCTCGGCGCGCACGATCTGCCGCTCGAGGGCCGACCGCAGCCGTGCGGCCGTGGCGCGCTCCTTCTCAAGCTCCTTGCCGTGCTCCTCGGCCAGCTTGGTGCGCAGGCGCTCCCACTCCCCCTTCTTCTCGGCGTCGGCCTTCTCGCGGTCGGCCTGCGCCTGCAACGCCGCACGAGCCGCCTCGGGGTCGAGATCTCCGAACCGCTTCAGCAGCTCGTTGCGCTCCTTGTAGACCGAGTCGAGCCTCGATCGGAGCGCCTTCAGGGTCGCGGCGAGATCCTCGCCCCCACCGGCACTGCCGGGCTCGGGCTTCGGATCACCCTGCCCCTGGGGCGGGTTCTGGGGATCAGTCGTCGGTTCACTCATCGGGTTCTCCCTGGCACGGCCAGTGGTTTGCGGGCACGGCCCGCGTGAGATGAGCGCTTCCGGCACGGCCGGCCAGCGCTCCCGGGGGCCCAGAACGCCGAAAGCCCCGCCCGGCCAACTTGGCCAAGCGGGGCCTCTAGGTGCTCCCGGTACTACTCTTGCGTCGGAGTATGCGCCCGGTCAGGGCGGGGCGTCAAGCGTTCCGGATCAACTCCAGGTTTTTCTGCATCCAGTCTGGATCTCGGGCCCGCTCCTCCATCAAGGCTTCGACTTTGCGCACCATCTCCGGGGACGGCTCGGGGAAAGATGGTGGCCCCGGCCCAGGGCTTCTACGCCTCCCCCGAGCTCGGCGGCGACGAGGTGCGGATCGCCTACGTGCTCGAGAAGCGCGATCTGGAAGCCTCGGTGCGGATCCTCGCCGCCGCGATCCCGGCCTACCGCGCCGCGCGCGGCCTCGACGCGATGGCGAGCGCCCCGGCGCCCTCGGCCCCGGCCGCGGACTTCCACCGCCCGGTGGTCTGAGGCGCCGCCGAAAGGCCGGCCGGCAGGGGGCCGGCCGCTACCGGGTCGGGCG
>Ga0209604_1001135_pt1 | contig 22410 bp, 20 predicted proteins | sample AD_UKC097_MetaG_FD_184405 | JGI IMG/M metagenome (GOLD analysis project Ga0209604, IMG submission 184405) | Active sludge microbial communities of municipal wastewater-treating anaerobic digesters from USA - AD_UKC097_MetaG (SPAdes) (version 2) | ecosystem: Engineered > Bioreactor > Anaerobic >... | reverse complement strand
CTGCCGGTATCGATACCCTCATGGATTCTGCTCCTGTTAAGTTTTCTCACCGGGTTTGTAGTGGATCTTTTCTCCGGCACCATGGGCGTTCATGTCTTTGCCACGGTGATGGCCGGCTTTGTCCGTCCCTGGATACTCTCAGTCAACGTGACATCTGAGACGGTAGAGGCAGAGATGTCTCCTTCATCATACAGAAGTGGCCTCAGATGGTTCTTTGTCTATACAGTCACCGTTGTTTTGGTGCACCATCTGGCACTCTTCTTTGTGGAGATCTTCAGCCTGAGGAACTTTCTGCACACACTGCTGAGGGTTGTGCTCAGCACTGCAGTGACAACGTTCTTCATTGTTCTCTTTGATTTCTTCAGGCCACACAGATGAGTAAACAGCCATGAAGGACAGGTATGCAAACAGGAAATTCGTTATCATGGCGCTGGTGCTTCTGACAGCGGTAATACTTTTAGTGCGCCTGTTCTATATTCAGATTGTGGACAAGACCTATCGCGTCTCCGCTGCCAACAATGCACTGAGGCCTGTCACCCAGTATCCTGCCCGCGGGCTTATTTATGACCGCAACGGAGAGCTGATCGTATACAACCAGGCTGCCTATGACCTTTTGGTGATACCTGTTCAGACCAGCGCCTTTGATACGGTAAGATTCAATGAGATCCTCGGGATCACAATGGATGACTTCAGGGCAAGAATGAAGACGGCAGTCTCTTACTCACGCAGAACACCTTCGGTATTTATGAAAATGATCTCCTCGGAGACATATGCCATTTTGCAGGAGGAGCTTTACCTGTTCCCGGGCTTTTATGTCCAGGCCCGAACCCTCAGGAAATATACCCGTCCGGTGGCTGCGCATCTGCTGGGTTATGTGGGGGAGGTAGACAATAAACTGCTGGCAAAAGACAGATATTACAGGTCAGGTGACTACATCGGGGTCAGCGGCATAGAGAAGTCATATGAGGAGCAGCTCAGGGGAGCGAAAGGGGTGAATATCTTTCTGGTTGATGTGCATAACAACATCAAGGGGTCCTATGCTGAAGGCAGATATGACACGGTGGCCGTGCCGGGTACCAACCTGTGGTCAACCATTGATCTTACCCTGCAGGAGTATGGAGAGCGGCTGATGCAGAATAAGACCGGTTCGATTGTGGCTATCGAGCCGGCCACGGGAGAGATACTCACGCTGGTCTCTTCTCCCACCTATGATCCGTCGCTGCTGGTGGGCAGGATAAGATCGGAGAATTTTCAGATATTACAGGCTGACACCATCAAGCCGCTTTTTGACAGGGCACTGATGGCTTCATATCCTCCAGGCTCAACCTTCAAGATTATGAACGGGCTGATCGGTCTGCAGGAGGCTGTCATTCGTCCCACCTCGCTCTTCAGCTGCAGCAACGGATACCATGCCGGCGCCCTGACGGTAGGGTGTCACTCGCACCGCTCGCCGCTAAACCTGCCGGAAGCGGTGGCTCAGTCATGCAATGCATGGTTCTGTAATGCCTTCAGGAGCATCCTAGAAAATCCGGAGTACAGCTCCGTTCAGGATGCATTTGACAAATGGAGGGAATACCTTGTTGCCTTCGGCTTCGGCAACAAGCTGGGGATAGATCTGCCAAACGAGCTCTCCGGCTTTATCCCGGCGCGTTCATATTATGACCGTTATTATGGCAAGGACAGATGGAAGGCACTGACGGTGATTTCCCTGGCCATAGGGCAGGGAGAGATAGGGGCAACACCCCTTCAGATGGCGAACATGGCTGCTGTCATTGCCAACAGGGGATCATTCTATATACCCCACGTAGTAAAGAAGATAGGTGAACAGGGAGCTCCCTCCCCCCTGTATACTCAGAAATACATTACAGGGATCTCACCGGAAAACTTTGAACCGGTGATAGAGGGAATGGAGGGAGCGGTCAACGGGGGAGAGGGCTCTACGGCGCGTGGTGCACGGCTTGACAGCATAATAATATGCGGCAAGACCGGGACGGCTCAGAACCCGCACGGCAGGGATCACTCGATCTTTGTTGCCTTTGCACCCAAAGAGAATCCGCAGATAGCCATAGCTGTATACGTGGAGAACGCCGGATTCGGGTCAACATTCGCCGCCCCCATTGCCAGCCTGATGATTGAAAAGTACCTTACCGGCAAAATAAAGAGAAAATACCTTGAGGACCATGTCCTGAGAATGGTGCTGAGACCTGATGGAGAAGAGTAATAACATACTGCTGAGACTTGACTGGGTCACTGTGATCCTCTGGCTCGTAATGATGGTTATGGGGTGGCTCAATATCTATGCTGCTGTTTACAATGAGCAGCACACCAGCATCTTTGACCTGTCACAACGGTACGGCAAACAGTTGATTTTCATTATTGCCGCACTTGTCCTGGCTATCCTGGTCATGGTCACTGACAACAAGCTCTGGTTTTTCTTCGCATGGTTCATCTACGGCTTTTTCATTCTCCTGCTGGTGCTCGTGCTGGTCATTGGGAAGGAGATTAACGGGGCGAAGGCCTGGTTTGGCGTAGGGGCTTTCAGCATCCAGCCCTCCGAGTTTGCAAAGTTTGCCACCGGACTGGCGCTGGCGTCGTTTCTGAACTCCAGGCGCCAGTTGTTTGGCGCCAGGGAGATGATTGCGGCCACAGCCATCATTGTGGCACCCATGCTGCTGATAGTATTGCAGCCTGACATGGGCTCGGTGATAACCTATCTTGCCTTTTTTATAGTACTCTACCGCGAGGGGATGAGTATATGGGTTTTCATCACCGCCATCCTGGCAGTGGTACTCTTTCTTCTGACACTTATCTTTGGCAACCTGCCGGTGGCGATTGGCCTTCTGATTGTGGCAGCTATAGCTCTCCTGATCACTTCAGGTTTCATGCCTGCCATCAGGGCGGCAGGTGTTATGGCCCTGGCCGGAGCGGTAGCTTATTTCACAGGGCATTATCTGCTTGACCTTGGCCTGGTGCTGATAATAGTAATTGCAGTCTTCCTGGCAGGGATAGTCTATGCATGGTACATCTACCGCCAGAAACTGAAAAACCAGGCAATAATCTATATCTTCCTTCTTGGAGGACTTCTTTACCTCTTCACGGTTGATTATGCATTCTATAACGTGCTCAAGCCTCACCAGCAGACCAGGATCAACATAATGCTCGGCATGGAGACCGATCCCTTCGGTGAGGGATATAACCTGAACCAGTCACTCATCTCAATCGGTTCAGGCGGCTTCGCCGGCAAGGGCTACCTGAACGGGACGCAGACCAAGTTCAAGTTCGTTCCCGAGCAGAGTACTGACTTTATATTCTGTACTGTAGGAGAAGAGTGGGGATTTATCGGCTCAGCGGTGGTGATCGGATTGTTTGTCTGGCTGCTCCTGAGGCTGCTGATACTGGCTGAACGGCAGCGGACAACCTTTGTCAGGGCATACGGGTACGGTGTCTTCGGACTATTCCTGGTCCATTTTTTTGTCAATATAGGAATGACAATCGGAGTGATGCCGGTTATAGGTATACCCCTTCCCTTTTTCAGTTACGGGGGAAGCTCATTGTGGGGCTTCACTATACTCCTCTTTATTTTCCTGAGGCTTGATGCAGGAAGGACAGAATACCTCGGGTGATCCTATTACATAATTCCTCCGGGGAGGAACTGCAGGATTGATAATGATTACAACAGAGGGTGCCGGATCAGATACCTGATTGGTCAGAAAGGCACACGTATGCCCGGTGAAAGCTCAATGCCAAATTCTGATTCAACGTATTCTATCAGTTGTGGAAAAAACTCCATGAAGTCCTCTTCAATGGCGTAATACTGCTTCTTCCATATCCTCATGGCCCAGCGTGTCTCCTTCGGGAGGGATGTGATCCCGCTGAGGGTCTTGAGCACCCGCCTTATCCCTCTCCTTGTCTGGTAGGTCTCCAGCCAGTTGTCAATAATGAAGAAGGGCATCTTCTCCCTGACCGTTTCCGGGAGTATCTCAAAGTTATTTACCATTGCCCGGTAGAAATTGTAGGTTACGCTCTCAAGAGGTCTCCTGGAGAAGAGATCCCATTCCCTGGTAAGGTAATGGTCATAGAGGATGTCAATTATTACACCGGCGTACTTGCGATACCGCCCAACGAAATGAAGCTTGCTTCGGTGAACCACCGGATGCCTGTCAGTAAATGCATCTATATGACGGTGAATGATAATGCCCTTGCGGATTCCCTCAGGATACTTCAGGTAGTCACGGCCCTTCACATAATCACCTATGTAATTGCCAATGATAATGTTATCCGAGTCGCCTGAGAGGTATATATGTGCCAGGACATTCATCCGCCGTGAGTTAGTGCAAAGATGCTGCCAATCTGTTGAGGTTTAAAATATTAAGCAGTGAATTAATCAACAAACCCCTCTGAATTATTAACTAGCATATTATCAAAATATTATGAACCTCAGAAAGATTAAGTTAAACTGACTAATATCACTTCCGTTTTCAGTTACAAATTATAAATTTGCCGGATAAGTAAACTATCTGAAGCAGATATTATTAAAAAAAAATAATAAATAACCAGGAGGTTTTATGTTAAAAAGGAATGTTATTATTATTGGTGCCGCGGGCAGGGATTTTCACAATTTCAATACCTATTTCCGCGACAATGAGTTTTACAATGTTGTGGCGTTTACCGCTGCCCAGATACCGGATATTGATGGCAGGAAGTATCCTGCGGGTCTGGCCGGAAAACTCTATCCTGACGGTATTCCCATCTATGCTGAGAGTGATCTGCCTCACCTTATCACTGAGCTAAAGGTTGACGACTGTATTTTTTCATACAGTGATGTAACCTATCAGAAAGTTATGGCACTCAGTGCAATAGTGAATGCGGCAGGAGCCAACTTTTCTCTTCTGGGATGGAAGGAGACAATGATTAAGAGCACAAAACCTGTTATTGCTGTAGGAGCAGTCAGGACAGGAGGAGGAAAGAGCGAAGCATCACGCAGAATAGTTGATGAACTAAAAAAGCGAGGTCTGAAGGTAATTGCCATCAGGCATCCGATGCCTTACGGCAATCTGGTGAAACAGGCAGTACAGCGTTTTGAGACGATTGATGATCTCAGCAAGCATGAATGTACGATTGAGGAAATGGAGGAGTATGAACCTCATGTTGTCCGTGATACAATAATTTACTCCGGCATTGACTATGAAGCAATTCTCAGGCAGGCTGAAAGTGATCCGAGGGGGTGTGATGTCATTTTGTGGGATGGTGGAAATAATGATTTTCCCTTCATTAAGCCAGACCTGATGATTACACTTGTTGATCCGCAGAGGGCAGGCCATGAACAGCGGTATTATCCAGGGGAGATAACCCTCAGACTCGCTGATGTGGTTATTGTTAATAAAATTGAAAGCGCTGATCTGGATGATCTGTTTGAGGTAAGAAAAAACGTTGCAAGGATAAATCCGAATGCTGTTATCATTGACGCATGTTCTCCCACTGTAGTGCAAGACCCCGCTCTTATAAGGGGCAAGAAGGTGCTGGTAATCGAGGAAGGTCCAACTGTCACACACGGAGAGGTCAGGTACAGCTATGGCTGTTTTGCTGCAATGAAATATGGTGCGTCCGAACTGGTAGATCCCAAGCCTTATGCCGTTGGGAAACTGAAGACTACCTTTGAGAACTACCCGGATCTGGGCCCGGTTTTACCATCAATGGGTTACAGTAACCAACAGATGAAAGACCTCAGCGAGACAATTAAGAATACACCCTGTGACCTGATTTTGATTGCCACACCCATAGACCTGAAAAGGGTGATAACTATTGACAAACCCACTCTTCATGTCCGTTATGACCTCCAGGAGATAGGTCACCCTGACCTCGGAGATATCATTGATGAGTTTGTGAAGAAGCACAAGCTTTAGGCATTAGCCAAAAGGCAGTAGGCAATAGTGAGGTCTTCAGTCTGCATCCCGGTAACGGGTTTGGCAGGCTGAAGACTTTTTTACATAATGACTGCCCACTGCCGACTGGTACTGCCGACTGAAATTGTCTATATTTGTTTTGTCCTAAATAATTCAATGATGAAACAGACAATCACCGTCAACATAAAAGGAATCAGTTCATTTACCGCGGAAGCTGAGCTGAGGAGTGTAACTGACAGGGCAATCAGCAGCCTCAGGATGCTTCGTGAAGGCACCGGGCGGGGCAGTGAATTCACAGGCTGGCTACGCCTGCCCGATCAGGCCGTCAGGGAGACCGCGGCGGTAAAAGCCTGCGCTGCCCGTCTCCGCGCCCAGGCGCCGGTGACGGTGGTTGTGGGCATAGGTGGCTCATACCTCGGCGCCAGGGCGCTGACTGAAGCCCTCAATGATCCCTTCGCTCCGCAGGAGCACAGGCTCCTCTTTGCAGGCCATACCCTCAGCGAGGACTACCATGACGCACTGCTTAAATATCTTGACGGGACTGCTTATAACATAGTGGTGATCTCCAAGAGCGGTACCACCACCGAGCCGGCAATAGCTTTCCGCATACTCCGTGACCATCTCAGGAATAAGATAGGCGCAGCCGCCATGAAGTCGCACATCGTTGCCATCACTGACGCACGGCAGGGCGCATTGCATGACCTGGCAGTCAAGGAAGGATATGAAATGTTTGTGATCCCTGATGACGTGGGCGGAAGATATTCCGTTCTCACTCCGGTTGGATTACTTCCGTTGGCTCTTGCAGGGCATGACATTGATGCGTTTGCCCGTGGCATGCTTGATATGGCACTCTCTGTCAGGGAGGGGGATGACACTGCGGGAAATATTGCCCTGGCGTACGCCGCTGCACGCAATACACTCTATAATAAGGGTTATTCAACTGAAATACTCATCAGCTACGAACCCTCGCTCGTCTTCCTGGCTGAGTGGTGGAAGCAGCTCTATGGTGAAAGTGAGGGTAAGGAGAGCAAGGGAATCTTCCCTGCTTCAGTGACATTCACAACCGATCTCCACTCAATGGGCCAGTATATCCAGCAGGGTGAGCGCAAGCTGTTCGAGACGGTTATACACGTTGCAGATTCGCGCAACAGGCTGGTTGTGCCCGGCGCCACTGACAACTCTGATGGTATAGGCTTCATCGCCGGTAAAAGAATGACTGAAGTGAACCACAAGGCAGAGGCAGGCACCCGCCTGGCTCATATCGAGGGAGGCGTACCGGTGATACTGATAGGTATGGAGAGGATAGATGAATATAATCTCGGCCAGCTGATGTATTTCTTTGAGCTGGCCTGTGCCATAAGCGGATATATTTTGGGGGTCAACCCGTTTGATCAGCCGGGAGTGGAGTCCTACAAGAAGAATATGTTTGCCCTGCTGGGCAAGCCGGGGTTTGAAGCCGAACGCCATCGCCTGGAGGAGCAACTGCAGGGCAGGGGGTAGGATTCGGGCTTGTGGCAGGCCACACCCTGCCCCCGCCCTTTTTTTGGGGTCGGCATGCTTTTACAATTCTTGACCCTCTACGAGGGTATTATTTTCCTGCTCCACTATGCTACAATTCTTGACCCTCTACGAGGGTATTATTTTCCTGCTCCACTATGCTACAATTCCTGACCCTCTACGAGGGTATAATTTTCCTGCTCCACTATGCTACAATTCCTGACCCTCTACGAGGGTAAATCATATTGACTTCAGCACTACTGCCTATTGCCTACTGCCTATGCTTCCGGCCTCATCTGCGGGAAGAAGAGCACATCCTGTATTGATTGCTGGTTGGTCATGAACATGGTGAGTCTGTCGATACCTATGCCCATCCCGGATGTGGGGGGCATACCGTATTCAAGTGCCCGCACGAAATCCATGTCGATGAACATAGCCTCATCATCGCCTTTTTGTGAAAGGCGCATCTGCTCCTGGAACCTCTCAAGCTGATCTATCGGGTCATTGAGCTCAGAGTAGGCGTTGGCCACCTCCCTGCCATTGACCATCAGTTCAAACCGTTCGGTCAGTCCCGCCCTGCTGCGGTGCTTCTTTGTCAGTGGGGAGGTCTCCTGCGGGTAATCAATTATGAATGTGGGCTGGATGAAGTGGTGTTCACACTTCTCTCCGAAGATAAGATCAATGAGTTTACCGGCTCCCATTGAAGGCGAATGGCCTATGCCCATTCTGTCGCACTCCCTGCGCAGGTCATCTTCACTCATGCCGGTGATATCGATGCCGGCATACTCCCTGATGGCATCGGTCATTGAAACCCTGCGATAGGGTCCGGCATATTCAATGACTTTGTCGCCCAGGGGTACTTTTGTAGTGCCGTGGAGATCCATAGCCACTTTTGACATGATCTCCTCGGTGAACTCCATCATCCAGTTGTAGTCCTTGTATGCCACATAGATCTCCAGCACGGTGAACTCAGGGTTGTGTGTTCGGTCCATACCCTCGTTGCGGAAGTCCTTTGCAAATTCGTATACTCCGTCATAACCGCCGACGATCAGGCGCTTCAGATAAAGTTCGTCCGCTATGCGCAGGTAAAGAGGCATATCCAGGGCGTTGTGGTGTGTGATGAACGGTCTTGCAGCGGCGCCGCCGGGGATAGGTTGCAGCACCGGGGTCTCCACCTCCAGGTAACCGTACGAATCGAACAGCTCACGCATCGATTTTATTATCTGTGTACGTTTGCGGAAGACCTCGCGCACCTCGGGATTGACTATCAGGTCAACATACCTCTGGCGGTAGCGTATCTCCGGGTCAGTGACGGCATCATACAGCACTCCGTCTTTCTCCTTTACAATTGGCAGGGGGCGTAACGATTTGCTGAGGAGGATCAGTTCCCTGACGTGTACCGTTATCTCACCCATTTGGGTACGGAAGGCAAAGCCTTTCACGCCAATGATGTCACCTATATCCAGTAGTTTTTTGAACAATGTATTATAAAGTGTCTTATCCTCACCCGGGCATAGATCATCACGCCTCAGGTATATCTGTATGCGTCCTGAGGAGTCCATCAGTTCAGCAAAAGAAGCGTTGCCCATGATACGGCGGCTCATGATCCGGCCTGCCAGGCATACATCGGGGAACCTGTCCTCCGTGTCACTGAAACCGGCCAGTATCTCAGCGGCTGTGGTGTTGACCGGGAACATAGCTGCCGGATAAGGATCTATACCCAGTTTGCGTATCTCTTCAAGTGATTGCCTGCGGACCTGTTCCTGCTCGCTCAGTTGGGGTGTGCTCATGCTCTGAAAAATTTCTGCAAAGGTATTAATTAAGAGGCAATAGGCAATAGGCAGCGGGCAGTAGTGGCAGTCTTCAGTCGGCAGTCCTCAGTCGGCAGTCGGCAGTCTTAAGCCGGTCCTGATAACCTGGACCCGGGAACCCCAACCCTCCATCTGGTGGATCGGGACAGATAGAAGTAACGAATGCTACCAACTATACTTAATGCCAAGGATTGCGTTAACAGAAGAGACTGCCTTTATTATACCCATGACGTTGGCACCGAAGTTCAGACTCCAGTTATCACCTGTCCGTATGTTCATCCTGCAGCCTGCGATGCCTCCGAAAAAGGTGCCTTCCAATACTCTGTTGACGTACACTATATCTGTCATCCTTCCCGTATAGGCCGGGCTTTCCGGCATTTCGTACCGGTTCATGTCGAAAACATTTGACTGCCAGGTGATGACCGGCCCGGCAAAGAGATCGACCGACACCACCCTGCCGTTGCCTGCTTTCAGGACCGGTGCTGCATACAGGCTGTAGGCCGCATGGTGATAATTGAGGTCAAGAAGCGTCACATTGTTAAGAGTCTGGTTTCTTTCTATGGTCCGTGACGCAAGAGTGTAGCCAGCTCCTGTCTCAAGGCTCAGCCAGGGTTTCAGGTTGTGCTGGTATGATACCGTGTAACCTGCACCCTGCATTCTGTATTCAGGCATGTACGCATATGAGCCTGTGAAGAGGATGGATCCTTTTTCCTGTGACCAGAGTGCGCTGACGCTGATCAGCAATGCCATGGATATCAATATCTTTTTCATCTTCTTCTGCTATCTGAAGTATTGTGAAAATTCAGTCATTAGTCGCACAGAAGCCAGGCTTGATTTGTCAAGAACGACAAACTCTGCCTCATCACTGTCAGCTGAGATCTTAAGGGCCCAGGCCGACTCTTCATCCACCTCATCGCATGTCCAGTAATACCCAGCTTTCCCTTGTTCGTCAGGCAGCACAACAGTCAGAATGCCCGGGCAGGTGAGCTGAAGAGCGTGCTCTACCCTTACCTGCAGGTTAAATCCTGCCAGGGCTTCTCCGCCGCAGTAGTCAATCATCTCCTGCCAGTCGGCTTTTGAAGGCAGCCGGTAATTCTTATCCAGAGTGTCTGCCACACTCCAGGGAACAAGAGTACCGTATTCTGCCCGTTCAGCCGAGGTGGGGAAGTTGTACCAATGTTCTGAATCATGAAGCTGTATGTTGTCATACGCCCAAACCCAGGTCCGATGGCGGTCAGGATATGAAAAATCATAGTCAATCCTGCGGAAGTCAATCTCCAGATCAGACCATGCTTTTTGAATCCGGTAGTTATCATCAGTGTATAGTGCCTGGTACAACTCGGTGATATTCCCGTCGCTGTTCCTGACCTGCAGTCCGATGTAACCACTTGTTTCAAAAGGGAACTGTACTGTGACTACAGGAGTGCCGAGCCAGCCGGTCTCCCATTCAAGGTGGTCACCGTTGATATCCCACCGATATTCAAGCCAGTCGTTCTTCTCTGTAGAAAAGGAGCCGGAGGCGTCGAGGCTGATCTTGAACATATATCTCGGAGGATTTTGAGGGCTGAACATCGCAACAGGCGAAGTCATATTTTCACGCTCACATGATGCCATGAGTATTGCAGCCAGCATGAAGGGTAGTATATACGTTGCTTTCATTTCAGATAGTCTATTTGGTATAACTGAACAAAACTCCGAAGAGGAAACAGATCTGAAATCCGAAATCGTTGTCCAGAATGTTATAGTTGCAGGAGAGCGACGAATCAAAATAGAGGTGATAGTCGAGTCGCTGCTGGTACCCGATGCCTACCTCAGGGGTGAGAGAGCCCTTTATAAACCGTTCAAGGTGAGGTTCATGTGACAAAGGATCAGGGTCTGCGTCATCAGCCCTGAGGGTTATCAGTGAGAGAAGGTCACTCATCTTGAAAAGACCGTAAACGCCCTGGCAGTTATTGCCGCTGCGTCCCTGTTCAATCTCTCTCTTTTTGAGGAAGTAGTATCGGCCTCCCAGTGAGATACCCTGCTGATGAAATGCCTGCTCATCGGTCCAGGTCATGACCGAGTTTATCTCTGTGATTGCCGTCAGTGATGTGTTTATCTTCTGCTCAATGCCGCCGTGCAGGGTGAAGACCAGGAAACTGAAATTGTCGCTGGGCTTGAAAGGCTGAATGCCGATCTTCAGCAGCCTGTCCTCATCACCCAGCCTCACATCGAGGTAGCGGTACTTGTTCCTGTAGTAGAACTCCTGATCCTGCTCCAGTTCGGTTTCAACAAGTACAGTGTCAGTTTGCGCGTAGCAGTTCATTCCCGCGAGGTTGACTGCAATAATTAGCAATGTGTATGCTGATTTCCTCATCTCCTTTTATTTTTTAAAGAGTTCGCGGGCGTCGAAGCCGATACCCACCGTGATCATTGATATGGCAGAGGCGGTATTGAAATGTGACCGGAAATCGGCCCTGGCATTCAGGTACAGTGACGAAGAAAACTGCCTGTGGTAGTTTACACCGAAGGTGAAGCCCAGGTCCAGGTCTCTGGTGAGGAGCTGTTCATAGTATTTCATATAACTGTATTCCCCTGTGGAGGTATTATAGGTTAGCCATGTGCCGCCATTGGTTGGATCTGAATTTATAAAATATGCACTGCAGATGCCGCCATGAATGCTGAAGAACCTTTGTCCCATCCTGAAGGGTGAGAAGCCCAGTTCTGCGCTCAGGTCAATGGCCGTCTGGTTCTCGAAGGCGCCCTCTATCCAGCTCTCACCGTTGATGAGCCATGAGGTTAGGTTCTGCCGGACGTAAAACCGTTTTCCGATTGTCTTCAGGTGCGACAGGCTTGTGCCCACACCCCAGCAGTCGCCGTCGCCCGAAAAGACTGCTCCGCTGTTCACGCTGAAGATACGCTTGTTGTAAGGACCCTCTTTGAACGCCTGTGCATCTGCCGCCTGATTCATCATTAAAATCAGGGCAAAGGCCAGGGAAAAGAGCCTGGGACACTCTCTTCCGGGCACTTTAAATCTGCATTTATCCATCGTATTCATAGACGAATTATTTCGTTGATATTGTAATATCACAATATGATGTGCTTACATCGATCAGCCCTGCAGGTGCCCGGTGGGTTATCTCCACCGCTTCGTTCCCTGCCTCTTCTCCTTCAGGAAGCAGGACCCTGCCATGCGGCGCCTTAAGGTTGTAACTATAATTTTCAAAGTTCTCAACATTGATCTCAATTGCGGTACGGTAGCCTCTGACAGTGAAAGGCCCTTTACCGGCAAGGCCAATAACCGCCTCTCCATATGAGCAGTTAATCGTGGTTGAGGCATTGAGATCCGTGGTAAGGATGTCGGATTTTTCTGCATTGACAACAAGGACTCCTCTGATTGAACTGAGTTCCATGTCTGTATAACGGGTTGTTATCATACATTCAGAACTGATTTTGTCAACTTTAAGTGACCCGAATGAGACTATGGCCGTAACCGTGTTGAGATTCATGATATCCACCGGACCGTACAGGTTTGTTATCTCTGCCGGAACTGAGTGTGGCATATAAATCTCTATCTCCATGGTCAGGTTACTGGTGATCTGCTCCATTTGTCCCTTGAACGAATTTCTGACAACCAGTTTGTTGCCCTCTGTTTCAGCTGAATACCTGATGTACTTCAGGTCGGCAATGGCCTGGTCCCTGTTCCTGTTCCGGGCTACAGGTCTGAGCAGAACTTTAACCTCGCTGCTGCTCCACCCTTTGATGGTCACAGATGCTTTTTCGCCGAAGACTGTGATCACGCTGATGCCTTTTGTGAAGCTTCTTTCATCGGTTCCGGAGGCTTTGTGCAGTATCTCCTGCCCGGCAAGGCTGCCGGCTCCCTGGAACGCAAGGCAAAGCGCTATGCAGTAAAGGATCTTCATGAATGGATCAGTTGTATCAGTTCCTGCAGGGTGTCAGACTTAAGATTCTCTATCAGTATTATTGATTGTATGATCTCCGGGGAGTCACCCACCTTTCCGATAACCGATTCAAGGTGACGGAGCTCTTCATCAAGCTCCCGGTATAGCTGCATTTTTTCCAGAAAGAGCTCCGTCCGGCAGACCGGGGCGCCTGTTGTACACAGTTTCCTGATGATCTCTATCGGGTCTTCGCCGCTCTGCTCCGGCATTATGATGTGATCCTGTGCCTCACTCAGAACCACTTCACTCTCTACTATAATTTTCTCGCCGGACCTCATAAAAAGAGGGATTACCAGAATAAGAATCACTGCTGCAGCTGCAGCTGTGGTCAGCCACAGGAGACGACGGGAGGTCCTTTTATGTGGTCTGCCGGAAGCGACTGGCGCCTCGAGTAAGGTCTCTATTGACTCCCAGGTGCCGGGGGCAGGCATGTGCACAGGCAGATCCGCGAGGCGCTTTGTCACAGCCTCTTCGGCATCCAGTTCATCCTGAACAGCTTTCCACAACCTTTCGCCGGGAGCGTAAGAGGGGAGTTCCTTTATTCTATCTTTTAATATGTTATCAAACCCTTTGCTCATCTGATGGTTTTGACAGTCTTTTCCTCAATATCTTTTTTGCATAGTTCAGTTGCGATTTGGATGTTCCTTCGCTTATATTCATTATCTCAGACACCTCCTGGTGTTTATACCCTTCCACCTCAATCAGTATGAACACGCTTCGGGCCTGTGCCGGAAGCGACAGTATCGCCTTCTCCAGGTGTTCCGCGGTGAAATTGAACGATATTTCCGAAGCCTGATCGGGGATTTCGTCAGTTATCACCTGCAGCCTTGCATTTTTTTTCAGGTAGCTCATCGCATTTCTGATAACAATGGTGCGCATCCATGTATAGAGTGACGCTTCGAACCTGAAACCGGCCATTGACCGGAAGATCTCAATGAACGCATCCTGAAGAACATCATTGCTGGCCTCATGATCACCCGTAAGCCTGTATGTCAGGGTGTAGAGACGGGTGCTGAACCTTTCGTACAGAGCGCGCTGAATAAGCCTGTCATTTTCCAGGCATCCCCGGACAAGCTCCCTGTCAGTCTGGTTCAGTTCACTCCGCTGCATGTTCGTCTTCTGTTACTATAGTGGAAGTTTGGTTGAAAAAGGTTGGAAGAAGGTTATAAAACAATGTCTGGCAGACAAAAATTTTTTGTCACGAGAACCTGACAGCCAGGGGGCAGACTCTGGAGAATATTGTTGCATTGAACATGTAATACGCTGTTTTACATCCACATGACCAGAGATCTGAATGTTAATCAAAGGCAAATCATTCAGTATTTTAACCTGCAGGGCTACTGACGGCGTGGATCGCCTGACTGAATCAGCTCGCGCAGCAGCGTCTGGAGGCGGCGTGTCACCGGTCCGGGTGTGCCCTCACCAATCACCTGGTCACTGATACGGGTAGCCGGCACTATCTCACTGGTGGTACTGCAATAAAACGCCTCCTGCATATAAGGTATCATGTCTGCTGCAACAGCTTCCTCAACCACCTCAATGGCGTTGTCCCTGGCTGCTGAGATTACATTCTTCCTCGTTATTCCCGCCAGGATATCATTTGTAGCAGGATGGGTGTACAGCGTTCCGTCGCGGACAAAGAAAATATTGGAGTGAGCGCCTTCGGTCACAATACCGTTACGTACGAAGCACACCTCAGCGTACCCTCTGTCATGGGATTCCTGGTATGGCAGTACATTGGCTATCAGGGCAGTGGATTTGATGTCACATCTGTTCCAGCGTGGATCAGGGGTGAGCCACAGGCCGGCACCCTGTTCACATACCAGGGTATTGATGCTGTGTCTTCGGGCAAATCCATAGACTGTTGGTTCGACCTCAGGGTTGGGGAAGGCATGATTGCGGGGAGCCACTCCCCTTGTTGCCTGGAAATATACGATGGCGCACTCAGCGCCAAGTTCATTCCGGTGAATGAGTTCTTCGGTTATCTCCTCCAGTTTTAGTTCATCTTTCCAGACAATACGTGTCTCGTGCAGACTGCGCCTGAACCTTGCAGCATGGGCAGGCAGATCGAAAAAATAACCACCGTACCAGCGGGTGACTTCATAAATACTGTCGCCAAAGAGAAATCCCCTGTCGTCCGGAGAGATCATTGCCTGATCCTTGGGGATAAACTGTCCGTTGAGATAAACTACTTCCATATTCTGAGATTTACACTTTTCCGGTTGGGCCTTGCTATCTGATAAGTCCTGATTCTCGCAGCTATGGCTAGCTGAAAACTGATCTTCAAAGATACACTTTCATTGCATTGGTCATACAAATATCACCTTAACTGAACCTATAATTATGTACCTTTGCATATTCACGAAAATAGGGGCTGATTATATGACAGGCAAGAGGCGGCTGCCGCCATGGCTAAGGATGCAGAGGGCTAGCGGTGAGAGCTACACCATGGTAAAGAACCTGGTGGAGAGTCATCATCTGCATACAATCTGCACCTCGGGTAACTGTCCGAATATAGGTGAGTGCTGGAATGCAGGCACTGCCACGATGATGATTCTGGGTGACATATGCACCAGGTCATGCAGGTTCTGCGGCACCAGGAGCGGACGCCCGTTGCCCCCTGACCCCGGTGAACCGGAGAGGGTGGCCGAGGCGGTGAGGACCATGCACCTTAAGCATTGCGTCATCACCTCAGTTGACCGTGATGACCTGCCAGACGGAGGCGCCTCGCACTGGGCTGAAACAATAAAGAAAATCAAGGAGTTGAACCCGGGGGTGACAATAGAGACACTCATCCCTGACTTCAGGGGCAAAACCGAAGATATTGACATGGTGATTGACGCCAGACCGGAGGTCATCTCCCACAATATTGAAACAGTAAGGCGACTGACACCACTTATCAGGTCGGTTGCAAAGTACGAGGTAAGCCTTTCGGTGCTTGGTTATATTGCTTCGCGCGGAGTACGCGCAAAATCGGGTATAATGCTCGGCCTCGGGGAGACGGAAGAGGAGGTGATTGAGGCCCTGAACGACCTTTATGAAACCGGTTGCAGAATTGTGACAATAGGTCAGTATCTTGCGCCGAGTCTTGATCATATGCCTGTTGTTGAATATGTTACTCCTGAGAAGTTTGATGAGTACCGGAAGAAGGGGCTGGAGATCGGATTTGAGTTTGTTGAAAGCAGTCCGCTGGTCAGAAGCTCTTTCCATGCAGAGAAGCATGTGGTTAAATAGTAGTTATCGGTTGTCGGTTATCGGTTGTCGGTTATCGGTTGTTGGTTGTTGGTTGGAGGAAATTTGTAAAGTGAATGAAAAGTTACAAGGATCTTGAGATTTATAGGGAGGCTTTCAGGTTGGCGCGTGTTGTTCATCTGATGACAAGGGAACTGGCTAACGCCGAGCAGTATGAGCTTGGGAGCCAGGTGCGGAGATCTGCTCAGAGTGTGAGATCAAATATAGTGGAAGGATATGGAAGGAGAGAATATAAGAATGAGTTCATAAGATACCTGATTTTTGCCAACGCCTCATTGCTTGAAACAGAATCTCACCTTGAGATGATCAGTGAGTTATACGAAAACATCGAGATTACCCAGTTGAAAGAAGAATATAATATGTTAGGCAAGAAACTTGCTGCATTCATTCATTATGTGGAATCTTCCTGGATAACCTCACATGATAAATAACTGATAACTGATAACTGATAACTGATAACTGAAAACTGATAACCGATAACCGATAACCGACAACACGAACATGCCCCACCTGGTTATATATGATGATCTTGGCCTCAGGGACTACAAGGAGACCTGGGAGTACCAGGAGCGCTTCTTTAACCTGAAGGTGGCCGAGAAGGGCAGACCGGTTGCAGATGGAGAAAAGACGCCGGACCGGCTCATCTTCGTGGAGCACAATCATGTATATACCCTGGGCAAGAGCGGGTCGGAACAGAACCTGCTGTTAGACTACATCCAGTTGCAGGCCAGGGATGCTTCGTTCTACAGGATAGACAGAGGAGGCGACATAACATATCACGGCCCGGGACAGCTGGTGGGTTATCCCATATTCGATCTTGAGGCAATGGGCCTGGGCCTTCGAGATTATATTCATCTGCTTGAAGAAGCAATTATCAGGTGCATCTCCCGTTTCGGTATTGAGGGGAGTCGCCTCGAGGGCGCTACAGGGGTCTGGATCGATCCCGACAGCGGCACCCGCGCAAGAAAAATATGTGCCATAGGCGTAAGGGCCTCGCGATTCGTGACAATGCACGGTTTCGCCCTGAACGTCAGCACTGACCTCTCCTATTTCAGCCATATCAATCCATGTGGATTCACCGACAAGGGTGTGACAAGCATTGGAAAAGAGACAGGTGAAAAGATTGAGCTGGAGGATGTGAAGAGTATTATGTACAACACAATGAGGGAGGTCTTCGGATATGATTATTACTAATAATAAATATAATGGAAAAAAGGTGGCTCTTGAAAGAGAGGGGCGACGAACATGTCGTCACGACCCTGGCGACAGAGATGGCGGTGCCTGCCGCTGTCGCCAACCTGATGGCCCAACGCGGCATCACAACAAAACGCCAGGCTGAGGATTTTTTTAACCCGTCACTTGATTCCCTTCATGATCCCTTCCTGATGAAGGACATGAACAGGGCTGTTGACAGGATCAGTACGGCTATCTCACGCAATGAAAAGATACTGGTGTACGGCGATTATGACGTTGACGGCACAACGTCAGTGGCATTGCTTTACTCCTTCCTCAGAGAAAGACATTCCAGCCTTGATTATTATATCCCTGACAGGTATCATGAGGGATACGGTCTTTCTTCCAAGGGTATTGATTATGCCGCAGCGGGAAACTGCAGGCTGATAATCGCACTTGACTGCGGCATCAAGGCAGCAGACAAGGTCAGGTACGCCCGGTCAAAAGGGATAGATATAATTATCTGTGACCATCACCTTCCGGGTGATGAGATACCTGATGCAACTGCCGTGCTTGATCCCAAGCAGCCCGGATGTGACTATCCCTACAAGGAGCTCTCGGGATGCGGCGTAGGATTCAAGCTGATGCAGGCTATATGCAGGGTGCAGAATATACCATTTGAAAAGATCGTCCCTTACCTTGACCTGGTGGCGGTAAGCATAGGATCAGATATCGTGCCTATGACCGGCGAAAACAGGGTACTGGCCTACTTCGGGCTCAAGCAGCTGAATGAGTCGCCGCGACTGGGCTTTCAGAAGATAATTGAGAAAGCGAAAATCCGTAAACCACTGGCCATTGAGGATGTAGTGTTCCGCATCGGCCCGCGTATCAATGCGGCTGGAAGGATGGAGTCCGGTAGCCGGGCCGTTGATCTGCTGGTATCTCAGAATCCGCAGGAAGCAATGACAATTTGCGACGCCATTGACATCAATAACGACGACCGCAGAAAAAAGGACAGCGAGATCACCTCCGAAGCTCGTCGCATGGTGAGTGAAGATAGCAGAATGAGTAATGCCCGTACCACCGTGCTGTTCCGCCAGGGATGGCATAAAGGGGTGATAGGCATAGTGGCCTCAAGACTGATTGAGACCTATTACAGGCCGACGGTGATACTTACTGAATCAAAGGACGGTTTTGCTACCGGTTCGGCACGAAGCGTACCGGGATATGACCTGTACCAGGCCATTGAGTCTTGCTCTGACCTGCTTGAGAGCTTTGGCGGACATATGTTTGCTGCAGGACTGACCCTGAAACAGGAAAATGTACAACCTTTCCGCGAGAGGTTTGAGAAATTTGTAACCGAGACAATCAGGGATGAACATCTGGTGCCTTCAGTAAATATCGACTGTGAGTTGCCAATAGAGGATGTCACGATGGAACTGTACAGAAGCCTGGAACGGTTTCAGCCTTATGGACCTGAGAACACTGCCCCTGTGTTTGCCTCGAGAAGGGTCAAGACCCTCCTCTGTCAGCCGGTGGGCTCAAACGGTATGCATCTCAAGCTCTCCTTTGCACGCCAGAACGGCGAACCGATAGGCGCCATTGCCTTCGGACAGGCAGATATGATTGAACTGTTCCGCGAATCCGGCGGCGTGGTTGACATAGCCTACTCCGTGGAGCTGAATGAGTTCCGGGGAAAAACCACGGTGCAGCTCAATATAAAGGATATTAAGGGTTAGAGGCAACAGGCAGTAGGCAATAGGCAATAGTCGTAGTTCGGGTAATTGTCAGTAAATAAATATGTTATTGTCAAAACAAATGCCTGTTGCCTAATGGCTCTTGCCTTTTTCCCGTTTTTACTTGACATTCTCCCCTCCCTGTTCTAAATTTGAGACTGTAATTATGTCTCATTATGATGCTGCGGTGGAATGCGGTATTTTTGCTGCTTGTTATCAATGTAGCCGGCCTGCATGCCGGTGAACCTCTCTTTGTTCCACACGGTGCGGGTTCAATGGGAATGGCCTTTGCTGTGACTGCCACCCCCGGCCACTGGAACAGCTTCCATAACCAGGCGCTGCTGACTGCTAATTCCGGCACCGCTTTCTCAGCCTCCTTTGAGAACCGCTTCATGATGTCTGCCCTCTCATCGAAGGCTGTCAGTGCAATTTTCGCTTTCAAGCAGGCGCCCCTGGGCCTGGTGGTATCACATTATGGCAACGCTGACTATTACCGTCTGTTCACCGGAGCGGGCAGCGCGGTGAGAATCACTGACGCTGTTGCACTCGGCGTACAGGTCGATTATATCTCGGAACACGGCATTGGCGAATACCGCGATGTGTCACATGTGACTTTCGAGGCCGGGATGACCTGCAATCTATCATCTTCGTTTACGGTTGGAATACACCTGTTCAATCCCGTCTCCCCCCTGAACACTCTTCCTTCTTCAATTGATGCCGGTATAAACTGGAAACAGTCTGACGGACTATTCCTCACCCTGACCGGATCGAAGGTAAGCAATGAGCCTCTATCAGTTCAGTGTGGCATTTCCTGGGATTTGATGCAAAGGCTGACTTTGCGCACCGGGTACATGAGCTCACCTTCTGCCTTTGCATTCGGTATAGGGTTTAAAAGTGGCTCACTTCAGGCTGATGCCGGCTTTTTTATCAACAGTACAACAGGCGTGACATCCTCTGTTTCGGTTACATGGACAATCAGATGAAATGCCGGAACCTTCATGGAGAGCAATGCCAGAGACGTTTGAGATGGCCTCCGGACCGCAAGGCAGCTTGTGCGGCTATGATTTTGGGGCTTCTCTCATGCCCTCTGTTGTGCCAGGAGGAAAGTCAGGACCTCAGAGAATCTGTTGAGGAGATTCTCGCCCTGTCTGAAGATGCTGATCCGGCTGCTATGCTTGAGGAACTTGAGGAGTTGAAGGTCTCGCCTGTGAATATTAACAGTGGTGATGAAAAAGAGATATCCAGGCTCTTTTTCCTGACGGAGTTCCAGGTGATGGTACTTGCCGACCATGTCAGGAAGAACGGATCCGTGGTGACCCTCTATGAACTTGCCCTCCTTCCGGCTTTTGACCGCAATACGGTGCTGCTGATGGCTCCTTATATATCTCTTGAGCCTGGGGCGCCGAAAGGAGGGAAGAGCTACGGACGCACCCTGGTGACCATGACGGCAGCAGCCCGGTTCAACTGTGCAGAAAGCAATACGGAGGGCATACGGTCATTGCTGAAGGTAAAGCATAAACAGGGCAGCTTCAGCATCGGGCTGACGGCGGAGAATGACCCGGGAGAACCATTCACATTCAAAAATGGTCCCGGAACCGACTTCCTCTCAGCTTATATTCAATATGAAGGAAAAGGGGTTATAAACAGGATCATAGCTGGCGACTTTTCCGTCAGGGCCGGCGAGGGACTGCTCTTCAACAGCAGCCAATGGATGGGTTCATGGCTGAGTTCACCATCGTTCATGTCAGGAAGGAGCGTTTCGGCACCCTATACATCCACTGAGGAGAACAGTTTTTTCAGGGGAATCAGCCTGACGTTAGGAAGCATGAATACCGGGGCGGTGCTGTTTGCCTCTTCAAATGAAATAGATGCCCGGGTGGTGCTCGGCGAAGACAGCACCGCCACCGGAGTGAGCCATCTTGTCAGGGGAGGCATTCACGTTTCTGAATCGCAGCACGAAGCACAAAACAGCCTTACGGAAACAATTGCCGGAATACGTCTCATTGCTGGTGCGGAAAAAGTCCGCGGCGGCGTAAGTGTATCTTCAACGTGGTTCTCGCTACCGTTTATCCCGGACATAACAGAACCGCAGAACCTTCATGCCTTTGCCGGAGACAGGCTGCTCAACCTGGCTGCCGACATCAGGGCCGGGACAGGCTCTGTGCTCTTCTTCGCCGAGGCGGGAATTGGTCTCTCCGGCCCACTGGCAGACATGGACGGAAGCAATCAACAGGGCCTGCAGGCAGACACAACCGGAACAGGTCTTCCGGGTTCGGTGTCAGCTATTGGCGGACTGAATTTCAGGGATTCCTGGGCTGCGACGGCAGGACTGAGGGCAAAACCTTCCGGAAGGGTTACTTTCAATTTCCTGACACGTCACTTCGCTCCCGGATACCATGCATTTCACTCCGGGGCCTTCAAAGCCGGGTCAGGGTCGGGCAACGAAACCGGCCTCGCAGCCTCTCTACATCTTGAAGCTGCAAGACACCTGTTTATAACCGCAGCAGCTGATCATTACCGTATCCCTGCCCCTCGCTACAGGAGTTCTTCCTCATCCTCGGGAAGCAGGATAGAGCTAAAAGGAGAATACCAGCCCCGCGATGACATCTCAGTAAGACTCTCCTGGACAACCTCATCCCGCGAGTATGATGCCGCCAGAGAGACCGGCGCAGCCACCTCGGTCACCCATACCAGACAACAACTGGGGCTTGTGTTCGATATCAGTCCTGCCCATACCTTGCGCCTCACCACCCGTGCATCAGCATCTTTCATCTCTCCTTCGCAGGAAAAGGGTTACCTGCTCTGCCAGGATTTATGTTATTCTTTCCGGTCTTTACCGCTTAAGCTCTGGTTCAGATATGCCCTCTGCTCCACCGAAGGATGGGACAGCCGCCTCTATGCCTGGGAGAATGACCTGCTCAACTCATTCAGTGTGCCGGCACTGTACGGTGAGATGACACGGTCATTCGTCATGCTCTCCTGGAAACCCGCTGGCCGTATCGAAGCCCGTGTAAAGTATGGTTTCACGGATTCTGGCAGTAATCCGGGTGGCGGACTTAAGCAGGAAGTGAAAGGGCAGGTGAGGATTGGGTTTTAG
>Ga0209604_1001132_pt1 | contig 22454 bp, 18 predicted proteins | sample AD_UKC097_MetaG_FD_184405 | JGI IMG/M metagenome (GOLD analysis project Ga0209604, IMG submission 184405) | Active sludge microbial communities of municipal wastewater-treating anaerobic digesters from USA - AD_UKC097_MetaG (SPAdes) (version 2) | ecosystem: Engineered > Bioreactor > Anaerobic >... | reverse complement strand
CTCCTCCGCCACCTGCTGCGCGGCCTCCTCTGGCGCGTCGGGAGCCGCCTCTTCGTCTCGTACCTCCTGATCGGGGTCCTGCCGCTCTTCCTCGTCGCCGGCCTCGCCGCCGCGGCCCTCTTCATCCTCGCCGGCCAGACGGGCGCGCGGCGCGCCGAGGCGCGCCTCGTCGCCCGGCTCGACGCGCTCGAGGCGAAGGCCTCGGAGTTCGGCTCCCGCGAGAAGGCGCGCCGGCCCGAGCTCGTCCGCGGCAGCGGCGCGTTCGACGGCTGGGCGCTCCTGCCGGCCTCGGGCTCCCCCGAAGGAGACGGCCCCCTCGGGACCGCCCTCGAGAAGGTCGCCGTCCCGGAGACGGGCCTGCGCGCGCTCCTCCGGAGCGACGACCGCTCCTTCCTCGCCGTCGGCCGGCGGACGAAGGGGGGGGCGCTCTTCCTCTACCGGACGGCGGACGCCACCCTCGAGGACGAGCTCTCGACGGAGGCGGGGCTGAACGTCCGCTTCGGCCTCGGCAAGACCGAGGCGACCGGCCAGGCGGGCGCCACGCAGGCCGAGGGGACGGGAGGGAGCCTCACGATCGAGTCGCCGGGGCAGCGGACCCGCGTCGCCTCCGTCAACCAGGAGGAACGGAAGGCGCAGGGCGCCCGGGCTCCGGGCCCGGGCGACGGAGGGTGGGTCGTCTGGTTCCTCGCGCTCGACCTCCCCGTCCTCGACGCCGCGACCGGCGTTCGGCTGAAGGACGAAGGGGGCGCGCTCCTCCTCCGGACCTCCTTCACCGCCGAGTTCCGGGCCCTCTTCGGCGAGGCGAAGCTGTCCGACTCCGGCGCGGCGTCCGGGACGATCGCGCTCGCCCTCCTCAAGGGGCTCGCCACGGCGACGCTCGTCGTCTACCTCGTCGCGTTCGGCGTGGCGGCCCTGCTCGTCGCGCGCATCGCGCGCGCCGCGCGGCGCCTCTCGCACGGCTTCGCCGAGATCGAGAAGGGCAACTTCGCCGTCCGGGAGCGGCTGCGCGGACGCGACCAGCTCGCGGGTCTCGTCTCCGGCTTCAACGAGATGGCCGGCCACCTCGAGGCGAGCGTCGCCGCGCGCGCCGAGGCCGAGGCGCTCGGCCGCGAGCTCGCCCTCGCGCGTGACCTCCAGCGGAGGCTCCTCCCCGCGCCCGACTTCGCCTTCCCCGGGGTGGAGCTCGCCGCCGACTTCCGGCCCGCCGCCGCGATCGGGGGGGACTTCTACCACTTCCTCGGCGAGGGGGAGAGCGCGCTGACGGTCGTCATCGCCGACGTCGCCGGGCACGGCCTCCCGGCCGGGATCGTCATGGCCTCCGCCCTGGCGAGCCTCACGGCGCTCTCCCGCGGGGGGGCCGACACGCCGACGCTCCTCGGCCTCCTCGACGACGAGGTGAGGCGGACGACGGAGCGGCGCGCGTTCGTCACCCTCGCCCACGTGCGGCTCGACCTCGCCGCCCGGCGTGCCGCGTTCACGAACGCCGGGCATCTCTACCCGTATCGCGTGGATCCGAGCGGCGCGGTCTCCTGGGTGGAGAACCCGGCGAAGCCGCTCGGCGTCGGGCGCCCGGCCGAACGGATCACCGTCTCCGTCCCGCTCGTCGACGGCGAGGTCTGGGTCCTCCTCTCCGACGGCGTCGTCGAGGCGATGGCCTCCGACGGGAGCGAAGCCTTCGGCTTCGACCGGCTCGAGACGACGCTCGCCGCCTGCGGCGGTAAGAGCGCCCGTGAGGTCCTCGACGCCGTCCTCGCCGCGTGGCGGGCCCACACCGGCGGCGACGACCCCGAGGACGACCGGACCGTCGTCGTCGTCCGGATGCTCGCGCGAGGAGCCGCGGCGGGCTGAGCGGCCCGAGGACCTTCCGAGGGGTACCATGCCCGATGGGACCTCGGAAGGGAGGGCGGCGCGATGAGAACGGACGTCTTCGTGATCGCAACGGCACTGGCGGCGCTTTCGACCATCCCGGCCCAAGCCCAGTGGGGCGGCTCGCGAAAGGGAGAAGGGGCCCTCGTCCTGCGCGACGGTGCTCCGGCCTACCGGGGCAAGGGAAGCTCCGACGTGAAGAGGACGTTCTCGAAGGGAGAGGCCGTCGCGGGGCTCCACAAGGAGTTCCTCGCGATGACCTACGAGCTCTTCGAGGAGGACGGGCGGGTCCGCGTTCTCTACCCGAAACCGGGCTCCGCGCTCATGGAAGACGCCTGGATGGACCCGGCAGACCTCCTGCCGTTCGCCTACGACTGCTGCGACGAGGACTGCACGCCGGTGAAGGGCTCCTTCAAGCGCGCCGAGTGGAACGCGTGCTTCCGGGAAGGGCTCGAGCGCGCCCGGGCGCGGTTCGCCGCCCGGGAGCGCGGCGGCGCCGGGCAGCGGCGTGCCGGGGAGGCGAGGAAGCCCGCCTCCTCAGGGCCGAAGGAGAAGCCGCTCACGAACGACGACGTCCTCGCGATGGTGAAGGCGGACCTCGGCGACGAGCTCGTCATCGGGAAGATCCGGCAGGCGCCCCGGGAGGAGCTCGACGTCTCGCCGGAAACGCTCGTGAAGCTGAAGCAGGAGGGGCTCTCGCGGCCCGTCCTCGACGCGATGATCCGGCGCGCCGGCGAGCGCTGAGCCGCCCGCCGCGGCTTCAGCCCTTCGGCAGGAGCTCCTTCAGGCGGGCCGCGCCCGCCCGGCTCACCGGAACGCGCGTGCCGTCGGCCATCACCGCCGTGCGCCCCTCCTCGAGCGCCGCGAGGCGGGCGACGTTCACGACCCACGAGCGATGGACGCGGACGAATCGGTCGGCCGGGAGTCGGTTCGCGAGATCGGCGAGCGCCTGGAGCTTCAGGTGGCTTCCTCCGGCGGAGCCGATCCGCACGTAGTCCCCTTCTGCGCCGATCCAGTCGATCGCCTCGACCGGGAGGACCGTCACGCGCGTCCCCTCTCGCACCGCGACCCGCCCGATCGCCTCTCCCTCGGGACGCGCCGCCGCCGCGAGGAGGGACGGGTCGGGGCCGCGCGCCCCGGCGCCGAGGAGCGCCCGGGCCCGCGCAAGCGCCGCGTCGAAGCGCTCCCGCGAGAACGGCTTCAGGAGGTAGTCGACCGCGTGGACCTCGAACGCCTTCAGCGCCCAGCGGTCGTACGCGGTGACGAAGACGACGGCCGGACGCGGCTCGAGCAGCTCGAGCGTCTCGAAGCCGGTCAGGCGCGGCATCTGGACGTCGAGGAAGACGAGGTCGGGCGCATGCGTGGCGACCGCCTCGATCGCCTCGAGGCCGTTCGCGCACTCGGCGACGACCGTCACGTCGGGGTGCGCCGCGAGGTGCTCGAGGACGAGCCCCCGCGCGAGCTCCTCGTCGTCGACGACCGCGACGCGCAGGCTCACGCCCCCTCCGGCGCCCCCGACGGGACGACGAGTGCGACGCGGAAGCGCTTCCCGTCGCCCCCTTCCTCCAGCTCGGCCGCGCGCCCCCAGACGGCGGCGAGCCGGCGGCGGACGAGCGAGAGGCCGAGGCCGCTGCCGGCCGGCGCCGGCGTCTCCGCGTCGTACGGGTTCTCGACGGCGACCCTCACGCCGTCTCCCGCCCGCTCGACGCGGAGCGTCACCGTCCCTCCGTCGATCAGCGTGGCGATGCCGTGGCGGACGGCGTTCTCGACGAGCGGCTGGAGGAGGAGCGGCGGGACGAGAGCGCCGAGGAGCGACTCCTCGACCTCTTCCTCCACCTCGAGCCTCCGGCCGTAGCGGACCCGCTCCACGGCGAGGAACTGGCGCGCCAGGACGATCTCCTCCCGGAGCGGGATGAGCGTCCGCTCGCCGGAGGCGAGGCTCCGCCGGAGGAAGTCGGAGAGGAGGACGCACATCTCGCGCGCCTTCGCCGGGGCGGTCGTCGTCAGCGCGCTGACGGAGTTGAGCGCGTTGAAGAGGAAGTGGGGGTTCAGCTGCGCCTTGAGCGCCTCGAGCTCCGCCTCGCGCGCGAGGACCCGCGCCTCCATCGCCCGCCGCTCGGCCGCCTGCGACGACTCGAGCGAGAGGAGGATGTAGTGGAGCGTGACCGCGAGGAGGTAGAGGAGGACGCCGAGGACGAAGAGCGGCGGCACCGCCTGCCCGAAGCGCTCGGGGAGCGTCGCGAACGAGGGGAACGACCCGAGGAGGCTCGCGAGCGTCGAGCCGGCGAGCGTCAGGAGCGAGGCGGCGATCAGCGCCCCGACGAGGTGGACGCCGAGGACCGAGGCGGTGCGCGCGCGGGTCAGCGGCGCGCTGCGGCAGGCGTAGAACGAGGAGAGGCAGAGGAAGGCGTAGACGAGCGCGAGAGGCCCCGAGAGCGCCGCCGCCTCGCCCCAGGAAAGGCTCCCGGGAAGCGCGATCAAGTACGCCTGGATCCCCGCCAGGGGAACCCAGGCGAGGACGTAGGCAAAGAGCCTTTCCCGGCGGGCCAGGATCGGGTGCACGTCAGTTCTTGATGTCGAGGCCGCCGAACACCACGAAGCCGTCGATGACGAGCTTCTTCGGCGGGACGTCTCCGTCGATCGGCGAATGGTCGGTCTTGTCGTCGGTGCCGCCGAAGATCGCGAACGCGCGGACCTCGACGTTCCAGTCGTCCGGGACTCGGATGTCGCCGCCGCCGAACGCGACGAAGACGGTGATCGTCGCCTCGTCGTCGGGGATCTGGCAGTTCGTCAGGTCGAGCTCGAAGCCGCCGAAGAGGGCGTTGATCTCCCCCCCGAGGAACTCCTTCGTCGAGATCGCGCGGTCCCAGCCGCCGAAGATCGCGGTCTCGTCGAGCGTGGCGGCCGTCCGGCTCTCGATCGTCCGGTCGGGGAAGGTCCGCCCGCCCGCCTTCTGGACGAGCCGGATCCCGAACGCCACGAGGACGAGCGGGAGGAGCTTCCAGACGGGGAAGCGGAGGATGTGGAGGTTGTCGAGGAGGAGGAGGAGCCCCGCGAGCGCGACCACCCACCCCCAGAAGCCGTTCCAGAACCCCTTCCGCTGGAGCGCCTTCGTGAGCCCGACCGCGATCAGCGCGACGGGCCAGAGGCCGATGAGGAAGCGGGCCGACACGAAGCCGAAGTTGTCGAGCGTGAAGAGGAGGCCCGCGACGATGATCAGGATGCCGAAGACGAGCCTCACTGCGCCCGCCGCGGCCGGAAGTCTCGGGTTTCTCATGTTCATGGCCTGCCTCCGCGCCCCCTCTCCGGGGGGTCTCCCTCACCTTACGTCGGCCGCGGGGTTTCCGCCCGGACGATTCGGCGAACGGACGCCGGGGGTCGACGAACGGGGCTCAGACCGCGGGCCGGCCGAGGCGGAAGGTCCGGGAATAGCCGTCCGCCGGGACGCGGATCGTCACCGAGACCGCTCCGGCGTCGGAGCAGGAGTAGACCTCCTCCACCTCCGGGCCCGGCTCGGAGAGCCGGCGCACCGCGGCGCCGTCCAGCCGCCGGCCGCGGAGCGCGGCGACGAACGGGAACTTCAGGTCCTGCCACGGCGCGACGTCCCCGTCGGGGCGCCCGTCGACGATGCGGCTGCATTCCACGAACCGGAAGTGCCCGAGGTCGTGCGCCGCGCGGTACCGGCGGACCGCCACGAGCGGTGCCTCGCCCGGCGACGGGAGGGAGAGGTCCTTCGGGAAGATCGGGTCGAAGACGACCTCCTCCCCGGCCGCCGCCTCGCGGAAGACGCCGAAGTGCCGCGTCAGCCGGTCGGCGAGCGTGTAGCCCGCCTCGCCGTCGAGGAAGAGGGCGAGGCCGACCGCCGTCGCGGCGAAAGGGTGGGGCGAGCGCTTCACCCGCCGCTCCCCGAACCGCTCCCGAAGCCGTCGTCCGACGAGCGGGAAGGCGCCCGCCCCGCCGACGACGTAGACGCCGGCGAGCTCGGCCTCCTCCACTCCCGCCGCCGCGAGGACCGGCTCGCTCGCCTCGATCGTCCGCTCGACGAGCGGAGCGCACGCCTCGTACGCCTCCTCGATCGGGAGGGCGACCGGCGGGAGGTCGAGAGGCGACAGGTCGAGAACGAGCTTCTTCGTGTTCGGCCCGACCGCCTCCTTCTGGCGCGCGCATTCCTCGAGGAGGAGGTCGCGGGTCCCCTCGTCCGGCTCCCCGGCTCCGGCTCGCTCGAGGACCGCCCGGAGGATCGCCTCGTCGAAGTCGTCGCCGCCGAGGCGCCGCACCCCTTCGCTCGTGACGACCTCGTTCGTCTTCCCCGCCATCCGGAGGAGCGACGCGTCGAACGTCCCTCCCCCGAGGTCGTAGACGAGGACGTGCTCCCTCCGCGACGTGATCGTCGAGCGGAAGCGGTGCGCGTATTCGAAGCCCGCGGCCGACGGCTCGTTCAGGAGGGCGACGGGCGCCCACCCGGCCGCGCGGAACGCCTCCAGCGTCAGGAAGCGCTGTGCGCTCGAGGAGTTCGCGGGGACCGAGACCGCCGCCTCGAGCGGCTCGTCCTCGCCGATGCCGGCGTTCGAGCGGGCGAGGAGGTCTTCCCGCACCTGCGAGAGGAACCCCGCGAGGAGGTCGAGGAGGAGGACGGAGCGGCCGCCGGCCTCGATCTCGGTCCGCGGTCCGGCGTCGGCGAGGAGCCTCTTGAACGAGCGGAGGACGCTCACCCCCGGCTCGTGCCGCACCGCCGCCGCCTCGAAGCCGAAGCGGAGCTCCCCCGACGGGAGGACCGCCGCGAGCGAAGGGAACGGGTCTCCCCCCTCGAAGCCGACCACGGGATAGTTCCCGCGGTCGACCATCGTCACCACCGTGTGGGTCGTTCCGAAGTCGACGCCGAGGCGCATGGCGTCCCGAGTTTACGGGCTTTCGGAAGGGGCGCGCTCCGACCCCCCGCGCAAGACCGCGGGCCGCCTCAGCGCGTCAGCTCGAGGCCCGTCGCCTCGAGGCCGGGCGCGCCTCCCGGACCCTTCGCGCGGAAGACCCCTTCCGCCGTCGCCGACGCGCCGTTCGCGTCGGACGGGAGGGCCGAGTCGGCGTCGCGCATCGTCACCCGGAGCGACACGTCCCCCTCCGCCAGCCGGAATTCCCCGCCCTCCGAGCGCACCTCGCCCCTCACTCGGACCGTCCGGCCGTCGTAGTCGGCGGCCTTCCGCTGGAGCTGGGCGATCGGGACGGGAGACAGCCCGCGCAGCGGGCGGCCGTAAAGCTCCGCCCCTGGCGCCGACACCGTCAGCCCGGCGAGGAGGAACGCGGCGAGGAACGGTCCCGCTCTCATGCTTCCATTGTAGGGCCGGCCGCCCTGCTAGGCTCCCCGCCCCATGGAGACCTTCGATTCCGTCCTCAAGGTCCTCGTCGGCGCGGTCGGTGTCGGGAGCGGCGCGGCCTACGTCCCCCAGGCGGTCCGGATCTGGAAGCGGAGGTCGAGCGACGACGTGTCGCTCCTGACGTACCTCCTCTTCCTCCTCGGCCAGGTCATCTGGCTGACGTACGGCATCCGCTTCGGCCTCGTCGAGATCATCCTCGGGATGTCGGCGAACCTCGCCGGGAGCCTCGCCGTCGTCTTCTCCGCTCTCCGCTTCCGCGGCCGCCCGACGTGACGCTCCGCCCCCTCCCGGTGCCGGCCGGGGCCGAGGCGTACCTCGCGTTCGACAAGGAGGCGGGCCAGGCCGCACACGGGCCGGGAAGCCTCCTCGCCGAGGCGCGCCACGCGCTCGGCGACGACCTGCACCTCGTTCACCGCCTCGACCGAATCACCTCCGGCCTCCTCCTCCTCGCGCGGGGAGAGGAGGCGCTTCGCGCGGCCCACGCGGCCTGGCCGACGCGCGTGACGAAGAGCTACCTCGCGCTCGCGCGCGGCGTCCCCGAGACGGCCGAGGGGGAGATCGACCTCCCGCTCCTCGAGCACCGCACCGGAAGGCCGTGGCTCCTCGCGCGCGCCGTCCGCGCCGCCTACGGCCCGGACCGCGCCGCGCGGCTCCTTCGCGGCGAGGGGCTCTCCGGCATTCCGCCGCTCCCGCCGCCCGCCCGCTGCGCCGCGCACCCCGCCGGACGCCCCGCCCTCACCCGCTGGCGCCTCCTCGAGCGGCGCGGCGACGACGCCCTGCTCGAGCTGACGCCCGAGACCGGGCGGATGCACCAGCTGCGCGTCCACCTCGCCGCGATCGGCCACCCGCTCCGGAACGATCCGCTCTACGACCCGGCCTGCGACGCGTCCGATCCGCCCCCCTTCCTGCGCGCGGTCCGGATCGTGTGGGCAGCCCCTCCCGGCGACCCGGACGGCGCTTTCACGTTCGAGGCGCCCGCGTCTGAGATGATCCCGGCGTGAACGAGATCCTCCCCCCCGGGGCCCTCGAGGTCCTGCGAACCCTCTGCGACGGCGCCCCGCTCGTCGTTTTCGACCTCGAGACGACGGGCCCCGACCGCCTCACCGACCGGATCGTCGAGGTGGCCGCGGTGAAGGTGGCGCCCGACGGAGAGGTCTCCGTCTTCGAGACGCGCGTCAACCCGGGCGTGAAGATCCCCTCCGAGGCAACCGCCGTCCACGGGATCACCGACGCCGACGTCGCCGGATGCCCCACCCTCGCCGAAGTCGGCCCGCGTCTCGCAGCCTTCCTCGAGGGGTGCGACCTCGCCGGGTACAACCTCCGCGGATTCGACATCCCGCTCCTCGGCCGCGAGCTCGAGCGGGTCAAGGTGCCGTTCTCGTTCGACGGACGCCGCGTCGTCGACGCCCAGGTCATCTACTTCCGCAAGGAGCCGCGCGACCTCGGGGCCGCCGTCCGCACCTTCGTCGGGCGGGACCACGCGGGCGCCCACTCCGCGCTCGCCGACTCGATCGCCGCCGCGGAGGTCCTCGCCGGCCAGCTGACGCGCTACGACGACCTCCCGCGCGACATCGCCGCTCTCGCCGCCTTCACGGCGCCCCTCGAGGGGCGCTGGGTCGATGCCGACAAGCGCTTCGTCTGGCGGGACGGCGCCGCCGTCTTCAACTTCGGCGCCAAGCGCGGCCAGCTCCTCGCCGACGTCGCCGCGAAGAGCCCCGAGTACCTCGACTGGATGCTCGAGGCGGACTTCCCCGACGAGGCGAAGCGGATCGTCCGCGAGGCCCGCGAGGGACGCTTCCCGACGCGCAAGTGATCGAGGCCCCCGCGACCCTCCGCGGCCTCGTGAAGCGCCGCCACCACCTGGTGCGCCTCGCGCTCCTGACGCTCGGCTGGACGCTCCTCGTCGGCGGTCTCGTCGGGGGCCTCATCCCGTTCGTCCAGGGGTGGCCCTTCGGGGTCGCCGGCGCGCTGATTCTCTACGTCGAGAGCCGCTGGTTCCAGCGCAAGGTCCGCCGCTGGCGCCAGCGCCACCCGCGCGTCGAGAAGGTCTGGCTGAAGCTGAAGGCCTGGCGGAGGAGCCGGCGGAAGGCGCGCAGCGGGGCGGCGCCGACGGCCGAGCCGTAGCGCGTCCGGCGCGACGTCGCGCGGTCCGCGCGGGAGGAGAATCTCCTCGTGACGAAGCGGCTGCTCGCCCTCGCGCTCCTCTTCCTCGCCGTCTCCCCCGTCCGCGCCGCCTCCCCGGCTCCGCTCCTCGGCTACTCCGGCCCGGCGGAAGTCTTCGCCCGCGGCCGCGTCTCCTCGGAGTTCAGTGAGGTCAGGGTCGCCCTCAGCCCCGACGGCACGCGCGTCCTCTGGGGCTCCACGAACCGGCCCGGCGGCCCGGGTGGCTGGGACCTCTGGGAGAGCCGCAAGGAGGGCGCCGCCTGGAGCGTTCCCTCGGCCGTCCCCTTCTGCTCGCCCGAGAACGACTTCGATCCCTCGTTCGCTTCCGACGGAAGCGGCGTCTACTTCTTCAGCAACCGCCCCGGGGGCTCCGGCGGGGACGACCTCTGGTTCGCGCCGCTCGACTCTTCCGGCCGGTACGGCTCCGCACGCAACCTCGGCCCGCGCGTGAACTCGCCCGGCGACGAGTGGGCGCCCGTCGTGAGCCCCGACGGCTCGACGCTCCTCTTCGCGACGGACGGTCGTCCCGGGGCAGGGCTTCACGACCTCTTCGTCTCGCGGCTCGTCGACGGAGAGTGGCGCGAGCCCCTCCCGCTGCCGGTCGTGAACGGCCCTGACGTGGACTTCGACGCCGCCTATCTCGACGACGGTCGCAGCCTCGTCTTCACGCGACGCACGAAGGACCAGGAGGGCGCCGACCTCTGGCTCGCGGCGTGGCACGACGGGCGATACGCCACGCCCCGGCGCCTCGGCCCCGAGATCAACGCCGGGAAGAGCTGGAACCTCGGTCCCTCGACCACCGCGGCCGAGCCCGGCGTCCTCTATTTCTCCTCGCACAGGCCCGACGACACCGCCGGGAGCCTCGACATCTACCGGATCGGCTATCGGCTCGTGCCTGCGCCCGCCGACGCGACCGGCATCCCCGGCCGCGCGGGCCGGCCCACGTCACAAGAGAAGACCGTGGACCGGCCGTAGGCGGGGCCCGACGCCTCGGGAGGTCGCCCCGCATCACGCACCGGGGCGACGGCGACAAGGGGGACGAGCCCGAGAGCGATCGCGACCGGGGCCAGAAGCGGCGCGTCGATCGCGCTTCGCTTCGAGAGCCATGGACACGCCCGACCCTCGGCCCGATTCCGGCTATCGTGGGGATGCTAAGAAGCGCCCGAAAGAGGACCGAGGTGCGCCCGGAATTGCACCCCTGCCCAGATCACACAACACACGAGTGTAGACACGGCCCCGACTGCGAAGCCGCTTGTCCGTCCGTGCCCTGCTACCCGTACCAAGCGACGCCGCCCACGATCACAAGGTCCTCACGCAGGCGCATTCCGCGTGTTCCTACCGACCCACATCGACGTTGCACTCCGTCGTCCCTCCAGGAGGAACGTAGCATTCGGTGCTCTTCTTCCCGCTTCCGATCATCGGGAAGGTAACAACTGCGCCAAAGAGGCCCGCTGAAGGCACCTTCGTCACGAAATGGCCGACCTCATCGGAGCGGAATGGAGAGACAGCCTGACCTTCGATTGAAAGCTCGGCGTAGGACTCCCGAACCGGTGCCCCATTCGACATCAGTCGACCCGATACCGGTAGACCCTCGCACCCGATGGTGATCCCTGAAAGGCCGCCGTCTGGCACCGTCAACGTCCGGTACGTGCTTGTGCCAACCGTCGTGTAGCTCTGCGGTCCCGTCGCGACCCGCCACGTCCGCCCGAGAAGCCACCCACCCGGTTCTAGGTCTTCAAAGACAAATCTCCCGGACGACTCCGGCTCAGTCGGCTCGCCCTGGTAGCGCGAGAACCCGGCGGGACTCAGCGAAAGCCTAGTCTCGGCTAGTTCTTTGGCGGAAGCGCAGACGCGGCCCTCAACTCGAACTCCTAGCGAGAGCGCGATCTCCACATGGTTCTCGGAGTCTGCAATGTCGCGCACCGCCTTCGCGAATCCGACAAGACTTGCGACGATGGTGAGTCGACCTTTCTCGGGCAGGCCTTCGAGCACGAAACGGCCATCGGAATCGGTACTCCCCATAGCAGCCTCAGGCTCAATAGGCGTGGCCGCGAGGACCGCAACGCCAGCCAGTGGCGTCCCGTCTCTTTTTTGCCGTACTACCCCCTCGATCGTCCGGCCCCGCGTCAGCTCGATATCACCCACGTCCTCATCCCTAGGCGGCGTCGAAGCCCCCCGGTCCTCGAGTCTTCGGCGAGCCGGTCGGAAGCCCGCCGCCCGCACCTCGAGCTGGGCCTTCCCGTCGCGAGACCGCCAGATCGTGAACCCGCCATCCTCGTCGGTCTCGGCCTCAGGATCGCCCGCTGTCTCACGCGGGCTCTCGCGCACAACGTACGTTACGGTCACCTCAGCTCCAGCGATCGGAGTTGATTCGCCCATGACCCGCCCAATAATGCGGGAAGCAGGGGTCATGGTGACATAGAGTTGGTCCTCTCCGCCAAGACGTCCTGACTCAAGTCGCCAACCCGTCGCTCGAATCGTCCACGCGTATGCGGTTTCCCAAGGCACGCCAGCGAATGAGAAGAGGCCGTCGTCTTTCGTTTCGGCCCGGAAGCGAAGCCCTGCCCCTCCGTCCTCCGGCAGGAGTTCGACGACGGCCCCGCTGATAGGCAATCCAGCGGCCTCGAGAATCATTCCACTGATCAGACGGCCGCGGCGGACGAAAAGGGAGCCAATATCGACTTGCCGTGAGGGGGCCAGGCCAATGGTCTTAGTCTCTTCTACAAGCTGCGGACCTGTAGCCGTCAGCCTGTACGAGCCAGGCGGCAAATCAGAAAAGCGAACGGTGCGGGGTGCGCGGGCAGCAAGATGGCGGGACTCTCGGATGCCCGGCGTACTTCCTTGTCGTATCAGAAGGAGATCGACGTCAGTCTCGTCACGGGACATCAGCTCCAAGCGAACTGAGATCACTCCCGTCCCGATCAGTGCGACCTCCTGTTCGTGCGGAAGAACGACCCGTGGGCGGAAGCCCTCAGCCGTCGCGACCACCTTTTGCTTGCGCAGGTCTAGGGGCAAGTCTATGGCCCCCTCGGTCGCTGTTGCGACAGGCCGACAGGAGTCGCCTTCCTCAACACAGAGAGAGACTCCCTTGACTATTTCGCGAAACCTGTCGACGAACCGGAGAGGCCCGGGGGGAGCAACCTCGCCGGCAACCCCCGCATGCGACGCTCCCATCAGTGCCGCCACCGCGCACAAGACGGCCTTCGCGCAAGATACTCCTCTCATACGGGAAACCTCACCGAAGGGATTCCGCCGTAGTCATGAGTGAAGGTCAGTCCCTCGGCTCATCCCCGCGATGTGCCACAGGTCGCCCCGGAGGTCGCACTGCAAGTGCACTCGCAACAGAACCCGTCCCCCGCCGTGCAGGAGCACGACGTCGCCGTCGGGCCCTTCCCACAGGTCTTGGAGCAGCTCTTCGCGCACCCGGGCCCCCCCCCGTCATCTCCCGGTCCCGGATCCTGGTTGAAGGCGTTTGGTGCCTCTGTGTCCGCAACGTTGCCTACTCCCAACTTCTTCAGCCGGGCCGCAGGCTTCTTTGTGATCAGCGACCCACCCTCAAACGTCGTGAGCCGGTAGCCAGTAGGTACAAACGCTCCAAGGTCGGCAGCAGCGCCATCGACACGAACCAGTACCGCCTCAGCGGTCTCATGGAAGATGGCAACGACGCTGTCGCTCGAGGCCAGCACCTCGGCGTTCTCGCGAAGACTGGGGACTGCTGACTCTGGAGCACTTGGCGTGTGGAACACATAAGTCGTTGGACCGCCGATGGGCGGCTTGACAGAGATCTCGAGACCGGTGTTCGTCGCGCCGACGAAGGTCTGGCCTGCCTGAGCCTCGACCGGACCGCTGCGCGAGCTCTGAGCATCCGCTGCTACAACGGGCGAGGCGACTAGCACCATCGATAGGACGGACGCGAGTTCCATTCCTCTGAAATGATTCACGAAGTCCAACCTCCATTTTTGTTCTGCACAATGTGCCGGTGGGAGGGTCCGGGGGAACGACACTAGTTTACTCCGAGTTGAAGCGCTCGCCAGACGGTAGCGACAATGAGCGTTCAGCACAACCCCGCTTGGCAGCAAGTTCCGCACTCTCGCGGACACGGGTCCTGATCTCCCGGATCGACACGCCCGTCTCGCGCCTCACGAACCTTCGGTATGCCTCCGGGTTCGTGAAGCCGAGCCAGCGCGCGATCACCGTGGTCGGGACGTCGGCGACCAGTGCGGACCGGGTCACTTCGATCCGGACGCGATGGACGACGACGTGGACCGGCGTTCCGGCCGCGTCGAACCTGCGTCGGATCGTCCGCTCCGAGACCGCCTTTCGCAGCGCGACCTCTCGAAGTCCGTGGGCGACGAGAGCGAGCGCGTCGTCCTCCGCGAGGAGGCCCGCGTCGCAGATCAACGCTCGGACGACGGCGCGGAGCTCGTCGTATCCGGGATGCCGGAACTTCGGGTTGGGAAGGGAGCGGGTCGGGCTGTCGCACAGACGACGAGGCCGGCGGCACTGCGACTGTGTTTCAGCAAGTTGATCTCGTTGACGCACGAGAGTCCCTCCACCTTGTATGAGGGGTGGAGAGGGGTGCCAGTGCACCTGCCGACGAAATATTCTTGGCGCGATTCTTGCGGACACGAGTTCGACGAACCGCGTCACCGTCCGATCGAGAGAGTCGGCCCGAGAGGAGACGCCGTGCATCCGCTCCGGGGCGTCACTCGCGAGAACGGCTGCAGCAGGGCCGCGCCTCGATTTCGCTCAGGGCGCCGGGAGCTCGAGAAGCTCGGAGACGGGCAGCGGGCGTGTGACGACGGCGTCGGGCTTGCGGGCCGGCCAGAGGGCGACGACGCCGGCGGCGGGGAGGCCGGCCACTCTGAGCGTTCCGTCGAGCCGGGAGCTGAGGTCGCCTCCGGCGGCGAGCCGGGCGAGGTAGTCGATCGGCTGGGGGACCCGAACGCCGTCGATGGAGTAGGCGATCTGCTCGGAAGCCACCGGGCGCCCGTCCGCCGTCAGGAACCGGACGGTGAAGGGGGGAGAAGGCGGCCCGACCCGTACGGGAACGTCCTCGGCCACGAACCGGGCCAGGGCGAGGGCGCCGGCCGGCGTCGTGACGAAGAGCGGCGCCCCGGCCGCGAGCGCCGATTCGAGGAACACCTCGCCCGCGGCGTCCGCGCTCTCCGAGCGGATTCCGGAGGGGAGCATCGCCCAGGCTCCCTGGAGCGGGCTGCCGGCGGCATCGACGATCCTGAGCCGCGTTCCGTCCCCCTTCTCGATCCGGAGCTCGATCGTCGTCGTGGCGCTCTCTTTCGTGACGTCGAACCGCTTCTCCTCGGAAGGCCGATAGCCGCGCGCCCGCGCCAGAACGGTGACGCGCCCGGCCGGGAACGGGGGGAGCCGGGCAAGCCCGTCCTCGTCGCAGTCCACGCTCTCGGCGCGCGCGACCTGCAGGTCGCCCTTTCCCTCGAGGTGCCATCCGACACGAGCACCCTCGACGGGCAGGCCGGTCGCCGTATCGACGACCCGGACCTCGGTCTCGTTCGAAGGAACGACGAAGTCCGCTTCGCGGTCTTCGGACACGTCCAGAGCGTCCGCGTGTCGCTTGAAGCCCGGGCCGTCGAGGAACGTGAGGTACCAGCCGGCGGGAGCGAGGAGGGCCTCGAAGCGGCCCTCCTCGTCCGAAACGGTCTCGGATTCGATGCCCGTCACCTGATGCAGCCAGGAGATCCGGGCATTGGCCACAGGACGACCCCGCCGGGTGACCTCCCCGCTCACGCGGTGAATCCTCACGGGGATCTTCACGTCTTTGGACTCGGCCGCTTCGAGATCGACGAGGAAGTAGTCCTGGAACCGGCCTGCCTTCCAGCGCAGCGCGTGCAACACGGGGTCGAGGCCTTCAAAACGGAACTCTCCCGTGACGGGGCCCTTCCGGATGGAAGCCGACGTGCAGAGCGAGAAGCGGGGCGGGCCGCTCACGCCCTTCAGGCGGCGGCAGTCGAGCAGGTCGACCTGCGCCTCGCCGGCGGGGAGTCGGTCGTTCGGCTCGAATTGCGCGCTCAGGCGGGGACGAGCGACGACTTTCAGCTCGCGAGCGAAGCCGACGGCCCTGTCCGGGACGCTGAAAGCGGGAGCCTCGGCGAGGGCCCAGGCCTTCGACTCCACCTCCACCGCGGCGGACCCGGCGGAGAGGTCGTACCAGATTCCGGTCCATCTCCAGGGGTCCGCGGTGACGGCCATGTCGGGCAATCGAGCTGCCCCTCCCGCCCGGAGGCGCACCACGACCTGCCCGTTGCCCCCGCGCGTGCCCGAGGCCGGGAATCGGAGGCTCACGACGGCCTGCCCCCTCCCTCTCGCGAGGGGCGGGTTCTCCGGAAGCTCGAGGTGCTGCCCCGCGGTCAGGGTGACGGGCCGCCACAGCTCGGCCACCTCGGCCGCGCCGCGAAAGACCGCCGCCACGACCTTCCGCGCGGGAACTTGCACGGACGTCTCCCGAGAGCGGACGGCGGCCTTGAAGCTGAGGCCGGACTCGGGATCGAGGACGGTCAGGACGCTCCCCTCCGGGAAGCGTCCCGGGCCGAGCTTCACGCGGGCCGCCGGGAAGACCCGGAGCGCGAAGGGAGTCGGGACGCTCGACGCGTCGGAATCGGAGACGAACGTCGGACGGTCGAGCGCGACGTAGTCGGGCGAGTCGAGCCGGATCGAGTAGCGGCCCGGAGGGATCGTGCAAGCGTCGGCCGGCGCGCAGACGACGTCCGCGGCGCCGGCCGCATCCATCGGAGAGAAGACGACGCGGGCGGCGGCCGACGTGGAGACGTCGGCGTCGCCGAAACGAAGCAGCGGCTGGACGTTGCCCGCGTGGGCGGCCGCGGCCGCCCACGCGGAGAAGAGGATCGCCCGGGTCCATTTCATGGAAGATCTCGCGTTCGAGTGTCGCATGGCGACGAGATCCCGTCCCGGCGCGGTCGGGTTCGGCGCGGATGACGGGGCCGGAGAAGCCGGAGCAGGGCAATCGTAGCGGGCGTCCGGAGCAGGACCCCGCTGCGGGTCAGGGCGCCGGTTCGGGAGCGCTCCGTACAGCCCCCCACCGGACGCTCTCGAGAAGCTTCACGTTCGTCCGCCGGTTCCGTCGACCCTCCGCGATGGTCCGGGCCGCCTGCTCCTCGAGCCCGGAGAGGTGCTGGGCCGCCGCCAGCAGCAGGTAGGACATCTGATCCGTTGGAGCGAGCCGGACGAGCCCTTCCCCGGCCGTGACGGCCAATGCAGGCGATTCGAGCAGAGTCACCGTCCTCAAACGATCGCTTTCGAAGCAGGCGCGTTCGACATACTCGGCTGCAATGCGCCGTGCCGGCACCCACTCCCCGCGCGCCACGTGGACGGTGGCCGCGGCGGCGCAGCTCCACTCGTCTCTTCGAGCTCCACACGAATGGCTCAGGAACGGCAACGCCTCGTCGAAACGTGAGTGAGACAGGAGCCATCTCGCCAGAGTTACGGTGGCCGGCCCCCCGAGGCCTTCGATCCGAGCAGCCTCGCGAAGGCGTGACGCCTCGCTTTCATCGTCGGACGGGGGCCTCTCCGCCCGGCTCACAGGTCCGAGCCCCGATCCCGGCTTGCCATCGGCAGGACTCGCGCCCCCCCGGAAAGCCGCGGCGAGGAGGACGACGCAGATCGCCGGACGGAGAGGCAGCTTCACGGCACCTCCGACAGCGGGCTCCGGAGCTCGGCCCCCGAGGGAAGCGGCAGCTGATAGGCGCCGAGCGGCAGATGCGCGAAGCCGCCCGGTCGGAAGAGCCTCGCGTGAAGCACGTACGTTCCCGGTTCGACGCATCCGCCGAAGCGCTGGAAGCCGTCCCGGCTCGAAGGCTCGAAGACGCACCCGCCGGCCGAAACCGCTTCCTCGACGATTGCGCCGGGAACGAGAAGGCCGTCCTTCTGAAGCACGATCCAGGCATCCCGGACGGGTACGCCGTCGGCGTATCGGAGCTCGACGACTTCGTCGGAGCCGGCCGCCACGAGGAAGATCGGCTGTTCTTCCGGTGAGGGCAGCATCCACCTCAACGCGAGTCGGTGCCCGGTCGCCACGACGGCGAGCAGCGTCGGAGACGGTCCCGTCGGCAGATCCATCTCGAACGTCCCGTCCGGTCCACACACGACCGACGGCGGCTCGCCTTCGAAACCGACGAGCGGGCCGAGCGGGCCGAAGACGCGCGCCCCCGGGACGGGAGCTCCCGCGGCGCCGAGAACCTTGCCGCGAAGTTGCGCCGCGCGCTCGAGCCCAAGCTCGACCTCGGCAGCCCGGTCCGCGTCTACCTCGACTTCCCGGACGGCCTGTTCGTAGCCACGCGCCGTCGCGGTGATCCTGACGGACCCTGCCGAGAGGTTGCAGAAGCGGACGACACCGTCCGGGAGGCTCGTCCGGCCGTGCATGGACCCATTTCGGCCGTCGACCAAAACCACGTCGAGCTCCAGGCGAGCGTCGCCGATCGGCTCTTTCGTGGTGGCGTCGCGCACGCGAACGGAGATCCCCCCGGGCCTCGTTCGGAGGGCGACCCCGGCTGCGTCCGGACCGCGCGGGTCGAGCTCGACGGCCACCGTGGCGCAGTCGGCCGTCGGCTTCGTCCAGACGCTCACGGATCCGCCAGCATGAAGGAACTCGAGCCGGAAGCTCCCCTGCGCGTCAGTACGAACCTCGTGCCGCGATCGCCCCCTGGTCCAGGACCTCATCAAGCCGACCAGAGCGTCGCCGATCTCCTTTCCGTTCTCGTCCTCCACCCGCCCCGCGACCGCCTCGCGGGTCAGCTCGAGGCCCAACCGGTTCTCGTTCCCTTCGGCCACGGGGACCTCAATGGAGCCGACGGTTTCGTCGGGCGTTCGAACTGCCAGCCGGTACTCCCCCGGGATGAGCTGATCGAAGGTCGCTGCCGACCCGGCCCGAACCTCCCGGCTCAGGTTCGGCGCCCGGGCGGGAGGACTCAACCCCGGCACGGGCCGAACCAGGCTCAGATCGAGGGTGAGAGGACCAGTATCCTCCTCGTCCGGGAGCCCGGAGCGGATGGAGACGGCGAGACTCGTCCGGCGAGGCAGTCGAATGGTCCCCAGGTCGAGCACCCCGTCGACCAGCCGCCCCGCGGCGGCCAGGCGGATTCCCGGCTGTCCCTCGAACAGCATGTTGAAGACGACCCGCTCCCTTTCCTCGGGAATCGGATCCAGCACGAGGACGCCGCTCGCCACCGAGGCTCCGTTCCGCTCGTAGAAGGCGGTCCAGGCGGCGAGCTCCAGCTCCTCCTCCTTGCGCGGCCGTACGATCGGCTCCACCTTGACGACGGGCCGATCGCGCATTTCGGCCCCGCTCGCGTCGACGAATCTCACCTTGAGCCGATACGGATCGCTCTTCTTCGCCGGTTGTCTCGATCCATCGAGGGAAGCGGCGTCGACCAGCCTGAGGAGAGAACCCCTCGAGCCATCCGGCGCCAGGACGAGATCGATCCTGCCTCGCGGAACCGCGAAGCCGCCGCCCCACTCTTTCGAGAGGGGAGGGATGGCCAGGAAGGGCGCCCCCGGCTCGTTTCGTCGTGCCCAGACCCGGCCTGCTCTGCCGCCAAACGGATGGAACCGGGCTCGGGCAGCCATCGGACAGGAGACGAGCTCCTTGGCCGGCTCGACAAAGGCCTCGCAGGTCTCGTGAAGGGGGCTCGACACACGCACACGCGCCGTTCCTGCGGGAAGGGCACAGCCTTCCCCCTTCGCCGCAGGCCGCACCTCCCGCCGTCCGAGCGACGCCCCGTCGCGCGAGAAGGACTCGACGAGAACAACGCCCGGAGTCCCGCTTGGGAACGCCGCGGAGATGTCGAGACGAACCTCGGGACGAATGGTCTCGTCCGGAGCGAGGGCGAGGGAAGCAGAGAGGGCCGTCGCCGCCAGGATCACCACGCGCTCCCTAGATGTCCTTCTCCTGCACGTCCTTCAGGCCGCACTCTTTAGGGTTCGGACAGCCTTCGGGATAGCTGACCGAGCACGCGTATTCCGACTTCTGCGAGAGGTAGCAGCACTCCCCAGGAAGGAAGCACGCGGAGTGGTTGTCGACACAGTCGGTTCGCCCATTCCGCCAGCCCGGCGCGTCGCCGACCTGATGACACAGCTTGTAGTTGTCGCCGTCGCTGCGGCACACCTCGCACGCCGCGGTCGCGGGCCGGCTCGCGAACAGCAAAGACAGGACCACGAGGACGAGGGCGATCGCAGGGATACTCTTTTGAGCCGTCACTATCAGTTCTCCTCTTCTTCGAGAATCGGACGACGGTACGACGGCGGGGCGGAGGGCGACAAGAGAGGGACGCCCCTGAGCGCGAGAAATCAGGCACTCTCGCGGACACGTGAACTGAACGGGGCCGTCTCGGCGACGAACCGGGCGGGATGCGGGCAACCGGCGGGTGCAGAACCGGCTCTGCGGCGTGGGATTCTGCGCGCGTCAGGTGACGGGAACGCTTCGCCCCGCGCCCCGTCTTCATCTCAGACCGCGCGAAGCGCGCACCGCGAAGGGCGGTGGGCGGGGGGCGCGGGGTGGGTCAACAGGGGGGGCGCGGGGTGGGTCAACAGGGCGGGCGCGGGGCGGCTCCGAGCCTCAGTCCATCTGCCGCCGGAGGAACGTCGGGATGTCGAAGATGTCGTCCTTCGGGCTCCGGGTCTGGACGAGGTTCACTCCGTAGCCGGAGTCCTCGGGGATCGCCTCCTCCGCGAGGGGGAGGCGCGGCCGCTCGACGGGCTTCTCCGCGGCGCGCCGGGCGGCGACGGGGGCGTCGAAGCCGGTCGCGATGACGCTGACCTTGACCTGCTCCTTCATGCCGCCGTCCTGGACGAGGCCGAAGATGATGTTCGCGTCGTCGTCGGCCGCCTGCTGGACGATCTGGCACGCCTCGTTGAACTCGGCGAGCGTGAGGTCCTCGCCGCCCGTGACGTTGATGAGGATCGCGCGGGCGCCCTGGATCGACTGCTCCTCGAGGAGCGGGTTCGAGATCGCCTTCTGGGCCGCCTCGACCGCGCGATGCTCGCCTGTCGCTGTGCCGGTCCCCATGAGCGCCATCCCCATGTTCTCCATGACGGTCTTCACGTCGGCGAAGTCGACGTTGACGTAGCCGGGGACGGTGATCAGGTCGCTGATCCCCTGCACCGCCTGGCGGAGGACGTCGTCGGCGATGCGGAACGCCTCCCAGGCCGTGATGTTCCTGTCGACGAAGGCGTAGAGCCTCTCGTTCGGGATCGTGATGAGCGTGTCGACGTACTCGCGCAGCTCGGCGATCCCCGCCTCGGCGAAGCGGCTCTTGCGCTGCCCCTCGAAGGAGAACGGCTTGGAGACGATCGCGACGACGAGCGCCCCCGCCTCCGAGGCGAGCTTCGCGACGACGGGCGCCGCGCCCGTGCCGGTGCCGCCGCCCATCCCCGCGGTCACGAAGACCATGTCGGAGCCGGCGAGCGCCTCGGCGATCTTTTCGGCGTCCTCGAGGGCGGCGGTCCGGCCGATCTCGGGGTTCGAGCCGGCCCCCATCCCCTTCGAGGTCGAGAGCCCGAGCTGGATCTTCTGCGCGGCGCGGTTCACGCGCAGGACCTGGAGGTCGGTGTTCGCGGCGATGAACTCGACGCCCCGGATGCCGGCCTGGATCATCCGGTTCACGGCGTTGCCGCCCCCGCCGCCGACCCCCACGACCTTGATCCGCGCCGGGGTCAGGATCTCCTCGCCCATCGTGATGGCAGGCGTCGTGCTCGCCTCGTCCTCGAAAAGAATCATCTCTTCCTCCAGGTCCCTTCAGATGGCCGACGCCGGGGCGAACATCTTCCCCAGCGAGTTCTTCAGCTTCGACAGGAGCCCCGCGGGCGCCGCGGGGCGTCCCTTCGGCGAGGCGGCGCCGCCGCGTCCGACGAGGAGGAGGCCCGCGACGCAGGCCCACTCCGGGCCGTTGATGACGTCGACGAGGCCGCCGAGCCCGCGGGGGGTGCCGATCCTCACCGGGACGCCGAGCACCTGCTCGGCCTCGTCGGTCATCCCGTCGAGCGCGGCCCCGCCCCCCGTCAGGACGAGGCCGGCGCGCAGCTCCTGCGGCGGGATGTCGGCCGTGGCCTCGCGCCAGAGGACCTCGAAGAGCTCGCGGGCGCGCGCTTCGAGGATCTCCGCCATGTAGCTCCGCGCGACCGGGTGGACCTCGCGCCCTCCGGTCCGCGGCACGTCGACAGTCTCCTCGGCGGGAGAGAGGCCCGCCACGGCGGCGCCGTACTTCTTCTTCAGCCTCTCGGCGTCGGGGACGGGCGTCTTCAGGAGGACGGCGAGGTCGCTCGTGAAGAGGTCGCCGCCGATCGGGATGACGGCCGTGTGCGCGAGCGCTCCCTGCCGCCAGACCGCGATCTCCGTCGTCCCGCCGCCGATGTCGGCGAGGACGACGCCGTGGTCCTTCTCGTCGGGCGTCAGGACGGCCTCGCTCGCCGCGAGCGGCTCGAGGACCATCTCCGTGACCGCGACGCCGGCGCCGTTGACGCACTTCAGGAGGTTCTGCGTCGTGGCCACGGGGACGGTGACGACGTGGACGTCGGCCTCGAGCCGGCTCCCGACCATCCCGAGCGGGTCGGCGACGCCGTCCTGGCCGTCGACGACGAACTGCCGCTGGAGGACGGCTAGGATCTCGTAGTCGGAGGGGATCGGGCAGGAGCGCGCGGCGTCGAGCGCGCGGTCGATGTCGTCGCGGGAGATCTCGCGGTTGCGCGCGGCGACCGCGACGACCTGCCGGCTGTTGAACGACCTCACGACGGGGCCGGCGACGCCGACGACGGCGCGCTCGATCTGGACGCCCGCCATGATCTCGGCTTCTTCCGTGGCGCGCTTGATGGCCTCGATCGTGGCCGGGACGTCGATGATCGCCCCCTTGCGGGTCCCCTTGTGGGTGGCGATCCCCTTGCCGACGACGTCGACGCGCCCCTCGCTCCCGGTCTCGGCGATGAGCGCGCAGACCTTCGAGGATCCGATGTCGAGGCTGACGAGGTACGGGCTGGTCTTCGGCACGGGTCCTTTCCTCAGGTGTCGCTCCGGGC
>Ga0209604_1001127_pt1 | contig 22507 bp, 23 predicted proteins | sample AD_UKC097_MetaG_FD_184405 | JGI IMG/M metagenome (GOLD analysis project Ga0209604, IMG submission 184405) | Active sludge microbial communities of municipal wastewater-treating anaerobic digesters from USA - AD_UKC097_MetaG (SPAdes) (version 2) | ecosystem: Engineered > Bioreactor > Anaerobic >... | reverse complement strand
CTGCTCGAGCTCTACCAGCCGCTCCCGCTCCTTGCCGCTCAACGCCACAACCTGCTCCATTCCGGTCCCCCAGCCCGGACATTTCTATCGAGCTGGCACCGTGACATTTCCATGGAGCTTCGACACGCTGGCGCCGAAGGAGTTGACAGAGGTCCGGGCCGTCCCCCACTATCCGCCCCCGATGACGTTCGCCCCGGTCCTCTGGCACTGGCATCACGCATAGCGACGGCGGGCGCCTCGCGCTCGTCGGACGTGAGTCGTCCGAGGGCGCGGGATAGAGAAGCAGAACCGCAGAGACCCCCTCGGACGACCGAGGGGGTTTCGTTTTGGCTCTCACTGCGGAAAGGACGCTCCTTCTCGCCTCGATCGGCCGCGCGACGAACGCGACCCTCGCGGGCGCCGCGTCGTTCGTCGACGCCCGGGTGCCGGGCGTCGAGCTGCGCCTCGACGCGCTCGAGGAGAAGCCCGACCTCCCGGCGCTCCGCGCGGCCTTCGCGGGGCGGACGCTCCTCGCGACGCTCCGCTCGCGGACCGAGGGAGGACGCTTCTCGGGGACGGCTGCCGAAGTCGCCGAGCTCCTCGGCGCGGCGCTCGACGCGGGTTTCGACCTGGTCGACGTCGAGCTCGCGCTCGGCGGCGAAAGGCTCCTCGGCCTTCCGCGGGAGAGGATCGTCGCCTCGGCCCACGACTTCGGCGGCACCCCGTCCGACCTCGAGGAGCGCGCCGGGCGGCTCGTGGCGACGGGCGCCCGCTTCGCCAAGCTCGTCGTGGCGGCGCGGGGGCTCGGCGACGCGCTCCGGCTCCTCCGCCTCCAGGCCGCGCGCGGCGCGGAGGGTCGCCTCACGGCGTTCGGGATGGGAGAGGCCGGTCTCCTCACGCGAGCCCTGTCGCCGTACCTCGGCGCCTCGCTCTCGTTCGGTACCGCGCTCGAAGGGGGCGCGACGGCGCCGGGGCAGCTCCTCGCCGCCGACCTCCTCGACGTCTACGCCGTCGGCCGGCCGCGCCGCGTCGAGGCGCTCTTCGCCCTCCTCGGCGGGCGGGTCGCCCACTCCCTCTCCCCGGCGATCCACAACGCGCGATTCGAGGAGCTCGGCCTGCCGTTCCTCTACGTCCCCGTCGCCCTCGGCTCGCTCGGGAGCGAGATCGGCCCGCTGCGCGAAGGGTGCGACGAGCTCGGCCTGCCGCTCCGCGGCGCGTCGGTGACCGTGCCGTTCAAGGAAGCGGCCGGCGCGCTCGCGGGCGCGCCGGGCGAGACGCGCAACACGCTCCTCTTCGGCGACGACGGCTCGGTCGCGTCCGCGAACACCGACCGCGACGCGCTCCTCGCCGCGATCCCCGAGGCCCCCGAGGACGGCGCCGCGCTCGTCCTCGGCGCGGGCGGGATGGCGCGCTCGGCCGTCGAGGCGCTCGTCGCGCGGGGCTGGCACGTCGACCTCGCGGCCCGGACGGCCGCGCGCGCGGCGACGCTCGCCGCCTCCTGCGGGGCGCGGGTCGTTGCGAGCCCGACGAGCGCCGGCGTCGGCTATGCGGCCATCGTCAATGCGACCCCGCTCGGCCTCGACGCCGAGGACCCGCTCCCGTGCGCGGGAGCGCTCCTCGGCCCGGGCGTCCTGGCGGTCGACGCCCCCTATCGCCCGGGAGGCACGGCCTTCGCGCGGCTCGCGCTCCGGAACGGTTCCCGCCTCGTCGACGGCTTCACGCTCCTCCTCGCGCAGGCCGCGGGGCAGTCGGCGCTCTTCACGGGACGCCCGGCGACCGCGGAATCGCTCGCCGCCCGTCTCCCCGCCCGCATCCGCTCGCTCTTCGAGGTGACACCTTGAGCGTTCCCTCCCCGAACCTGCCGCGGGGCGTCCAGGCCCTCCTCTTCGAATCCGCCGAGCGCCGCCGGAGGCTCGAGGACTCCGTCGTCCGCGTCCTCGCCGACGCCGGTTTCCGCGAGACGGTCCTTCCCGTCCTAGACTTCTCGGCCCCGTACGACGGCGTCACGGCCGAGGGGGACGAGCGGCTCTACCGCTTCGTCGACCGCGGGGGAGAGCTCCTCGCCCTCCGGGCCGACTTCACCCCGATGGCGGCGCGCGTCGTCGCGCCGCGCCTCGCGGGTCTTCCGATGCCGATCGCGCTCTTCTACCGCGGCGACGTCGTGAGGGACGAGCCGTCGGGCGTCGGCCGGCCTCGCGAGTTCGCGCAGGTCGGCGCCGAGCTCTACGGCGACCCCTCGTTCGAGGCCGACCTGCGGGTGCTCCGGACGCTCCTCGGGGCGGCGGCCGAGGTCCCCGCGGAGAGGCTCGTCCTGACGCTCGGCTGGGCGGGCCTCCTGCCCGCGCTTCTCTCCGCCGTCGCGCCCGGCCTCGTGAGCCGGAGGAAGAGCTCTCTCGACGCGGCCCTCGCGGATGCGCGCGCACGGCGCGTCGGACGGCTGACGGAGCGGCTCCGGGCGGCGGGCGCGGCGCCCGCCACGGCGGAGGAGATCGGCGCGGCGCTCCTCGCGGGGTTCGACCCGGAGTCGCCCGTCTTCCGCCTCCCGGTGCTCGCCGAGGCAGCGCGCTCGCTCGCGGAAGCCGCGCGAGCGGCCCGAGACGAGCGGCCCGGCCTCGGGGTCGTCGTCGACCTGGCCGGGGCCCCGGCCGCGCCCTACTACACGGGCCTGACGTTCGCGCTCGACGCGGCGGGCGGAAGCGGAAGCCTCGCCGCGGGCGGGCGCTACGACGGCCTCCTCGGGCGCTTCGGACCTCCGGCCCCGGCCGTTGGCTTCTGCGTCGGCCTCGAGGCGCTCGCCTCCGCGGTCGATGCGGCGGCAACGGCACCCGCCGCGCCGCGACCGTTCCGGATCGCTTCCGGGAAGGGGCGCCTTCTCGGGAAGACGCTCGACCTCCTCCGCGCCGGGGGCGTCGACTTCCCGGAAAGCGACGGACGGAGGCTCCTCCTCCCCGACCGGAGCGGCCGCTTCGAGCTCCTTCTCCTGAAGGACGACGACGTCCCGACCTACGTCGCGTTCGGAGGCGCCGACGCCGGCGTCGTCGGGAGCGACCGGATCGAGGAGTCGGGCGAGGAGGTCTGCGAGCCGCTCGAGATGCCGTACGGCGCCTGCCGGCTCTCCCTCATCGGCCGCGCCGGCGAGGAGTTCCGCCCGAACGGCCACCCGGTCCGCGTCGGCACGAAGTACGAGCGCCTCGCGGCGCGCTTCTTCGACGGACGGAAGGTCCCGCACGAGATCGTCCCGCTCGCCGGCTCCGTGGAGCTCGCGGTGGCACTGAAGCTGACCGACGTCGTCGTCGACCTGATCGAGACCGGCTCGACGATGGCCGCGCACGGCCTCGCCGAGATCGAGACGATCCTCCCGAGCCGCGCGACGTTCGTCGTCGGCCCGCGGGCGCTCGTCGAGCGCCGTGCCGAGGTGGCCGCGCTCGTCTCCCGCCTCGCTGCCAAGGTGGAAAGCCCGTGTTGAGGGTCGCCGCCGCGGGCGGGCGCGAGGGGAAGGCGCTCCTCGCGCGACTCGCCGCGCGTCGCGCCGCGCCCGACTTCGCGACGCTCCGCGAGGCGCTGCCGATCGTCGAGGCGGTCCTCTCGGGCGGCGCGCCCGCGCTCGCGGGTTTCGTCCGCGACCTCGACGGCGAGGCGCTGCCGGAGGAGGGGCTCCTCGTGAAGCCGCCGCGCGAAAGGTCGGTCGACCCGGCCTTCGCCGCGGCGTTCCGCCTCGCGAAGAGGCGCCTGACGGCGTATCACCGCCGACAGAAGCCCGAGGGCTTCGCCTTCCGCGACCCCCTCGGCGTCTCGTTCGTCGAGAAGCCGGCGCCGCACGAGGCCGTCGGCGTCTACGTCCCGGGCGGGCGGGCGTTCTACCCGTCGTCGCTCCTGATGGGCGTCGTCCCGGCGCGCGTCGCGGGCGTGAAGCGGGTCGTCGTCGCGACGCCGCCTCGCGCCTTTCGCGGAAGCCGCGAGCTCCGCTGGGCACTCGGCGAGGTCGGCGTCGACGCGGTCCTCCTCGCCGGCGGCGCGCACGGGATCGCCGGGCTCGTCTCGGTCGCCGGCTGCACGAAGGTCGTCGGCCCCGGGAACCGCTGGGTCGCGGCGGCCAAGCACCTCGTCTCCGGCGTCGTCTCCGTCGACCTGCCGGCCGGGCCGTCCGAGGTCCTGATCCTCGCGACGGAGGGCGCCGACCCGACGAGGATTGCGGCCGACCTCGTCGCCCAGGCCGAGCACGACCCGGACGCGGTCTGCCTCCTCTTCACCGACCGTCGCGACCTCGCCGTCGCGACGGCGAGGGAGGTCGAGCGGGAGCTCGAGGGCCTGCCGACGGCGGAGACCGCGAAGGCCGCGATCGCGGCGAACGGCTTCGCCCTCGTCTTCCCGAGCCTCGAGGCGGCCGCGAAGGCGGGAATTCCGCTCGCCGCCGAGCACGTCGAGCTGACGGGGCGCGCCGCCGAGAGGTACGCGTCGCGCTTCGCCGCGACCTCCGGCGCCGTCTTCGTCGGCGCCGCGACGCCGACCGCCTTCGGCGACTACCTCGCGGGGCCGAACCACGTCCTCCCGACGGGGGGCGCGGCGCGGAGCTTCTCGGGGCTCTCCGTCCGCGACTTCCTTCGCTGGGGCCGGAGCGTCTCCGTCCCGCCGGCCGCTGCGAGGCGGCTCGGCCCCGCCGCCGCGGCGCTTGCGCGCTTCGAGGGGCTCGAGGCGCACGCGCGTTCGCTCGACCTCCGTTGCGGCGGCCCGCTCGGAGGGGCGCGCGCCACACGGGAGCGGGCGCGGAGGGCCGGTCTGTGACCCGCGACCCGCTCGCCGCCGTTCGGCCCGAGATCCGCGCCCTCCGCGCCTACCGCTTCGAGCCGGGGCCGCGGGTCGTCCGCGCGAAGCTCGACTTCAACGAGAGCCCCGCCGACGTCCCGGCGCCGGCGAAGGCCGCCGCCCTGGCGGCGCTCGGCGCCCGGCGCTTCGCGCTCTACCCGGAGTTCGGGGCGCCTCGCCTTCGCGCCGCGCTCGCCGCGAACGCGGGCCTCGCCTCGGAGCAGGTCGTCCCGTCGAACGGGTCGGGCGAGGCGATCCTCGCCGCGCTCTCCGTTTTCGCCGGCTGCGGCGGGACGCTCCTCCTCGCGCCGCCCGTCTTCTCGCTCTACTTCCAGATGGCCGCGATCGTCGGGGCGAAGGTGGCGGCCGTGCCCCTCGCCGGTGACGACTTCGTGCTCGACGAGGAGGCCTTCCTCGCGGCAGCGGCGAAGGGGGAGCGGACCGTGCCGCTCCTCTGCTCGCCGAACAATCCGACGGGCGGCGTCGTTTCGCGCGAGCTCGTCCGGCGCCTCTGCGCCGTCTCGGACGTCGTCCTCGTCGACCAGGCCTACGTCGACTTCGCCGAAGGCGAGGACGACCTCCTCCCGCTCCTCCCCGAGCTGCCGAACCTGGTGGTCTTCCGGACCCTCTCGAAGGCGTGGTCGATCGCCGGCCTGCGCGTCGGGTACGCGGCCGCCCGGCCCGACGTCGCGGACGAGATCGGGAAGGCGATCCTGCCGTTCAGCGTCGACGTGGGCGCCGAGGAGATCGCCCTCGCGGCCATGGCGGGGCGCGAGGAGGTCCGCGCCCGCTGCCGCGCGATCGCCGTCGAGCGCGAGCGGGTCGCGGCGGCGCTCCGCTCGCTCGGCGCGAAGGTCGCGCCGTCGCGGGCGAACTTCCTCTTCCTCGTCCCGCCGGGCGGAGACGCCGCGCGCGTCTACGCCGGCCTCCGCGCCCGCGGGGTCCTCGTCCGCGACCTGTCGGCCGCCCCGCCGGGTGCGCTGCGCGTCTCGATCGGGACGCCGGAGGAGAACGACCTCTTCCTCTCGACCCTGAAGGAGGTCCTGTGAACCGTTCCGCCGAGGTGAGCCGGGCGACGAAGGAGACCGCGATCGCGCTCGCGCTCGACGTCGACGGGACGGGCGAGGCGAGGGTCTCGACTCCGGTCGGGTTCCTGACGCACATGCTCGAGACGGTGGCGAAGCACGCGCGCTTCGACCTCGTCGTGGAGGCGACGGGGGACGTCCACGTCGACGCGCACCACACCGTCGAAGACGTCGGCCTCGCGCTCGGCGAGGCCCTCGATCGCGCCCTCGGCGACCGCGCGGGAATCGCCCGCTTCGGGCACTCCTACGTGCCGCTCGACGAGGCTCTCGCGCGGAGCGTCGTCGACCTCTCGGGGCGGCCGTACCTCGTCTTCGAGGCTCCCGCGACTCCGGAGCTCCAGTTCGTGACGCGGGAATTCCCGTTCGCCCTCGTCGAGGAGTTCTGGAAGTCGTTCGCGTTCCGCGGAAAGCTGAACCTCCACGTCGACGTGATCCGCGGCCGGAACGCCCACCACGCGGCGGAGGCGGTCTTCAAGGCGACGGCCCGGGCGCTCCGCCAGGCCGTGGCGCTCGGCGAGGCGACGGTCCTCTCGACCAAGGGGACGCTCACGGCATGACGCGCGTCGCCCTCCTCGACTACGGCGTCGGGAACGTCGGCTCCGTCCGCCGCGCCTTCGAGCGGCTCGGCGCGCAGGTCGTCACGACCTCCGACCCGGCGCTCGTCGCGGAGTCGTCGCGGGTCGTCCTGCCGGGCGTCGGCGCCTTTGCCCCGGCCCGCGCGCGACTCGCCTCGTCGGGCCTCGACGGCGCACTCCGCGCCGCCGTCGGCCGCGGCGCGCGCCTCCTCGGCCTCTGCCTCGGCTTCCAGCTCCTGTTCGAGGCGAGCGAGGAGTTCGGGACGACCGAGGGGCTCGGCCTCCTCCCGGGCCGCGTCGTCCCGTTCCCGCCGGGCGTCCGCGTGCCGCACGTCGGCTGGAACCGGCTCGAGACCGAGGGCGCGGCGGAGGGGCCGCTCCTCGCGGGACTGCCGCGCGGGACGTACGTCTACTTCGTCCACTCGTTCCGCCCCGAGGGGGCCGAACCGGGAGACGTCGCGGCCTACTGCGATCACGGCGGCCGCTTCGTCGCCGCGGCCCGCCGGGGAAACGTCTGGGGCTGCCAGTTCCACCCCGAGAGGTCTTCCGGCGCCGGCCGGAGGATCCTCGCGAACTTCCTCTCGGAGGCCGCGTGATCTCCCTCTGGCCCGCAATCGACCTGATGGGCGGGAAGGTCGTCCGTCTCCTCCACGGCGACCCGTCGCGGCGCACCGTCTACCCGGAGCGCGCCGTCGAGGTCGCCCTCCGCTTCGCGCGCGAAGGGGCCGACGGCCTCCACGTCGTCGACCTGGACGCCGCCTTCGGCGCCGGGTCGAACGCCGGAGCGATCGCGGAGATCGTCGCGGCCTCGAACGTTCCCGTCGAGGTCGGCGGGGGACTGAGGGATCGGGCCTCCGTCGAGGCCGCGCTCGCGACACCCGTCGCGCGCGTCGTCCTCGGGAGCCTCCCTTTCCGCGATCCCGCCCTCTTCGCGGCGATCCTCGCCGACTTCAGCGAGCGCCTCGTCGTCGCCCTCGACTGCAAGGACGGGCGCCCGACGGTCCACGGCTGGGTGGAGGACGCCGGGGCGGGAGATGCCGCCTCCGCCGCCGCGCAGCTCGCGGCCCGGGGCGTGAAGGCGCTCCTCGTCACCGACGTCGCGCGCGACGGCGCGATGACGGGGCCGAACCTCGACCTCCTCGCCGCGGTCCGCGCCGTCTTCCCGGGCGAGGTCCTCGCCTCGGGCGGGATGCGCGGCGAGGAAGACCTCGCGCCCGTGGCCGACGCCCTCGCCGGCGGCCCCGCGGGGGCGATCTTCGGCCGGGCCCTGCATGGGGGAGCGACGACGGTCGCCCGCCTCGCGGCGGCCCGAACCGCCCTCGGAAAGGAGATGCGATGAGCCTCGCCGTCCGGGTCATCCCGTGCCTCGACGTGGCGGTGGGACGCGTCGTCAAGGGACTGAAGTTCGAGAACCTGCGCGACGCGGGCGACCCCGTCGAGGCCGCGCGCCGCTACGAGGCGGAAGGAGCCGACGAGCTCTGCTTCCTCGACGTCGCCGCCTCGCACGAGGGGCGCGGCACGCTCGTCGACCTGGTGCGCCGCGTCGCCGACGTCCTCTCGATCCCGTTCACCGTCGGCGGCGGCGTTCGCTCCGTCGAGGACGCCGGCGCGCTCCTCGACGCCGGGGCTGACCGCGTCACCGTGAACACCGCGGCCGTCCTCGACCCTTCGCTCGTCACGCGCCTCGCGGAGCGCTTCGGCGCGCAGTGCGTCGTCGTCGCCGTCGACGCGAAGAAGGACGGCGGCCGTTCCGTCGTCTCGACCCACGGCGGCCGGAAGGTCACGGAGATCGAGCTCGGAGCCTGGGTCGCCGAGGTGACCGCCCGCGGGGCGGGGGAGATCCTCCTCACGTCGATGGACGCCGACGGGACGAAGGCGGGCTTCGACCTCCCGATGCTGAAGGCGGCCCGCGCCGTCGCGACGCTCCCGATCGTCGCCTCCGGCGGCGCGGGGGAGCCCGGGCACTTCGCGCCGGCGGTCCTCGAGGGGGGCGCCGACGCCGTCCTCGCGGCGTCGGTCTTCCACGACCGGATCTTCAGCGTCGGGATGGTGAAGCGGGCGATGGCGAAGGCAGGCGTCCCGGTCCGCCCCGCGATCCCCGCGGGGCTCGAGGAGGTCGCGTTCGACGGCCGAGGGCTCGTCCCCGTCGTCGTGAGGGACGCCACGACGGGCGAGGTCCTGACGCTCGCCTGGGCGAACGACGAGGCGCTCGCGCTCACCGTCGAGACCCGCCAGACGCACCTCTTCAGCAGGTCGCGGAAAGCGCTCTGGAAGAAGGGGGAGACCTCGGGGAACGTCCAGCGGGTCGTCGGCGTGTCGCTCGACTGCGACCGCGACGCCGTCCTCTACGACGTCGAGCCGGCCGGGCCGGCCTGCCACACGGGGGCCGCGACCTGCTTCGCGCCGATCGACGCGATCCCCGCGGGACACGCACCCGCGGCGACCCGCGAGAGCGCCGACCCGTTCGGCCTCGGTCCCCTCTTCGACGTCGTGGCGGCGCGGAAGGCGAGCCCCGAGCCGGGCTCGTACACGAACCGGCTCCTCGAGAAGGGAATCGGGAAGTGCGCGCAGAAGGTCGGGGAAGAGGGGGTCGAGGTGGCCCTCGCGGCAGTCTCGCGCGACGACGCGGGGCTCGCGGCGGAAATGGCCGACCTGATGTATCACGTCGTCGTCCTGATGGCCGCCCGGGGGCTCGAGCCCTCCGCGGTTGCGGCGGAGCTGGCGGCACGGCGCGGCGCGCGCCGGGAGGAGAAGTGATGGCGAAGAACGAAGCCCGGACGCTCGTCGTCCTCGAGAGGCCGGCCGACCTGACGACCCCGGTCGCCGTCATGCGGACGCTCCTCTCGGACGACGAGCCCTGCTTCCTCCTCGAGTCGGTCGAAGGGGGAGAGCGCGTGGCGCGCTGGTCGTTCCTCGGGACCGCCCCGGAGCGCTCCTTCAGCGGCGCCGACGGCGACCCGTTCGCGCTCCTCCGGGCCGTCGTGAGGTCGGAGACGCGCGCCCTCCCCGCCTCCGACGGTTTCGGCGACGACCTGCCGCCGTTCATCGGCGGGGCGGTCGGCTTCGCCGGCTACGACGCCGTGAGGCGTCTCGAGCGGCTCCCGTCGGCGAACCCCGACGTCGTCGGCCTGCCCGACGCCTGGTTCGGCGTCTTCGAGACGGTCCTCGCATTCGACCACGTCAGGCACCGGCTCCTCTTCCTCGGGAACGCGCGCCCCGGCGAGGAGGCGGCCGTGAGGACCCGCCTCGCGACGCTCGCCGCGCGGGTGGACGCCGGACGGCCGCACGGCGGGCGCCCCGCGCGCCTCGCGGGCCCCTGGGAGGAATCGCTCCCGCGAAAGGCCTACGTCGACCGCGTCGAGCGGGCGAAGGAGCACATCCGCGCGGGCGACGTCTTCCAGGTCGTCCTCTCGCGCCGCTGGTCGGCGCCGATCGAGGGGGACCCCTTCTCGATCTACCGCGCCCTGCGGCGTGTCAGCCCGTCGCCCTACCAGTACTACCTTCGGACCCCCGACGCGGTGATCTTCGGAGCTTCGCCCGAGCGGCTGGTCCGCGCCGGCGAGGAGGACGTCGAGACGATCCCGCTCGCGGGGACGCGCCGCCGCGGGGCGACGCCGGAGGAGGACCTCGCCCTCGCGCGCGAGCTCCTCGCCGACGAGAAGGAGCGGGCCGAGCACGTGATGCTCGTCGACCTCGGCCGGAACGACCTCGGCCGCGTCGCGGCGCCGGGGACCGTCAAGGTCCGGGACTTCTTCACCGTCGAGCGCTTCTCGCACGTCATGCACCTCGCGACGCGTGTCACCGGACGCCTCGCCGACGGCAAGGACGCCGTCGACGCCCTCGCGGCGACCTTCCCGGCGGGGACGCTCACGGGCGCCCCGAAGATCCGGGCGATGGAGGTCATCGAGGAGCTCGAGCCGGTCCGTCGCGGGGCCTACGGCGGCGCCGTCGGCTACCTCGACTTCGCGGGACACCTCGACATGGCGATCGGCATCCGGACGGCGGTCGTGAAGGACGGCGTCCTCCACGTCCAGGCGGGCGCCGGCATCGTCGCCGACTCCCGCCCCGAGGCCGAGGCGGACGAGTGCGAGAGCAAGGCGTGGGCGCTCATGCGCGCCGTCGACGCGGCGAAGGAGTACGAGCCGTGATCCTCGTCGTCGACAACTACGACTCGTTCACCTTCAACCTCGTCCAGTTCCTCCAGACGCTCCACCCCCAGGTCCGCGTCGTGAGGAACGACGCGATGACCGCGGGGGAGGCGCTCGCGCTGAAGCCGGCGCGGATCGTGATCTCGCCCGGGCCGGGCCGTCCCGAGGACGCCGGGATCAGCGAGGAGCTGATCCGGCGGAACGAGGACGTGCCGCTTCTCGGCGTCTGCCTCGGCCACCAGGCGATCGGGCACGTCTTCGGCGCCTCGATCGTCCGGGCGCCGGTCCTGATGCACGGGAAGACCTCTGAGATCCGCCACGACGGTGAGGGGATCTACGCCGGCCTCGGGAACCCGTTCGTCGCGACGCGCTACCACTCCCTCGTCGTCGACCGGTCGACGGTCCCCGCCTGCCTCGCCATCACGGCGGAGACCTCGGACGGGGTCGTCATGGGCCTCCGGCACCGTGAGCGGCCGATCGTCGGTGTCCAGTTCCACCCCGAGTCGATCCTCACGCTCGAGGGGGAGCGGCTCCTCGCGAACTTCGTCGAGAAGGGCGCGTCGTGAGCCTCCCCGCGGCAGGCGCGGGCGACCTTCACCGCGCGCTGAGGCTCGTCATGGAGGGCCGGACGCTCTCGCGGGAGGAGGCGCGCCTCGCCGTCGAGGAGATGCTCGGGGAGGGTTTCTCCGCGGTCCGCGCCGCGGCCCTCCTCGCGGCGATGGCGCGGCGGGGGGAGGCGGCCGAGGAGGTTGCCGGGGTCGTCGACGCGCTCCGCTCCCGCGCGGCTCGGCCTCCGGTCGCGGACGAGCTCGCCGGTCGATCCGTCGACGTCTGCGGGACGGGCGGCGACGGACAGGGGACGTTCAACGTCTCCACGACGGCCGCTTTCGTCGTCGCGGGGGCGGGCGTTCCGGTCGCCAAGCACGGCAACCGCGCCGTCTCCTCGGCGAGCGGCTCGGCGGACGTCCTCGCCGCGCTCGGCGTGAGGATCGAGATGCCACCGACCCTCGCGGCCCGCGCTCTCGCCGAGGCGAACGTCACGTTCCTCTTCGCCCCGGCCTACCACCCGGCGATGAAGTCCGTCGGGCCGATGCGGCGCGAGCTCGGGATCCGGACGGCCTTCAACCTCGCCGGGCCGCTTGCGAACCCGCTCGGGGTCACGCGCCAGCTCGTCGGCGTCGACCGGCCTCTCCGCGTGCCGGTCCTCGCCCACGCGCTCGCCGCGCTCGGCGCCGCGCACGCGCTCGTCGTCTCGAACTCGGGTGCGGGAGACGAGCTCCTCCCGCACGGCCTGACGATCGTGGCCGAGGTCGCGGAAGGGGAGGTCCGCCTCGAGGAGTGGACGGCCGCCACGTTCGGCCTTCCGGAGCGCGACCCGCGCGAGATGGCGGGCGGGAACGCCGAGACGAACGCCGGGATCCTCCGCTCGATCCTCGACGGCGAGGAGGGACCGCGGCGGGACGCCGTCCTGATGAACGCCGCCGCGGCGCTCCTCGTCTCGGGCGTCGCGCTCGACCTCGGCGACGGGATGGCCCGCGCCGCCGCCTCGATCGACTCGGGCGCCGCGCGCAGGGCGCTGGAAGGCCTCTCCGCGATCTCGCAGGAGGCGGCGTGACCGCGCCGTCGGTCCTCGCGGAGATCCTCGCCGTGCGGCGGAGGCGGCTCGCCGCGGGCGAGCTCGCCCCGCGGGGAACGGCCGCGAACCCCTCGGACGGCGGGCGCTTCCTCGCGGCGCTCCGCGCGGGCGGAACGCGCGTCATCGCCGAGGTGAAGCACCGCTCGCCGTCGGCGGGCGTCCTGCTGCCTGTGGGTCCGGCCCCCGACACCGGACTCCCGGCGGCGATCCGTTCCGTCGCGAAGGCCTACCGGCGTGCCGGCGCCGCGGCGATCTCGGTCGTGACGGAGCCTGACTTCTTCGGGGGCGAGCTCGCCTGGCTCCCGGAGGTGAAGCGGGACTCGGGTCTCCCGGTCCTGATGAAGGACTTCGTCGTCGACGAGGTCCAGCTCGACCTCGCCCTCTCGCTGGGCGCCGACGCCGTCCTCCTCATCGTCGCGGCGCTCTGCGACGCCGACCTCGGGCGGCTCCACGGGGCGGCGCGCTCGCGCGGACTCGCGGTGATCGTCGAGGCGCACGACGAGGAGGAGGTCCGCCGCGCGCTCGCGGCGGGCGCGGAGGTCGTTGGGCTGAACGCCCGCGATCTCCGGACGTTCGCCGTCGACCTCGGGCGTGTCGCCGCGATGGGAAGGCTCCTCCCTCCGTCCGTCGTCCGCGTCGCCGAGAGCGGCATCCACGGGCCGGGAGACGTCGCGCGCCTCGCCGCCTCGGGCTTCGACGCATTCCTCGTCGGCGAGTCGCTCCTTCGCTCCGGCGACCCGGCGCGCGCGCTCCGTGCGCTGCGCGGCGAGGGGACGACGGAGGTGAAGGTCTGCGGCGTGACCCGCGGGGAGGACCTCGCGGCGGCCGAGGAGCTCGGGGCCGACTGGATCGGCCTCAACGTCTCGACCCGCTCGCCGCGGCGGGTCGACCTCGCACTCGGCCGCGCGCTGCGCGAGGCGAGCCGCTTCGCGAAGGGGGTCGTCGCCGTCGTCGCGGGGAGCACGGTCGCCGAGGCCGAGGCGATCGTCGACGCGGTTCGGCCCGATGCGCTGCAGTGGCACGACGACCTTCCCGCGCGCGACGGGCTTCGCGTCCCGATTCCCGTCTGGCAGGCGGTCCGGGTGGGAAAGGACCCGCTCGAGGAAGCTGCGGCGTGGCCCGCCGACGTCCTCCTCCTCGACGCCGCGCACGCGACGCTCGCGGGAGGGACGGGCCTCGCGTGGGACTGGAGCCTCCTCGCGAGCTTCCCGGCGAAGGAGAAGGCCTTCGTCGCGGGAGGGCTCTCGCCGCAGAACGTGGCGAGGGCGATCGCGGCGTGCGCGCCGGCGGGCGTCGACGTCGCTTCGGGCGTCGAGAGCGCGCCGGGAATCAAGGACGAAGGGAAGCTCGCGGCGTTCCTCGCCGCGGTGAGGTCGGAGAAGGGGAGGATCGGTGGCTGAGAGGTTCGTGGTTCCCGAGGCCGACGCCGCCGGGCGGTTCGGCGAGTTCGGCGGGCGGTTCGTCCCCGAGACCTTGATGGCGCCCGTGGAGGAGCTGACGAAGGCGTACGCGAAGGCGCGCGCCGACGCCTCGTTCCGCCGCGAGCTCCACCACCTCCTGACGACCTACGCGGGCCGCCCGACGCCGCTCACCGAGGCGAGGCGCCTCTCGGCGGAGCTCGGCGCCCGCATCCTCCTCAAGCGCGAGGACCTCCTTCACACGGGCGCGCACAAGATCAACAACGCGCTCGGGCAGGTGCTCCTGGCGAAGCGGATGGGAAAGAGCCGCGTCATCGCGGAGACAGGCGCCGGCCAGCACGGCGTCGCGACGGCGACCGCGGCCGCGCTCCTCGGGATCCCGTGCGTCGTCTACATGGGGTCGGTTGACGTCGAGCGGCAGGCGCTGAACGTCTACCGGATGCGCCTCCTCGGGACGAAGGTCGTCCCCGTCGACTCGGGCTCGAGGACGCTCAAGGACGCGATCAACGAGGCGATGCGCGACTGGGTGGCGAGCTACGCCGACACGCACTACGTCCTCGGCTCGGCGCTCGGCCCGCACCCCTACCCGCGGATGGTCCGCGACTTCCACGCCGTCATCGGCCGCGAGGCGCGGGCCCAGGCGAGGAAGCTCCTCGGCGGCCTCCCCGACCTCGTCGTCGCCTGCGTCGGCGGCGGCTCGAACGCGATCGGCCTCTTCCACGCGTTTCTGCCCGAGCGGGAGGTCGAGCTCGTCGGGGTCGAGGCGGGCGGGCGTTCCTCCGCTCCGGGCGAGCACGCGGCGCGCTTCGGGCCGGGGCGTGTCGGCGTCCTCCACGGGACGCGGACGCTCCTCCTCGCCGACGAGGACGGGCAGGTCCTCCCGACGCACTCCGTCTCCGCCGGGCTCGACTACCCGGCGGTCGGGCCCGAGCACGCGAACCTCGCCGCGCTCGGCCGGACGCGGTACGAGAGCGTCACCGACGACGAGGCGCTCGCGGCGTTCCACGTGCTTTCCGAGAAGGAGGGGATCATCCCCGCGCTCGAAAGCGCCCACGCCGTCGCCTGGGTCCTTCGCGAGGCGCCGAGGCGCCCGGGCGCGACGATCGTCCTCGGCCTCTCGGGCCGCGGCGACAAGGACGTCCCCACGGTCGCGCGGCTCGAAGGCACCTCGGGGGTGGGGCTGTGAGCCGCATCGGCCGCGCCTTCTCGCGCGCCGCCCGCGAAGGCCGCGCCGCCCTCGTCGTCTTCGTCGAGGCCGGCGACCCGTCGCTCGAGACGACGGAGCGCCTCCTTCCCGCGCTCGCGGCGGCAGGAGCCGACGTCATCGAGCTCGGCGTCCCGTTCTCCGACCCGATCGCCGACGGACCCGCGATCCAGCGGGCGAGCGAGCGGGGCCTCGCGGCGGGGGCGCGCCTCGCCGCCGTCCTCGACCTCGTCGCGCGCACGCGCGACGCAGGGTTCGACGCGCCCGTCGTCCTCTTCGGCTACGCGAACCCGGTCCTCTCGATGGGCGAGACCGCGTTCGCGTCGCGCGCCGCCGCCGCGGGCGTGGACGGCGCGCTCGTCACCGACCTCCCTCCCGAGGAAGGGGCCGCCTTCGCCGCGACGCTGAAGGCGGTGCGCCTCGACCCGGTCTTCCTCCTCGCCCCGACCTCGCCGCCGAAAAGGGTGAAAACGGTCGGCCGGCTCTCGCGCGGGTTCGTCTACGTCGTCTCGCGGGCCGGGGTCACGGGCGTGAGGTCCGACGTGCCCGAAGGGCTCGGGGAGCTCGTCGGCCGGGTGCGCGAAGGCGTCGGACGCCTTCCCATCGCCGTCGGCTTCGGCATCTCGACGCCGGCGCAGGTCGCCGCGGTCGCCCGCCTCGCCGACGGCGTCGTCGTCGGAAGCGCGGTCGTCCTCGCGATGGAGGAAGCCGCGCGCGGAGGGGCCGACCCCGTCGAGGCGGCCGCCGCGCTCGTGTGGGCGCTCGCCGCCGCGACGAGCCGATAATGAACGGGTGAACGAGCCCCGCCGGGACGGGCCGGATCCCGGCTCCTTCACCGCGGCGATCTCGCGCGCGGACCGGGCCACCCTCGCCGCGTTCGTGGAGGAGAACCTCCACCGCCTCGGCGAGGCGGACGTCCTGCGTTGCCTGCGACACCCGTACGCGGGCGAGGTCGTGATCGGCCTCGTCCTCGAGACGTCCGCTTTCCTCTCGAGTCGCGAGGTCCGGAAGGCCATCGTCCTCCATCCGGGAGCGCCGCGACCCGACGCGCTCCGCCTGCTCGAGGACCTCCCCTGGAGGGATCTCGTCGACGTGGGGCGCGATTCCCGGACGCCGATGCCGGTTCGCCACGCGGCGAACCGGCGCCTCCTCGAGGCGCTTCCCCGGCTCTCGCGGGGAGAGAGGACGGCGATCGCTCGTCTCGCGGACCGGGCGCTGGCGGGAGCCCTTCTGGACGACGGCGACGTCGACGTCCTGGCGGCGCTCCTCGGGAACCCGAGGCTCGTCGAGGAAGACCTGACGGCCTGGCTCCTCGTCCGGCAGCCGCAGGAGGCGCAGCTTGCGCTCCTCGCGCGCTCCTCGCGCTGGATGGAGCGGACGGCCGTCCGCTCCGCCCTTCTCCTGTCGAAGCGGACGCCGCGCGCGCTCGCGCTCTCCCTCCTCACGTCGTCGGAACGTCCCGTCTGGGAGCGACTCGCCGGCGACCCGTCGGCCGACCCCCTGCTCGCGGCCTGCGCCCGGTCCCTCCTGGAGGGGGCCGACGGCGCCCCGGCCCGGAGGCGGGCGGGGCGCTCCTCGGGGTCGTCCGGCGGAATTTGACATCCCCGCGACGCGAGATGTAATCTCTTCTGCCCCGGAGGTTTATCGGTTGGCCGTCGAGACCCCCCAGGAATTCGGCGAGGAGCTGCGAAGGGAACGCGAGCTCCGGGACGTCACGCGCGAGCAGCTCGCGGACGTGACGAAAGTCTCGGTCCGCCAGATCGAGGCGCTTGAGACGGGACGATTCGAGCAGCTTCCCGCGCGGGTCTTCGCACGAGGGTTCGTCCTCGCGCTGGCGCGACACCTCGGGCTCGACGCCGAACGGACGGCCGCCGCGTTCAACCACGTTCACGAGGAGTGGTCCGCGGAGAGGGAGCGAAGCGCCGCGTCGACGCTCAGCTCGTCCTCCGACCGGATCCGTCTCTCGCGCCCGCGCAAGAACGCCTCGATCAACACGACGGCTCTCGGGGTCGGAGTCGCTCTGGTGGTCGCCGTCCTGACGTTTGCGGCAGCGCTCCTGAAGGGCCGAGCCGGAGACCCGGCGGAGGAGGCTGGGCGGATCGCGGCACCCGTGGACGCCGCGACGCCCGTCCCGCAGGCCCTGGGTCTTCCTCCGGCAATCGCCGCGGCCACGGTCCCGCTCTCGTCCGACCAGCCTCTCGTCGATCCGGCCGTTTCCCGTTCCGTGGGCGCGTCCGCGGACGCGGGGCGCACCCTGACGCTCACGTTCAGCGACGACTGCTGGACGGAGGTGAGCGTCGACGGTCGGATCGTCGCGGCGGAGCTCTTCCGGAAGGGGACGAAGCGGCAGTTCGAAGGGGGCCGGACGTTCGTCCTGACGCTCGGGAACGCCGGCGGCGTCACCGTCGACGTGGACGGCGCCGCCCTCGGCGCGGTCGGGCAGCCGGGACAGGTCGTCCGGAACTACGTGATCGGCGAGGGCGCCGACGCGTCGCGGGACGGCTGACCGGATCGCTCTGGCGTAAGCTCACTCCCGCATGTCCGCGGACGCTCCCGAGCTGGACCTCCTCGCCGCGATCGAGAGCGGGCAGGCGCCCCGCCGCATCCTCGAGTTCGCCGCCCGGGGCTTCGTGCCCCTCGCGCCGGCCGACCTCGTCCGGGCCGTCGGCTCCATCCTCGCGTCCGGTGATCCGGAGCTCGCCCCGCTCTGCGAGGAGACGTTTCGCGGCTTCGACCTGGAATCGCTCCACGGCGCCGTCCGGTCGCCGGGCGCCCGGGCGGAGCAGCTCGACGCGATCGCGCACCGGTCGAAGGAGCGGCGCGTCCTGGAGGGGGTCCTCCAGCACCGCGCGGTCTCGGACGCCACGCTCGTCTGGCTCGCCCGGCGCATACCGCCCGACCTCCAGGACGTCCTCGTCACGAACCAGGCCCGCCTGCTCGCTACGCCCGCGATCGTCGAGAACCTCTTCGAGAACCCCGACCTCTCGGCCGACATCCGGCGGAGGGCGGACGAGTTCCTCGAGGAGTTCTTCCTCAAGAAGGAGCGCGAGCGGGGGGAGCGGATCGAGGAGGCGGAGGAGATCGCCGACGCGGAGGAGATCGCCGATGCCGAGGAGATCGCCGACGCCGAGGAGGTCGCCGAGCCGGAACGGCCTGCGGCTGCGCCCGAGGAGGAGTCGGGCGACGTGCTCTTCCGCCTTGGCTCCCTCACCGTGGCCGAGAAGATCCGGGTCGCCTACCGCGGGAATCGGGAGGAGCGGCTCTTCCTCGTGCGCGACACGAACCGGCTCGTCTCCACGGCCGTCCTGAAGTCGCCGAAGACGAACGAGGCCGACGCCGAGGTCATCGCGAACATGAAGAGCGTCTCGGAGGACGTCCTCCGGGCGATCGCCCAGAAGCGCGAGTGGATGAAGAAGTACTCGCTCATGTCGGCGATCGTCAGGAACCCCCGCTCGCCCATCGACGTGACGATCGGACTCGTCCCGCGGCTTTCCCAGCGGGACCAGACGACGCTCGCGACCGACCGGAACGTTCCCGAGGTGGTCCGCGTGACGGCGAAGCGGATCTGCCAGCGGCGCCAGCTCTGACCCCACCGGGCGGCTGCCGGGCGACGACGCGGCGCTTGAGTTTGGCGTGAGGACCGTGTGAGAATTTCGCCACCGTCTGCGCAAGGGGGCCCGGTCTGCGCGAGCTGACAGGAAAGCCGTGACGAACTACTACGATGTCCTCGGGGTGAGCCGCGACGCTTCGGACGAGGCCATTCGCAATCGCTTTCGCGCGCTCGCCCGGGAAGCGCACCCGGACCGCGTCACGGACCCCGCGAAGAAGGCCGACGCCGAGGCGCGCTTCCAGCTCCTGACGGAAGCGGTCAACGTCCTGACGAACGAGCAGCGCCGGAAGGCGCACGACTTCGACCTCAACAAGGGGGCGGGGGCGTCCACGTTCGACCCCGCGGCGATCGCGAAGGTCTACCTCGCCAAGGGGGTCAAGGCCTACCGCGACGGGGACCTGGCCACGGCGTTCCAGCAATTCGACCTCTCGGTCCACCACTGGAACAAGGACGCGAAGGCGCTCCACTACCTCGCCCTCGTCTGCAGCCGCATCCCGGGCAAGGAGCGGAGGGGCGTCGAGGCGGTCGAGGGGGCCCTCCGCCTGGACGGCGAAAACGGCGCCGTCCACCGGGAGGCGGCCCGCCTCTACCTCCAGGTCGGCCTCCGGACGAAGGCGGAGCGTCACCTGCAGGAGGCCCTCCGGCGGATCCCGGAGGACGGGGAGGTCCAGCGACTCGCCGCAGAGCTCAAGCCGTCCTCCGAGAACCGTGGACTCCTCGGCGGACTGTTCGGGCGGAAGGGCTAGAATCCGGCCGTGGCGCTCACCGCATTCGGTCTCACCGACGTCGGCCGGAAGAGAAAGCACAACGAGGACGCCTACCTGCTCGACGCCGAGCGCGGCCTCTTCGTCGTCGCCGACGGCATGGGGGGGCACGCCGCGGGCGAGGTCGCCTCGCGCCTGACGGTCGAGTCGATCCAGGAATTCATCGCCGGTACCGAGGACGACCACGACAACACGTGGCCGTTCGGGTACAACAACCGCTACTCCGTCGACGGGAACCGCCTCTCCACCGCGGTGGAGCGCGCGAACGAGAAGGTCATGCGCGCCGTCGTGAACCGCCCCGAGCTGAAGGGGATGGGGACGACCGTCGTCGCCGCGCTGTTCGACGAGAAGCGGGCCACGCTCGTCCACGTCGGCGACAGCCGGGCGTACCTCTACCGCGACTCGGAGCTGCGCCGCCTGACCGACGACCACTCCTGGGTGCAGGAGCAGGTCAACGCGGGCATCCTCTCCGAGGAGGAGGCGCGGAGCCACCCGCTCAAGAACGTCGTCACCCGCGCCCTCGGCGGGGGAGCGCACGTCGCCGTCGACCTCATCGAGATCCCGGTCGGCGACGGCGACCGCTTCCTCCTCTGCTCCGACGGCCTGACGGGGATGGTCTCGGACGAGGAGATCACCGAGGCTCTCTCCTCGGCGCGCTCGCTGGAGCAGATCGTGCGCGGGCTGATCGACCTCGCCAACGAGCGCGGCGGCGTGGACAACATCACCGCCATCACGGTCGAGGTGCGGAACGGCGAGGCGAGAAAGGCCGACACGTCCCGGGAGAAGACCTCGGTCTCGCTCCGGGTCGCGAAGGTCGACGACGAAGACCTCACTCCCACCGACGAGATCCCGGTTCCCGTCGTCGAGTCCCCGCCGGAGACCCCTCCGGCCGGCCTCCCCGCGAAGGACGAGGAGCCTCCGGCCCCCGCCGGCGGCGAGGCCGCAGGGGAGCCCGGCTCCGAGCCGAAGGGCTGAGGCGCCTCCGGGTCCGGCGACGGCGCCGGAGCCCCGTCAGACGTTGAGCACAGACTCACTCCGTGAGTAGTGAAAGGCGCGTATCTAGCGGACTTCGCGACGGAGCGACTCGGACGCGACCCGCATAGAACGCACCTTTCCGGCACCGTGGCGCCATTGACGGCGCCATCGGAAAGGAGCGAGATGAGCAGCATCAAGGTGAACCCGGGCGACACGTACCAGGCTCACGTCGGCGGCAACGGGGCCGCGGGCATCGTCGCCGTAGCGATCACCGTTCACCGGCCGACGGGGCGCGTCGTCGAGGAGTGGACGGCCGAGGACTTCGCCCGGGCGAAGGGCCGGCGGAAGCGGCTCGATCGGTTCGGGCAGGAGATGAAGGAAGCCTGATCATTCCTCCGGGCCGGCGGGCGGCGTGGCTGATCACCGCGCCGAAGCGACTTCGCTCCCGCGTCCCGCCGGCCCGGACCTCTCTCGAGGAGCGAACGGAGCGAGACGTGGCGAAGACGGTTCACCCGGGAACGCACATCGTGGAGGCGGCTTGGGGGGCGAGAATCGAGGCGGGAAAGAGGGCGCGCGCACTCATCGCGGAACGCGACGTCGACGAGCCGCTCGGGCTCCTGCTCTCTCTCTCCCTGCCGCTCTACTACCTGGCCGGCGCCCTGCGCAGCGTCGACCCGGCCCGCTCTGCGGAGGAGCTCCTCGGCGTGGCGCTCGCGGAGGCCGTCTCTCGTCGGGACGCGAAGCGCCTGCGGGCACCCTCGGAGGGCACCTGGGAGACCTACGCCGCGCTCATCGAGCACTCCGCATTCCTCGCCGCGGGCAAGGCGGCACCGGGCGACCGCGTGAGGGCCGGCGCGGACCGGCTGAAAAGGAAGCTCACATCGAACCCTCGCGCAGCACATCTCTTCGGCCTCTCCTGGGTCGTCTCTACCGCTCTGCGCGAAGGGCGAGCGGACCTCCGAGATGAGGCGTCCCGCGAGATGGACGAGGTCCTCACGGAGCGCTGGGAGCGGATCGTCGCCGCGTGCTTCACGGGTCGCGGACCCCTTGACGGGGAGGCCGCGTGGAGGAAGTGGCACCACATCCGAGGCACCTTCAAGCCGCTGCTCAACGCGTGGAACAGGAGATCGAAGAAGGTCTCGCGCTTCGTCGACACCGTGAAGGCAACAGTTAGAGACCCCCAATCCGTTGCCGTGGAGCCTTCACGAAAGGCCCGTGCAAACCGATCCTTGCAGCGAAAGGAGGGCACGACCGATGCCCAAGCCCAACAAGAGCGGAGCGGCCCCGCGAACCAGGCCGCGGCCCGACCTCGTCCTCGCCCTTCGGCGGACCGACGCCGCGACGGCGCTCGGCTGGACGGAGGGATACCTCAGGCAGCGCGAGGCCGACGGGACGGCGCCGCCGCACGTCCGGACGGGGAAGGTCGTCATCTACCCGCTCAACCGCCTCGAGGAGTGGATTCAGCGAAACACGATCGACCCGAGCGTCATCGGCCCGCGGCCCGTCGGAAGCCGGCCGGCGGCCTGAGGAAGCGGAAGGAACCACCATGAGCGAAAAAGAAGAGGCCGGCTCGGGTCTGAACCACCCGAACCGGCCGACGCGATCGAAAACCGCTTGCAGGCTGCATTCTACCGCGCCGACCGATCGTAACTCCAGACCCGTCCAGGTCGACCGCTCCCTCGCGATCGGCCGGCTCGCCCGCTGGGCGGCTCGGGGGGCGGCATGACGCCCGCGACCGAGGCCCTCCTCGCGTTCGACGTGGACGAGGTCCTCGCGGACGCGAAACGCGCCGCCGCCCGCCGTACCCCGGAGGAGCGCGCCCGCCACATCGCGGCCCTCGGCCGCGCCCGGATCGAGGCCGCCCGCTACCTCCTCGCGCACGGGAACCCCTCGGATCGCCGTCTCGCCGCACGGTTCGCGTTCGGGATGACCGGGAGAGCAGCATGAGCGCCATCCCCGACAACATGCTCCGTCTCCAGCGAGAGGCAACGCTGGCCCTCGTCCAGACGGGCGAGGAACTCCCCTGGCCCGAGCGGCAGCCGATCCCGCCGTCGCGGTCGGCCGCGCCCTCCATGCCCCCGGACCTCCTCCCGGTCGCGTTCCGCGACTGGATTGCCGACGACGCCGAGCGACTCGGCGCCTGCATCGAATTCGTCGCCGTTCCCGCCGTCATCTCCGCCGGCTCCCTCCTCGGCCGCTCCCTCAGCATCCGGCCGAAGGCGCGGAACAACTGGACGGTGATCTCGAACCTCTGGGGTCAGAGCATCGCGCGGCCCGCCGGCATGAAGACCCCGACGGCGAACTCCGGCC